>Ga0163180_10000864_pt1 | contig 17390 bp, 11 predicted proteins | sample AtlANTMetagenome_2_FD_109647 | JGI IMG/M metagenome (GOLD analysis project Ga0163180, IMG submission 109647) | Marine eukaryotic phytoplankton communities from the Atlantic Ocean - Atlantic ANT 4 Metagenome | ecosystem: Environmental > Aquatic > Marine > Oceanic | place: North Atlantic Ocean...
ATTGGCGTGCTTCTGGAGGAATTCCTGGAAGCCTCCGATGGCTGCGGGGTAGAGCTTGCGGTTGTAGGCACCGGTGGCGAGGTAGTAGAGATCCAGGGCGGGATCCTTCTGCTGGGCCTGAAGCTGGCTTGGAAGAAGCATCAGCAAGGCGAGAAGCAGTGCGGCCGCTGTGCCCAACCGATCGGGTATGATTCTCTCCATCCCTTCCAGACTGAAGGTCTGATCAGGAGCTGTCATGCTCATTTATGAGGTTGATGGAACAAAGATGAGCGAGGAGGGAGACCCTATCGTGCGATGTCTTGGCCCTGTCTGGGAAGAACCGGGGATTCTCTATCCAAGTCTCCAACCAAGTTTAACCCTCAAGATTCATGAAATGGTTGCCTGTGGGGCAGGTAATATCTCCTCCCGGAGCCTCCAGGAAGAAGCTTCTGGGATCGCCTGGGTCGGCGATCCGGGGTTTAATGATGCATGGCCTACATTGCACAGGTTCCGGAAGAGGAGGCAGAGGGGGCCCTTGCCGGAATTTATGGGGCGGCCCGGACACGGGCGGGGGGAGTAGCGCACATCATCAAGGTGATGAGCCGGGAACCGGAGGCCCTGGAGGGTTCCATGACCTTCTACCTCAAACTTATGAAGTCATCCAACGGGCTTTCTGCGGCCCGTCGTGAAATGCTGGCGGCGGTCGTGAGTAATATCAACGACTGCTATTACTGAACGCTCTCCCATGCGGCCGAGTTCGGTCGCGAATCCGGCGATGAATGTGGGGCGCAGCAACTGGTCCTCGATTACCGGGCGATGAACCTCTCTCCTGCCGACCGGGCCCTCTGTGACTATGCGACGAAACTTACGCTTACCCCGGGGGAGGTCGGAGAGGCCGATGTGGTGGGATTGCGGGATGAGGGATTCAGCGAGGAAGCAGTTACCATTGCCGTGCAGGTGATAGGTTATTTCAATTACATCAATCGCGTGGCAGATGGGCTGGGAGTGGATCCTGAGGAGTGGATGAGCCCGGGTCCCGGGCAATGGAAGAGAGATAAGGCGGACTGGGGGCAGAGCGCTCTTCCGGGGTCTTAGCCGGTAGCAGATCCCGATCTTGGATATCGGCATCATCCATGATACTGGGATGCATGCGCTAATGGCGCTCTTTCTTCATCTGGAGTCATCCCCCTTCCCCCAGTTTCTCCTGCAACTCAGACTGCCCGCTCTTCCATGAATCCGGATGACCGAATGACTGGCAAGGACTGAAACCCTTCCCCATGGATACCGTTCTTATTGCGACCCTTTTCTGCGTATTACTCGCAACGGGGATCCTGTTCCTTGATGGCAGGAACAGGATCGTTCTTTCCGTGCTTCTGGTTCTGAACCTGGCATTCTGGTACCTGGTGGTTGGGCGCGGGATGGATATTCTCTACGCAGAAAATGGCTGGATGGAGAATAGCCAGGTAGCGGTGCTGCTGGTCAGTTGCGTGGGATTCGTATTCGCGGCCTTCGCCTTGAGGATGAGAGACCGTGCCCTGGCGCTGCTCCTGGCGGTGCTGTGCTTTATTTTTTCATTCCGTGAGGTGGATGTGGATGAATTGGAGGTTCCCAGGTGGTTGATTTTCCTCCTCGCAGAGGAAGGGAGAGCGATCTTTTTCGTCGTCGCCCTCGGTCTTGTGATTCAGGTCCTGAGGGATGCGAGGCACTATCTTGACCATTGGGCGGGGTATCTCCGGTCGTCTCCCGGGATCTATCTCCTCCAGGCAGCCTTTCTTCTCGTGGTGCTGAGCGGAGCCTTTGAGGAAGATCTCTTCGGGTTCCAGTATCACGTTTTCTATGAGGAGCTTTCAGAACTCCTCGCCTATTGCCTGTTGCTTGCGGCGTCCCTCGACTTCCCCAGAGCGCTAAGGGCGATCGGGAAATAGAGGAGCCGCAGGCCTACCGCTTTTCCGGGGCGATACGCAAGGTGATCTCCTTTTCCATGCGGATGATCGTAAGGGGATACTCCTTTCCCGGTTCAAGCTTGCGGAGAACAGCAAGCAGCTCATCTCTGTTCCGGACGTCTGCCCCATTCAGCTTTCGGAGAAGATCATTTTCCTGCAGACCTGATCGCGCGGCGGCAGATTCCTCCTGAACGGTGGTGACCCGAATGCCCTCCTCGATGGCTTCAAACTGGATGCCCAGGCGGACCGGCGGAGCATTACGGCCCCGGTTGCGCTCCACCTTCACGTAGCCGGGGGCCTCGGGAAGTCGTGCGAGTTCCATGGTCATGTCCCGCACATAGCCGGTAACCTTGAGGAGGCCCGGGAAGTTGAGAGTTTCGATCGTATCCCGGGGGGTATGGTAGTCGTCATGCAGACCGGTAAAGATGGAGAGAACAGGGACTCCTGCATCGTAGAGTGGTGCAGTGTCGGTGGGCAGGTAGGGGTTGGGAGAGCGAAGAATCTTGATTTGTCCCTGCTCCTGGAGCCGGTCGAGCACTCCTTTCCAGTCCTCGCTTGATCCGGTTCCCTGGATATTGAGCCCTTCCTCCTTGAGGCGGCCCACCATGTCGAGATTCAGGTAGGCGGCTACCCTTGGGTAAAGAGAGCGCTCCTTCCCAGCCTCTCTGGCATAATGGGTTGATCCATACAGCCCCAGTTCTTCTCCCGACCAGCCTGCAAAGAGAAGGTCACGCTTCAGTTTAAGGGTTCCGTCGGCCTTCCGGGCTGCAAAGTGCTGGGCGAGTTCCATCATGGCAGCCACCCCCGAGGCATTGTCGTCCGCTCCCAGGTGCATTTCGGTTGCTTCCTCGCCCCGGGCCCGGGTTCCTCCGCGGTTCCCGTAACCAAGGTGATCAATATGAGCTCCGATCATGATAGCTTCCTTGGCGGGTTTCTCTCCCGTAACCAGCCGTGCCAGCACATTGCGCCCCTCTTCGCGATTCCTGACTATCCCGATATGGGCGGAGATTTCCCCTTTCAGGGCAAAACCCTTGATTCTATCTGCGCTGGAATAGGACTCGAAGAGGCTTTGCAGGGAAGCTGGTCCCGGTTTGCCGGTGAGAATAGAGGCTGCCAGCTGGTCCGTGATGGTGAGAGCGGGCAGGATTGTTCCTCCCCCGATGTCCTGGCTGGGGGGGAAAAGCTCGGCCGAGATCTCCTTGTTGGTTCCCTTGACGAAGATGATGCCCGCCGCACCCTTTTCCCGGGCGAGGTTCGCCTTGACGGTCAACGGACCGGAGCCGCGTAACTGGGGACGCGCCCCCGGGTTGCCTCGCAGGACCACAACCCACCGCCCCTTGACCTCCAGCCCATCAAAGCTGTCGTAATCCCCGGCAGAGATACCAAAGCCGGCGAATACCAATCCTCCCCTGATTTCTCCTGAGGTGGAAAAGGAAAGCGGCTGGTAGTGCCTGCCCGGGCTGATGGTCTTTTCGAACCCAACAGGAAGCCTGCCTTCAAAAGTGAGATCGTTCTTCCCTTCCATCTTCATTCCGGCAGGGAAATCAAAGGTCTGGAAATAGGATTGGTCATTTCCTTCCGGGGAAAGCCCGAGCCCCTGAAAGAAGGCTGCGAGGTAGGAGGTTGCCATACGCTCGCCCTTGTCTCCCGTTCCGCGGCCTTCGTATTCCGCAGAGGCGAGTCGGGTTGCATACATTCGCAGATCCTTTTCCGCGATCTCCTGAACAGATTTCCTGAGGGCCTTGTTTCCCTGCCGATGAGCGTTTTTTTCAGCCTTCGGAAAAGTCTTAGCGACAGCGGGCAGGACGGGAAGAAGGATAAAGCAGAGGACGGAGAAGAATCTCATGAGGGATGCGGGATACATGGAATGGGGGATAAGGGGGGAGGGAATGTGATCGGCGTAAGATCACCGATAGAATTGCCCTGACTCGGGAAGCGCTATTTCACCTCCTCGGAGACCACCACGCCGTTGATGACCACCCCGGTACAATGGGTCACGGTTTCGAGCGGGTCTCCATCGAAGAGAGCAAGATCGGCTTCAAGGCCGGGCTGCAGGGATCCCACCCGATCTGCGATTCCAAGCAACCGGGCTGCAGCGGAGGTGCAGCCTGCGAGGGCGATTTCATGGGGAAGCCCATAGGCTACTGCGAGCGCGGCCTCGAAGTGTACCACCCTGGTCTTGGGGACATAGCCTTCATATCCGGATTGGAAGGCAAATGGGATTCCGGCTGCATGTAGCCTGGCCGCAAGGGTGAAGGTCATGTTTTCCCTTTCTCCGTAGGGTCGAGCCATGGTTGGGTGCACGAGCACGGGAACCCCTGCCTTTTTGATTTCCTCAAGCAGCAGGTAGGCTTCGGAAGCTCCGTCGAGGACAAGGCGGAATCCGAATTCCTTCTGGAGACGAAGAGCGGCAGCAATGTCGTGATGCCGTTGAGCCGTGATGAGCAGGGGAACCTTTCCTTCGAGAACCTCCGCGAGGGCATCCAGTCGCAGGTCGGGCTCGGCAGTTTCGCCTTCCTCAAGTTTCTTTCTTTTCCTGACGTGACCCTGCACCTTGAAGAGTTGTTCCCGGAGCATGGCAAGGGACTTGGCGCGGCTACCGGGAGATTTGCCTCCTCCTCCAAACCCATCCGGGCCGAGAGTGCCTGCCACCATGGCGAAAGGGCGGAGAGTATCTTTTTCCGCGTTGGTGATGGCGGTTACGTTGGTCTTGAGGATCATGGTCTGCCCGGCCATCAGGGCGCCCGGGGCATGTCCGGTATGAACGGTGGTGATTCCCAGTTCACGGACCCACTTCACCAGGGGGTCGCGGCCATTGTAGGCGTCGATGGCTCGCAGTTCGGGTTGGATGGGTGCGGATTTTTCCAGTTGCTCCTGGTCCTGGCGATCGATGTTCAGGATGCCGGAGAGGCCGACGGTGGCGTGGGCATCGATGAAACCCGGCGTTGCGACCTTTGCCTTGAGGATACGGTAGCCTTCGGGAATGGGGACCTCGCCGGGAGGCCCTACCTTCTCGATCCTGCCATTCTTTCCACAGAGAACCACCCCGTTTTCAATGGGCCTGAGGTCGCCGGTCATCGGGTAAAGCATCTCGGCCTGCACCGCTACCTGGGCATGGGCGGATGCCGGGCAGAGTGGGAGCAGGAGCACTGCCAGTAATGAGGTAGCCTTCATCAGATCGTCTTTCTACTTGGTAAAGCAGCAGCCACTGACCCGCCTCCGGTGACCGGCCCCGAACCCTCCCTCGGCCCAGAGCTTGTCCTCCGGGTTGTCGAGATCGAATACCTTTTTCCCCTCCACGTGTGTTTCCAGAATCCTTGTGTAGATGGAGAGAGGGTCTCCGTTCAGAACGATGAAATCTGCTTTTTTCCCAGCCGTAAGCGATCCGGTCTGCCCGGCCTGGTCCATCATTTCCGCGCCCGCGATAGTCACAGCCTCGAGGGCTTTCTGGCGGGACATTCCCGAGCGTACTGCAAGGCCGGCACTGCGCAGGAACCAGCGGGAATCGTTGATGGGGTCATCGGTGTGAAAGGCGGTGAGCACTCCCCGTTTTTCCAGTTCAGCGCCGTTCTTCCACTCAAGGTCCCGGGCTTCCAGTTTTCCGCCCGGGGAGTCGAGATAGATGATGGAGCAGGAGACCCCGGCCTCCGCGATTTCATCTGCGACTTTCCACGCCTCGGAGACGTGGTGCAGAACAACCTTGAAGCCGAATTCCTTTTTCAGCCGCAGCACGGTGATGATATCGTCATGGCGGTGGGTGTGGTGGTGCACCACCCGCTTGCCTTCGAGCACCTCCACGAGGGCTTCCATGGCAAGATCGCGTTCGGGAGGGTCATCTCCGCCCTTGGCCATTTTTTCCCGGTAGCGCTGGGCCTTGATGAACTGAGCCCGGACCAGGGCGGCCGACTTGCCGCGTGTGCCAGGAGAGCCGCCTGAGCCCCTGATGGAGTTGGTCCCGTTGGCCATCTTGATACCGCCCGCCATCGAACCGTCCTCGTTGCGCACGGCCAGGTCCTCGATGGTTTTTCCGTCCCGCAGCTTCAGGTAGGCGGTCTGACCGGAAAGGAGGTGCCCCGATCCAGACATGAGGTTGGCCATGGTGATGCCCCCGGCGCGGGCCTTTTCAAAGGTGCTATCGAGGACGTCAATGGAATCAAGAACCCGCACGCCCGGCTGGATAGGGGAAGACCCGTCTCCACCCTGGACTTTTCCGATATGGGAGTGAGTGCAGACCAGTCCCGGGAAGAGGACCTTGCCTTTCAGGTCGATAACCTCGGCGCCCTCCGGGATGACAACCTCGCCCCGCTTGCCTACGGCTGCGATGGTCTCGCCTTTCACCAGGAGAACTCCGTCCTCGATCTCGGGAGCAGTTACCGGGATGATATGCGCTCCTACATAGGCCGTTAGCCCGGAAGGGGTCTCCTGCCCTCCGCCCAGGGAGGCCACCGCGATGGCGACAAGGGTTGCCAGCGGGGCTAGATAGCGCAGGGAGGAGAACACAAGGGGTTCTTAGCGCAGAGCAGGGTGCTACGCCACCCGGAAAAGACGGTCTCCCCGGTCAGATTCATGTCGGGATGCTACGGGATGACCTTCATCATCTCCTCAAGGTCGAGGTTGAGGAAGTGATCATGAAATTCGTCGAGAAGCTCCTGCGAGGGCTGTCCGAAATTTTTCTGGAATGCGCCTTCAAATCCTTCGGTGTTGAGATCCTTGAAAAACCTGACGCGGTAGGCGTTCTCGCTGGATTTGCTGATGATGAATGCAATGAACCAGGTGCCGAGGTCATAGGCCACCCGGGCCCTCCTGCCATAAGGGATGTCCCTTATGCTTTCCCCCTTTCGGAGCTCTTTCAAGGATCTCAATTTCCGTTTCATGATCTCCCTCAGGTAGCCCGGTCTCACCCCCTCCTGTCGCGAGTAGAGCAACTGGGCCATGTATTCGGCTCCTCCTTCCCCCCACCACGGGTTCACCTGGCTGAGGCTCTCTCTTGTTGATTCATTCCTGCTGTGGATGTGTGCGTGCTGGTAGACGTGAAAGTATTCGTGGAGAACGACAGGCTTGTAGTCCTCTTCCTCTGGTCCGGGAAACTTGCCCGACATGGTAATGATAAACCCCGACCATTTCTCATGTTTGCTCCTTCGGGTGTTCAGCCCTGCGTTCCCGTTTCTTGCATAGGAAAGGAAATTATGGCTCCGCTGGAGGCAGTGCCGGAGGCTGGTCCCGGGGTCCTTACGCTTCCTGACTCCACAATATCTCTTGTCCAGCTCCCGGGCAGCCTGTTCATCGCGCCCGACAATCCAGAATTCCAGAGGGCCGAAGTTTCCCCAGGCTCTGGAGGCGACTTCATACCATTCCCTGGTGAGGGCGATCTGGCTTTTGGGGACATCGCTGGCAGCATGGAATTCGGCTTGAATCGTGGTGGTCTTTCCCCAGGTGTCGGGTTGGGCAAGCACATGGACTGATCCCCATCCATTCACCAGCATGGCCGTAATCAAGACGAGGAGACTCTTTGGCCCGGGCAGGGGAATTCCGGAGTAATGGGGATCTTCTTTTCCAGGCATGAATTGAGGAGTCATTACAGAAACAGATTCCGGGGGCCTCGTGTTGTTCATTCCCCGGAGTGTTACCAAGTCATCTGCGAGTATCAATGGGGGTTCCACAAGGACATTGCCATCGGGGAGCGACCCTGCAAGATAGTCCCATGAAACGCACCCTTTTAACGCTTTTAGTTCTGATCATGGGCCTTTCCGGCCAGGCCCTTGCGGAGGAAATGAGCAGCATCATCTCTTCTGATGCCAAGGTGGAGAAACTTGGTGGGGGGATGAAGTTCACGGAGGGACCGGTCTGGATTCCTTCCAGGAAGATGGTGGTCTTCAGTGACATTCCTAACAGTGTTCTCATGCAGTGGACTCGGAAGGAAGGCCTCAGGGAATATCGCAAGGTAGAGCAGTCCAATGGCAACATCCTCGACTTGGAGGGCAACCTCCTTACCTGCCAGCATGCGGGACGGAACGTCATCCGGACCAGCTCCAGTGGCGAGATAACGGTCCTCGCGGACAAGGTGGATGGAAAGAAACTGAATTCCCCCAATGATCTTGCCATTCTTTCCAATGGAGAGATCTGGTTCACCGACCCCAGCTATGGGTTGAGGGGTAAGCCTGGCGAGATTGGTGGCAAGTGGGTCTGGAGGATCGGCAAAAAGGGGATTGGAGTTCTTTACAAGGGGCATGACATGCCGAACGGGATCGCGTTTTCTCCGGACGAGAAGCGGGTCTATATCGCTGACACCGGAAAGGTCGGCAAGATCAGGGCCTTCAATGTTGTCGAGGAGGGCATGCTTGGTGATCCGCTCTTCGAGATTGATATTCGCTGTGACGGATTGTGCATCGACACCAGGGGAAACATCTACACGACTTCCCGGGGTGGAATCCATGTGTTCGACAGGAATGGGGAGAAGATCGGGGTCATTGAGACTCCGGAGCATCCCGCCAATGTCTGTTTTGGGGGGGATAATTATGACACCCTCTTTATTACGGCGCGTACTTCCCTCTACTCGGTCAAGACCCTGGCCAAGGGGGCCAAGCCCCGGGGAGCCAAGTGGTAGTGGAGGCGATTGGGGTCAGGGAAGGAACCTCAGGTGGGGGCAAAGCGGGTTCAGCTCACTTCTTTTCTGAAAGGAGCCATCCCAGGAGGTCATTGAATTCGTCCTCCATGAGGAGGTGTTCGAAGGTGGGTGGCATCAGCGACCGGGGAATGGTTTCCTGTCTGGCGATCAGGTTTTTCTGGATCCGGTGGCTTTTGCCTGCTGCATCGACGAGCAGGAGGACTGCGCCTGACTGGCCCCGGATGAATCCGGTTGTCGTGGTTCCGTCCTGCAGTTCGAGGGTCGTTAGATAGAAGTGGGCATCCACGTTACGGTTGGGATCCAGGATATCCTCGGACAGGCGGGCGGGTCCCCGGGCTCCAATTCCATCCAGCTGGGGGCCGAGGAGGGAGCCCTCGCCATTAATCTTGTGGCAGGAGGAGCAGTGGTTCTTGAAGAGTGCCTGCCCGCGTTCGAGGTTGGGACTCGCCTGTTCGAAAGAGGCCTTGCGTCGGGTGATGAGCTGGTCGAGACGACCACGGTCCTTGCTGAGCCCGGGACCGGGTGAGGAAGGGGGAAGCGGGGGGAGGAAGGGCTTCAGTTGGTCACGCAGGTCAGCGGGTGCGCTGACCAGAAGCAGTTTGGCAAGGCTCCCAAGGAGCTCCTGGTGAGCGGCGGAAGGCCCGAATGTCTTCACATCAGCCACCCCTGGCTCCAGGCGTGTTATGGCCAGCCAGGCGTAGGAAGGTCCGTTGTCTCCGTCTACTACCTCCAGTCGCACCTGCTGGTTCCTGGTTTCGGAGAGATCCCATTTGATCATGACAGCTTCGTCGCTTCGTGGAGGATAGGCGCGGTGTAATTCTCGTCCGCTACCTGTGTCCACGAGGCGGACAAAATTTTTCTCATTGGCAGGTTGGTCGGGGTGTCCGCGGTGCCCGCACAGCCAGAACGAGAGCCCGGGCGGGGAGGGAAATGGAACGGTTCTTAGAATTCCGGTCCGGGATTCGGCTCCCGGAGAACCCAGCGGAAGGCTGGAGATGAAATTTGCGGTCTCCCCATCGCGGCATTTCCGTTCCTGGAGGGTCCATGGTGATGCGCTTCCGGGATTCGAAGGATGAGATTCTGAAAGCCATTGGAGTTCTTGGCTGTGCTCGAGAAGAGCGAGGGCAATGTCATGACCCATGGCCACCAGGGTGGGATGAGGATTCAGCTCACCACGCTCCTGCCTGCCCTCCAGAAACGCGTTTAAGTGCCGGGCCCGGATTTCCGGGGCGCGATGTTGCTGCTTCTTCATCCATTCGATGGCCCCTTCTGTTACTGCGGGTTCTCCATGGCGGGCAAGGTGGCTGAGGATCTCGAGGGTTTGGCGCAGACGAGGGCCCTCGCTCATGCGCTTCAGGAGGAATGCGGCAGAGCTCGGGGTGGGACTTGCGAGGGCGATGTCGGTGGGCAGGAGGCGGGCTACGGTCTCGCCCTGGAGGGCTGAGGGAGAACCAAGCTGAGAACGGATAGCCAGGCGGATCACATGGCGGAGGTGGGTGTCATCGGCTCTCTCCCGATAGTAGAGTTCGAGCAGTGGCTTCAGGGCGTCGGCGCGGGGGTTCTGCTGCAGGTGGGAAGCTGCTGCCCGGCGGATGTAGGGCGACCTTGACTGCAGGCTTTCCACCGGATTGGTTCCAGGCTCTGAGAGGGTCATGGGAGAGGGGGCAAAAGTGCCTCTCTTGAGTGAAACGCGCCAGATACGTCCTCGCTCGCGGTCGCGACCGGGGTGATCGAGGGGGACCTCATAGTGACCGATAATCTTGTTGTAGAAGTCGGCGACATAGAGGGCTCCGTCTCCCCCAAGGCAGAGGTCCACGGGGCGGAACCAGGGGTCCTTGCTGGTCATGAAATCCGGTTGCTCTACCGCAACAGGGGTGGTGCCAGCATATTTGATTCCATCGTGATTGATCACCGAATTGACGGGATTGCCGATGAACATGCGGTAGTTCCATTTTCGACCCCATTGGTTGCGGTCAACAAAGGCAATTCCACAGATTCCGGTGGAGCCATGGGTGTGCTCGATCATGGTGGGCCCAAAACCCATCCCGTCGTGCGGCTTTCCGAAGCTCGGGTAAAAGGCCCCGCGGATCAACTGGTAGATCGGGGCGCTGTGGCAGTCTGCGCTGTAGAGGTTTCCCCGCTTATCGAAGCAGAGGCCAAAGGGGTTCACCTGACCGTGACTCCAGATCTCGATGCTTGATCCGTCGGGTTTGAACCGGAAGACATTACCAGAATGCATTTCGACGGTTGATCCGTCATGTGCGGTGGCAGTGGAGGTGTTGTTGAACCCGTGGGTAGCATAGACCCATCCATCCGGGCCGAGGCGAAAGCTGGAACACATTCCATGGGTGTCACGTTCGTAGCCCATCGGCCCGAAAAGGACTTCCCGAAGGTCGGCCTTCCCGTCCCCGGTGGTATCCGCGAAGTACCATATGTTCGGGATGCTCCATGCAATACAGCCATCCTTATGTTCCGGGCGGTGCCAGGGCAGGACGCCGGTTGGAATGTTCAGGCCGTCTACGAAGTCCGTTACGGTGTCTGCCTTTCCGTCTCCATCGATGTCCTCAAGAATCTTGATGGCATCGCGGCTGTCCCTGACTTTCGAGCCTTTGTCATCGGCCCACCGGTCTTTTTCCGCGGCATAGGGGTACTCCACCGTGGAGGAGACCCAGAGCCGCCCCTTTTTATCCCAGGCCAGATTGATCGGCTTGTTGATCATCGGCTCGGAGGCAAAAAGCTGAACCTGGAAGTCATCCGGCACGGTGAACCCCTTCAATTCGTCCTCGGGAGAGAGCGGGCCGGTCTCACGGATGAGGACCGGATTGGCCTGGAGCAGGCTGGAGAGGAACAGAATGACAACCGGGCAGATAAACCGCATGAAACCGTCTTAGGCCTGTTGTGCAGTCGGAGCAAGGACGTCCTCGGCACCGAGGGTCGCCGGATTGGGGGAGAGGATCAGGGGGTAGTTCCCTGTCCACCCGGGGAAATGGGGGAGAGGATCGGGAACTCTTGTTCTTCGTCCAGGCACGGGATTCCCGACGAGTATGTCCTTGGGTTTTGAAAGGGATCCTGCCCCGCATTGTTCTTCTGCAGGTATTTCCTGATTTCCATCATGTTCCCGATGATCTCGACCGATTGCCGGGGGGTAAGGAATTCCAGCGGGGGAGGTAGTGCGTCCTTTTTCAGGGACTTGTTTCTGCGGAGAAAGCTTACTGCATCAAAGATAATCTTGGAATACCCCCGAAGCTCTCCCTTCGAGACGTCGCCATCAGTGAGAGATCCAGGATATCCCGACTCGATCGTTGGTTCCGGGAAATCCTCCCGGGCGATGTCGATAGTGAAAAATGGCAGGTCGTCCTCCTCCCGGTGAGGAATAATATGGACCTTCTTATTCTCCATGCCGAGGGCCTTGGCGCAACGGATGTAGACAGTCACCGTGCGGGTCGCTTCCTGGTCCTGCTCGGAGACGCATAGTTCGATCTTGAGACTGAAGTAGGTTTCCAGGCTGTGCGGGCTGTCTTGCAAGCCCTGCGGGAGGTTGCCGGCAGCAGACACGAAGTCCTCATGTGCTCCAACAACGAGGCATTCGGAGCTATTGCCCCGGACCGTGACCCTCTTTCCTGCGAAGAGGAACTGGAGAGCGACCAGGGCGTGGGGCATCATGTCATTGAAGAGGCCGGTGCTTGCCATGTAGGAGGTCCGGAATTCAGGGATGTCCTTGGTTTCGACCAGATCGATGACGACACGCTCGGTGTTGGAAACAATATCCCGGAAGGTCTGCAGCTCACGCACCATTGCCGGAAGCCGGGACAGGGTCCATTTTGCGGCATAGTGATCGACGGAGTAGAATTGGAACCCGGGGGATTCCTCCTCCATGACCTCGAGGGCGTCCGCGAGGTCCCTGGCCTTTTTCAATGATGTCTGGAAGGGCTTCTCTATCAGGATGAGCTTCCTGGTATCGGAAGTCTCGAAGTGGGGCGTTGCGTCCTTGAAACGGCTCTGGATACGCGAGCAGATCGTCGTATAAGCCGCAGGAGGAAGGGCCAGATAGAAGATCCAGTCCGTGTCGATGATCTGCGGGGTGGAGAATACGGATGTGAAATCCTGCTCACTGGCGGTTACCTGGTAATTTGCGATGATGAACTGGCCAAGGGGAGTAAGGATAGGTTCTTCGGCTTCACCCTCGACGGATGCAATCGCTTTCTCCACGTCCAGGACATCGTGGTTTCCATCGCCGCCCTGCAGGGACATGAGTTCCTGGAATTCCCGGGTGAAGTAGTTGTCCAACTGGCGGTAGTCCCGGCACCTGGAATAGAGTTCTGCGAGCAGCCTCGGTTCGCTGGAGTCGGAGATGATGTCACAGAGGTAGACCTCGAGGAGAGACTTCGGGTGGATCGTGGAGATGTATTCGTAGAGCTGTCTATTGATGCGGGAGAGGGCCAGGTCACCAAAAGCTCCGAAAAGGGCAAACTTGACGGGGTATTCCGGGCGTTCGCCGGATGGCTCCCGGACGAACAGGCTGAAGCTGTCATCAGGTGCTGAAGGCGATGGGGTCATACGGGAGGCGGGAGCCTGTTGGAATCAAACCCGGTTGACGGGTCTTCGCAAGGGTCGGGTATGGGGATTATTTAGAGAGAGACAGCTCTTCTGTCCGAACGATCTACGCCAGAATCTCTTTCACCACGCGGCCGTGTACGTCGGTGAGTCGGAAGTCTCGTCCCTGGAAGCGGTAGGTGAGCCGTTCGTGATCGAAACCCAGCAGATGCAGGAGAGTGGCGTGGAGGTCATGAACGTGAACTTTGCCATTCACCACGCCGAAGCCGAGTTCGTCGGTCTCGCCGTGGATGTGCCCCTTCTTCAATCCGGCTCCGGCCATCCACATCGTGAAGGCGTCAATATGATGATCACGCCCGGTGGTCTTGCGATTTTCTCCCATCGGGGTGCGGCCGAATTCACCGCCCCAGATGACGAGGGTGTCATCGAGCATGCCTCGCTCCTTGAGGTCCAGGACGAGGGCAGCACTGGCCTGATCGGCTGACTTGCAGACTTTCTCAAAGTCATCCGTTAGGGTCTCGCCCGGGCCGCCATGGCTATCCCAGTTCGAGTGATAGAGTTGCACGAAGCGGACTCCACGCTCTACCAGACGGCGGGCGAGGAGACAATTGGAGGCATAAGACGGCTGGCCCGCCGTCACACCGTAGAGGTCAAGAGTGCGCGGGGACTCCTTGCTCAGGTCCATAAGCTCGGGTGCACTGCTCTGCATGCGATAGGCCATCTCATAGGCGTTGAGGCGGGTGAGGATCTCGGGATCGCCAGTTTCCTCCAGGCGGGCGCGATTGAGGGCTCCAACCGCGTCGTAGAACCTGCGTTCGCGCTTCCGGTTCATCCCTTCCGGGCTGCGCAGGTGGAGGATGGGGTCGCCCTTGCCGCGGAAGGGTACACCCTGAAAGGAGGTCGGCAGGAACCCGCTCGCCCAGAGTGAATTGCCCGCGCGGGGCCCCCGCGGCCCGCTCTGCAGAACCACGAAGCCGGGGAGACTGTCATTCTCGCTACCGAGGCCGTAGGTGATCCAGGAACCCATGCTTGGACGTCCCGGAGCCTGGAATCCGGTATTCATGAAGAGCTTGGCCGGGCCGTGATTAAAGACATCGGTGGTCATTCCGCGGAGCCAGACCACTTCATCGACGATCTTGCGATGGTGAGGGATCTGATCGCTCAGGGACATTCCGCACTGTCCGTAGCGTGCGAAGGGGCGTGAGTTGCCGAGCAGCGTTTCGTTGCCCTTGAGGAATGCGAAGCGCTTTCCTTCCATCAGGCTCTTGGGGGGCGTCTTGCCATGGAACTCCCGCAACTTCGGCTTGTCCTCGAAGAGTTCTAGCTGGCTGGGCGCACCGGCCATGTGCAGGAAGATAACGTTTTTGGCCCTCGCCGGAAGGGGTGGAACGCGGGCGTTCATAGGTTGGGCGGGATCGATGGCTGGAAGGTGACGGGCCTGCAACTGCCCGAGCAGGGAATTGAAGGCGATGGTTCCCAGTCCCACTCCGCAGTCGCGGAAGAAGTGACGTCGCGTACGCTCGGCCAGCCAATGTTTGACGTGCTCTTGATCGTTCATTCGCGCGTGATGAAATTGTCAGTGTTCAGGATGGCGCGGGCCACACACACCAGAGCTGCGCTCCGGGCGTAAGGCTCAGGACCCGCTTTCATCGTATCGGTAGCCAGTTTTCCCGCGGCGGCAGCATCACTGGCAAAGTCAGTGGCTTGTGCCTCGAAATAGTCGGCGAGGAGCTTCTCTTCAGCCTCGCTGGGGACCCGGGAGAGAGCTAGTTGATAGGCTCGTTTGATGCGGGTTGTGATATCGGCAGAGGGCAATTCGCGCAGCAACCTCTCGGCGAACCCCTGAGCGAGTTCGAGAAAGGCGGGATCGTTGGCCACGGTGAGAGCCTGGAGAGGAGTGTTTGAGTTTACCCGCCGCGTGCAGGTAGTCTGAAAGTCGGGGGCATCGAAGGTTTGCAGAAGTGGATAGGGAGCGCTTCGGTAGAAGAAGATATACATGCCGCGCCGGTAGCGGTCTGCCCCCGTGCTAGTCTTCCAGTTCTTCCTGCTCTGAGTGAAGGCGTAGATGTCCGGGGGCTGCGGGGGGTAGACGCCGGGCCCGCCGATCTTCGGGGCGAGCAGGCCGCTGGCGCAGAGAGCGGCGTCGCGTACAATCTCGGCATCGAGCCGGATCCGGTTCTGGCGGGCCAGAAGATAATTGCCCGGGTCGATTTCCGCGAGGTCGGGCCGGGCATGGGAGGAGCGCTGATAGGTTTTGCTGGTGACGATGAGGCGATGAAGTTTCTTCATCGACCAGCCTTCCTCCACAAAGCGGTGGCTCAGGTAGTCGAGCAGATCGGGGTGGCTGGGAGGACTTCCCTGAGTTCCAAGGTCCTCCTCCGTCTCCACAAGGCCTCGGCCAAAGTAGCGCATCCAGATACGGTTGACGGTCACCCGCGGGGTAAGTGGGTTCTCGGGGTGGATCAGCCAGCGGGCCAGCTCGAGCCGGGTGGGGCGCCCGGGGGACTGCACAAGAGCGGGGCTCACCTGCGAGAGGGTGTCGGGGACGATTTCGCCTGCCTCCTTATCGGGGCGGGTAAAGTCTCCACGGGTGAAGAGGAAGGTCGGTCGGGGCTTGGGAAGCTCCTTCATGACCATCACCCTGCCTTTGCGCGGCTTGGGACTTGCGGCTGCCTTGACAGCTGGTGCGGGAGGGATTGTGGAGGAGAGCTCGATCGCGAAGCGGCCGACCAGGTAGCTCTCGTTGAGGGCATGCTCCATCGTGATTTCAAGGGGTTCTCCCTTCGTCTCGAGCGGTTCCGTGAAGACGAAGACCGCCTCGTGTGGCGCATTCATCGCCGCCTTCTGGTTCCCGCCGACGTTGATGGCCCAACCACTCTTTCCGTCCTGGTCCAACGCACCTGTGATGGGATAGCCTGGCTGTTCGTGATCAGCGAAAGCATGACTTATGGCGATCGGTTTTCCCTGTGACTGGATACGCAACCTGGTGAGAACGAAATTGCCGTTGGCAGCAGTGCCCGGTCCGTTCCGGGGGAGAGACTTGTCCGGCAGCACGCGGAGGCGCAGGGCAGACACGCGGTCGAGGTAGGTTGCCGCCCGCACATGGTAGGAGTCGTTCATGCCCGCCGCCCTGTCGACGAGGAGGGAGTTGTCCTTCTGCACGTGCAGAGGCTTCCCGGAGCTCGTGACAGAACCCTGATAGCTTACCGGGTTCCACTTGGCCTTCCCGGAACGTACGGTTTTTGCGGGTGGTGGTTCGGGTGCGTTGTCCAGGAGTTCGTATTCCTCCACCTCAACCGTGGCGCTGGTGCTGTTGGCGTCCTCTGTATTGTTGAAAAAGGCGAAGAGCTGGTAGTACTCTCGCTGCGTGATAGGGTCGAACTTGTGGGTGTGACACTGCGCACAACCGACGGTGAGACCCAGCCAGACTGCCCCCGTGGTGTTGACCCGGTCAATGACCGACTCGACCCGGAACTGTTCGCGATCAGAGCCGCCTTCCTGGTTGATGAGGGTATTGCGGTGGAAGGCGGAGGCGACGTGCTGAGCCTTGGTGCGGTTGGGTAGAAGGTCGCCCGCGAGTTGTTCGATAGTGAACTGGTCGAAGGGCAAGTCGTCGTTCAGGGCCTTGATCACCCAGTCGCGGAAGGGCCACATCTGGCGGTCGCCATCGATGGAGTAACCGTGGGAATCCGCGTAGCGCGCCTGGTCGAGCCAGTGGCGGGCCCAGCGTTCACCGAAGTGAGGAGAGGCCAGCAGGCGGTCGACGGTGGCCTCGAGGCCCTCGTCTGAAAAGGACTGCTGTTCTTCCAGGCTTGGCAATAAGCCGGTGAGGTCAAGGGACAGGCGGCGCAGGAGCGTTTCGGGATCGGTTGGCGCGCTGGGGAGGACCCCCGCTTTCTTCAGTCGCTTCTCGACAAAGTAGTCGATGGGATTGCCCTGCCACGAATCGGGAACCGCCACCTTTGCGACTGGCTCGAAGGCCCAGTGCCCCTGATAGGCGGCCCCTTGTTCGATCCAGCGCCGGACGAGAGAAATTTCGCTTGGGGTGAGTTGTCCCCGCTTGGCCTTGGGAGGAGGCATGATTTCTTCTGGATCGTCGTGAGCAATCCGCGCCAGTAGTTCGCTTTCTCCGGGTTTTCCGGGAACGATGGCGGCGTAACCGCCCAGGTCCGCTACTGCCCCCTCGCGAAGGTCAAGCCGCAGATCCGCCTTACGCTTCTTTTCATCCGGGCCGTGGCAAAGGAAGCACTTGTTGGAGAGGATGGGCCGGATATCACGATTGAACTGGA
>Ga0163180_10000867_pt1 | contig 17362 bp, 17 predicted proteins | sample AtlANTMetagenome_2_FD_109647 | JGI IMG/M metagenome (GOLD analysis project Ga0163180, IMG submission 109647) | Marine eukaryotic phytoplankton communities from the Atlantic Ocean - Atlantic ANT 4 Metagenome | ecosystem: Environmental > Aquatic > Marine > Oceanic | place: North Atlantic Ocean...
CGTACGCTCAATCCAGAAGGGTGGCGTGATAACCAGCACCACATGAACCTACACGGAATCCCACGCAGGCTTCCCGGCGATCCTGACCAGCGCAAACCGTCATGGAGGGACAACGCAAAGATTCTGGAAACAATGGATATTGCGTTTCGCCCCGCAGAAGACGGCGGCTTGGGTGTAGGTTCCGAAACAAGTAGGCGACCCATCATCCACGTTGTAAACATCGAGTCGCTGGAAGCATTGACCCGTGCGTTCCAAGACCAAGGTATCCAAGTGGCGCAGTACCACGGCTCCATGAATGATCGGGAGCGGGCAGAGGTAAAGCGTTCGTTCAACGCAGGAGCGCAGGGCGACCCGGAGGTGCTTATTGTCACCAGAGCAGGGTCTACAGGTCTAAACCTCCAGCAGCAGTCTTCGTCCACGATTCACTTTGACGTGCCTTGGACCTACGCAGAGTACGAACAGCGGGAAGCCCGAAACTGGCGTACTAAACAGACCAACGCTGTCGATTCGTACACACTCACACATGAGGACTCGTTCACGGATCAACGTCGAATCAGCTACATGCGTAACAAGGCTACGATTCTGGCAGCGATTGACGAGTTGCCCCCACCGGCAGATCGTGACCAAATGTCCCGCATATCGGATCACGCAAACCCGTTAGGTATTTTGTCAACCACGAGGGCTACGCATCCACTACTGTCGCGGTCCTACGCAGAACTGTCCGAGGGCTTGGGGCGACAAAAGGCAGATCAGATATTGTCTGACCTCAACGAACAGTATAATGTAGATACAGGTGCAGCCCGCAGGGATCTCAACGCTCCTATTGGCGCACACGCAGATCGGGATACATTAGAGTAATGTCAGAAGATTTCGACCCAAGACGATCAACATTTACGGACAAGGATTTCCGTAGAGCAGAGGGAGCACCCTTTTCCGGGCTGCTTCCGTTAGCTGATCAACTGGGGCGAGAGTACGAGTTCTTGACAAACACGTTGAAGTCTGATTTGTATGAAAGAAGGCAACAACTTGCCAAACGGGAAGATGAAGTGCTATCAGAGGTAAAGGAACTGGCCCCGCTCGTTGAGGCAGAGATCGCTACGGACTCGCAAGTGTCCCGTCTGTTCTTTGCGCTCTCGGAGTTGAAGGTCATCCGGCTCGATATGGAAGACACTCAAACAGCGTTTGACATGGTAGCACTTGACAAAGCTATTATCCCTCCGTTGAAATATGGCGGCGATGGTGTTAGCTTTACAGTTGACAACTTGGAGGCGTTCGATAAGCCTCCCACAACCAAGTAGGAGGCAGTTATGCCAAACATGCGTGCATATCCCAAGGTAGCCAAGGGTTCTGAACCCACCACCCGTGATCGTGGAGAGTCTGGAGGCGGTTCTGCCCCCAAAGATCCTGCCGGTCGCACTGCGGCTCGCGTCGCTGGTGGCGGTCTTTCTGGTAGCAAGAACGAAGCTGGACAAGAGGTTCGTGTTGCTCCCAAGGCCAACTTGACCACTAAGGGCTGATTCACTTTCACCGGACCTTCGGGTCCATAAACCACAACCCTTGCATCACGGGAAAAGACAAAGATGAGCGATACGCCAGAAAACACCCCCGAAACCAAGACAGCGGCTACCGAAGCCGTGGAAACGTCTATCTCCACAGATACCCAACAGGAAGAAGTTAGCGCGGCACCTGCCGAGGCTACTTTGGCATCCATCCCCCTCGACAAGCACGAGGAACTTATTGCCGCACGAGTCACCAAGGCTCGGGCAGACGAGAAGTCCAAGCTGCACAAGAAGTTGACGGATATGGAGGCTTCTGTTCTCGCAACCCAATCGGAGCGTGAGAAACAGGATGCCGCGTTGAAGGAAGCCCTCGACAAGTTGTCCCTGCTGGAAGATTCCAAGTTGAGTGATGCTGATAAGGTTCAGAAGCAACTCGACACACTGGCCGAGCAGAACAAGCGTCTGCAAACCCAGTTAGAGGAGGTCGCTACAAAGGCCGCAGAGCGGATTCACGCAAGTGAACTCGCAGCCTTTCGTGACCGTGCTCTCCGAGAGAGCGGCATTACCCTGACCGAACTTGTAAACGGAAACTCCCCCGATGAAATCGTAGCCTCCATCGCAGTAGCGAAGGAACGCGAGGCGGTTATCTTCGACAGGGCTTCCGCACAGGTTCGTGAAGAGTTGGCTGGGCAAGTACCCACGCCAGTCGCAACCACGGAGAATGTATCCAACACTAAACCGTTGGTGGCTTCTTTGGACAAGCGAAGGATCGCTAAGATGGACAAGGGTGATTATGCACGGACTCGTGCACAACTATTGGAGGCTGCGAAAGCGCGGTCTTCATAACCCATTCCATTCTTTGTAAAGGAGGCCAACAATGGCTTATTCTGGTATTGGCACATCAGGCGGGGATAGAACCCAACTGTCCGAAGCGGTCCTTGATGTATATTCTCTCGACATTCTGCACGAAGCGCAGGGCATCATGCGCTACGAGGAGTTCGCAGTTCTGCGATCCGACCTCCAAGCGGCTCCCGGCCAAACTGTGCAGTTCACTACCTACAGCGACGTGACTCGCGGTGGCGAGTTGACGGAAGGTACTAACCTTTCGACGTACGCCATGAGCGCAAGTCAGCAATCCATCACCGTGTCTGAGTATGGTAACGCCATCTCTGTTTCGGAGAAGTTGCTGCAAGCGTCGTACGACAACCTCTTGGGCGAGGCAGCTTTGCTTCTCGGTCGGGACTACGCTGTCGTGCGTGACCTCGCTGTGCGTGACGCTATCGTAGGAAGCGGTAGTACCCTGTTCACATCCTCCGGCGCTGCGGCTGTCGGTGACGTTCTCGAAGACGACAAGATGGACATTGAAACCCTGCGTGTCGGAATCGAAAACCTCCAGACCGTGAACGCTCCCAAGTTCATGTCGGACTTCTACGTCTGCATGGTGCATCCACATCAGGCTGCATACTTGAAGCGTGACCCGGATTGGGTATCGGCTCACCAGTACGCTGGAAGTCGTAACCTGTTCAACGGCGAAATCGGTCGTTGGGAAGATGTCGTCTTCATCACCACCACCCATCAGGGTAACGGTGCTGCTGGCGTCAGTGCTCCCGGCTACGAAGCCGATCTTGCGGGTACTGGTGCTGGCGCTCAGGATCTCTACCGGGCCACTCTGCTGGCTGATCAAGCGTTTGCTATCGCAGACGGACTTCCGGTCGAACTTCGTGACAACGGTGTAGAGGACTTCGGTCGTATGCACTCGCTCGCTTGGTACGGCATCTGGGGTCAGGGTGTGCTCAACAGTGATCACATCATCCACATGATCAGTTCGTAGGAGGACAACATGGCCGAGGAAGAAATCGCCAAGAAAAGTACCCGACGCCGTAAGTCCAAGAAGGCATCAGGAGAGGCTTCTGCGAAGGCTGCGCCAAAGAAGCGTACCACTCGTAAGAAGGCTTCTTCTGCCAAGGCAAGCCCTCCCACTGCACCGAGCGTGGAGTCTCCTGTAAAGGAGGCTCCCGCTCCCGCAGCGGAGGTGAAGCCTGATCCTATGTTGAAGGCCGAGGCACCAAAACCCGAGGACGGAAAGGCTCTCCAAAAGAAGAAGGAGCCGGAAGCCAAGGTGGAAGAAGTAGCCGAAGCAAAGACTATGGTAGGAAACCGTACCTTCAAGAAGAAGGGAACCATGACAGTAAAGACGATCAAGAAGGATCGTTGTTACTATGGTGCAAAGCGGTTCCGTTTCGACAAAGGGGAGATGCTGACTCTGCCGGAAGAGCAAGCCAAATGGCTGATCAACACCGGCAGGGCAGTGGGCTAAACAGTTCCCCAGACCACCCCGTACGGAGGTGACTTTTGGGGACCTACAGCACCACTGATATTGGATTCGCGGCATACCTGCTTACACAGGCAGTCCGGCTGGAATCTTCTCGCCGGGTCAGGAAGAAGACGACCTGGGTGTTTGCACTGGACAGTGTGGATGCCCAGGTTTTCTATAACGAGTGGTTGCAGTCCAAGGAGTTTGCGTTTTTCTCGTCCTACACAGGGCTAAAACGTGACCTACGCCCAACATCTGGGCGCTCAACATCTGGACAGACCCACAAGAAGTAGGTTTGTCTCTGAATCGTTCGAGTAGTATATTCGTATATAGGACAGGGGAACACCCTGTATACGGTCGCCACCAGAAGCGTACTGATTGTCATACACCAAACGCTATAGGAGGCGAACAATGCAGGTATGGTTACAAGATGAGGCATTTGAGTTCCGTTGGGTAGCTGCAAATGCACAACCGGGATTGGGGACCGCATGGACCGCAGCCCTCAAGAAGATCAAGAGTGACGGCTCTGGTGACGCGGCGATGGGAACATCGTCTGCTGCCGCAGTCATCTTTGAGGTCGGTAACGGAGTCTACGGTATGCGTATCGCTGCCAACACTCTGTCTACGGAACTCGGGAGTGACGAGCAGTTCTACGGATCGATTCAACACAACACCTCGGGCGAAGTTGTTTTCGTTCAGAAGCACTCGGCTAAGGCTGATGATGCCGAAGGCGTAAGTGCCAAGATTGGTGCTCACGATGACGCGGCGACCGCTGACACGGTTTTCGGGAAGATCGAGAAGTTGTCAGAGGAGATGGGTGGCGATCTCACGTCAGCCCTCAGTTCGTTGCAGTCGGCTGTTATCGCACAGATCGATGCTAACGAAGGCAAGCTGGATGACATTGAAGGCAAGGTCGATATTATCGACGGCAACCTTGATGATGTCAAAGCCGAGGTTGGGGTTGGTCGCATTTCGGGTCTTGTGTCAAGTGCGGCGTCTGCTGCCACGGCGCTGACCAACATCGGTACTGCTCAAGGTACTGCGGCAACTGCTCTTGCAAGTGCTGTTACTGCTTTGACGGCTGAGATCGATGGGAACGAGGCGAAGATCGATTCTGCCATCACCAAGATCGAGGCGAACGGTACTGCTGTCGGAACCGTGTCGAGTTCTTTGGGTGGTTTGCAATCCAAGGTCGGTGCTCACGACGATGCGGCTACTGCCGACACCGTGTTCGGAAAGGTTCAGCGAGTCTACGAAGCCGTAGATCAGCTTGAAGGCTTCTCCGACAGTGTGGAAAGCAATCAGGCTTCGATGGCGAGCACGCTGGCAAACTTGGAGACAAAGGCTCAAGCCGACTCTCGGCAGAGTAATCTGGTTGACGAGCACGACGCTACGCAGGCTGCCATTGGCGCTCTGAACGATCTTAGTGAAGCGCAGGTCAACGCACAAGTTGACAGTGCCTTGGCTGACTACGACGCACCGAAGAAGTCCGAAATGGACGCTGCTTTCTCTACTTTGGAGTCTGCACAAGGTACTCGTCAGTCTGCGTTGATTGCGGAGCATAATGCTACGCAGGCAACTCTCGCCGATATGGAGACTAAGGCCCAAGCGGATACTCGTCAGTCTACTCTGACAGGTAACCAAGCTGGTCTTGCTACGGGTATCGGTGATCTGGCTACGGCTGTTGCTGCGGCTCGTACCGAGATTGGAGACTTGGATTCGGACCTCGGTGATGTCGAGGGTAAGATTGATGCGGCGGTCACTGACCGTAGCACCAAGGCTTCTGCGGCTGCTTCGGATCGTACTGCCAAGGCTGATGCGGCGGCGTCTGATCGTACTGCCAAGAAGAACAGTCTGGACTCGCAACTCGTTGCTATCAAGGCTGTTGTTGACGGTCTTGAGGCTATCAGCGAGTCAGCCCGTGTGAAGATTTCGGCTCCGGGCGTAATGGTCGCACAGGTCGCGGGAACGTACTACCAGCCTATCGTCATTCGGGCGATTCAGCAGGATGGTCGTCTTGAGACTTTGGCTGACCTTGATGGTGGTCACGGCTCCGGTGCTTGTCAGATGTTCTTCAAAGCTCAGTTGAACGGTGCGGATTTCAACGCCCGCCTGTACAACCAGAACGGCGACGGCAGCTACTCCGCATTGGCAGCAGGCTCTAACGGTGTCGATCTTTGTCCTGCTGGACAGACCTCGGCACTTGAAGCGCAGGACTACCGACGAGTTTCCAGCGGTGCTGGGGGAACGTACATGCTCTGGCTCAAGATTGAGCCGGGTGACAGCGGAACCCTGTTCTTTGAGGCCGCAGGTTGGGACGACGATCCCAGCGGCATCAATCAGCAGGTGACTGCGGTAGAGTTCCCACAACTCAAGTCCTTCGTGTCCGAGTTCGGAAAGCAAGGATTCGCGCTGTAGGCAACTGCCCACGGCGATCCACAGTCGGGGGGTGGGGTCGCGGCCCCGCCCCCCTTTTTCGTGTTAGGAGCAAGACATGGCAAAAAAGAAGTTCAAACCAGTGACCGGAGGCAGTCGTGCATGGTCCAGTCTGTCTGCCGCTATCACGGCTATCAGGCAGAACCCTGACGCAGCTAACGGCGCTAATGCAGTCATTGATACCGAAACGCTCAACCAGTTCGATCTACTCGGAGGCAGGGTTCACTTTGTCACCGAGGAACAACTACGGCAGTTTGTCGCCATCGTGGGTGTTTCAATCTTCCACGCAAAGGTCAGGCAAGATGACGCTCTCGTTGCACAGTTGTATAACCGTACCCAGTCTTTGGGTGCTTCCTTCTCCGACCTCGTGGCAGAAGACCTGACCCAAAGGGTCATTGTCATGCAAAATGCGTTGGATGAGGAGGACACGGATGAATCATCTGAATGAGAACGAACTGCAAACACAGTTGGCAGGCTTTGCGGATCAGATCGTAAAGCGGGCCATTGAGGGTCGAATGGACGGGGAACCAATCATCCCACAGATGTTCACGTTCTCGTCGGATAACTTTGCGAACCTGTACCCGGTCCATTGTTACGAGTTGGAAGAGCCTATGCAGATCGAGTCCATCAGGGTCATTGGTGATCAGGAAGGAGTCGATGCGTGGATACTGGTTTACTTGGGAGAGTATTACGACTGGACCAAGGAGCCGGAAGAAGCAGAGTTGATGATCCCCACACAGTCGAGAGAGTTTGCGGAAAGATCGGCAACCACGATCAATCCGGCGACCAACAAGTGTATGGTCACTTTGGTCGAAAGCGAGTTCAGCAGTTACACTGTTGTTAGGTCTTTGCTCAAGGACGGATCTTTCGGTGAACCGTCAACGACATTGACCCCTCGCATGGGTGCGCTGGCAACGGCGACAAAGCAACCCATTGTCATAAACTGAACCGTTGAGGTTCTTGACAAACATGGGTAATCCTGATTAGGATATTCAAGTAGTTGGAGGCAACAAGTGGCAGCGGATGGCATTAGAATCGGAAGGACATATCAACTGACGTATCAGTTGAACGGAGCCGATACCACCACCATCGTCACTGCTTCTGTGTACGGTCCTTCAACCTCTATGGCTTGGACCCCAGTGACCCTTACGGAGATCACAACTCCCGAAGGTCACGACAGGCTATTCACAGGCGAGTTCATCCCCACCGCTCCGGGTTGGCATGTCGTTTCGTACGACACCGATCCTGATGGCAACGAGGCGATGGCAAAGTTTTATGCGTACAACAATCGCGGTGCTATTGTTGGAACGTCGAGCAGCGGGTAAGAGGTAGTCATGGCTATTCATGTTGTAGACAGTGACATTACCACAACGCTCGTTATCCAACTCATGACGGATGACGGGCTTATTCTTGTTGATGCTGACTCCGTTCCCTCACTCGCCGTAATCAACTCCCTCGGAGTCGAGGACTACAACTTCACGGATGCCACAGACCCCGCAGTAGCCGCCACAGACACAGGCACCTACGGAGTCACTTGGCAGCACACCGACGCAGGAACGTACACTCTCACTTGGTCGTATGACGTAGATGGAGAGTCCTACACCCGTTCCGAGTCTATCGTCATTTTCACAGTAGAGGATGCCTCCGCAGGAGATCCGCTACGAGAGGAACTAACTACCCGAATCAGGCGTCGTGTCCACGATACAACGTCTGAACTCTACTCCGACGACGTGTACGGAGACTGTATCAATCGAGGTCGGCAGAGGATCAACTTTGACCTGTCAACCTCGTACGCTTTATCAGACTGGCCGACTACCTACGAGTACCTTTTGGAACTCCGAGGTACGATTGAAATGTGCTACATCCGAGGCGCAGAAGGTGCCTCATCCGAGGTGTCCGATGGACCCTCCAGTTCCGTAGCCTCGGTGTCTGTACCAAACCTGTCCGTAGCAAAGAGTAGCATCACTTATGCAGGGCCGGAGTACTGGCTGGACTTGGCCGAAAGGCTGGAAGCTGAGTACAATCGCGCCCTCCCCGGCGTCGAGGCAGTAGAGGAAGGAGTAGAAGGAGGATCTGACGGTATATCCCAGTCGTATATGTATCGAACCTCGATGCGTACTGGAGCAAAGACCCAGTACATGTTTGATCGGGGAGTTGGTGCGACGAGCAGTGTCGCCACAACCACCGTTGGTAGTGAGATCACTATCAGTTGGGCGGCTATCTACGACAATGCGTTCTCCCATTATTTGGTTGAACGGGGATCGACCTCCCTCATGGCTGACGCGGAAACCGTCGCCACCGTAACGGACAACCATACGGTGTCCTATGCCGATACTCCCGGCGTCGGGGTTCATTATTATCGAGTCGTTGTTGTCAACAGTAACGACCTCCGCTCCGAATCCGATGTGGTCGCAGGAGCGGTAGTATGAGTTTCATCCGTCAATCTGAAGTAGATACATTTCTGGAAGAAGCATTGGCGGTATACGGTGAAACAGTAACCATCCTGCCGTACTCCACGTCAGCGACGGCATCGATCTATCGTCAACGTACCAAGACCTACGGAGCACCCGTAGAGGTTACAGGTGCAGTGTCGTTCGACCTTACGGAAGAAGTGGCTACCTCCATTGGGCTGAAATCAGTTCCAGAAGGGGCCGTCACTTTCGCTCGGGCGCACTTGGAGTCAGCGTTTGGCACCGAAGACCTGTCATCCACCATCACCGCAAAGGATGACATAGTAGTCGGCGGGTCGAGATATAGGATCACAGAGTGCGCCGAATCAGGTAGATTAGAGGACGCACCGACGTTCATTGTTGTTGCGTTTTCTTCACACGCCGGTCGTGAAGGGGAGGCGTATCCCTGATGGCTTCTTGGTTCAAAGGTCCGTGGGATAAACTGGTCAACACGTTCAATAGTGGGCGTGATTGGTTGATGGGTCCAGCACAGGATGAAATGCTGGTCTTCGGTTGGGCTATCCAAGACCAGATCAAGGACGCCATGCGTACCAACAGGTATCAGTTGGCTTCCGCTACAATCTTCCGTAAGATGGCTATGGGCCGCTCGCAACCATCACAGGCATGGCTGGACACCTTGGCTCTTTTGGAGGGGGGTTTGGACACTCCGAGAGTTGAAGCTAAAGGTCTGGGGCGTAAGTCCCTACTGGCGCTTGTCTCCGAAGACGGTCATCCCACAGCCGGGATGTCATATGCGGAGTTGTTCAGCACGTTGGAATATGGTACGAACAAGGCACCACCCCGTCCTATCTTGAAACCGATTGCGGATTCAGTGAACAGCGGGAAAAACCCTGCCTTGGAGGTTTTCAAGGCGAGTATGGCAAACAAGATCAGGTTGAGGATTTCTTGACAAACAAGGTGAAATGATACATGGCGGTTAGTATTCAACAGGTAGAGGAGGCACTTCAAAACCTCTACACCGGCTACGTTGCGGAGACTCTACAAGAGGGTTCCAAGGCTGTACCCGTGTTTGTTGACATACCGGACCCCGAGGAGTTTCCCCAAAGAGTCTACCCGTCGATTTCGATCATGCTACAGGACATGCAGCCAGCACCCGACCACGACGATTCGCAGTCATGGTACAAGGAGTCCGAGGACACCAGCGGGTCGGTCAACATAAGCAACATGCGTAAGATCCCTGCGTGGTACAGGCTGCACTTCTATGTCCATACGTGGGCAACGGACGCTTTGTGCGACCGTAACATGGTTCGATGGGTGGAAAGCCGTAAGCACCCCAAGGACAGTATTGAAATAGATGGTAGTTACTACTGGCTATTCCGCACCGGATTCAATACGTCTGATCAAACAGACGGCGACACTCGTATCTACCACAAGCTGTGGCGGTTAGAGTGTCTGATAGACTTTGAGAACGAAGATATGGACGAATCGGTTATGCAGGCTCATTATTTGGACCTCACTACCAGTGTCGTCAAGACAATGCCGATGAATACGACAGCCGGTACTGGACGTGTTAGTGGAAGTTGGAATCCGAACCCAACTTCCCTTGGACCAACAGTGGAGCGTATTCAGCCGAAGCCCGTAGACGCAGACGGGAACGCGGTTGACACTGCTGCCGAGGCTCAAAGGGTTGAGTCACGGAGGTTTGCGTTTGATAACAACGGGTTTTGGTTCCCAAGCTAACAGATTCAAGGGAGGCACTAATGGCTACCAAGTATTTTAGACCAGACGTTTACATCGAGGAAGTATCCACTACGACACGGCCCATTCAAGGCGTGTCTACGGCGGTTACTGGCTTCCTCGGTATTGCCGAGAAGGGGCCGGTTGCAAAACCAGTCTTCATCGGTAGTGTTGCAGACTTCACACGGGTATTCGGATCGCCCATCGAGGACGAGGCGTTGTACTACGCAGTCAAAGGCTTCTTTGACAACGGCGGTACACAGGCGTATGTCGTTCGACAGGCTCACTACTCCGATCCCACCAGCGCGTCGAGCGTCGTTGCTAACGCAGCGGAAAATGATTTCGATGGGATTGGCGAGGCTTCGTTTGCATCCCATTCAGGAAGCGAGGACGTGTCTTCGGTTGACATTCGGGACTCTCTGGATGCGGCTGACCCATCACAACTCAACATCGACGTGAATACCGCTGGCGCGGTCAATGCAGAGTTCACCGCAACTGCGGCTGTTCTTGAGGCTGCGGCCTATGACCTCGGCTCAGGACACATCGCTGCCCCACAGACCTTGATCATCAAGGTTGACGGCGGGTCTAACCAGACGGTGAACCTTAGCGGTGGCGACGATGCTACTGCGGCGCTCATCTTGGCAGCACTCAACAGTCAGATTGCTGGCGCATCTGTCAGCGATGACGGAGCCAAGCTGGTCATCACCTCGGACACCCGTGGTACTGACAGTGCTATTGAGGTCGTCAGTGTTTCCGACGCTACCGTCACAACTGCTACCGGTCTTTCGGCTGCGACTAACGGCAACGCGGGCGACGTTTCTACGTCTTCCTGTGCTGACGCATCGGCTGTGACCTTTGCGGAGATCAAGGCTGTCATCGAGGCGGCTGAGTCGGATGTTACCTGTACGCAGGGCGCATCGAACGAGTTGAAGATCACCGTCAACAGTGGCACCGCAGGCGCAGCTAACCAGTTGGACCTTGCGCTCGGAACAGCGGAGCTTCTCACGGCTCTCGGTGTTTCCGCAGGAACCTACAACGGCGATGCTGCTTCGGCTTCTACGGCGTTCACGTTTACTTCCGGTTGGCGTGGTTACGAGTCTCCCGGTGGTTACGGAAACAATCTCCGTGTCAGCATCGAGGACGATCCCAAGTACGAAAGCCAAGGAGCTGGTTCTGACTTGGCGTCCACAGTCACCGCAGGCAGCGATCAGGCAAGCCTTACGTCCATGAAGGGCATCAAGGTTGGTTCGATTGTCATGTTTGACGATGGCGGCGGTACGCAGGAGTACGCAGAAGTAACTGCTGCCAGTACCTCTGTGGCGACGGGAGCGGTGGAACACACCATCACCCTCGCAGACCCCGTGTCAAACACGTTCGATGCGGGCGCAAGCTCGTTGGTTAGCGTCGAGCACACGGTGTCCATCTACAGCGGCGAGACTCTGCTGGAGACTTGGAGCCAAATGTCTGTCAACCCGGATGCGGATAACTACATCCTCACCGTGATGAACGACGAGCAAGTCGGCTCCAACTACTGTATGGCTGCGGATGCAGGAAACGCGTTCCCTGCAAACGTGCTGGCAGAGGAAGCTACTCCCCAGTCGCTCTCGGGCGGTTCTGACGAGACTGTCGGCTTTGTTGGCGCAGACCTCTTGGGAGACGAGGCAGCCAAGACGGGCATCTATGCACTGGACGAGGTTCAGGACTTGAACCTCTTGGTGGCTCCACCCAGTTTCGGGTCGAAGACTACCATTCCGGCGTCATCCCTTGTTCACAACAAGATGCTGGCGTACGCAGAGGAACGTATGGATTGCTTCGCAGTGTGCGATGCACCGGACAACCTCAACCCGTCACAGGTGCAGGACTACCGCAACAATGACCTCGGAGCGGATTCCGCTTGGGGCGCGTTGTACTACCCGCACATTCAAGTGGCTGACCCACTCGGCAACGGGCAATCCCCCACAGTCTACATCCCGTCTTCCGGGCATCTCTGTGGCATCTATGCTCGCGTCGATAACATTTCCCCTCCCCGTGGTGGCGTTGCTTCGGCACCCGCTGGTGTGGGTGAGTTCGGAAAGGTCAAGGGCTGCGTAGGTCTTCGGTACTATGTGAGCGACAAGGAGCACGATGCGATCAACCCCGACGGCATCAATGCGATTCGGCAGTTCACTCGTGGAGGTCCAAACGCTCCCGGTATTGTGGTGTTCGGTGCTCGCACCCTATCCACGGTCTTGGAGTGGCGTTACATTCAGGTTCGTCGCCTGATGACGTTCATCGAGCAGAGTGTCCGTATGGGTTCTCGGTTCGCGATTTTCCGCAACAACGACTTCCGGCTTTGGGGTCAGTTGTCAGACCTGATCAAGTCGTTCCTGCGAGGTCTTCACCTCAACGGGCAACTTCAAGGGGCTTCTGCTGACGAGGCGTACTTTGTCACTATTGACGAGTCCACCACGACAGCGGATGACATTCTCAACGGTACGCTAAAGGGAGAAATCGGAGTCTCCCCGCAACGTCCCGCCGAGTTCATCGTGTTCAAGTTTAGTCAGTTCCAAGCTGGCTCTACCATTTCAGAGTAAGGAGGGCTGACTCATGCCAAGAGATCCATACCGTAACTTCCGGTTCGAAGTAGAAGTAGATGGCTTCACCCACGCTGGCTTTCAGAAGGTCAGCGGGATGAAACATAGTGTAAACGTCATTGAGTACCGCGAAGGCGGCGAGAACGAAGTGATGAGGAAGATGCCTGGGCAGTCTTCCTTTGAGCCAGTCACGCTGGAGCGGGGAGTTTCAGACAACTCCGACTTTCTGGACTGGATCAACACCATTTTCAACATCGACAATGCTGCTGGAGCACAAGGTGACGTTGAAGGCTGGCGTAAGGATGTCACTGTCTACTTGAAGAACAAGGCTGGGGATCGTGTAAAGAAGTACACGTTGCTTGAGTGTTGGCCTTCGGAGAAGACCACAGCAGACATGGACGCAAGCGGCAACGATGTGATGATCGAAACGCTGGTCCTACAGAATGAAGGGGTGAAGGAAGAAGACCTGACGTAGACACGGACACAAACATAGTCTGACAACGCACTTGACAAACAAGGAGAAATCGCATGGGCTTTCAACCCGCAGAAGTAGTTATGCTACCAATCGGAATCGAGGACGAATCAGGTCAACGCTTCCGTGAAGTCATCATTGATGAGATGACGGGTGTCGATGAGGAAAATATCGCTTCCAAGAAACTCCGTAACAACGGAGCAAAGGCTGTAACGGTCTTGCTCCAGCGTTGCATCCAAGCCATCCCCGGCTTGGTGGAAAAGAAGAAGCGGTCCACGGACCTCATCGACGCTCGTATCATCCAGAACCTCTATACGGCAGATCGGGACTTCCTGTTCTTCTGTATCCGAGCACTGTCTATGGACGACACATTTGAGTCGCCCGTGTCGTGTCCGAAGTGTGGCGAGGTTCAAGAGAACACCTACAACGTATCCGATCTTGACGTACTGGACCTCCCACCAGAGGAACCAGCTTCGTTGGAGATTGAGTTGCCGAAGGGGTTTGAGGATGAAGACGGCACCTTCCACAAGAAGGTGACTTGGACCTTCCCCAAAGGCAAGCAGCAAGAAGCACTTGCGGCTATGAAGCAGGAGAAGGTGGGAACGTCAATGATCACCATGTGCATCACATCCGTAGATGGCATGGAGCGTAGACCCGATTCCGAAATGGTGCGCCGCTTGCGTACTCGTGACCGCATGTACTTGATGGAGAAGGTTGGAGCAAGCACCCCCGGTGTGGATCTCCGACAGGATTTCTGCTGCGAGTCTTGTGGACATGAGTGGGAGGGGGCGATTGATGTTCAGTCTTTTTTCAACTTGGCCGGTGGGGGGACCGGGACGCACTCCAACGGTGGAATGAGTGGGCAGAAGCTCAAGAGGCGTCGTTAGTCAATCAAGTTGCTTTACTGGCAGAACGATGGAACTGGACGCAACATGAGGTGTTGTCACTACCCACACGAAGGAGAAAACAGTATCTTGATTTTGTAGAGGATCTATACGAGCGAGAGCGGGCTGCTTCTCGTAGGTAAGTAGGAGGTCAGCTTGCCCGGACCAAACACCATAGGAATCGTCCTTGAACTGGACGCACAAGGCGCAGTTGTCAATGCCCGTAACTTGGGTAATGAACTTGACAACGTGCGTACTCGTGCTGGCGGTGCTGGCGATGGACTGCGTGGTGCTGGTGAGGGCGCAAACGACTTCAACCAAAGTATCCAGAACGCCATCCAAGGGATGCAGTTCATGCAGCAGCAAATGTCTGCTGTGGCTGACGCTGTTATGGCGGGCTTTGCGGATATGATCAATGCCGCCGCCGAGTTTGAGGTGGCGATGACTCGCGTATCCATTGTCATGGGTATGACAGGCGAACGGGTCCATGACCAGCAACTCCAAGAGGAGTTTTCTGGTATCAGGGATAGGATCATCGAGATTGGTCGAGAGTCCGAGTTCCAGATGGGGCAGGCGGCAGAAGCGTTCGTCAATCTGAAACAGGCAGGTATGGACGCTACAGCGTCTATGGAAATGATCGATCAGGTCATGGCGTTCTCGTCTGCCTCCGCAGGAACAGTGGACCTCGCTACATCGGCTGACACCGCTACGTTGTCGCTGACCGCATTGGGCATGGAAGCCAATGAGGTCAATCAGGCGATGGACATGATGGTGAAAGCCAGTACGTTGTCGAAGCTGTCCATGCGGGAAATGCCGATCCTGTTCCGCTCAATGGGTTCCACGGCGCAAGCGTTTAGTTCAACCTCACAGTCCGACTTCATGGCGATTGCGTCGCAGCTTCGCCAGATGGGTCGTTCAGCAGCACAGGTCGGTAACGACATGGCTGGATTGGAGCGAGGCTTCGCACGACTGACGCAGGCGATTCAGCGAGGCGGGGGTCAGGCTCGAAGGAAGACGGATGCTCTTGCAGCAGTCGGACTCCAGATGAGTGACATTGTTGACGACACCACCGGCAACTACCGTAACCTCGCAGAGATTCTGGACACTGGTGGAGCGCGAATCCGTCAAGCTATCGAGCGTGACGGTATGGCGGCTACTCGTGCAAACCTACTCACAGCGTTCGGCAGTAGGCAGGCGGTCAATGCGTTCTTGCTCACCATGCAGTACGGCGAGCAGCACGGCGAGCAGTACGGAGGCACCATCCGTGGGATGGCTAATGAGTTGGCTCTGGCTAACGGAGAAGCCGCAGACGCACAGCAAGCGTACTTGGAGACTACCGAGGGTATGCTCCAAGTCCTCGACGGTTCGGTAAACTTGCTCAAGGTCAGCTTGGGCGAGTTGTTCATGTCTGCGTTGAAGCCGCTGCTTAGTGTTCTGGTCAGTGTGGTCAATGCTGTTCAGCAGTGGGCAGTAGCCAATCCCGAGATCGCCCGAGTTCTTGGGTACGTCGCTATGGCGGTTGGCGCTCTTGCGAGTACGCTCGCCTTCATGTTGGGTACGCTCATCTTCGTAAACATGGCTACCCTTGCACTCGGCCCAGCTTTGGCAGGTCTTGGAGGCTCGTTCTCGGTAGCCTCATTTGGTGCATTGTTCTTCCAGTCGGTGTTGACCCCGCTCGCTGGGATCATCATGGGCATCCTGTCGTTCCTTGCCCCGTTCATTCTGGCGGCAGGTCTGATTTACGTGGCGTACAAAAAGAACCTTGGAGGGTTCGGAGACTTTGTGCGTAGGTGGGGGAACATCATATCGGACGTGTTCTCTGTAGCCGGTCCCATGCTTTCCGGTGAAGGTGTCTCTCTGGACAAGTGGCAGAGGATGCACCCGATAGCGCAGAAGATCGTCATCGCATTGGTTCTGTGGAAGCACAGGCTCATGGATCTTTGGAAGGGATTTAAGGATGGACTCACACCAGTCTTGGAGGTCTTCGGAAGCGTCCTCGGATGGGTTTGGGAAAAGCTGATCTTGTTCGCGGAGTTCTTAGGCTTCTCGACTGCGGAGCTACACAACGGGGCGATGGGTACGGAAGCCGCATCCACCACGTTTGAGTATCTGGGCAAGGTCATCGGTTGGCTCACAGGACTCTACATCGGCTACAAGGCTACGATGGTCACAGTCAAGGCGGTCACAATCGCTTGGAAGGCTGTCGTCATTTTGTTCAACGGAGTGCTCGCTATCAAGAACGGTCTGATGTGGGCAGGAAAGGCAGCTATCGTTGCGTACAAACTGGTGCAGGTTGCGATCATCGCAGTGACCCAAGGTTGGGCGGCAGCGCAAACGGCGTTGAATATCGTCCTTGCGGCTAACCCCATCGGTTTGGTCATCATGGCGGTTGCCGCTCTGATTGCGATTGTTGTGGCGCTGATTGTCTATTGGGATGAGTTGAACGCATGGATCGGTGAAATCTCGGGCGGCTTCTTGGACATGTGGGACATTATCTTGTTGGTCTTGGGGCCAATCGGGTGGGCGATCCTCGCGTTCAAGAAACTGTATGAGAACTGGGATTATGTGTGGCAAGGCATGAAGAATATCGCCTCCACGGTGTGGGGTTGGATTACGTCAGCTTGGGACGCACTATGGGATCCAATCATCAACTTTGGAAGCACTCTGTATAACGCAGGTCGAAACTGCATAAACTCCATCTGGGACGGTTTCAAAAATGCATGGACAGCAGTAAAAGAGTGGTTCCTGTCCAAGATTGAGTGGATGACAGACCTCTGGCCGTTCTCACCAGTCAAAAACCCCGAAAGCCCGTTGAAGAAACGTCCGTTGGATCGAGCAGGATCTAACGTCATGGGTACACTCCAAGAGGGATTGGAGCAGGGCGGTAGAGGTGTCGAGCAGGCAGCTATTGGTGTTGCGGCTGACGTTGGCGCAGCTATGGAGCCACCCGCAGCGGTAACGCAGGATAGCGGAGGCAGTTGGTTCGGCGGTCTTGCCGACGCTGTAGGCTCTTTGGTGGACAACGGAGGTGCGCTC
>Ga0163180_10000869_pt1 | contig 17345 bp, 16 predicted proteins | sample AtlANTMetagenome_2_FD_109647 | JGI IMG/M metagenome (GOLD analysis project Ga0163180, IMG submission 109647) | Marine eukaryotic phytoplankton communities from the Atlantic Ocean - Atlantic ANT 4 Metagenome | ecosystem: Environmental > Aquatic > Marine > Oceanic | place: North Atlantic Ocean...
AAAATCTCGCATACAGAGAAGAAAAAGATGGGATCTCACCTGCTTGCAGCTGGAGATAAAGATCTGTTTTCTCCAAACCAACCATTTGAAGGTACTGTATACATTCATGAAGAGTATCTGTTATCGATGCTTCACTCTCTGCACTCTGAGCCCAAATCAAAGCATCTATGACAGGGCGTATGACACTCTCTTTTTTCATGCTATCCTCAGCGATACCAGACCTCTACAATCTCAAAAATCCGCGTACCTGTGGGAACTCGAACATCTATTGTTTCTCCCTCACAACGACCAATTAAGGCTTTCCCTATAGGGCTTTTGTAAGAGAGTTTTTTCTCTTTTAAATTGGCTTCATGTAACCCTACGAGCTTCCACTCCATCTCAGTAATAAATTCTCCATCATCACTGTACTCTTCCAAAAGCACAGTGCATCCAAAAAATATCTTACGCTCGGCTCCTTCTGGCGGCTCTTTCTTGGTGATATCAATCACAATCGCAGCTGCGATTTGTGTTTCAATATGAGAGATCATCCCTTCATTCTTAGAGTGCTCTTCCCGAGCCGCATGATATTCTGCATTCTCTGAAAGATCTCCATGAGCTCGGGCCTCTGCAATATCTTTAATGATCTGAGGACGTAACTCATCCTTGCGATAGGCAAGCTCCTCTTGAAGTTTTTTCTTTCCTTCGGGAGTCAATGCAATTTGTTCCATAGTGAACTCCATTATCTGTGATTTTTTTTTAACAATTTAACTTATCGTATCAATTCACTAACGTCCACAAGCATATCAATACACCTCGATTGCACCATCTGACTCTACAATCAAATCCAAAGTAAACTCTTTCTCTACTGTTTTTTCGATAAGCGGAATAAACTGGGTTCCAACCCACTCACACTCAATCCGCAATTTCTTACGGGTTTCGATAAATTTACAGGAATTATCCTCCACATCTGTGGATACCGACTTTTCCACCATGGCGCGCTTCAGCATTTCTTTGCTCCATTGCAACTTTTTGGATCGTCTCCACTCTTCCGCAACATCTTTGGTAATCTTACGCATCGCCCAATAATCCCAATACATCGGGAGATAGATATAGGCGGCTCCGGCACATACAAGAACTATTGCCATAAGCCCTTTTCCTGAAAAGTTAACGCCTCCCCTTCGTGTTCTCATATTTTCTCCACAATCGTCGTTTGTATTTTTTAGTCGTCCAGACGCAACACGGCAAGAAATGCCTCTTGTGGTATTTCGACAGAGCCGACTGCCTTCATGCGCTTCTTCCCGGCTTTTTGTCGTTCTAATAGCTTTCGCTTTCGAGAAATATCTCCACCATAGCATTTTGCCGTTACATCTTTTCGCATGGCTCGGACTGTTGATCGCGCGATGATTTTATTGCCTATCGCAGCTTGAATGGCAACTTCATACATCTGTCGAGGAATGAATTCTTTGAGTTTTTTTGTCAGCCCATTTCCTTTATAAAAAGATTGGGCTCGATGACAAATCATCGAAAGAGCGTCAACGTTTTCACCATTTACCAAAACATCAAGCTTGATCAGATCATCGATGTCCCAACGATTAATCTCATAATCCATACTGGCATAACCACGCGAACAGCTCTTTAGTTTATCGAAAAAATCATATACAACCTCTGCATAGGGAATGTCATAGACGATCTGTACTCTATTTCCATTATAGAGCATCTCGATTTGCGTACCACGACGCTCTTCACAGAGTTTAAGAACCGGCCCAACATAGGTATCGGGGAGATGCAGTGTCAAACGCGCTATGGGTTCTGCAATACTCTCAATCTCTTGGGTCTTGGGAAGCTGACTCGGTGAATGAATGTGAAGAACCTCTCCTTTGGTCGTTTTCACCTGATAGATAACCGATGGTGAGGTGTTAATGAGATCCAGCGAGTACTCACGCTCCAGCCTCTCTTGCAAAACCTCCATATGCAAGAGCCCGAGATAACCACAGCGAAATCCAAACCCTAAGGCGTCGGAAGTTTCCGGGTCAAAGGTAAAAGCACTATCATTTAGCTGCAGTTTTTCCAAGGCTGAACGAAGATTTTCAAACTGCTTACTCTCAATCGGATAAATTCCGCTAAAGACCATCGGTTTGACATCAGCAAAACCAGGTAGAGGCTCATCTGCGGGATCATTTTTATGCGTAATCGTATCCCCAACTTTCGCATCGGCGAGCTTTTTGATTCCGCAGATTAAATATCCCACGTCTCCGGCACATAGTTCTTGTTTATCTACCATCTCTGGGGCAAAGACCCCAAGACGAAGAACTTCATAGGTTGCACCGCTCTCCATTAAACAGATCTTTTCCTTTAGCTGGATGCTTCCTTCTTTAATCCGCAATACAACCACCACACCGACATAGTTATCAAACCATGAGTCGATGATTAATGCCTTCAGCTTCCCCTCAGTATTCCCAGTGGGAGCGGGAACAAAAGCCACAAGAGACTCCAATACATCTTCGATCCCTTCTCCACTTTTCGCGGAGCACATCACGGCAGAAGAGGTATCCATACCAATCACATCTTCGATCTCGGTTAATACTCGATCGGGATCAGCACTGGGAAGATCGATCTTATTGAGAACCGGTATAATCTCTAGCTCCTGATCCAAGGCCAAATATACATTGGAAAGCGTTTGTGCCTCCACTCCTTGGGCCGCATCAACAACCAACAAAGCCCCTTCACAAGCAGATAGTGATCGAGAAACTTCATAGGTAAAATCAACATGTCCTGGTGTATCAATCAGATTTAGGCGATATATTTCCCCATCAAGCGCCTTGTAATCCATTGTTGCTGTCTGTGCTTTAATGGTAATCCCACGCTCTCTTTCGATATCCATCTTGTCGAGATACTGATTTTTTTTCTCACGGTCTGAGATCAGCCCAGTCACGTTCATCAGCTGATCAGCAAGGGTCGATTTCCCATGATCAATATGAGCGATTATGGCAAAATTACGGATTCTTTCTTTTGGAAAACTCAAGCTTTTCTCCGCCCTATCCCGTGATATTCAAAGCCTTTCGAACGAACGAAGTCAGGATCATAAATATTTCTACCATCATATATCACCGCTGAATTGAGTCGTTTCTGTACTTCTTCCCAATTGGGGGATCGAAACTGTTTCCACTCGGTGATCAGCAGTAACGCCTCGGCATTATCGAGGGTATCCATTGGATCCTCTGTAAAAGAGAGATTTTTATTCTCGGAAAATACTGCTTTCACATGCGGCATCGCTTCGGGATCATATGCACAAACATTCGCTCCACGCTTGGTAAGCTGATCGATGATCTTCAATGCCGGCGCCTCTCGTATATCGTCAGTCTCGGGCTTAAAGGCCAATCCCCACATTGCAAAGGACTTTCCTTTTAAACCTTCTTCTCCATATTTCTGTAATAGCTTCTCAAACAGAAATAATTTCTGCTCTTGGTTGACCAGCTCTACCGCATTGGCAATTTTGAGATGCAATCCTGCATCATTTGCTGTTGAGATTAGTGCCTTCACATCCTTGGGAAAACAAGATCCTCCATAGCCCACACCTGGATAAAGAAATTTGGGTCCAATTCGGCTGTCTGATCCGACGCCTTCTCGAACCGATTCAACATCTGCATCGACCAGCTCACAGAGCTTCGCCAGCTCATTCATAAATGAGATCTTGGTAGCCAACATTGTATTGGCTGCATACTTCGTCAATTCGGCGGAACGATTCGACATAAAATACACAGGATGCCCCGCATCGATAAAACTTTGGTATAGCTCTGTCATACGATCTTTCGACTGCTCTTTTCGATACCCAACTACGATTCGATCAGGTCTTGCAAAATCTTCGATCGCAGCGCCTTCACGAAGAAACTCAGGGTTTGAGATCACATCCAAAACATTGTGCGCATTCTCTTCATTGATCGCAGCAAGAACTCGGTCTGAGGTTCCGACAGGAACTGTCGATTTTATGATCACCAGTGTATCTTCTTTGGCATTGGCTCCGATTTGACGAGCTGCAGCAAGAACCCAACGAAGATCTGCAGAGCCATCTGCAGCACTTGGAGTCCCAACAGCAATATACACAATATCGGCCTCAGCAATAGCTGAATCGCCATCAACAGTAAAAAATAGTCGTCCCGCATCTACATTTCTTCGAAGAATCTCATCAAGTCCAGGCTCATAGATCGGAACCACCCCTTGGTTCAGTGCGGTGATCTTTTCCTCATTTACATCAACACATGTGACGGAAAGACCTCGATCAGAGAGACAAACTCCGGCAACAAGACCAACATATCCTGTACCTAAAACACAAATTTTCATTCTCTTATCCCTATAAAAATATGAATTTATTTAATAGTAGTCCCTACTACTCTATTTTCTAACAATTCACAACTAGTTAGATGAAAGAAAGGATCAAAACTTGACAATACATCTCTACCTAGGATATATGATGCTGGTTCATTTTTTATTAATGTATTTATTCTGACGTACTTTCCCAGGAGTCCACCGTGCCGACACACAAGGACGCGATGAAGAGACATCGCCAAAATCAAAAAAGAAATGCTTTCAACAAGCACTACAAAAGCCAAATGCGTACCATGACAAAAAAGATGCGAGCAGCTGCAGCCAATAGTGATTCGGACACCCTCAACGCGTTACTACCACAAGCGACAAAGCTTATCCAAAAGCTAGGTCAAAAAGGGATTATCCACAAAAATCAAGCGAACCGACGAGTCAGTCGTCTTCATAAGCTTGTGAATAGCGCAAGCTAACAACAAGAAATCTCTTTTTCGTTCGCCTCGAGTATCTCGCTTGCGCTCACTATCAGCCCTATTATGGGCTTTTTGTATTTTCTCCTTCCGACAATATCACCTACTGCGCACAAAGGGAAAGAACAAGCAGCTCGAGATTTCTTCGATCCCCCGCTTTTGAGCTATTAAACAACCGATTGCTTCGCTGTAATTGCGAAAAGATCTCCTCTGGCTCTAGAGGGTTTCGCTTGAGAATTCGAATGACTTTTTGTCGTTTTCTCTCCGGAATCCGTCGCCATGAGTTGGGCAAAGATTTTTTCTCTTGTACACTCTCCTGGAGCTCTACAAGTTGTCGTATCTGCCAGCAAATCGTTGATAAAAGCTGATGTGGTGCTCTCCCCTCTTCCAACATCTGGTACAGTGTACCCATTGCCTTACCCGCATCTTTTGCCACAAGCGCATCGGTTAGATCCCAAATTGATGCTTCTGCAATTGTTGCAGAGAGCTCCTCTACATCGCGATCGGTGATGGCTTTGTCTTGTGCAAAGCACGAGAGCTTCTCCACTTCATTCTCCAGACTAAGAAGATCTTTTCCCACTTTTTGTAGAAGAACATTCCGCGCACGCCCAGACAATTTCAAACGATGCGTAGAACACAAGGCATCCAAATAATTTCCCGCATTTACTTTCGCCGTTGGAAACTCTTTGAGCTTGGCATACTTTTTTAGCGCAGCCTTTAATTTACGAACCGGTCCTGTTTTGGGAAGCTTCTCTCCGGTTAATATCAAAACATGAGGAGAATCATGTCCTTCTTCTTTGACATAGGACAACAGAAACTCCAATAGAGTTGCGGAAGCTTTCTCCATCGTGCCTACCCAAAAGACTCGACTGGGTGAAAACATCGAAAACGACATGATCTCCGCACGAAGTGTTTTTTCTGCATCCTCTGCATGAAGAAAAAGAAATTCCATCGGATCGCGTTTTGGTGCATGTTTTTCAACAATTTGATTGGCTTCATTTCGCGTCAAAGCCGGTTCACCCAAAAACGAATACATAGTCATCAATCTGTTCCTTGTTGTTTCTTCTTTCTCAGAGTCTAACGTTATCTTTTATACTTCTAACGCATATACTTAAGACGATCGAGAACACAAAGATCGGACGATGTTTTACAATACCCAATGAAGAATGTCGGAAAGAATGTTATTGTGTATATACGATCTATCATACTGCTTGAATGTCGTTCGCTTTCGGTGTATGTATACTCATAAATATTGCGCCTATTCCTCTATCTGGAGTATACAAAAAATGTATCTTTTGCTGCTTTCTCATATCGCTTTCAGTGCTGAATCAGATGCAGATAAACAACTCTCTCGTACTTTTTTTATCGAAACCGCTCTGAGATATCGATCGATTATGCTTCCAGACTCGGTTCTTGATTCGGCATTCTATGATTTTGATGATGAAGGGGCTTACCCACAGAAACGACCGGTTGTGGGGGGGCAGCTCATGGGTATGGAGCTCACAATACAAAGAGATCGAAGCCAATGGCAATTTTATGCAGAATACGTTTTCAGTACCATGAGCCCAGGCTATTGGGATGACAATCTCGATGTCATTCCGGATCATGAAGATGGACACTGGCTTCGGCCCGATAATCTCAGTGCATGGTTTGGGGGAATCAATTTCAATTACGAGATTCCCATTACCCCACAAGACCGATCCATCTGGCTCAGTTTTCTTACAGGTGGTGGACTTGGAGCAGGAAAAGCACAGGGTGACATCACATATTGGGTTCCGGGATCTGTAGCCATCTCCGATCCCAACTGCTATCCCAATGCTCCTGCATATATTCGCAAAGATAGCTGTGCACCAGATGGATCAAAAGTCGGAGAATATACGCTGTGGCCATTTGTACCCATGGTGGATCTTAGTATGTCATTAAAGATCAATTTTGCACAAAGAGCAATGTTTCGGGTCGATGGTGGACTACATCCCCTTCCATACTATGGTTTTGCAACCGGTGGTGTATTCTAACCCATTCTAGAAACCATAAAAATACCGGAACCCGATGCGATCAATTTGCATAGTGGTTTCGACTAGGCTATATAAATGACCGCTTCATTTTTTCTTATTTCCATGTGTAGGAGTCATCTTGATCCAAGTAAATGTCCGGGACAACGAACCCTTTGAAAAAGCAATGCGTCGTTTCCGCCGAAAGGTTGAACGAGAAGGCATTCGCAAAGACATCAAAAAAAATAGTTTCTATCTCAAACCAGGTGAAAAGCGTCGTCTTAAACAACGTCTGGCTGAAAAACGACGTAGAAAAGCAATGCGTAGAGCGCAACGACGAAACTAGTCAACGCTCGCATATCACAACCAAAGAGCCGCTATGGCTCTTTTTTATTTTCTTGATCCGCACGAGCTCCATCTTACTTGGACATGCTTTGATCCTCTAATAAATACTCTCGTATCTCTGAAATAAAAGGTTCATGCTTCACATCTTCACCGGTATGATGCCATTCTTCGAGTGTCGTCTTCCAGCTCTCTAGCTCGGCCCACGCAACCTGTTCGGTACGCAATCGATGCAGCATATACCACACAAGCACATAATTCTTGAGCTCCTGATCGTTAAAGAGAATCTCCAATCTTCGCAATGCTAACGCTCTCAGTTCCTTTTTCGATATCGACAAACGAGGATCATCTTCCATTTGTAGCTGTGCGATCGCAATCGCAAGAGCTGTCCATTTACTCTCTATACATCCTTCATTCTCCGATAACCAAGCAGCCAAATAAAAAATACGATGCGCATCAATCGAACCTTTGTCAAAGCGATACTGCTGCAATAGCTTCGACCACGATAATATTGTCCAGGTCACACATGCTGTATTTTTGGAAGTTTTGTTAATTCTAAGAATCTGAGATGCATTGTCTTGATCACAATTGTTCTCCGGAAACCAAGAAAACTGAGACCACATCACTTCGGGTTCCTGTATCTTGTTAATCGAAAAACTCGAGCCTTCTTGCAAACAAGAGATCCCTATACTACGAGCTTCTATGAGAGCCTCTATAGAATTACTCTCAAGGCCCTCGAGCCAAAGCAATTGCGATTTCTCTTGTGTGTCTGTTGCTGTCAATATCGCTTTTTTCCGCTCATTCTTTTCCGACAGAGAGAAGAAATTTAATTGCCTTTGTTCCAAAAATGTTTTGTCGGATTTTTTATTTAAACAAGAAAAGAGAAGAAAATGAATAATTATCATAATAATTCGTTAGCCAGTAAACGAGAACTAGCATATATATAGTGCTATCTGACCGAAAACAAAATTTTTGCCCGGATGGTGAAATTGGTAGACACAACGGACTTAAAATCCGTTGTCCTTTGGGACGTGCCGGTTCAAGTCCGGCTCCGGGTATATTCTTCAATCAAGTACGTTTTCATAAAAAAGGATGACCAATGGGTGTTGCGATTGGAATAGATCTCGGTACGACCAATACCGTATGTGCGATCATGGAAGGAGAACAACCAACGATCATCACAAATCAAGAAGGGAAACGACTGACTCCTTCTGTGATTAGCTTTAAAAAAGGAAAACGCCTCGTTGGACAATCAGCGAAACGACAATTAGAGCTTCATCCGCAAACCACAATTCATTCTATCAAAAGATATCTTGGACGTCGATACGAAGAAGCATCCATTGATTTCAATATCGTCAACTACACCATCTCTGAATCCAATACTGGAGATTGTCTTATAGAAATTAATGGACAAAAATACACACCACAAGAGCTCTCTGCTTTTATCTTACGTGATGTCAAACAAAGTGCAGAGGCATACCTTGGTGAGACGGTTACCGAAGCGGTAATCACAGTTCCTGCATACTTCAACGATCGACAGCGACAAGCAACAAAAGATGCGGGTGCCCTAGCCGGTCTCGATATTCTACGTGTCATCAATGAGCCGACTGCCGCAGCTTTATCCTACACATACAACAAAAAAGGATCGAAGCATATTGCTGTATACGACTTTGGTGGTGGAACCTTTGATATCTCTATTTTGCAGATCGATGGTGATCTTGCACAGGTTCTCTCCACATGTGGTGACAATACACTTGGTGGGAATGATATCGATTATGAAATATCGGAATGGCTCAAAAACAAAATTATGACCAAGCACAACACCGATATATCATCAGACTTGGTCGCTGTGCAGCGAATTCGTGAAGCTGCAGAAAGAGCAAAAATCGATCTCAGCAGTAGCCAAACAGCCAATATCAATCTTCCCTTTCTTTTTGTGGATGCCAATGGCCCACAGAACATACAAGAAACATTAAGCCGAGAGGTCTTTGATCAGCTGGCGGCTCCGTACATAGAAAGAACGATAAAACAAAGTGAGCAATCTCTGAAAGAGGCCAATCTTTCGCCTTCTGATATTGCAGAAGTCGTTCTGGTTGGAGGTTCTTCTCGCATTGTGGCTGTCCAAGCTGCACTAAAAGAACTCTTCCCCTGTCGGCTGAGCAAAAGCCTCAACCCTGATGAGGTCGTGGCTTTGGGAGCTGCGATACAAGCAGCCTCACTTACAGGAGAAGCGAGTAAGGCGGTCACTCTACTCGATGTTACTGCATTCTCTCTTGGAATCGAAACAGCAGGTGGACGCTTCGCACCCCTGATTTTCAAAAATAGCACCATTCCCATTCAAGCCATTCGAAAGGTCACAACCAGTATAGACAATCAACGGGCTGTAAAAATTCATGTTCTACAAGGAGAGGATTCCTTGGCACGAAACAATATCTCGTTGGGAGAGTTTGAGCTCAGCAACATTCAACCCGCTGCAGCGCGTGTTCCACAAATTGAAATCGTCTTTAAGCTGGACTCCAATGGTATGGTACAAGTAAGTGCCAAAGATCTTCGCACCGGCCTTAGCGAACAGATCATTATTGAAAACACCGATGGTCTATCCAAATCCGCCTTAGAAGACATCAAGAATAGACTTGATGATGAAGAAAATCCACAGGCACAAAAGTTTAAAGGAAAAATCGAAGATCTTCTGGTCAAAATCGATACGCTAATGCGTCAACGAGAAGGAGAAATCCATAAAAATACTCGTGATCAGGTTCTTGCATTCCAAAAGAAAACACGTATGGCGCTCTCAAAAGCACAAGATGAAGCCCTGTTAAATCAGCTCCATCAGCAAGTCCAAATGCTGCTCAAAAAACTGACTGCACAGCTTTAGAGCTCTCTGCGTACACAGCTCCGTATCCGAATAGAATCAGGCCGGCAATCGATGTCAATCGATGTCTGCTGCAATGAACGTAACAATAGGGGCTACATAGAGAACCCCTTCACACAAAGATACAAAAAACGTATTCTTGATCATTCAAGATCCGAGAAAGAGAAGACTATTTCTCCTTCGACTTCTCTTCTTTCTCTTTTTTCTTGGCTTGGCGTTTTTTGTACTTCTCCAATTCCTTTTCACTGAGCTGAGACTCAAACTCACTCTGCCAATCGACAACGGTATACGCGATACCTTCTTTATCAAGCTGAGGTGTTGCATTCTCCACAGGCCCAACAAGAGTAAAGACCTCGTGGCCATGACAAGGCTTTAGCACGGTGGTAAAGTCCTCGATTGCAATCGAAGAGAGGACGCCCGCCATCTCATCGAAAAATCCAAAGTTCTTAATCCCAACACTACTAAGACGTCGCAGCATCTGGGCTCCGGACTGTTGCCCGAGCACATATTCTCGAGCAGTTTTGATTTTGGCATCAGCCATTCCCGCTGTTCGAACCTCTCCTTTGTATCCTTTTTCTACCGTATCCAGCATCGCCTTTACCGAAAATCCGACGGCATCATTTTGCACCGAAGAGCTCATCCCAAGCATCGCAGTCCCTCCCTTCCAAATCCGGGCATAGGCAGATGCACCATAGGTAACACCGGCTTCCTCACGCAATGTTCTCCAAATCATTTCTGATAATGTGTCGGACACAACATCTGTCTTTGGACGATCTCGCAGGTGATCTGTAGCGGCGATTTGACAGCTCATGCTGATCTGCGTCTGGGTTGCTGTGGGCTTATCAAAAATAAATACCGATCGCTCGGGAAGTTTCGTCGCCTTTTTGGCAAATCCAAGCTCTGCAACCGTTACATCTGTACCAGTAGTTTGATTTTCAAAAAATTCTCGAACCTGCGCTTCCACGACATCTGGATCCATCTTTCCAACTACAATAAGCTCCGAATTTGAGGGCTGCATCTTGGTTTGAATCCATGTTTTTAGATCACTTGGTTCTAATTCCTTCAGCTTTTCCCAGTCGCTTGCAGACATCCATTTCCCAAGAGGATGATCGGGAAATGTTGTTTGATACATATATCGAGAAGACCATCTCTCTGGATTTTCTGCATCCCATTTTGAGGATTTGATTTTGCTTTTGAGATACCGATTGCGATACACTCCGGAATCAATCTTTATGTCTTCGAACTGCCAGCGCAGCTTATGAAGAAGAGCATCAACATTGCCTGAGGATCCACTGACCGATATTGAGTTGCCTCCTCCTCCCATTCGACCTGCTACCCGAATGAGATCTTCCGTTGAAGAGCGACCAGAGGTAAAGGATGATGAAGCATAACTATCCAATCCAGGAAGGGTCTCTACATTACTTGGGTCTCCCTTAAATCGATATTCCATACGCACGAGCGGTGCATCTCCGTAGGGTAAAATTGCCACATTCAGACCATTGTCCAATGTAAATCGACGTAAGTCTTTCAGGTTGGGTGTGATCAGCTGAGCATTGATAAGCTCATAGTTCACTCTCGACTCTTCAAATACAGAGGTATATCGATCCTCATCGGTCGTTGCATGATACTCTTGTACTTCACTACTACGCGAAGATTTTCCAGCCTTTTGCTCTCGCTCTTTTCTCTCATCCGCATCCATCGGCTCCACAACAACAGCAACCATTCGATCTTTGGTTATATATTTTTCCGCCAGCTGCATCGCTTGTTTGGAAGAAGTACCATTGAGAAGACGAATATTTGAAGAGAAGTAGGCGGCATCTCCAGTAAAATGCGTATACATCGCTGTGGCGGTTGCGCGACCACTAAAAAGATTGGATACAGAGTCCACCGATTGCAGTACTGAGGCCATACCATAGGTTTTGGAGTTATTGAAGGACATCTGCTTCATCTTACTCGCCCCACCATTGGGATCGTACTGCATCGTTTGTAGATACAGAGAATCTTCGATTTCTTGCGCGAGTTTTTTATTCGAGTACCGAGCCAAAGAGCCTGTCTTTTCAACAAAGCAAACCAACTGTGAAGCATACTCGCTGGCATTGGCAGAACAGCCCACCTTATTGCGACCTTTACGACGATCTTCATAGTTCGGGAACAATCCCTGTACAATATAGTTTTGCAACAGGAAGGCACTCAGATTCATCGAGGTCTGATCAGCACAATATCCACCGGGAAGAGACCAGGAAACTACGAGATGTGGCTTCTTCAGCATACCCTTTACCACAGGAAATTCATCTTTTTTGGTTTGGGTTGGAGGAGGCGGCTCTTTTCTCTCACCACAATTAACTCTCGGTGCGGCGGGACGATCCAAAAGCGCAATGGGATTCTCTGAATTCAGAAACTTAATCTGCTCATTTCTCGTCTGAAATGTTCCAAATTTTGCCGCATTCTCTGGAGACATGAGAAGGTCTTCATTGCCATCGAATGCCTTCATTAATAGATTGCCCGCTTCCGAGAGATCAAAGTCTCCAACAACCACGATTGTGGTGTACTCTGGACGATAGTTGCTCTCGACAAAATCTTGTACGGCCTTTAAATTAATATTGCTCAGGGTTTCGTGATCTCCGATCGTTGATCGCGCATATGGATGATCTTTCGGAAAAAGAGCTTTCCCGATTTCATCCCATGCCGCACCAACCGCTGCATTCTCATAGCGCATTCGAAGCTCATTTCGTGCGATCTCACATTCCGTACGAACATCTTTTTCGGTGATATTGGCAACACCATCTTTCAGGCGAAGCGCTTCCAAACGAAGCAGAGGAACCAACGTATCTCTTGGTGCAATGGTCATATAGTTGGTCCAATCAACGCTCGTAGACGCATTAATACTTCCGCCCATCTGCTTGATCAAATCCCAATTTTTCACCCCACCATGATTGGCCCGAAAGGCCAGATGCTCAACAACATGGGCGATCCCTTCCATCGTTGGCTGATCATGCTCAGAACCTCGATCAATAACAGCGGTGATCGCGACAATCGGCTGGGTCTTTTCCGATTGAAAAAGAACACGCAATCCACTTGGAAATGTGAAGTCTTGCAGCCGCAATGTATATTCATCCAGCTGCAAATTGTAGCTCGCCTTGGGAATTGCTGGTTTTTTCGAAGCACATCCTTCCAAAAGCAACAATGAGAGTATGGAAAAAATCATGGCGGTTCTCCTTAGGTTTGATCAAAAAATGTAGATATAATATGACCAGACATATATACGTTCAATGTCTGATATAACCCATCTAAATCGGAATACACTACTCTTATTCTCGATTGTATGAAAAAACCAGCATGCCAGCATCATAAAAAAAGCGAAGCATTGTATTGCTTCGCTTGATCAAACGATAAATAAAAATGGAGCTGAGGGGAGTTGAACCCCTGACCCCCAGAATGCCATTCTGGTGCTCTCCCAACTGAGCTACAACCCCAAAGGTCGTCACAATATATATGACTTCCTCACAAAGAGCAAATTTATTTTTCGGGTGTTGAAGTCAGCTCATTTTTTTGCATCTCTGCGATTTTGGCTTGTAATTTGGCTATTCTCTCTACACCTTTGATCAGACCAGGATGATGAACCTCTCCTCCTTCGACAAGGCGTTCTACTTCTCTACCAAGTTTTTCATACATCTTATTGCGATCTTTTCGCAAGGAACGCAGCTCAAGCTTTCTTCGACCATCATCCGCTGCTTTATGAAACATATCTTTTCCATTTGCTCGGAGCAAAGACAGTAACTGCAGCACAAGTTCTTTCGATTGTTGGTTTTCTGTACTCATAGTGTATCTCGTATGTGGTTTCGAATTATCTGTCGCTCCGCTTCTGACAAAATCCCAAGATGAGAGTATAGCAGCATACCGTCTTTGTAGAGTGCTGTTTGTGGTATCTGCTGTTCCTTCAAACTCAGCCGTGAAAAAAGCTCTTCCGGAGCACCTTTCACGATATGAGTAGGAAAAGTCAGACCATGCGCCTGATATACATGCTCAACAACTGGGATCGCATGCTGGGGTGGAGTTCCATTAAAAAGCTCCCAGGAGATCCCATATGTCGGAATTGAGTCCGTGTCCAAAGAGAGCACAAATTGATGAATATCATCAAGCTCTTCCATACAACCATCACACCAGGTTGCCCAATGATGAACAAGTAAAAACCCTCGGCTTTGACCCAAATCATTCGCAATATCTTCGATTGATGAAAATACCACCTTCTCTTCTTTTTTGGGTTTTTGTAGCTGAATGGGAGACTGTTTCACTCTCTCTTGCGGTTGCTCAAAGAGATGATTTTTCTCTACTCTTTGCGCAACTACATTCAGAAGGTAGCGTATTGGACGCTTTAGAATATTCATTTCGTCCTGCCCTAAATAGGATTATCCAAAAAGTCGATTTCTTGGGTTAGCTCTGAAATGCGATTGTTAAGCCGACGCTGTCTTTGCGCCAAAGTACAAGCCATTCCATATACCAGCTTATATGCTCCGAGACTTTTGTTATCCAATAAGCGCTCAAATTTGGTTCTAGAAAACCGAAACAATAAGGTTGGTTCTGCGATCGTAATGGTTGCCGAACGCGGGGCATCATCCAAAATCGCCATTTCACCAAAACTACAGGCTACATCCAATTCAGCGACCGCCCCAACATCATAAAAAGGATTGGTTCGTTCCACCACGACGGTACCAGAAAAAATCGTATACCATGCATCGCCAATATCGCCTTCGGAAAAAACGACTTCACCTACTGCGTAGTTTTGAATATCCATAATGGATACAATCTCTGAGAGCTCCGTGATATCAAGAGAAGCAAACATTTCAACTTCAAGTAAAAAGGTGATAATTTTTTCTAATGTTAAGTTCGTTCGCATTGTTTTTCCATAATGATAGAATTAGGATTGAAAATACCACAAAATTGTATACAAGAAAAAAAAACTATTCACGAATATACTTTTTCAGAGATATACACTGATGAGTCAGCAGCATAAAAGGCAAAATTATGGGACTTCGTTCAAAGATAAAAAACAAGATAAAAAATTTACTCGACGGTTTCAGTGGAGAGTTTTCAGATGCCGCTCCAGAGGAGCGAACTCCATATACCAAAGGGACAAAAGATGAAAATGTTGAGGTTGTTATGGCAAAGCTCAATCGCCCCAAAGCTGGTTCTGAAAAAAAAGTCTAATCTCTCTCAACACGATCAATTTACACTATGCCCTTATCTATAAATAGCACAATTTTGGAACGTTTTACGGTTACACATGAAGACCTTGAGGATGAGATCTTATTATATCGCGCCAAAGAGAACGATCAGGAAGTGCAAATCCTAAGCCTCAGTCCAAAGGTTCGTATCCGACAATATGCTCTAGAGCATTTTAATGAAACCCATCAGAATCAATATCCAGCACCCATCTGGTACGGAAAAACCCAGCAAAACATCTTGGCGATATATGCTGAGGTTGTATCTCCACTGCCAAAAGATCTTCGCATATCGATTGAAGATAGTGAAAAACTTCTTCATCACCTGCTCTCTCAATTACAAAAGAATCCGAATGCTTTTCCTCGAGGTTTACGACGATCCGACGTCGGAATCTCAAAAGAGAATACCGTTATATTGCGAGCAACAGGAGCCATTCATCCTCATAATCATGTTCGTCCAGATATTTTTCAGACAAAAGGCACATCACTGCAACAAGGGCTATATGGTATCGCCATTTTGATCTTCTCACTAATTGGCACGCTACCAAAAATAAGCAAAAAACGTGACTGGGAAATGTTTCAAGACAGCCCTCCTGAATTGCGCACCTATATTCCCGATGCTCCTGAAGAGCTGAACACACTTCTCGCAATCATGATGCATCCCAACCCCACAAAGCGAGAAGAAGCTCTCTCTTATCTTCGAGAGGTCCCTCCCTTTGCCCTTGATGTAACCCACAAAGAGCCCCCGAAAAAGACACGCACTGTACAGGTAACCAGACCTCGACGCGCACAGACACAAGAGACCATCCTCCCGCAGTGGTTGATATTCTGTTCCGATTCCCAGATCCCGATCAACACCGCAAGAAAAATCGCAGCGATCACGGGGATTGATCCAATGACTCTTTCTAGACCCAACAATACCGCTCCGATCGCCGGAGCCGCTACACAAGCCGAAGCGCAAAAGATCATGGAGCTAATCTCTTCTTTTGGAATCAATACCCACATCCAAAATAAGAACGCAGGCTTAAAAGGCTTATCTTTCTTTGGAATGAGCATACTGCTCGGTATGGGATCTTTTTTCATCAGTGCAATACTCGCTTTGGCACTGATCTTTCTGGGTGTTTTTGGAGGCCTGGGTTTGGGTTTCATGCGTTCGACCCGAGTACAAGAAAAACAAGTCCAATGGAATATACTGCATACCGGAAAAAACATCCCTGATACTGTATATCAAGGTAGAGCGGCAACACAAGATGTCAGAAAAACCATAATGAGCTCCCCTCTTCCTGAAATTGCAAAGATCGAGCTACATGCAGCGATTGATGAACTCGACGATATTCTTGATGGACACCAAGAGACCCAAAAAGAGCTCTCCAACGATCTTTTGGCTGAGATTGTTTCCGCATGTTCTCACCTTTCTGAGAGCATCCAGCAAGATCAAGAAGCAGAGTACAACATCTCGAGTAATATTCGAAAAAAATCCCAACTTGTGCAAAAACTCGCCAACCAAATGCGTTCTTTATAGGTTCTCTATGTACATTCTCGGACTTTCTTGTTTTTACCACGATTCTGCGATTTGTCTTCTCAAAAATGGGGTTCCTGTCGCTGCTGTTGATGAACAGAGCTTCACACGAAAAAAACATGACTCAAGCTTTCCCGTTAATGCCATTCGATGGGCTCTACAACGAGAGGGTATCGAGTTTTCTCAGATCGAGGCCGTGGCTTTTTATGATAAACCAATGGTAAAATTTGAGCGAATATTGAAAAGCCACGTCGCTCATTTCCCAAAGAGCTTCTTTCAGTTTGTCAAAGGAATGCCCTCTTGGTTCAATACAAAACTACGACTTGACAAGATGCTCTCCAAAGAGTTCGGATATACCGGCGCAATTTGCTATGGCGAGCATCATCGCTCACATGCAGCCAGTAGCTTTTATGCCAGTGGCTGGGATAAAGCAGCAATCCTTACCGTCGATGGTGTCGGGGAATGGAGCACGACCACATGGGGAGTTGGGGAAGGAAGCACACTTCATATTCAAAAAGAGATCCGGTTTCCACACTCCTTGGGTCTCCTCTACTCAGCCTTCACCTATTATCTCGGCTTTAAGGTAAATTCCGGAGAATATAAGGTCATGGGCTTGGCCCCGTATGGAGAGCCTAA
>Ga0163180_10000870_pt1 | contig 17338 bp, 12 predicted proteins | sample AtlANTMetagenome_2_FD_109647 | JGI IMG/M metagenome (GOLD analysis project Ga0163180, IMG submission 109647) | Marine eukaryotic phytoplankton communities from the Atlantic Ocean - Atlantic ANT 4 Metagenome | ecosystem: Environmental > Aquatic > Marine > Oceanic | place: North Atlantic Ocean...
GTTCGTGGTGTCCGCCAAAGCATCGTCGTCGTCGTCGTCGTCGTCGTCGCGTGACTCACTTTTTTATCCTTTTTTATCGACTTCAGGTACGAACAGGCGTGTCGAGAACGCGTGTTCGAGTTTATGGTACGCGAATTAGGGTACGCAGATATCGAGAGCGCGAAAACCACGTGGAAGAGAGCGTTCGAAAAACATAATCAAACGCTGAAATCGCTGCGAGCGCTCGGACACTCGGACTTTAGCAAAGAAGAGTATTGGGAATTCACGAGAGGCGATTGCGCGTCACACTTGGAAGCGGACGAAACCGTGAGAGACTGCTTAGAAAGAATGAAGTTCCCAAAATTTGTGCTGACGAATTGCGCGGAGAAGGAGGCGAAACAAGCGTTGAAACGATTGAACGTGCTAGACATGTTTCAACACGTGTACGGTGCAGATTTTATGGGCAACGCGTGTAAACCATCAAAAGAAGCATTCGAGAAAGTACTGAGAGACGTGAAGAGGAGGATGTCAAGCGGTCGCGCTCGCGATGAGACCGACGACGAAGAAATTCAACCATTCGAAACCGACCGAGTGTTCATGTTCGAAGATTCTCTGAAAAATCTCGTCTCGGCGAAAGAGAACTTCAACATTACCGGCGTTCTCGTCAAAGGGAAAACGCTTGCCGAAGAAAACGGAGAGGAAGTCGCGAAGAGGTTCATTCAAATAAACAAACCGTGCGTAAGCGAACTGATGGAAAAAGCGCCGAGTTTGTTCGCGTAGACGTACGCCGCCGCCGCCGCCGCGGCGCTCGATAGAAGTCCCGTCTCTCCGTAGCATTACTCCCTTTCGCAAGACGTAATCATCACGAAAGAGGAGAGCGCGTGCGTGTGAAAGAGAGTCTTTTTTTTTTCTCTCTCTCTCTCTCAAAGAAAACATTTGGCCCCTCTTTTGTAAGTACTCGTAAGTAAAATTATACCTTTCTCACCCAAAAAGAGGATAATTTGCCTCCACTTTTTCGCACTTTTTTCGCTCAAAAAAAAAAGGAGAGGATATTATTTCTCTCCATTCTTCCACAAAAACGGGGACGACGGCGACGCTTGGTATTGCAACACGTGCGAACGATTGAAATACGCGTCGCGCGCGTGGTATTTATTGCTTTCCGGGTATTTAATTCGACGCGCGTAATTCGCGAAGAGGCAAAGGAGGGTGCGGAAGAGCGCGTGCATTTATTTTTTTTACCACCTGTTTTTTCGGCAGAAGGGGAAGAGAAATCGGCCGACATTTTTGCGTAACGGGGAAGACATGTCGAATTTTGCAAAGATGGTCTCGTGCACCACACCGGTCGCATCGCGACCGAAACTGTCGAACGGCAAGCTCGAGAAGAGCAGGGTCGCGCGAAGGTCTACGAGGAGGGAGAGAAATCGACTCGCGAGGTTCGCGTTGGAGGACGATTCCGAAGGAGATTTTTCGTCGGTGTCCTTTAATAATAAAGGGGGCGAGAAGGATGCCGACGCCGAAGCCGAGGAAGAAAGGAATAACGTTCTCCTCAACGACCCGGAGGGAAAAAAAGAGGACGATGCCGGCGCAAACAAAGAGCAAAAGAATAAAGGAGTGGCGAGACGAAGAGTGAACCCGGCGACGGCGGCGGCGGTGGCAAAAGCGAAGAACGCAACGAACGCAACGAACACAAAGCCGGTTTCCAAAGATGAAGAGAACAAAGAAGACAAGGACAACGAAGAAAATGATGAGGAGGACGAAAAGCACACGATTCTCGTGCGCCAGCCATTCGAAGCGTCTGATTTGGAGCTCGAGTTGAACGACGCGGATGCCAAGGCGTCGACGTCCGGAGGGTCGGTGAAAGTGAAAACGGAAGGAAAAGCGGAAAAGAAGGGTAGCAAAACGTCGAAGATTTTCACCAGAAGCAGGACCAACAGTAATAGGACGAAAAAGGAACGCGAGGAAGAAGACGAATACGCCGTTTCGAATTGGGAGAAATGGAACGAGCGTTTTGACCAATTGGCAAAGGAGGACGAAGCTTTAGTCGCACTCAATGGACAACTCGCCGAGGCCATCGACGTTGAAGATTACAGTCGGGCGTCGACGATTCGAGACGCCATCCAGGCTGCTTTGAACGTCGATCCGGCGATAAAAATGCGTCGAGGCTTTTTGAGAGCGTTGGAAACAGAGGATTACGGCGCGGCGGCAAAGTTTCGAGATTCCGGCGCCGGTTTTCTCGGTTGGTGGCACGGGGTTGATATCACGGACTATTTAAAATCGTATTCCATGGATCGCGATAAAGTGCACGATTTCGCTTACGGCGTGAATGGTGATCAGTTAGTATATAAAAAGCCAGAACTGGCAGAAGAAGGCGAGATGACAACGAAAGCTATGGAACAACCGGTAAAACCGCCGAAAAAATTTACAAAAGGCACGATTGTTCACGTGGCGGTCAGGCGCGGACGCTTGGTGGGCACTTCGTTCACCGCGAGAGAGTTGGCGGACGCGAACGACGGGTCGCCGTTAGGTACATTCGAAAAACCGGATCCAGGGTGGACTTCCTTGGAGTCTAAAGGCCCGCTCGGTAAAGTGAAAGAAGTACTCGACGGGAAGTACGAGAAACGAGAAGAGGAAAAGCAAGATGAAGGAAATGACGACGACGATTATGAAGAAGACGCTGCCATCAAGTATTCAGTGAAAGACCAAATGTTTGGGACGCCGTATTTTGAGTTGCACGTACGCGAAGAGTACGATAAGGACGCGAAAGATATGAAATTCGTGACGCAACCGGCGAGACTTCATTACGTGGAGTCGTTCAGAAGAATCCCCGTGGTTGATTTTAACGACTACGCGGGTGAAGAAGGCCATGACAGCGGAGGGAAGATTGTCGTGAGAAGGGAAACGGATGACGATGATGGCCCGGAAACCGTCGAAAGCGAGGCAAAAAAGAAGAAAAAAATGCTCGCCGATTTGCAAGAATACAAGAATAAGTTGGCTTCGACGAAAGCGGCTCTAAGCGCTCGCGAGAAGAAACTAGCCTCTCGCCAAGAGCGTATAAGGAAATTGAAAGAAAATCTACTCATGAACGTGAACTTATTGCGCGAAGAGATAAAAAACAACGCGGAGGCGAATGACGATATCACTTCGAATACCGATAAAGAAGCGGAGAAGAGACGACAAGAACGCTTCAAGTTGGTCCAAGAAATTCGCAATGCAGTCATAGCAAAAGAGGCGGAACGCATGGAAAAGGAAGAGAAAGAGCTCGATGACGTAATCAACACAATTTTTGACGCATACGATCACAATACGACTTCAGACGATCCCCCGAGCAGAGAAGAATTGATTAAAATGTTGGAAGATTACGACAGGTTGGATGAGGGCGGCAGTGGCTTGCTCAACGCGCTCCGCGCGGATGAAAACGCAGACGTCCTAGACGAGGATTCCTTGTTTGAAGAAGAGTTCTTTGAACAATTGAGCGGTATCAATCACAAACTTCAAACAAATCGAGAGACTTTTTCAAAATTGGAAAGTTTCGACGGAGATTCGTTGCGCGAAGCATTGTTCGACGCTACTGGCGAATTAGACGGTTTCGACGAGAACGATGATTTCGACGAGGACAACTTTGACGAGTCTAGCATCGTCGAATCCGAGGGTGGCTTCGATTCGCAGATGAAAGCTATCGAAGATTTATATGGTGATCCGAGTTTGTACGATCGCGTCAGAGTTCCGGCCGAGTGCACTCGAGTTTCACAATCTTCTTTCCTTTTGAAATCAGAAGGCTTATCCGTCGATACGAATGCTCTCGGTATCAACACCGAAAACGCCAAGGGGGGAACAGAAGAGAAGCATCGTCGATCCATCGCGGCTTCAACAGTTCGTTTCGAACGTATCCCGGATCACGTCGCGACGCAAAGCTCGAAAGATCCGTTCGATCGCCTGTACGTGGGCGCATTTGGCCCCCATGGTGCTGAGATCGTCCGCATAGTTCGTGGCCGTTACGGCGACGAGTTAGGTGAATGCTCAAATTGTATCACCGGCATTAAACTTACCGGCGACGCGAACGTTCCAGCCGGCGCGGCTTCTTTTCGAGCGAAAATTGACGAAGAGAACAAACTCCCGAAAGTCACCGTCAATGGTTTACAAACGTACCCGGAAGAGCTCGGCGTTCTGGCGAGATACAAAGGCCAAGGGCGCGTGGCAAAGCCAGGTTTCGAAGACGCCTCATGGACGGACGGCGAACTTTTGGTTTTGGACGGTAAAGGAGGACAACTCACCGGCGGTGCCGAGTTGGGTTTCGTTTGGGCGGTGCCGAACGAACGACGCTTGTTGATTTTATTCACTTCTATGAAACTACCCAGCGATCTGAGAGACGACTTCAACAACGACAACGTCTCTGCCTTGTCGAGATAAAAAAATTGAGGAAGATTGCGGAAAAGCTATTTTTGAGAAACGGAGAGAGAGAGACAAGCCTCTTGTACATTAATTAAGGTCAGCATTAAGAGACGCGTATATATAATACTCTCACATTAGTATTAACAGAGAGACATTGTTGTATTTTATATAATATTATCAGATTACACGCAAAAATCAAGTTGTTCGTTCGTCATGGAGTCTTCGCGTGGACGCCGCGACCCCCACGCGATGCGATGCGCAGCCGTTACTTCGCGTCTGGATTGCTCGAAATATACTCGCTCGCCTCTTCGATCGATAAAATCTTATCTGCCTCCGCGTCTGGAATCTCAATCGCGAACTCTTCTTCGATTGCCATAACCACTTCAACCGTATCTAAGGAATCCAAGCCTAAATCTTTCCCGAAGTGAGAGGAAGCAGTCACTTTGGACGGGTCTACTTTGCTGAAATTTTTCACCACGGACACGATGCGATCGTTGACGAGGTTTTTGTCGAGAAAGCCTCCCGCGCCGTACGCTCTGACCGCACATCGCGCGATTTCTACGCCTCGGTTCGATACCTGTACGTGCAATAAAAGCGTGCGCGCGCGTCAGAGAGAAAGAAAGAGAAAGAAAGAAAGAGAGAAAGAGACGAGGAACACAAAAGGCGGGGAAAAATGCGTCCGGTTTTTTGATCCGGTTTTCTCGGGGCAAAAGAAGTCTACGCGAATCACGACGAACGCACGGATGGTTGGCACGACGCCGGTGCCGATCGCATCGCGATTTGACTCAGAGCTCTTCGCATCGCGTCGTTTTACGTTTTCGAGACGATATGAGTGGTGCGTGTGTGTGCGCGCGTGTGTGCACGCGTTTTTTGTGAGGCATATTGATGGAATATGGAAAAGAAGAAAAGAAGGGGAAAAATGAAGGACGTCAAAAAAGAAGAAGCGATTTACATGCGTCGCGTGCGCGCCGGCGCGGATGGCGACGAACGGGAGGACAAAGAAGAAGAAGAAGAAAGAAAGAGGAACGGGACGACGACGACGACCACCACCACCACCCGTTCGAGGAGATCGAGGAGGACAAAAACGACGACGACGGGCAGAAGAGACGTCGTTGCCGTTGCAGTCGTGCTCGCGTTTTTTCTCTCTCTTCTGTGTCTGTCGGTGAGACCGACGAGGAGAAACGACCACCGGCGAGAGGCGAAAGTGATCGCCATCGGCGACGTGCACGGCGACGAGGACGTGTTGCGACGATTGCTCTTCGCCACGGGCGCGACGGATAAAGTTTTTGGCGACGACGTGAAATGGATGAGAGAGAGAAACGAGAAAGTCGTTTTGGTGCAAACGGGAGACGTCGTCGATCGAGGCAAAGATTCGATCGGGAGTTTTAAGTTTATCAGAGATATCAGGGAACAAACTTTAGCGAATGGTGACGATAGAGATGAAGATGATATAGACGAAAGGCAAGTGCGACTGTTAGTTGGGAATCACGAGTTGATGGCGATACAGGCGGATTATCGGTTCATCGCGAAGGAGGAATTACTGGCGCTCGGCGAAACGCACATGGAAAAGTACGGGGAGCAGGAAAAGATTCATCCGGATTCTACGATTGGGACGAAAGCGTTGCAAAAAGTTGGTTTATTGAAATGGAAGAAAATTTTTGGGCCAGAAGAACCGTTTGGGAAAGAAATTAGAGAGTTTGGGAGCGTGATTACCACAGCTGGAGAAGGGAATTGTAAGTCGGCGTTTGCGCACGCCGGAGTGTTGCCAGAACATTTGAGAGAGATGAAGATTCGTAGCGAGGATTACGAGAACGATGACAAAAGAAAATCGACTCTGGTTAAGGTGATAAACGAGCACTACCGAAATAGCTCCAAAGGGGTGCAAATGTCCGGGAACAGTTGGCAAGAACGAAGGCAATTGCCGAGTTGGATAAACGGAGGCAACGGCGTGTTTTGGACTCGAGAACCGCCAGATGCGTCTGAAACGAACGGCGGGTGCGAAAAGATTAAAAAAATTGTAGATTTACTCGGCGTGGAACGCATGATTATTGGGCACACGGTTCAATGGCAAGGTTTGAATTCTATTTGCGACGGGAAGTTGGTCCTCATCGATTCCGGCATGAGCTACGCCTATGGTGGACGGCAACGAGAAGCTTTTGTCTGCGAAGGCGTGAACGGTGTGCCCATGGCGGTTGACGTAAACGGAAAGAGTCGAAGGATAGTTTAGTTTAGTTTAGTTTGATGATGTTAGTGATACAAATCGTAGTCTTTTTTTTTTCGCATGCACTGTGTATGTGTGTATGTTTGTTGACATTTTGTTCTAAGTAGCGCTGCTATTCTCTCTACTAATTTTTGCGGCGTATTGAAAGAGTCTGGCCACATTTTCTAAAGTCTTCCGAGGACCTCTCGATTCTAAGCCGTACGCATCTAAAATCTGTTGCACGTTCTTGTTCAACAGAAAAACTCCATACGCAAATCTCCGCGCGTCACCAGTTGCTTTGGCATGATCGTCCAGAAACAAAGGAAACTCAACTCTTCGCCATTTCGTCAACGTGATTGAAGAAGATTTTCTCCTCTGCGGCGAGCCAAGAACGTTTGGACTGTTGTCGTCGCCACCATTTTGTGAAGCGCCCATTTCGCTCGAATTTCTACTATGATCGTGGTCGCGTTTGATTTCCTTTAAATCGCCAACGAACGACCTAGATGAACCGAACGCCAACGGGTACCGAGACGGGATGTCGAAGATGGATGAAAGACGAGCGACGAGTAAACAGACCGTGCCTAGCGCCGCGGCAGCAACTTCTGCGTCATCTCTAGCCGCGGACGAATGAAACTGCGCGTAGTCCGTCGCGTTCGTATTCTTCTTGCCTCCTTGTGAGCGACCATCTCTCGATTCAGCTTCGGAGGCGTTGAGAAACTCCTCGTCTTCGTCGTCCTCGTACCCGAATAACGTCGCTAATGTTTGAAAGAGTTGATTGCCGGCAGATTTATCGATATCATTCGCGTTATTCCTGGTGCTCATATCCTCCAAGCCACTACCAGTACCATCCGCATTTTTAGAAACGCGTGATTTTTCGTTCTCCGCCATGCCTTTTTCGTTTTGCGGGTGCATTTGCCGCTGCTGTTGGTCTTGCTTTTGGTGCTGTTTCCTAATCGAATCACTCGGACCTAACAACCGATCGGCCAAATCCAATTTCAATCCACAAATCGCCCACGGTCTGGTGATAGTTGTCGACTGTTGCCCAACTTTCTTCGTCGGAAACGCCTCGGCTAAATCTCTGACCAACTGCCATCTTCTGTTTTGCAACGCCGAAATGGTTCGTCTTAACGTGCCGTCAATTTCCGGACCTTCCAAGTGCATCTTCAATTCATCCAAGTCGCGTCGTTTTCTCACCAACGCTTCTCGTTTCGTTCGAATCGATTCCGTTTTCACGCTAACTAACTTTTCCAACCAAGTACTTTGCTTTCGCCCGTTTTCCAAAGCGCGCTTCAACTCTTCCGCTTTCCTCTCCGATAAAGCCCGTTTATTTTCAATCTCGAATAAGAATTGCGTCTTTTGAGAAACGCGACGAACGCTGCGAAGTTCTTCTTCCATTTTTAATTGCAATACGTGCCTTCTTTGTTGCAGCTTCTCTCGGCGGGCACTCGCAAGCATGGCTTTCGAAATGCTTTCTAAGGCATTTTCCGTGTTTAGCTTTTGCACGGATTGGTCGAGAATGTCTTTGTTGTTACTCGCACTTTTTGTTTTCGATGGGGACGAAGCACGTTCGTTCGCTCCATCCCAAACAGCTCCACGTCGAAACGGTGACGAAAAAGGTGACGCAGATGCGACCGTCGTCTTTGGTGTCTGCGTCGATAATCCCATTAATTCACTTTCATCTAAACTTTTCGTTCTGCCTTTCTTCTTATTCGCGGTGAGAATGTCATCCGTGATGACAATACCTCCGTCAGTTTCAGAATCAATACCATCTTCATCTTTGCTTGTGTCATTATCACCTCCCATGGCGGCGTTGTTGTTATGATGACTGTTATTGTACATCTCGTGCAAACTCTCCTCCTCACTTAACAACTTCTCTCTCACGTCTAAATTTTCGTACTCTTTCAAGTCCCGAATATCCCTCACATAATAGGTCGTCGTCCCGTTTCGCCTGCTCGATTTTACTCTCAAAACAACCACTGGTACTCGAGAACTTTGCGAGAGTCGTTCCAACTGCGCGGTTGCTCTTTTCACGTGTTGAAAGGAGATGAGCGCTTTGTGCAAGAGCTTTTCCTTCGTATCTTCGAACGTTTTGCATTGCTTCTTTTCCCCTTCTTCGTCGTACTCGTCGTCGGAAGACGAGCAACTACTGCTCGTGTCCTCTTCCTTTATTCTTCTTCCGTACACCGCGAACTCAAACAAACCCGGCACGAGCGCATCTTCTTCGTTGTTCACATTTTCACCGTCTCCATCATCTCTTTCCAACATCTCTCTGAACCGTCTCTGTTCCTTCTCAAATATATCCCAATCTGGATCGCACACTGATTTGTTATCTTTCGCGAACGAAATTGCTTTCGAGGTGAACACTTTCAATTGGTCGTCGCACGTTCGAATCGAATTCTGAGAAGACTTCTCGCCCCCGAGAAACACCGACGAATCTTTCACGATTCGTTTCAACGTAAAATACACTTCGATAGAATTCAATTGCGACGCGATGTTTTTGAATCCCCTTCCGCGAGCACTTCTTTTTGCCTTTGCCGTTGTCCTGTTTGCGCTCTCCTCTCTCGTCTCGCCATCGTCGTCGTCGACGACATCATCATCATCGTCCTCCTCCTCCTCGCGATAAAACGAATCCAACACGTTCAGTCGTCGAACAGAAATCGATTCGACCGACCGCAATCCAAACGGCGGTTCGTATTCGTTCCCATAATCTCTCAAAAAAGCGCCTTTGGATGATTGACCACCACCAAAGAACGACGACGATGCAAAGTCGTCGTCTTCCAAAGCCTTCTCCTCCTCCTCCTCCTTTGTTGTCGTCGTGCCGCGAAGAGTCGTCGTCTCCCCGGGAGGGCCCATTTTCCTCCTCCTCGTCGTCAGGTCGTCAGGTCGTCAGGTCGTCATCACCACCAACGAAGGCGCACACATACTCCCATATGTATTATTTTATAACGAAGAAATCTCTCGAGTGCAAAAAGTGCATTTCATTTAATACTTCACACATATGCGCGTCGTCGCAAAAGGGGTGTTCTCGGGAGGAGGAACGCGCGCACCAACGCGAAGAAGAAGAAGAAGAAGAACAGAGGAGAAGAAGAAGAAGAAGAAGAAGAAGAGTCGAGCGATGAGCGCACCACCACCACCACCACCAAAAGAAGAAGAAGAAGAAGAAGAAGGGACGACGACGAAGAGGACGACGAAAAGCACCATCGATTTCCTGTCGGCGTGCGGGAAACTCAAACGAACGCTCAGAACGGGATGGACGAAATACCCGGGAATAAGGTCCGTGGAATCCGTGGCGGAGCACTCGTTTCGGATCGCACTGATGGCGTTCGTGTTTGGCACGCAAGAACAGAAGACCGAAGATGATGATGATGATGATGATGATGATGGTTTAGACGTGCAAAAGTTAGTGACTCTCGCGTTAGTCCACGACATCTCCGAGTGCATCGTTGGGGACATAACACCTCACTGCGGCGTGACTAAAGAAGAAAAGAACCGGTTAGAGGTGGAAGCGATGCGGACGTTGAAAGAAACGTTAGGTAGCGATATGGGGGGAGAAACAATAGAGCGGTTGTGGTTGGAGTACGAAAACGGAAGCTCGAGAGAGGCGAGGGTGGTAAAAGAGCTGGATAAGTTGGAAATGTTGTTGCAAGCAAGCGAGTACGAAAACGAGCACAGAGACGTAGATTTGACGGAGTTTTATGCGAGTTGCGATGGTAGTTTTAAAACCGAACGCGCGAAGAGATGGGTGGAGGAGATCATGAGGAGAAGGCCAGTTAGGTGAATGTAACAACACGACAATATATCGTAGACGATTGAATTATACAACACGCGCTCGTATAAAAAGCAAGCTTTTACTACGTAATCTAAACGTTCAAAGCTTCCAACCATTTCCCTCGCTTCCATAACCACGCGTACACCATCCCAACGCCAACTCTATACAAGATGTAAATCGCCCAGACGCATAACAAGCCTTGGTTCAGCTTGTGCACGGAAAACCAGGCGACAGGTAAAAATACAGCCCATTGGGCGAGAACGGAAACTAAAGCGACTGTTTTCACGTCACCAACACCTAACAACGCGTTTTGCATGGTCAATGATATCGCATCGCCGCAAGCAGTTAAACCAGTCAATCGTAACGGCATCGTCGCGACTCGAATAGCTCCTGGGTCGGTTAAGAAGATGGACAAAATCGGTTGCGGGAACAAAGCGATGAGTAACCCAAAGACTGACATGCCCACGGCGGTAATTTTAGAAACGTCCCATGGCCATTGCTTGGCATCTTCCACGTCGCCCGCACCTAAGGCGCGTCCAGATAATGCACCAGCGGCTAACCCCATACCCATACACGGCAAAACTAATACCAACATCAGGTTAATCAATACGTTCACCGCCGCCACGGACGCGGTGTTTATAGCGCCAACGATGGCGTACATACACACCATTGCCGAGGCATACAAAACGTTCGTAATTCCGGTCGGCAGTGCTTGTTTAATCAACAGGGTAATCTCCTTTCTGGTCGGGAACGAACTAAACTCCTCGTCCAATTCGGCGCCACCTTTCCTCCTTCGCAAGGAAAACCCAAACCCATACTTTCGCGCTCTTTTAAAACCTTGATAAATGTACATCGCTGTTCCAACCCAGACGCTAAATGCTGTGCCTAAACCTGCACCAGCGACGCCAAATTTTGGTATCCCGAGTGCAGGCACACCCCAAATGAGCATAAAAGATACCGCAATGTTCGTTAAGTGCATCATAACTAATGTGTTCATGTATACTTGTGGTTGTTGAATGGCGTTCCAAAATCCTCTGAATGCAAAGTTAATACCAACCGCAGGCACCGCTAACAATCGCGCTCGCAAATACGGCACGGTCGCCGTCGCCACGGCCGCATCTCGACTCGCGTAATACGTTGGTACGAACCACGCGCAGTTCTGATAACACCACCACGCCAAAGGAAACCCAAAAAACAAAACGACAACAATCGCTGCGTTCAGCGGTCTCGCGATTTCCTTCTTCTCCGCGAACGCCACATCTGTCGTTGACTTCCCGTAATTTCTTGCCGCGATGGCTTGCACTGCACTCGAAACGCCTTGGAGTAACGCTTGACACTGAAAATTCGCCGTCGATCCTAATCCGACCGCGGCGACCGCGACGGTGCCTAACCTAGAAATCATCGCCCCGTCCACCAAGTTTAAGACGTTTTGAGAGACCATTCCACCCATAACCGGTAGTGCGTTCGATAACACCATGGTCACTCGAGTCATCGGTACGCCTACGAACGTTTTTTCGAGAAGTGTCGATGTTATTGACGGGGTCGACCCTTCCGATGAGGTTGCATCATTCTCTGGAGGAAACGCGGTTGGCGGATCAAAATACGGTTGGTCGTCGTCATCTGCGTGCATCGCTCTCGTAAGAACCGTCGACGATGTTTGTCTTCTTCTTCTTCTCTGTGTTCGCCGCCGGCGAACACAATTCCGACGAAGACGAAAGGACCTTTTGTCTTCTTCTTCTTCTTCACCGGAGTTCGTTACCATCATCATCACCGCACCCCCGCAATCGTCCAACAACCCAAACATTTTTGTCTCGACGCGAGAGCGTTCTGATAACGACGACGCCAGCGGTCTGCGAGGAGGAAGACGACGTAAACGACGCCAACCGATCGTCGCGCCGCCGCGCTGTGGGGCGGCACTCGACGACGAGGCTTTTGTTTTGCTCCTCCTCGTCGTCCTCGTCGTCGTCGCGAAAGTCTCGAACCGAGCCACGACGCCGCCCGACGGTGGTGGTGGTGATGTCGTTGACGTCATCGCGTTTTTGCTGAGAGTAAAGAGGAGGAGGAAGAGGAGTGTGGAAAAGACCTCACTTTTTGAGATATTTTACATAGTATTACTACTGCTACGAGTACTACTCGTGTGTCGAAATGAGTACGAGTTGCGTATTATAGTTTTTGAGTCAATAATAGTCAATAATAATAATAATGGAGAGCGTTGGTACCCAGGGAGTCCCCGGGTACGCGTAATAATACACGCATAATAATTACATACAGTCTAGTAGCAGCATTTTTATTCACCTTTTGAGGAGGAGAAGAAGCCCGCGCTTCACGGCACGACGACGGTGACGCCTTTCCCAGCCCACGCGGCAAAGACGGCGGGATCGATGAGACGCGCCATGGCGACGGCGACGTCTTCTCTCGCGAGCGCTGCCTTCTTCGCGGGCTTGAGTTCCGACGACGGTACCAACTTGACGGCGGCGCCCCCGGGGGCGAGCTTGTCGTTGAAAGCCGGAGGACGCACCGCGACGCATCGCACGCCATTCGCCGTCTGCATTTCGCGCCAGCACGCCTCCTCCGCGCGGCCGAGGTCCGCAAAAAGGGCGCGCAGAAACAACGGGACTATGCATCGTATGAAGACCCACGCCATCGACACCCCCTGAGCGTGAGAGTCACCGACGCCGATGGAAGAGAGGATCACCAAGCGAGCCTTCGCCTTCGCCGGGTCCCGTTGCGCGGTTGTTTGAATCGCTTTGATGAGACTTTGCGTGCCATCACACACGCAAGGCTTCGCGCGAGTGTTGTGGGTCCCAAGGCAACTGAGCACCACCTCCGGACTGACCCCTTTTGCATTCATCAATTCATCCAGAGTGTCCGGGTTCAGCGCGTCCCCGAGGACGACCGCGTCCAACTGCGCCACGACATCGTCCCCGAGGACGGCGCAGAGCTTCGTCCGCGACCGGGCGAGGACGCGCACCTGGTGTCCAGCGGCCAGCGCTGCTTTCACGGTGGCCGATCCCACGCCCCCGGAAGCACCCACGACGGCGACCAATACCTTTTTTTGTTGCGTCATCTTTCTTTCGTCGTCTGTTCTTCTTCTTCAAAGGCAACACCACCAACAACGGTATTAATTGGAGAATATTTTATTATTATTTGGAATCTTTTTTTGTGTGATATATTTGTGTTTTGTTTTGGAGATATTTTTTCAGTTCTTTTTTCGTTGTTGTTGTTCGTAAAAGTGATAAAAATAAATCTTAAAAAATGAAATTATTAAAACACACACGCACACGACACGAGTGATTGATTTAGTTGTACGACCGTGTGCTACCGGCCAAAAGGCCTCGAGGAGGATCACTCCTCCTCCTCCTCCTCCTCAAAAGAAATATCTCATCAAAGTCGACAAAATCGAGAGCTCTTCGTCTTCGATTTCACGACGCGGAGGTGGTGAGAGCAAAGAAGTCTAGTAGGAAGTTAAGTGGATTTTTGGGACCCTTTTTTGTTGTGGAAGCGCTTTTTTTTGTGTTCTGGAAGTACTCGGAGGAGGAGGAGGAACACTTTTTGGACGACGACGATGACGACTTTGACGGGACGAAGGAAAGCGTGCATCATCGTCTTCGTGCCTCTTTTCATCGTTCTCTTTGTATTTTCTGTCGTGGCGCGCTCTCGAGGGAATGCTTTCGTCGTCGTCGTCGGTGATGATGATGATGATGATACATCTACAATACCATCCTCGGTAACGCGCGAAGAAGAAGAAGAAGAAGAAGAAGAAGTCTATTCGAGAAAAGAGGAAAACGAAATGCTTACCGTTGCGACGACGACAGAAAAGAGAAGTAGAGCAGCACCAGACTTTGAGAACGAACAAGAAGACGAAGAACAAGGGCAAGAACGAAGTGCAACGCGTCGTGCAACAAGTAGTGAAAAACGACCGGACGAACGGGAAAATGTTCCAGGGAAGTACGACCCGGAGATGGCGCCGAAGCCGCCGTTTAAAGTACCTCCGGTGTACATACCGAAACATATCGCGGAGGCTTTAGAGGAGACGGGTAGAGGACCTACTCGGCCGTGTAAATGCGTATACGGGAAGAACGAAGCTGTGTATTATTTAGGGAGTAGCGAGGGTGTTAGTATTGGTAGTAATAGTAGTAACGAGGAAATAGAAGAAGAGGGTGATAGTGATAGCGGGAGTGATAGCAACGACGTCACGACAACACCAGAATCGTCAAAGAAAAGCAAAAGGAAAAATGCTAAGATAACGTTTGCGATTTTCCACATCGCCAATAACGAAAACCACGAACTGTCGCAAGCGCAGGTAGAGGGAATAACGATGGTTTTGATGAGCGCCATCAACAAACACGACAAGTGTCGATTGGTCATTTTAACTGACATGTTTACGGATTTCACGCCTTTAATGAAAAATTTTCCCGCCGATGTTCTAGAAGTGCTTCGGCACGACTTTGCCCAATATACGAAAGAATGGACGTCATATTTTAGAGCCATGGCAGAGAAACAATTCATATTCGACGAAATCGAACACAAAGCGCAACATACGCGCGACAACATCGTCTTCATGGACTCGACGGATATTATTTTCGCGAAATCGATAAAGAACGTCTTCCGCGACGAAGAGACGAAAGTGCCGCACACATTCGGCGCGGCGTGGACGTACAGAGACGGATCGAGCGGTGCAAATAAGAAATGGCCTATCAATTTTGGTGTGCGTTTCGTCAACGCAGAGCGTATCGCAGAAGCGGCTTTGCTTTCCGCCTATTTTTTGCATGCTTTGGAGTTTTTCTTTTATACAGAAAAACCTGTAAAGCGAGCGGATTCGAGTCCTTTTTTTTGGGAGCAAGAACTCGCCAACTGGATCGCCAGACGATTTAAGCGGTTTAAAGACCGCAAATTCAACGATAGAGGCAAACATGTGGATGCCTCTGCCCCTATCCGATATGTCGTTGAAAATCTGAAAAACAAGGAAAAGGGATATCGCTGTCGCCACGTGTCCATGCGTTTCTTGCCGTGTTTTTTATACAACGGCAACCCGCCGCATACGTTCCCGGTCAAACCATTTGACGATAGCCGCAAAAACATTGGATGTCGAGCCACTAGTAAGACGGCCGTAGTCCACATGAAAGGCTCTTTAAAAAGAAAAATGAAAGATGTGTTCGACTATTACGGCAAACCAGAAATCAACGATAAAGACGGAACAGCACCTAGAGCACGACCATTGAAGATCAACAACATCAACAACAATAACGGAAGTGTACAAACGTTCATCAACTACTTCGGCGTCATGAAAGATGAGGACTTTAAGTCTCGTTCCAATTTTTGCGAGCGCATCGTGAAGTCATCGTCTTAACAGAAGCGAACAAAAGTTGAACAGTTTTGAGGTTTGTAAAATTGTACGAGAGAGTTAAAACATCGAAGAAAGTGAGCAGATGGCTGTTGAAAAGTGTGTGTGTTTTCTTTACAACAACTGTCGCATACCAAAAACAAAACTCAGAAGAAACATTTTATTTGCGATTAAAAATGTCCAAAGACAATCGTTTCGGTGTTCCCGATGGCGACACGTGCGGCGAGGAACTTGTATCCAACATCTTTTTCAGTTTCAAAACAGATAAAAATCCGCCCTTTGTGTACGCCTGAATAGCTTTCGAATTCAATTTCATCTCTTTGCAATAGGTTTTGCACGTCATGGAGTCCAAGACGACGCCTTGGTTTTCGAAACAGTCTGTGAACTTAGGTGCGGCGAGAGTGGAAACCACACCTCGGTACCCAACGTCGAAGTAACAGACTTTGGAGTCCAGCACGATGAGTTCGCCCGAGTCTCGGCGACCGCCCAACGTGCTTTTGGTCGAGTCGTGTGTTGTTGTTTCTGCAGCTGGTTCTGCTACTGGCGGCGCTGCTGGCGTGCTATTGCTAGTATTGTTGTCTTCGTTTGCCTTCTTCTCAGCGGTTTCGCGGTCATTTTTTGGCGGTAAAAGCGTCGAGAGCGTGAATAAGACGCACCCGAGCGACCCATCGCTTTTTTTGTTTTCATTGAAAATCTCATCCAACCGCGGGTCGACCAATAAAGATTCCATCGGTTCGTCCTCATCTTCTGTATCGACACTGTCGTCCATCCTTTTCTTGATGAGGTCCGGCGATGCGCGCCCGCTTTCTTCCAAGAACGTCTTCTTCGCATCTTGTATTATAGGATTTACTGTTGTATTTGTTGTTGCTGCGACTGCTGTTTCTCGTTCGCTTTCATCCCTTTTTTCTTTTGCTACGTCTACGTCTACATCTTTTTCAACTCTATCTTTCGGAAATACTTTTACCCTAAACGCTGTGGATAATTCCACTGCACCTGGTACCGGCCACACTGGCGCGCAATTCATCGGTTTCATTATTGAAGCTAGATTTTTAGTAGCATCGTTAGTATTCTTCTTGTTTGAATTCGCTCTCGGTAGATACGGCACCAACGACCCGCTCACTCCCGAACAAAACTCTTTCGTTCCTAACGAGATCCACTCATCTCTGTAATCGTTCGTATCGTCCTCCTTGTTTCCTCTCCCTCCTGTTTTCTTTCGTATCATCAGTTCACACACGTACTCTCTCAGTTGCGGCGGTCCTTTGTCCTCTTCTTCTTTGTGTGCACGTGCACCGTTTTGGTGTCTCAAACGAAATGACTGGAGATACACGTATACGATATCGTTTGCTCGCGTGTCGTCTAATACCGCCAAGGTCGGGTGGTTTTCTCTGGCGTCGAACATTACGATTGCTTCTTCGTCTTCATCTTTCGTCTCTGCGCTCACCGCGTTCGGTATAGTATTCTTCTTCTCATTTCTCCCAGCAGCATCGTTCAATTCTGAAGTAGGAGGCTCAACACTTTTCGACGACGCGCACCCCATCTTTTTCAACGCCGTGTTTACGTTCGCACTTCTTAATTGGTGTGCGCGCGATTCTCACGGGCGAGGGCGTTTGCAACGCGTTCGCGACGGGAACAACAAAGGCGTTCTCTCTTTCGAAGA
>Ga0163180_10000872_pt1 | contig 17333 bp, 21 predicted proteins | sample AtlANTMetagenome_2_FD_109647 | JGI IMG/M metagenome (GOLD analysis project Ga0163180, IMG submission 109647) | Marine eukaryotic phytoplankton communities from the Atlantic Ocean - Atlantic ANT 4 Metagenome | ecosystem: Environmental > Aquatic > Marine > Oceanic | place: North Atlantic Ocean...
TATGGACTGGGGAGATTTGACAGCAGGTGACTTCCTATTAGTTGAAATGTCACTTAGACAGGATCCAGTTACATACACAAGTATGTTTAATGATAACTGGTTGAAAGATTATGTTGAGGCACTATTCCAACAGCAATGGGGTAGAAACCTAAGTAAGTATGATGGCATTCAAATGCTAGGTGGCGTCACCTTAAATGGTAGACAAATCTTAGAGGATGCTAGTCAGTTCAAGAAAGATCTTGAAGAGACTATTCGGACTACTTATGAAATTCCACCTTTAGATTTGGTAGGTTAACATGGCAATCTCAAACACTCCTGCTCAAGATTACGTTCAATCTGATTACACAAGCAGTGCTCGTTTTAGAGCAAATGGATCAGCACAAGAACAAAAAACTATTGAAAACCTTATCGTAGAAACCATTGAAATTTACGGCCAAGATATTTACTACGTTCCAAGAACGATTGTCAACAAAGATACGGTCTTTGGAGAGGACTCGGATACGAAATTTGAGAGCGCGAAAGCTATCCGAGCATATGTCAATAATGTTGAAGGATGGGAAGGACAAGGTGAGTTACTTAGCAAATTTGGAGTCCGTATCGAAGACAAGACAACTTTTATATTCTCCCGTGACAAATTTAAAGAACATGTGGACGACTCTACGGTCCTTAACGTCGAAGGGAGACCAAACGAAGGGGACTTAATCTGGTTTCCAGTAACTAAACACCTATTCCAAATCATGTTTGTAGAGGCAGAAAAACCCTTCTATCAACTAGGAAAAGGATATGTTTGGGAATGTCAGTGTGAACTATTCGAGTACAGCGACGAGGAGATCGATACTGGTATTGCAGATCTAGATGCTATAGAAACTGCATTTGCAAATGCTATTACAGTTGGTCTTGTAGCAGGTGGATCTGGTACATTTACAGCAGGTGAAACTGTAACTGGTGGTACATCTAATGTTACTGCTGAAGTTAAATCGTTTGATTCTGCTACTAGAACTTTGATTGTCATAAATCGTTCTGGTACATTCTCAGTTCCTGAGACTTTAACTGGAGGTACATCTAGTGCGTCTTGGACAACTGCTACATATAACACAATACAGAATACTAACTCAGAGTACGATCAGAACAATGACTTTGAGACTGCCGACAATGACATAATCGATTTCTCAGAGACCAACCCATTCGGCACGGTTGGATCTGTTACTGACGGTACAATCTAATGTTAGGAAATTATTCATACCACGAAATATTCAGAAAGACTATTGTGTCTTTTGGTACACTGTTCAATAATATTGAGCTCAGAAGGCAAGATGAGGTTATGAAAGTACCTCTTGCCTATGGTCCTAAAGATAAGTTTTTAGCACGTTTAGATCAGGTGCCTGATCCTACAAACAAACGGGTACAGATTACTTTACCCCGTATAGGATTTGAGATATCAGGTGTATCATATGATCCTGCTAGAAAGGTAGCACCTACACAAAAAATCAAGATGGCAAATACATCTTCAAAGAATAAATCTTTGTTCATGCCAGTGCCATATAATATTAGTTTTGAGTTAGCAATCATATCAAAAAATCAGGACGATGGTCTACAGATACTAGAACAAATATTACCAATATTCCAACCTCATTATAATCTATCAATCAAGTTAGTTCCTACAATGGGTGAGACAAAAGATGTTCCTATTGTACTAACTAACATTGATTATGAAGATACATACGAAGGAGATTTTGCAACAAGAAGAGCAATCATATACACATTACAATTTACAGCAAAGACATTCTTATACGGACCAGTAACAGAATCCAAGATTATCAAGAAAGCATCTGTCGATTACTATACAAGTACCGATACAGCAAAAGCACCAAGAGAGGTACGTTACCAAGCAACACCTACATCCTTACAGGATAGAGATGGAGTTGTTGTTACTACTCTTACTTCTGCTACAGATACAAATGATAATCTAATAGCAGTAGCAGATGCTAGTGGTATCACTAAGTTTGATAGTATCTACATTGATACTGAACTAATCAGAGTACAAAAAATCTCTGGTAATAATCTTACAGTTCTTAGAGCATATGAAGGAACTCCAGCTGCAGCACATACTAATGGTTCTAGTGTATTCTTAGTTAATCAAGCGGATGCTGACTTCCTTGATGCAGATGATGACTTTGGATTTGGTGAAATGACTTCATCATTCACTGATGGTAAGAAGAAGAACTTTGTAAGCGGTAGCGACGAGGCAATCTAATGTCAGATCCATTTGGCGGTTTAAATGATGCATTTGGTACAGAACCATCTGAACTAGAAAAGCATGTAGAAAAAGTAAAACCATCTCTTAAAAAATCAGAAACACAAGATGTTAAAGATGATTACGAAGTAAGTCGTGCTCAACTACATAATCTGGTAATGAAAGGACAAGAGGCAGTAGATGGCATACTTGACGTGGCAAGAGCATCGGATCATCCGAGAGCTTATGAAGTTGCAGGTCAACTTATTAAAAACGTAGGAGACGTAGCAGATAAGTTAATCGATCTACAAAAGAAAATGAAAGAGTTGGATGATGAACCTAACAAAGGTCCGACTAATGTTACTAATGCAATGTTCGTTGGTAGCACTTCAGATTTACAAAAAATGTTGAAGCAACAAAAGCAGATAAATAAAAAGGACAAGAAATAACACGACACGACAATGCCTGTATTAAAAGTATTAAGTACTAACGGTATCTCTGGTTCTGCATCAGAATATCAAGTAGTACAAACAGGATACTATAGAGTGCTTGCAACAGCAGGAGCATCTACAGTATCATTTAATGGTGGACCTGCTATCACACTGGTACAAAACGAAGCAATCCTCCTTAAGTCAGGAGCAAAACCTGGTCAAGCAAAAATTGCAAAAGTAACAAACGCGAACCCTGCAGTATATACATTAGGAAGTAGTTTAGGATTACAAAGAGATACACATCCATTCTCTGCTAATGATTTTATAGCAGTAGAAGATAATAGTACATCACCCGCTATCAACTCTGGTTTCTTATCAGCAGGTACAGCAGGTAAGAAAGTAGCATCTATCACTGGTAGTACAATCACATCTGATATTGATGCTTCTGGTGTTGGTTCAGCATATACAATGGGAACTGGTAACCAAGCAGTTGTAAAACGTGCTGTAAAAATAACAGCAGGTTCTGCAGCAATCGTTGTAGAGGAGATCCAAGTAGTCGGAGGTTAAGATGGGAGTCGTTAACCAAAAGGCAGAAAAAATCGTAATGGCGATGAAGCGTAAAAAGAAAAGCTTCAATCGTCTTTATGGTGATGATGCTAAAAACGTCATGTACGCAACAGCGAACAAACTAGCACAAAAAGAACAAGTCCACAAAGTAATGTATTACAAAGATTTTATCAAACTAGTCGAAGGTAATCCTACTACAAGGATGTTATCTAAAGCAAAGTCTAAAACGACTGGAAACATTTCTGCTGATAGAGGAACCGATGAAAAGAAAAATAGAGCTAGTAGAAAAGGACTTGAAAAAGACCTTAAAAAGAAAGGTATTGGTTACAAGAAAGGTGTTGGTGAATATAAATACTCCTCAGGTGAAGGTACAGGACGTGAGGTGTCATACCAAACTTCTCCTGCAAAAGGAATGTCTAAGAGACGTTTCGGCAAAGTTATGCGTCGCCTCGGTAGAAAGCATGGTCAAGAATCAGTAATCACTAAGAAGGCAGGTAAACCTGCTAGACTACATGATACTGAGTCTAAGAAACAATCTAAGTCTATGACTTTAGGTAAGGCAAAACCAGGTAAAAATCCATCTGGTATGGGTGAAACTTCTGGCACAAAAGTCAGAAAAGGTAAACTAGGTAAAACTAACAAACCCGCAATGCACTATGGCAAGTAATGAACTTATCGAAAAGAACAAAAGTGGTGATAGTTCTCTGCACGACTGGTTTTCTAAGAGTAAGTCTTCTGATGGGAAGCCTGGTTGGGTTCAACTCGGTGGTAAATACGCAGGTAAACCCTGTGCCAAACAACCAGGACAAACCACCAAACCCAAGTGCGGTTCCAGTAAAATGAAACGCAACCTAAATAAAAAAGAAGAGGATGCTGCGTTCAGACGCAAAAACAAAAAAGATCCCAATCCAGATAGAAAAGGAAAGGCAATCAACGTGAAAACAGAATCCACAGAAATTACAATGATATCTCTTGATGAAAAATCAGGCACAAAGGATGCTTGTTATCACAAGGTGAAATCCAGATACTCAGTTTGGCCAAGTGCTTATGCATCAGGTGCACTCGTAAAGTGTAGAAAAGTAGGTGCAAAGAACTGGGGAAACAAATCTAAAAAAGAAGAATACGAAGGCAAAAAGTTTCAAGACTTCATAGACGAAGGACAGAAGTGTTGGAAAGGTTATGAGAAAAAGGGAACCAAAAAAATGTTTGGTAAGACCTATAACAACTGTGTCAAAAAAGAGGAGGTAGAGATAGATGAAGGAGCAGCATGGACAAAAAAGTCGGGTAAGTCCTCCTCAGGTGGACTTAACGAAAAAGGAAGGAAAAGTTACGAAAGAGAAAATCCAGGATCTGACCTTAAAGCACCAAGCAAAAAAGTTGGAAACCCCCGCAGGGCATCCTTCTGTGCTAGAATGAAAGGTATGAAGAAGAAACTAACTTCTAAGAAAACTGCATCAGATCCTGATTCAAGGATAAACAAATCACTTCGTGCATGGAACTGCTAAAAGTTTGCCCCGCATGTAATGCTTCATGGTTAGAGGGTCAAATGTATTGGACAACTGGAGAGCTCGGATGCCCACATGACTTAGCAGGTCTAGTGTGCAATGATCTTGATGATCCAAAATGCATCAATCCATGCAAAGGATCCACTAGTGGAATGTCTTGGAAGAACTGGTTAGAGAGTGAGGATCCCCCACATCTGGGTATCGACATATAAGTAAATATACTTATAAATAATATTGAAAGATACAATCATACTATGAAAGACTTACCCTTAAAATCATCCTGCATCCTGTTCGGAACGGTTGGATTAATGCTATTAGTTTTACCTAGGATTGCATGGGTATGAAAACATTCAACAGTCTGGTATTAAACTTTACTGTTGCTATATTAGACTTTTTATACAAAGGAAGAGATATACAAAGATTTTGGGTGCTTGAGGAAATAGCTCGTGCACCCTATTTTGCTTTTATGAGTGTGTTACACTTTCGTGAAAGTATGGGTCTTAGAGGACCAGAACATACCTATCTAATGAAAGAACATTTTGAACAGACTCTAAATGAAACAGAACATCTTGAAGAAATGGAATCCCGTGGTGGAAACCAGTATTGGATTGATAGAGCATTTGCCAGACACTTGGTGTTGCTTTATTACTGGATTATGGTCATCTATTATACTATAGATCCAGTATCAGCATATGATATTAATGAAAAGATTGAATATCATGCTGCACATACATATGAAACATACTTGACAACTCATCCAAACGATGCTAAGATAGTAGCGATCCGTGACGATGAACTTCAACACGCTCAAGAACTTCACGTCGCTATGGAGAAAATCAATGAAATTACGAACTTCCGAAGAACCAAAACCAACAGAGAATCCAGAGCAACTACTGGCACGTTTTGAGAAACGTATCAAACAACTAACTGCTAGACAGGATGAGATTAAAGGTTGGTATGACGAGTATATAAAACTCGAAAAAGATTTAACAAGACTACAGGGATCTGTAGATGCAGTTACCTATATTGCTACTGGTAAATTGCCAGGAGACGGTAACCATGGTGGAATGAAAGATCATAAACCAGAATAAATAATAGAGTAAATGGAGTTGAAACTATCATGTCCCATTATACTGTAGGTTATCACGACCAACAAAGACATCACTTTGAAATCTGTGAATATGCAGAGAACACATTTGATGCAATGCAACATGCAAAGGAAGATGTTCCTTTTCTAAAAGATCATCCGATGTATATTGATGAAGTACTACTAGAAGATTAAAAAATGTCTTTCGTAAAAACACAAATCAAAAGATTTTTTGAGACAGGAAAATGGGCAATGAAACTTATTTTCCTTGTTGTTCTAGTCGAACTAGGTTTGATCGTAGGAGTTGTTGCAACTATGGGTGAGGAACTTACTGATGAAGATGGCAAACATATTCATCATCTACTATCTCTAGCAATGACTAAATCTTTTGCTTTATATTCAATGGAAAAGGCAGGAGAAAATCAAAAGTATCTTATTGAAAATGTAACTAAAAAATGATCGTCTGGAGTGTTGTTATTATGGTAGCAATACTTGTTGTAATGGTCTCTTGGTATATCTACTATATACTTAGAATGGCATACAAGGAGATGAACGATGGCAGCGATGGAACCACCAAGCAGGAAGAGCTGCTACAACTTTCGAGTAACGGAGATTAATCGTGTTGTTGATGGAGATACTATTGACGTCACCATTGATCTTGGGTTTGATCTATACAAGAAAGAAAGAGTTAGAGTTGCAGGAGTTGATACGCCAGAAAAAAGGACTCGTGACCTCGAAGAAAAAGCGTTGGGTATCGACGCGACTAACTGGATTAAAGAGAAACTTGAGGGGGCACTAAATGGAGATGACGAACTTACTATACGAACTGAACTTAAAGGCGGGGTTGGTAAGTATGGTCGCTTGCTTGGTTGGTTATATGTTGGTGATGAGGAAATATCGCTAAACGAAATGATGATCACCGAAGGATATGCATGGGCATATGATGGTGGAACTAAACAAAAGAACTTCGATGAACTCCGTGAAATTAGACGTAGCTTCGGTACTCTGCTCTGATCTAGCATCGCTAATCAGAACTAAGATATCAAGGTTGCCACATTTAGAAGAACTTGTTTCAGATTATGATGAGATACATGACAACAATGTATCCATCTATAATAAGATGTGGAATGCTAGAGGTTTACGGAAGTTACATATAGAAAGAGCAATAACAAGTAAAGGGATTGAGATACTACATTGTGTATTATTTCCAGATCCAGAGTTTCCTATTCCTATCTTTGGGTGTGATATAGTAGAGGCAGGTGGTAAAGTGACTGCTGCTATAGTTGATATATCACCAGTATATAACGTAGATTATAGTTTATCTAATCTTAAATATGATTTTGATAAACCTCGTAACTTACCAGAATGGGGTGAGATATTTTCACCATGGTGTAAGTTTGTGAGACTCAATGAGACTGAGTATGATAAGTTTTTATTAATGTGTAGTGATTACCTAGAGGTATTTTGTCACATAGTTAGGACTGCAGAAAGAGAAACTGAATGGCAAAAGACTATGAGAAGGTATGATGATCAGTTATGGTACTGTACATCACAGATGAAAAATAAGAAAACTGAGGCAGTATTATCCCAATGGTTCGACAATTCTTGGGCAACTAAATATATACAGAATGTACTATTTGACAAACCCAAACTATGAGAGAAAAAATGATTAGTGCTCTTCTTGCTCATGCTCAAGGAGATATCCAAAAGCACAAAATGAATGTAGAAGTTTATTTAACCAACCCTGTTGGTATTGGTGAGCACTCTAATGTGATGGAAGCAATCGAGGAAGAGCTCAATATGATTGCTAAGTATGAGGATCAAGTATCTGTTATCAAGAAACATTTTATCATTAAGGATTAATGGCAGTAAAACAAGAACTATATCTTGGTAATCCCAATCTAAAAAAAGCAAACGTTTCTCAAAAGTTTACTAAGAAACAGATTGCTGAGTTCTTGAAGTGCGCTGATAATCCTGTATACTTCATACAAAAGTATATTAAGATTGTATCTCTAGACGAAGGTATCATACCATTTAAGATGTATGATTTTCAAGAGAGCATGGTAGAAAGTTTTCATGCAGAAAGATTCAACATAGCAAAGTTACCTCGTCAGTCTGGTAAATCTACAATCGTTACAGCATATCTACTATGGTATGTACTATTCAATGACAATGTAAATGTCGCAATCCTCGCAAACAAAGCAGCCACTGCAAGAGAGATGTTGGGACGCCTACAGTTATCTTACGAGAATCTTCCTAAATGGTTGCAACAAGGTATACTGGGGTGGAACAAGGGATCCTTGGAGTTGGAGAACGGGAGTAAGATTCTGGCTGCAAGTACTAGTGCTTCTGCTGTTCGCGGTATGTCCTTTAACGTTATTTTTCTGGACGAATTCGCGTTCGTTCCGAATCACATTGCTGATCAGTTTTTCAGTTCTGTGTATCCAACAATTTCATCTGGTAAGAATACTAAAGTTATTATTATATCAACCCCACATGGGATGAACATGTTCTACAAACTGTGGCATGATGCTGAACGTGGACAGAATGAATACGTTCCAACAGAAGTGCATTGGTCACAAGTTCCAGGCAGAGACGAGGTTTGGAAAGAACAAACTATTAAGAACACATCTGAAGCTCAGTTCAAAGTTGAGTTTGAATGTGAGTTCCTAGGATCTGTTGATACACTAATAACTCCAAGTAAACTTAGGACTATGGCATACCATGATCCTATCAAAACAAATAGAGGACTAGCGTTATATAATAATAGAGAAGAGGATCATAACTATATCATAACAGTGGACGTATCTCGTGGCGTGGGTCATGACTATTCCGCATTTGCAGTTATCGATGTATCCTCTGTGCCATATCAAATGGTAGCAAGATATAAGAATAATGAAATCAAACCTATTGTCTTACCTAATCTAATCGTAGATGTAGCAAAGAACTATAATAATGCATACATTTTATGTGAGGTAAATGATATAGGTGGGCAGGTTGCAGATATTATACAGTATGATCTAGAGTATGAGAATCTACTTATGGCATCTATGCGTGGTAGAGCAGGACAACAACTAGGTCAAGGATTCTCTGGTAAGAAAACACAACTAGGTATTAAGATGTCAACTGCCACAAAGCAAGTTGGATGTTCTAACCTAAAAGCATTGATAGAAGAAGATAAACTACTTGTACCAGACTATGATACTATTGCAGAACTTACTACATTCATAGCAAAAGGACAATCATTCCAAGCGGAAGATGGATGTAATGATGACCTAGCAATGTGTTTAGTAATATTTGGATGGATGGCAATGCAACCATACTTCAAAGAGATGCATGATAATGATATAAGAGCGCGGATATTTGACGACCAAAGAGACCAAATAGAACAGGATATGGCACCTTTTGGGTTTGTAGATGATGGTCTTGGAGATGAGCAATTCAAAGATGCTCAGGGGGATGTCTGGAAAGTCGCGGAATATGGAGATAAATCTTACATGTGGGAGTTTAGGTAAGGTTTCATTTTTATAAATATCTTATAGACAACCAGAATTTACGGACCTACACAGGAGAAATTTAACATGGCAGCAAATCAATCTAGTCCTGGAGTTGTTGTACAGGAACGAGATCTGACCACTATCACTACCCTTACAACCGCAAACACGGGAGTAATCGCAGCACCTTTTGAACTAGGTCCTGTTGAGGAGATAAAAACTATTGGTACAGAAAGAGAGCTTGTAGCAACATTCGGTGAACCAAATGAGTACAACTATGAATATTGGTATACTGCAGCGCAGTTCCTATCATACGGTGGATTGCTCAAAGCGGTTCGTACAGATAGTTCAGCACTAAAGAATGCAGTTAACACAGGTACTGCAGTAAAGATTAAAAATCTACAAGACTACGAAACAACATACCTAAACGGTTCTAACACATGGAAGTGGGCAGCAAGAACTCCTGGTACTAAAGGAAACTCAATCGGTATCTTCATCACAGACGCAGGTGCTGATCAGATTGCTGTCGTCCCTGCTCCTGGTTCTGGTAACGATCATGAGTTTGTCGCAACAGAAGCACTAAGTGCTACATCTGGTGCTGCAGGTAAGGTCTTTAAGTATAGTGTATTACTAACAGTTGGATCTGTTGTAGGATCATTTGTTCCTGGAACAACAACTACAATCAGTATTGGTGGTTCTGCACAAACAGTTAACGTGTTAGCATACGATGCAGACAACGGTAAGATTGAAATCGGAATACCTTCTGGTGGTGTTACTGGTATCATTGCTGACGGTCAGACTATTACTCAAGGTTCTAACACTGCTGTAATCGGCACATCTGGTATCGAGAGAAGAGTATATATCGTTAAAGATAAAGGAAGTATCGACTTTGCTGCAGCAGATAGCATAACAGATACAAACTCTACTGCTGTTTCAATCAGTTCAGTAAGAGTTGAGTATGATGAAAGAGAGTATCTACCTTCACAGAAGTGGGTAAACGTTGCTCCTAGACCTGGAACTTCATCCTTTGCAACTGCTAATGGTGGATTCAGAGATGAAATGCACATCCTTGTAGTTGACATTGATGGTAAGATCACAGGTAACACAGGAACATTACTTGAGAGATTCATCGCAGTATCAAAAGCATCAGACGGTAAAACATCTGTTGGTGAAGCAAACTATTATGTAGAAGTTGTTCAGCAGAAATCTGAATACATCTACTGGGGTGAGCACGAGACAGGTTTATTTGATGTAGACAGTGCTAGTGGAGTATTCGGTGGAGCATCAACTGTATCCTTCGACCTATTCCTTAGTTCAGCAGGTTCTACTGACTATCCTGCAGGTGCAACCACAGTTGGTTCAAAAGCAAACGCAACATACTACTATAGATTAGAAAGTGGTGCTGACTACGCAGTTGGATCAGGAGAGTACACAGTTGCTCAAGGCGATGTAACTACAGCATACGGATTATTAGAAGATCCTGAGTCACAGACAATCGACTTCATTCTAACAGGACCATCTGGTTCAGATGATGCAGCAGCACTTGCTAAGATCACATCTCTAGTAAGTATTGTTGAAGAAAGAAGAGACTGCATGTTATTTGTATCACCAAGAAGAGGAAACTTAATCGGTGTATCAAGTGCAGCAACACAGACAGACAACCTAATCGCATTCTTCGATCAGTTACCTTCAAGTAACTACATGGTATTTGATTCTGGATACAAGTACATCTATGATAAGTACAATGATGTATACAGATACGTTCCATGTAACGGTGACATCGCAGGTTTATGCTTACAGACAACTGAGGTTTCAGAACCATGGTTCTCACCTGCAGGTTTCCAACGTGGTGTTATTAGAAATGCTATCAAACTAGCATTCACACCTAATAAGACACAGCGTGACAGACTATACTCTGCAAGAGTAAACCCAGTAGTATCATTCCCTGGTCAAGGTATCGTATTATTCGGTGATAAGACTGCTCAAGGATTTGCATCCGCATTCGATAGAATCAATGTTAGACGCTTGTTCTTAACAATCGAGAGAGTTATCTCTGGAGCTGCTAAGGCACAACTATTCGAGCAGAATGATGAGACACAAAGAGGATTCTTCCTTAACATTGTCGAACCATATCTCCGTGATGTACAAGGACGTAGAGGAGTTACAGACTTCTTAGTCAAGTGTGACGAAAGCAATAACCCACCTGAGTCAGTAGACAGAGGAGAGTTTAATGCAGAGATCTTTGTTAAACCAACAAGGACTATCAACTACATTACACTAACCTTCGTTGCTACCAGAACTGGTGTCGCATTCACGGAAGTTGCTAACTAAAAAGTAAATAAAAAGCTCTGAAAATACGCTTTGTTCTAAATAATAGGACAAGGCGTATTTTATTGAGATTTTAACATGTCAAGTATTTCAGAATTTAAATCAAAAGTCGCTACAGATTTCGCAAGACCTAATCTGTTTGAGTGTACTTTGAACTTTCCAGAAGTTAGTGTTGCCAACGGAACTACTCTAACTGACCTAGGTAAGTTTACAGTGAAGGCAGCAAACCTTCCTGCAACACAGTTAGGTACTGTAGAGGTTCCTTACAGAGGAAGAGTTTTAAAGATTGCAGGAGACCGCACCTTTGAACCATGGACAATCACTGTGATGAATGACAAGAACTTCAAGATCAGAGATGGTTTTGAGAAGTGGACTGAATCTATCCAAGCATACAGTCAGAACGTCACTACATCTGGTATTAACATCAACAACTATTTTGCTGACATGTTTGTTACACAGTTAGATAGAAACAGTAGTGGTAAAGCAACACCAAGTGCAGGTGGTACAAGTCAGAGTGCAACAGGAATCCCACACGCACCACTAAGACAATACAGATTTGTCGATGTATTCCCAACAAATATCTCCGCTATTGATCTAGACTTCGGAAGCAATGACGCAATCGAAGAGTTCACTGTAGAGATGCAAGTACAGTACTGGGAAGTTTCTCTCAGAGGACCTGGAAAATAAGTTTTCAGAAAGTACCTAAATAAGGTAGGACCAATAAGACTATAGTATAAAATGTCTCAACTCTTCGGATTTTCACTCCAGAGAGCAAAGAAGGTTCCTAAGGGACCTTCTTTTGTTCAGAAGGATAGTATGGATGGCTCGCAACCGATTGTCGGTGGCGGGTACTATGGGTACTCTGTTGATTTTGATGGGACTATTCGTAATGAATATGAACTAATCACACGTTATCGTGAGATGGTTCTCCAACCAGAATGTGACAGTGCAGTAGATGATGTCGTCAATGAGACGATATGTGGTAACTTTGATGACGTACCAGTCGAACTAGAGTTATCAAATCTCAAAGTATCAGATAAAATTAAAAAGTTAATGCGGGAGGAGTTTGATGAAATACTCCGTCTTCTCGACTTTGACAATAGATCTTATGAGATCTTCCGTCGTTGGTATGTTGACGGTAGATTATTCTATCATAAGGTAATAGATCCCGCCAATCCTGGCGAAGGTTTAAGCGAACTAAGATATATCGATCCACGCAAGATCCGTAAAGTTACCGAGTACGAAGAGAAAAAACCTCAACAGTTACAAGGTAAAGTAGATCTTAATCAACAACTTACAACATCATCAGCGTCATACTATCTCTATAATCCAAAAGGATTAAAGAATACGGGGCTTCAAGGAATCAAGATTGCACCTGATTCTGTTACTTATTGTCACTCTGGTATACAGGATCTCAATAAGAACATGGTGTTATCACACCTACATAAAGCGATCAAGGCAGTTAATCAGCTCCGTATGATCGAAGACTCTCTGGTCATTTACCGACTGAGTAGAGCACCAGAACGTCGTATATTTTATATCGACGTTGGAAACTTACCTAAGAACAAAGCGGAGCAATACCTTCGTGAAGTTATGGGTAGGTATAGAAACAAGTTAGTCTATGATGCCAACACTGGAGAAATCAAAGATGACAAAAAATTCATGTCCATGCTCGAAGACTTCTGGTTACCCAGACGAGAAGGAGGACGAGGTACTGAGATCACTACGCTCCCAGGTGGACAAAATCTTGGAGAACTTGAGGACGTCAAATACTTCCAGAAGAAGTTATACAAGGCACTCAACGTTCCAAGCTCAAGGTTAGAAACAGAAACTACCTTTAACATTGGTCGTGCTGCTGAGATTACTAGGGACGAAGTAAAGTTCCAGAAGTTCATCGCACGTCTCCGCAAGAGATTCTCGGAACTATTCCATGATCTCTTAAAAACACAACTCATTCTAAAAGGTGTTATCACCATTGAAGAATGGGAGGATATGAAAGAACATATCCAATACGATTACATTGCTGATAACTACTTTACAGAACTTAAAGAGATTGAGATCCGTAACGAAAGAATGAATCAAGTTAATGTAATGGATCCTTATGTTGGTAAATACTTCTCAGTTGAGTATATACGAACACAAGTTCTAAAACAAACTGCACAGGAGATTAAGGAAATTGACGAACAGATTGAAACTGAGATGGAATCTGGTGTTATACCTGATCCTGCAGCAGCAATGGATCCTTCTATGGATCCTAATGCTGCCCCTCCAGAGGCAGAAGGAGGAGCACCCCAAGGGGATGTTCCGCAGGTTGAACCTGGCGATGCACGCAGAGGGGAGATCTAAATGCTAAATAGTATACAGTAGGAGTTATTATGCCAAGCGAAATTGCACAAAAAATCGTTGATCAAATATTTGGCGACGACAAAGCAAAAGCAGTTGATTCGGTACAAGATGCCATATCAGCAAAAGCTTACGATGCGATCCAAGCAAGAAAACTTGAGTTCGCCAAAACTATGGGATTTGAGTTGGACGATACCGCCCAAGCATCTGCTGATGAAATAGCAGATAAAGCATTTGACGGTACTGAGAAACCTGCAGAACCAACACAAGGTAATGTAGAAACACCAGAAGAAGAACCAGTTGACACATCACCTGCTTCAATCGATCCACCATCTGCTGTACAAGAACCAATAGAGGAACCTAAAGATGAGACTGATAGCTGAAGAAATTACAACTGTTGACTTTCTCGCTGAAGAGAAAGATGGCAAGAAGAGTTACTTCATTGAAGGTGTATTCTTGCAAGCGGAACTAAAAAACCGTAACAATAGAATGTATCCATTTAAGACTTTGCAAAACGAAGTCGCTAAATACAGCGAGAACTACATTCAAAAAGGGCGTGCCCTTGGAGAACTAGGTCACCCTGACGGACCATCTATTAACTTAGATCGTGTCTCTCATAAAATACTTTCTTTGAAAGAGGAAGGTAATAACTTTATTGGTAGAGCAAAATTACTTGATACACCATCAGGTAAAATCGCCAAGTCACTGCTAGACGAGGGCGTAAAACTAGGAGTATCATCCCGTGGCATGGGTTCAATCCGTAAGGAAGAGAACTGTAATGTTGTTATGGATGACTTCATGCTCGCTACTGCTGCTGATATTGTGGCAGATCCTTCAGCACCTGACGCATTTGTGGATGGTATCATGGAAGGAAAGGAGTGGATTTGGGATAATGGCATACTTAAAGAGTCTGCTGTTGCACAAATCAAAGACGAAATAGATCAAGCAACCCTTCTTAACTTACAAGAACGCAAAGTTTCCGCGTTCGAGAAGTTTTTGAAGAGTTTATGATTTATAAATAAATACAGACAACGCTTAAAGCAAAACGGAGTTCAAACAATGGCTGAGACCCTCGAAAAAAATCTTGATGATATGGAAAAAGTGACCGAAGGCACTACCCAATCTAAAACTGCGGTTAACAAAGACGCTAAACCTGGCGAACCAATCGATACATCGAAAGGTGGAGCAGCAAAAGTGATCGATGTTAATACTGATTCAGAAGAAGGTGCAAAAGGTACTAAGAACGCAGGTGCGTCTGCTGCAGGAGCAGTAAAGCATGAAGGTTCTAAATCCTTATCCACCAAACCTAGTGCAGCATCCGCTAAAATGGAGGACGCAGAAAATGAAGAAGAAGCAATCACTGAAACCAAGTACGACTTTACTCAAGATGTTGACGCTCTTATCTCTGGTGAAGAACTATCAGAAGAGTTCAGAGCAAAAGCAATAACAATCTTCGAGGCAGTGGTCACAGAAAAAGTGAACAACGAAGTAAAAGCGTTGCAAGAAGCATTTGAATCAACTCTACAGGAAGAAGTAGAGAAGGTCAAAACAGAATTAGCCGAGAAGGTTGATGACTACTTATCTTATGCTGCAGACACTTGGATGAAAGAGAATAGTCTCCAAGTCGAGCACGGTATTAAGACTGAGATGAGTGAATCATTCTTCAATGGTCTAAAAACCCTTTTCTTAGAGCACAACTTTAGTGTTCCTGAGGAAAAATTCAATCTACTTGACGGTATGGTTGGAGAGCTTGATGAAATGGAAAAGAAACTCAACGAAACAGTCGAATCCAATGTATCTTTGAACAAGAGAATTGGGGAGTTTGTCAAAATGGAAATCGTGAACGAATGCGCTACTGGTCTAGCAGAAACCCAAAAGGAGAAGTTAGCATCATTAGCAGAGGGTGTTGAGTTTGAAAATGAAGAAGACTTCCGTAAGAAAGTCCAAACGATTAAGGAATCATACTTCACTAGGAAGGCTGAACTCGCTGAAGAAGCGAAGGAACCCACCGAAGAAGGATCTGCACCCCTTGTCGAATCTACAACAAGTGGCACAATGTCGAAATATGTTGATGCAATCGCTCGTTGGTCCAAATAATTAAACAAAATTACTACTTCCAAAAGGAGATAACGAACAAATGACTGTTCAAAAACTACAAGAGAAGTGGGCACCCGTTCTGAATCACGATGCTCTCCCTGAGATCGGTGATACTTATAAGAAAGGCGTAGTCGCACAACTTTTAGAAAACCAAGAAAAAGCACAGATCGAAGAAGGTCAAATCCTTTCTGAGACTCTACAAACAACAGGATATACTGGCGGTTCAACCGCAACAGGTCCAGTTGCAGGTTTCGACCCTGTTCTAATCTCATTGATTAGAAGATCAATGCCTATGCTTATTGCATATGACGTTGCAGGTGTTCAACCAATGACAGGTCCTACAGGACTTATATTTGCGATGAGAACTAACTACGGTTCTGAGAGAGATCCAAACGCATCAGGTTACGATGAAGCATTCTTCAACGAACCAAACGCAGGTTTCTCTGGAGGTCCAGGTGCATACGATCCTGGCGCATCCGACGCAACAAACGACGCAGAAGGTAACAACCCTGCTGTTCTTAACGATGCCTCTGCAGGTACTTACGAACAGACAGCAGATGCTACTGGTATGACAACAGCAACTGTTGAAGGTCTAGACGATAGTTCTTCTAACACTGCTTTCAGAGAAATGGGTTTCTCAATCGAGAAAGTCACTGTTACTGCTAGAGCAAGAGCACTAAAGGCAGAGTACAGCATCGAACTAGCTCAAGACTTGAAAGCGATTCATGGTCTTGATGCCGAGCAAGAGTTGTCAAACATTCTGTCAACAGAGATCCTTGCCGAGATTAACAGAGAAGTTGTTAGAACCATTTACACAAACGCTGTAAAAGGTGCACAGAACAACACTTCTACTGCAGGTATCTTCGACTTAGACGTTGACTCAAATGGTAGATGGTCAGTTGAGAAATTCAAGGGACTATTATTCCAGATTGAAAGAGACGCTAACGCTATCGGACAGGAAACTCGTCGCGGGAAGGGCAACATCATGATCTGCTCTGCAGACGTTGCATCTGCTCTAGGTATGGCAGGAGTTCTAGACTACGCTCCAGGTTTACAGGGTAACAACCCTCTAACAGGTGTAGACGATACTTCTTCAACTCTAGTTGGAACACTTAACGGACGCATCAAGGTTTATGTTGACCCATATTCAGCAAACGTAGCAGACAAGCACTACTATGTTGCAGGATACAAAGGTACTTCACCTTATGACGCAGGATTATTCTACTGTCCTTACGTTCCATTACAGCA
>Ga0163180_10000874_pt1 | contig 17329 bp, 17 predicted proteins | sample AtlANTMetagenome_2_FD_109647 | JGI IMG/M metagenome (GOLD analysis project Ga0163180, IMG submission 109647) | Marine eukaryotic phytoplankton communities from the Atlantic Ocean - Atlantic ANT 4 Metagenome | ecosystem: Environmental > Aquatic > Marine > Oceanic | place: North Atlantic Ocean...
GCAAGGTTTGTTTTCATGATCCGGGTGCATTCGGAGGAACGAGGCCATCAGAACCCAGGTATTATCAGATCATATAAATAAATATTTAGTTCGCTCCTTCAGTTAGTTGAGCCTCCCAAAATAGATTTTGCGGAAACGTGAGACCCCCTGACCTCTCCCCTTGAAAACGAGCAACTTCCTCTCAAATTCAATCGTGATATTTCACCCTCGGGAACAAGACCTTTTCATTAGCATGTCTTGACCAGCCAGCTATCTAATCCAATAGCGAATCCATAGCTTTAGTCAAAAAAGCAGGATAGCCGAATCCTCGTCACACAGAGCCTCGCGAGAGCTATTTCCTGGCCCACGAGTCCCGTAACCCGATGGTCCGGTTGTAGACAGCCCGCGTGCCGGGCTCATGGTAGCGGGAGTCCGCACAAAAGTAGCCAAGACGCTCAAACTGGCAGACGAACCCGGGAGACTCATTAGCCAGGCCCGGCTCCAGCCTGGCGCCCGTGACAATATCCAGCGAGTCCGGGTTGAGAACCGACAGGAACCCTCCCTCCGCCGAATCAGGGTTCTCGTGATCAAAGAGCCGGTCATACAGCCGCACCTCGGCCTCCTCGGCCTCGGCGGCACTGACCCAGTGGATGGCAGCCTTGCAAACCACTCCCTCAGGTGGCGACTGGCCTATTGTGCCCGGTAAATATTCACAATGGACCTCGGTCACCTCCCCAGTTTCCGGATCCGTAAGGTGCCCGGCGTATTGCACGATATACCCTCCCCGGAGCCTTACTGCCCGGCCCGGGGCAAGGCGGAAATACTTTCTCGGGGCTTCTATCATGAAGTCATCGCGCTCGATCCAGAGTTCGCGCCCGAGGGGAACCTTCCGGCTACCGACGCTCTCATCTTCCGGATTATTCTTCACTTCTACCTCTTCAACCTGACCGGGCTCCATGTTCACAAGGACGAGCTTGAGCGGATCAAGAACCGCCATTCGGCGTGGCGCAGTAACATTGAGCACCTTCCGCACCTCATTTTCAAGTCGGGCCACATCCGTAATTCCCTTGAACTTGGTAATCCCGACCTCCTCACAGAAATTCCGGACCGCCTCGGGAGGAAATCCCCGTCGCCGCGCTCCCGAAAGAGTAGGCATGCGCGGATCATCCCAGCCATCGACTTTTCCCTCCTCCACCAACTGCAGGAGCTTGCGCTTGCTCACAACGGTATAGTTGAGGGTAAGTCGTGAAAACTCAATCTGCCGGGGCACGGATGGAACCGGACAATTTTCAATGACCCAGTCATAGATCGGACGATGCACCTCAAACTCCAGGGTACAGAGTGAATGGGTCACATGCTCACAGGCATCCTCAAGGGGATGCGCGAAATCATACATCGGATAGATACACCACTTGTCCCCCGTGTTGTGATGACTCTCATGCAGCACACGGTAGATGATTGGATCCCTCATGTGCATGTTGGACGAGGCCATGTCCACCTTCGCTCTCAGAACGGCTTCCCCATCCTGAAATTCACCGGCCCTCATCTTCTCGAAGAGCGTCAGATTCTCCTCAACCGGCCTGTCCCGGTAGGGAGATTCCGTCCCCGGCTCCGCAACCGTGCCATGCGCCGCACGGATTTCCTCCGGGCGTTGCTGATCCACGAAGGCCTTGCCCTCCCTGATCAGGCAAACCGCACAATCGTAGAAGAATTCGAAATAGTTGCTCGCAAAGTAGAGATGCTCCCCCCAGTCGCACCCCAACCACTTGATATCCTCCTGGATGCTGTCGACATACTCCTGTTCTTCCTTGGAAGGGTTGGTGTCATCAAAACGCAGGTGAAACTCTGACCCGGTAGCAGCATTTTCCCTCGCGATACCCCAACTCAGGCATATCGCCTTGGCATGACCAATGTGCAGGTAGCCGTTCGGTTCCGGAGGGAAGCGGGTCACAATCCTCTCATGCTTACCACTTGCCAGATCCTCCGCCACGATATCACGAATGAAATCGCGCCTGCTGGTTTCCTGATTCTCGCTCATCGTTATCCCTGAATAGACGCAAGCTCCTCGAACAGCACCCTGTTCAGGCGAATCCCTCCCTCGAAGTTTTCCACCGTGAAATTCTCGTTGGGCGAGTGAATCTGGCAGTCTGGAAGAGCGAGGCCGAGAAGCAGGGTATCCACCCCAAGCACTTCCTTGAAATCCTGAATGATGGGAATGCTGCCGCCTTCGCGGATGAGAACAGGATCAACCCCGAAGGTCTTGCGCAGGGCCTCCTGGGCGGCTTTCCCGTGAGCTGAGTGGGGATCCGTGTGATAGGCCTGCCCATGGTGACCCCGTTCCACCTCCACCGTCACTCCTTCAGGGCAGTGTTTTTGAAGGTGGGCCTCGACCTTCTCCATGATATCGATGGGGTCCTGGTGAGGAACCAGGCGGAACGAGAGCTTTGCAAATGCTTCAGCCGGGAGAACGGTTTTCGATCCCTCTCCCTGATACCCACCCCAGATCCCATTCACCTCGGCGGTAGGCCGGGCCCAGAGACGCTCGGCTGAGGTGTAACCGCTTTCCCCAAAGAGGGAAGGCGCTCCCGTCACCCCGAGAATATCCTCCTCACTCGTACCAGGCACACTGCTCCACATTTCCCGCTCCCAGTCCTCCAACGCTGCCACATCATCGTAGAATCCCTCGATCGCGACGCGCCCATGCTCATCATGCAGACTGGCTACGAGACGCGCTACCGCAGTGCCCGGATTGGCTACCGCTCCACCATAGACTCCGGAGTGGAGGTCGCGAGCCGGCCCCCTGAGGACAAACTCACAACACGTGATCCCCCGCAGGCCATAGCCCAGCGTGGGAACCCCCGGCGCCACCATCCCGGTATCGGAGACCACGATGACATCGCAATCAAGTTCCGCACGGTGCGCTTCCAGGAAAGGACGCAGGTTTGGAGACCCAATCTCTTCCTCTCCTTCCAGGAGCATTATCAAGTTCACTGGCAATTTACCCTCTTTCTCGATGGTCTCCGTGATCCCACAGAGATGAGCAAAGAACTGCCCCTTGTTGTCGGTCGCCCCCCGGGCCCAGATCTTACCGTCACGAATAACGGGATCAAAGGGATCGCTCTCCCAGAGGTCCAGGGGGTCAACGGGTTGTACGTCATAGTGACCATACACCAGCACGGTCGGTCGCCCCGCTTCCTGCTCATTGCGACCAATTACCACCGGATGACCTTCGGTAGGATGAATCTCGCTCTGTAATCCGGCTGACGCCATGCGGGCGGCGAGCCAATCGGCACAGGCCTTCACATCCTCCCTGTGACCGGAATCGGTCGAAATACTTGGGAAGCGCAACAACTCAAAAAATTCGTCGATCCAACGGCTCACAGTCTCATGTCTTATGGTTAAACTATTCCTTTCGCCCGGCAAGACTGGCTCCCTGGCAGCACCCTACCGCAACCGCTCCCGGGCGTCCTTGTATTCCTTGATGATTCGCAGAAAATCGTAGAGCCCGAGAAGGAAGAGGAAGATGGCGAGAAAAGCGCATCCCGCCCAATAAAAAAGAAACCGTACGGGCATTTCCTCCAGCCACGAGGCCAGGGGCCAGTTCCCCAGCGCAAATACTCCCAGCAGGGCCACGATGGTGTAAAAGATAATCCTGCGCCGCGCCTCACGAAGTTGCAGCAATGCCCTCGCTGCCACCATGGCAAATGAAAACCAACTCATCTTCTTGGGCATCCGACCGGAGCATCTAGTCTCCAGCTCTGAAGGTCAAATCCTGAGAGCGCATCAGCTCTCTTCCGGACTAATTTCCCCAGCCCTGATCATCTTTTCATCCGAGCCTGCTCATAAGCGAATCCCAAAGCAAGCAGCCTGGCTTCCGCAAAGGCCGGTCCCATGAATGACAGGCCAACCGGAAGATCATCAGCTAGGCCCATGGGAACCGTGAGGTGCGGATACCCCGAGACGGCCGGCAACCTCGTGCATGAACCTTCATAAGAATCACCTTCTTCCACGCTCACTGGAAATGCCTTGCCAGTAGTTGGCGCTATCAGGGCGACGCAATCGTGCTCAGCAAGCATTCGATCAATCCCCTCCGGGCCGGCCAGCCTCTTTGCCTCCGCAACAATATCCGGCAATTCAGGATCTGACCCGCCTTTCGTTGCCTCCGACTGCTCAAAAACCTCCTGCCCGAAGTATGGCATCACCTCCGCGGCGTGGTCCTTGTTGAAGGCGATCAGATCCGCGAGGGTCCGGGTCTCAACCCCGGAAGGGGTCTGGGCCAGGTATTCATTGAGATCACGCTTGAATTCCCGGAGAAGAAGAGCCCATTCGAGCTGGCTGATGCGACCCAGATCCGGAATCCTTTCAATCTCCACCAGGGTGGCTCCCGCAGCCTCCAGGGTTTGCCGTGCGACGGCAAAGGTTTCCGAGACTGCATCGCCATAGGTTCCGCAAAGAGGAAGCAGGACACCAAGTCTGACCCCCTTAAGGGCACTGGCATCAAGAGTCGCCTCGTAATCAGTGGCCCCATCTCCCGCCATCGCGCTGAGCATACGGGCCGCAAGTGTCACGTTCCGGGTCATCGGGCCGGCTGTATCCTGACTAGCCGCAATCGGCACTATCCCTTCTCCGGATAGCAGTCCAACCGTGGGCTTCAGGCCAACGATGCCACACATCGCAGCCGGACAGGTGATCGATCCATCTGTCTCCGTGCCGATGGCAATATCCACCAGCCCTGATCCTACTGCCGCTGCACTTCCCGAACTCGATCCACAGGCGGTCCGGGAGGCATCATGGGGGTTCGTCGTCAGGCCTCCAACACTGCTCCATCCACTGGTTGATGATGTGGACCGGAAGTTTGCCCATTCGGAAAGGTTGGTCTTTCCTGCAATTATGGCCCCGGCACGTCTCAGATTAAAAATGATGGGCGCATCCGCTCGCGCAATATTCTGAAGGAGAGCACGCGACCCTGCCGTCGTAGGCATGCCCTGCACGTGGATATTGTCTTTCACGAGGACCGGCACACCATCCAGCGGACCACGCCCCCCCCCGGCGGCCTGGTCCTTGAACTGTTCCTTCAGGTCCGGAGAAATCGCCAGGATCGCATTGGATCCATCTTCCTTCTGCAATCTCCGGAGAACTGACTCTCCGGAAGCATCGCCCGGAAGAGCCCCCTCTTTGAGGGCGTGATCAACTACACCCCTCTCCTGACAGGCGAAAAGAATCAACGAAGGGAACGTCAGCAGCAATCGATAGGTATAACTCATGCCCGTCCGTCTAAACACCACACCCGGGGAACCCTCAGGCCCCTTACTCATCCCGGGAGCAAATACGCCCGCGCGCTACTCCGCAGCCGGAGAATCCTCGGTTGCGGACTCCTCCGCAGCCGCTTTCTCTTCAGTTGACTCAGGCGCAACCTTCTTGGCTGCTTTCTTGGCTGCCTTTTTAGCCACCTTCTTGGCTGCCTTCTTGGCCACCTTCTTGGTTGCCTTCTTAGCTGCTTTCTTGGCTGCTTTCTTGGCTGCTTTCTTGGCCGGAGCACTCGCCCCACCCGAGGACTTCTTCAGGGTGATGCTCGATTTGGTTTGCTCCCGCTTCCGTTTGAAATACTTCTTTCGGCGGCGACGCTTCTGAACCTTGTTATACTGCTTACCCATAAGGCAGCTCCGGCCTAAGCCTCTGCACGCCAGCATTCAAGACAAATCGCCCCACAATTATCCCTCCCATGGCCGGTCTCGTAATCAAACCCCGCTCCAGAATCTTCCATGGCCACGACTGGGTCTACGCCTCTGAGATCAAGAAATCCTTTGGTAATCCCCAGCCTGGGGAGGTCATTTCGCTCAAGGACTTCAAGGACAAACCCCTCGGAAGTGCGATCTACAATCCCCGCTCCCAGATTGTAGCTCGCCGGTTTTCAAGGAGAAAACAGGAACTCGACCGGGAATTTTTCCTCCGTCGGCTCCAACTTGCCTTCTCTCTCCGGCAGCGACTCCCGGTCGATGCCTCCCTCTGCCGCCTGGCATGGAGCGAATCTGATGGCCTGCCGGGGCTCATCATCGATCGCTACGGTCCTCACCTCGTGATGCAAACCCTCACCCTGGCCATGGATCAGAGAATCGACCTCATTACCGAAGCCCTGCGGGAGCTCCTGAATCCGGACTCCATCGTGATCCGCAATGACTCCCCCATGCGCAAGGCGGAGGGACTTGAACCTGCCTGCTTTGTCGCCCACGGAGAAAACCCTGACCCGGTCAGCCTGGAAACCGGGGGCCTGCGCTTTGAAGCGAACCTCCTGGCCGGACAGAAGACCGGGCTCTATCTCGATCAACTCGATTCCTATGAACGCATCGCATCGCTTGCTCAAGGCAAGCGCGTGCTCGACTGCTTCAGCAACCAGGGCGGCTTCGGACTGGCCTGTGCCCGCGCCGGGGCTGCCTCCGTGACCTGCGTTGACATCTCATCCGAGGCCGTCTCCGCGGTCAGAAACAATGCTCGGCTAAACAGTCTGGAGGTCGATGCCGTTGAAGCCAACGCCTTCGATTATCTTAAGAGCTGCGAGGAAACCTTCGATCTCATCATTCTCGACCCCCCCTCCTTTACCCGTAGCAAGAAAGCCCTTGGCGATGCCCTGCGCGGTTACAAGGAGATCCACCTCAGGGCGCTCAAACTTCTGAACCACGATGGTTATCTGGCGACTTTTTCCTGCTCTCACCACGTGACCCGGGAACTCTTTCTCTCAAATCTTCGTGATGCCGCCGTCGACACCCGCCGGACTCTCCGTCTGGTCGAGTCCTACTGCCAGAGAGCGGATCATCCCATTCTCCCCACCATCCCGGAGACCGAATACCTCAAGGGCTTCTGTTTCCAACTCCTTCCCGGACGATGAAAACGTGGCTCAAGTTCCTGGTTTTTCTCATCCCTGCGATCGCATCCACTATCTACTTATTCTGGAGACTCTCTCCGGAACAGGCTGTCATCCGGCGAGCCGACCTCATCTTCACCTGCCTCGAAAAGAGCACTCTGAGCACGGGCACTCCCTCGAAAAAAGCCGAGCGCTTTCAGGAGTTACTCTCTCCTTCCCTGAAAATCCAGGCCCCGCATCCTGTCGAATCCGGGGAAATCAATCCTCCCCTTGCAGCAAGAATGCTGAGGGACTTCCTGAATAGCATCCTGAGCTGCACGGTCAGTCGTGAGGAGGAATCTGTTAATTTCCCAACTGCGGATCACGCTATCTACCAAGCTTTCATCTCCGTAGAAATCACTCAGGGACCCGGCCGTGGATACCACATGCGCTATCTTTGCCGGATCGAATTTCAACGCCCCGGACGCCATTGGCTGGCGGAAAACATCATTCTGACCCCGAGATAGACCCCGTTCCCCTCCCCCGGAAACCCACCCAGAAGAGGCTGATTCCCATTTTTTGGCTGCTTCCGCGGCTTTCCGGCCAAAATTCCTTGGCAAACCGGGGGAATTCCTCCAAGTTCCGCCGCCCCACGCCAAACAGGACATGGTAGCACTTAGACTCACACGTAAAGGCAGCAAGGACCGCCCCTACTACAAGATTGTAGCGGTCGATAGCCGCAAACGCCGGGATGGGCGCTATATCGAGCAGATCGGAACCTATGATCCCCTGCTCACCGGTGTGAACTACACTCTCGATCTTGAGAAGGCCGAGGGCTGGATCACCAAGGGTGCCCAACCGTCCGAGACGGTAGCCAGCATCATAAAGAAGGCCCGCAAGATCAGCGACGCCGCCACCGAGGTTTAACCCTTCGGCAACCAATTCCCAAGACGCTGGTCGAGGCAAGACCTCTAGAGCGCCGCGCGGAGAAACTGCTCAACCTCTACGAGCGCTTCTGCCTGGTGAATATCCTGGGATGGTCCTCCACCACCAAGGCCAATAACCGGCTTGAGAAACTCCCTGGCGAGTTTCGCTTCCGAGGCTGTCCCTGACCCTCCGGGCAATATGATCACGGCATCCGAAGTAGCGATATTGATTGCGTTGCGGGACATAATGGACGCCCCATCTTCTCCTCGATCAGGAAGATGGGTTCGAATGACGAGTTCCACATGCTCATTGGGATAGCCCTCGGGAGGCACCGGCGAGCCATTCCCATGCGACCCCGGTAGAATCCCAAGCACAAGTCCGGGACGCTTCGCTACAGACTGAAATCCCTCCGACACCGATCGCATCACTCCGGATCCACCCCCGGTGAGCAGGTGGACTCCAAGCCGCGCCAGCATTCTTCCCAGAGGAAACGACAGCTCCTCGTGGCCCTCCTGACCGGAACCCATCACCCCCACTACCTTGAGCCTCTTCACTTCGACACCACCCCCTGATCATTCACCCGCTTGTGTCAAGGAACAGGAGCACGCCCTCAACCAGCTCCCTCATCGTTCCCACCGACCTGTTAAACCGAAAGCTACCAGTAAAGCGTCAGGCCTGGCCGACTGAATCTCTTCCGCACGCGAGCGCGCTCCCGCCATTCCACGTGTCCATCCATGAAGCCTACATGAACGCCCGTGAACCTTTTCTCCTTCTTCTCCAGGTAGTTGCCCAGAGTCCGGTTATTCCAATCTACCGCCAGATCCACCCAGAGAACGGGATACGCTACCTTCTGGCCCATGCGAGAAGGGGTCCACCGATAGGTGTCGTCATCCTCGTTATAAACGTCATCCTTAAGGCGCTCCCACTCTGCAGGTTCAGGAGGCAGGAATTCTCCACCATCAGTCCAGACCGGGTCATCGATCACGCAGGCGTAGGAAAAGAGTGACGATGATCCTTCATCGACTCCTCCATAGTTCCAGATGTCCTCATTATTCTGGCATCGGTCCTTCCCATCCTTGGTCCAGCACTCGTTGGCACCATTATAGGCCATTTCCTGGGTAACGTTATACTGATCCCTCCACTCCCAGCTGAACCAGAAGGGAAGACCTCCGTTTTGCGTGACGAAATGAGCCTGGGGGAAAATGTTATTATTGTCCGCTGCCCCGGTCGTCGAGATCACGGACAACTGCTTGATATCCGATACGGATCCGGCCTTGTGTGCAGCAATGTTCATCTTGCCTACCGCCACAAAGCTAGCTGCCGCAAGGGTCATGATAATGGCCACAACCACCAGGACTTCAACCAGGGTAAAACCTCTTCTGTACGAGGGGGTGTTTAATCTCATGGGATTACCCCTATCAGGCCCTGTCCTCCTCCGGATGTCAATTTCAACAACCTAACGATCGCCGTCATATCACGAAAGGCAAAGAACCTGATCCCCCAACGCTCGGGGGCAGAGAACAACTCTTCTCCCTGCAAATCACTATTTTGGGACAAATCGACCCTCTCATTCCTGGTGCCGCCTGCTCCAGACAGTTTACAAATCCCTGTCAGATCGCTAGAGAAAGCCAGCATGTCCGTCCGATTCTTTGCCTTCGTTCTCGCCTTCGCCCTGGGCAGTTGTGATCAGAGCGACCCAACGGCCACAACTCCCACGAACAAAACTCCGGCCAACACGGAGAAATCTGCCAATCCCGAGGCCACAACTCCCACGAAAGAAACTCCGGCCAACCCGGGGAACCCCGCCAATCCCGAGGTTGTCCTTGAGACCTCATCCGGAACAATCGTCCTCGAACTCGACCCTGAAAATGCACCGCTGACCACTGAGAACTTCCTGACTTACGTGAATGACGGGTTCTACGATGGCACCATCTTCCATCGTGTGATCGATGACTTCATGATCCAGGGCGGAGGGTTCGAACTCATTGACGGCTCGGGAACCGAGAAGGAAACGCGGGACCCTGTCAAAAACGAGGCGAAGAACGGCCTTAAGAATACCCGGGGCACCATCTCGATGGCACGAACCAACAACCCGGACAGCGCAACCTCCCAGTTCTTTATCAATCTGGTGGATAATCCAGGCCTCGACCCCAAGACCCCGGAAAACCCACAGGCCTTCAGTCCTGATGGCTACACCGTATTCGGCAAGGTGACCAAGGGCATGGACGTGGTTGACAAGATCAGGGGGGTGGATACCGGTAAGAGACGCCTCAAGGCCCGTGGGCCGGGAGGCGATCTCCGGGAGGCCCCCATGCAGGACGTCCCCTTGCAGAATATTATAATCGAGAAGGCAACCGCCTCTCAGTCCCGGTAAACCCCCGGGCATCCGGGTTCTTAATCATGCCCTGGCTCCTTCCCATTATCGCATACCTGGTCGGATCGATTCCCTTTGGCGTTCTCATCGCGAACTCCAAGGGAATTGACATTACCCGGCATGGCTCGGGCAACCCCGGGGCCACCAACGTCTTCCGGGTCGTCGGCAAGAGCTTCGGAATTTCCTGTCTGCTGCTCGATTTCCTCAAGGGATTTCTCCCGGTAGTCCTTTCCGCCAACCTCCTTCGAGTTGCGGGGGAGACCCCGCTCGTATCGCTCCCTTTTCTCTGGGGACTGACAGGGGAACTCCCCGCCGACAAGCAACTCTTCGCCCACACCATCCAGGTGGTCACCGCGCTGGCCGCCATCATGGGCCACAACTACTCGATCTTCCTGCGCGGAAAGGGAGGCAAGGGGATCGCCACCTCCGCCGGAGTCCTTGTTGCCCTCAGTCCCATGATTTTTCTCGGCGCCCTTCTTATCTTCGCCGTCACCTTCTATTTCAGTCGCTACGTAAGCTTGGGAAGCATCATCGGGGTCCTCAGCATCCCTGTCCTTCTTCACCTCACCGATCGTCTGCAGCATGTCGATGGCGACAAGGACCAGCCTACTGTCTGGGAAGCGGGAACCTGGAACAAACCACTCATGGTTTTCTCGCTCATCGCCGCTGGCCTTGCCATCTGGCGACACCGTTCGAATATCCAGCGCATCCTCACCGGGACTGAGGACCGACTCTCAGCCCGGGGCCCGGAACCTGAGCAGCCTGCACCGGAGGATCCCCACCCGAAGGAGAACGACCATGCAACCTGATACCTGCCCTTCTTCCCCCCGCGTTGTGATTATCGGGTGCGGATCATGGGGAACTGCACTTGCCACTGTCCTTTGCCACTCCGCCTCCGGCATCACCCTGGTTGGTCGTAACCCGGAAGTCATCCGTGACATCAATTCCGCGCATCGTAACGAACGTTATCTCCCTGGCGCAGAACTCGATCCGTCCATCACCGCAAGCGAGGACCTCGCCGTGGCGGGTGAAGCCGACCTCATCCTCCTTGTGGTTCCGAGCTCTGCCACCAGGGCCACTGCCGAGCACCTGGCTACTCTCAAGCTCAAGCCACAAGCCATCCTGATGGCCTGTTCCAAGGGGATCGAACGCGGCTCGGGACACCGCATGTCGGAAATCATCGCCGAAATTCTTCCAGCTCATCAACTCTCCGTCCTTTCCGGGCCCAATCATGCCGAGGAAGTCTCCCGGGGCCTGGCCACCACTACCGTTATCGGATCACGGGACGAGGAGGTAAGGTCCTGCCTGCAGCGCCTCTTCACCTCCCCGGCTTTTCGTTCCTATACATCAACCGACCTCACCGGCATGGAGTGGGGAGGAGCCATCAAGAATGTCTTTGCCATCGCCTCCGGTATCGCTACCGGCCTCGGCCTCGGAGATAATGCCACTGCCGGTCTGGTGACCCGGGGCCTCGCTGAAATGATTCGCCTCGGCACCGCCCTTGGGGGGCAACCCGATACCTTTATTGGACTTTCAGGAGTAGGGGACCTCATCGCTACCTGCTATTCTCATCATTCTCGTAATTTCCGCGCTGGTATCTGCATTGGCAAAGGCCACACCGTAGACCAGACTCTGGACGAAGTAGGCATGGTGGTGGAAGGCATTCCCAACTGCCAGTCCATCTACGAGGTTGCCCGCAACACCGGTGTGCGTACTCCCCTCATCGACGCGGTCTACAGCGTCCTCTATGAAGACAAACCCGCTGCCGAGGTCCTGCAGGAACTACTGACCCGTGCCCCCCGCCCGGAAACAGAAAGCTGACTGCTTTCTCCTCACATGGGACCCCGGGTATTCCTCACGTGGAAATACGGTTCCTTCCGGCCGATAGCGCATGTCAATGGCCCCGGAATAATTTCCGGGATCCTACTCTTTTCCATTCTCATGAGTAACCAGGAAACAAGCACTGCCCAGTGACAACGTCTGGCCCGCAGGATCTCCACCTGGATCAAATCTCTCGCCTTGGGCATTGCAACTTGAAGACCGAAGGGTGAACGTCTCCTCATGAAGATTGTCCTCCCAGTCATTGTGGCCACCACCCTGGTCCTTTCCCTGCATGCGGAAGAGACCCCGGCGGAGAAGGAGAACAGCCCCGCCTTCCTCAACAAACGTGGAACTGAACACTTCTTCGCTGGTCGCATTACTGAATCGCTTAAGGACTGGGACCGGGTCGTAAAGATGGTGCCCCAGCAGGCCCCTCATCACTGGCAGCGCGGTATCGCCCTCTATTACGCCGGAAGATACGAGGATGGAGTAGCGCAGTTTGAAATTCACCAGACCGTCAATGGGACCGACGTGGAAAATGCCGTCTGGCATTTCATCTGTGCTGTCCGGGCCAAGGGTGGATCGGTCAGGGAAGCCCGCGAGAAGATGTATCCCTACGCCGGGGACCGACGCATCCCCCTCAAGGAAGTCCATGAACTTTTCAAGGGAACCGGCTCAAGCGAAAAGGTTCTAGCTGCTGCCAGCAGGGACGAGAGCGATAAGCTCAGGCTCCGCAATCACCTCTGCTACGCCCACCTCTACCTCGGCCTTTATCATGAAGCGCTCGGAGACTCCGCTAAAGCAGCTGAGCACATGAAAAAGGCGGCAACCGATTACAGGATGGACCACTACATGGGCAGGGTGGCCCAGATCCACCACAACCTCCGCCAGGAAAAAAAACAGGCCGAGGGGAACAAATAACGCCCTCTTCCCACAAATACGACGGCAGGGGTCAGTTCAGGAAGCGCTCATCGAGCCCTGCTGTCAGGCCATCGGCATGACCCGGGAAGCAATCCAAACCACCAGGAACCCAACCGTCCCCATCAGGGTCAGCATGACCGAAAAGGTCTTTAGGGTTTCTCCCTCGGTCATGCCCGACATCTTCGAGATCACCCAGAATCCGCTGTCATTCATCCACGGCCCGGGCTTGGACCCACACCCGATGGCCAGAGCGAGGTAAAGCGGATGGAAGTCCAGTTGCACCCCCTGCAGCAACGAAGCCATGATTGCCCCGGTCGTTACCATCGAGACCGTGGCAGAACCCTGCGCCATCCGCACGAGGGCAGTGAGAAGGAAGGCCACGATCAGGATTCGCCCGCCCGCCTCCGGACCGCTGAACCAGACCTTCAATTCTTCAGCAATCCCCGTCTCCTTCATGATCTGGCCAAAGGCAGCCCCGGCCGCCGTAATCAGGATAATGACCCCTCCCCCCGCCAACGCGCTTTGGATCACCTTGGGTAACTCCATGCCTGCCGGACGGTAGCGCACCGCAAGAACCACTGCGACAAGGGCCCCTACCGCCAGCGCCGCATGCTTGTCGCCAAGCATGAGAACAATCTCACCTGCCAGCGGATAGTCCGTATCCGTCGCCTTACCCCAGAGCGAAGTAACGACCGTCCCCGCCATGATCAACAGGAAGGGAATCACAACAGGCAGGATGGCAGCGGATAGTGGCGGGAGCCTGCGCCCCGGATCGGGCTCAAATTCCGCCAGTTCAGACATGGCTGTCCTCCGCATCGGAATGCGGAAGGTCCGGTTGGCCCAGAGAGCGTAAAGATAGCCTACCAGGATTGTGATCACCCCCAGTAGTAACCCTCCTACGATCATGATTCCGAGATCGAGTTCCTGCTGCCCGGTCGCCTCCAGCGTCTGGTTCAGGTTCTCGACTACCGCAATTGGTCCCGGAGTCGGCGGCACGAGAGAGTGTGCCATGCTCCCTCCAGCCACCACTGCCAGAAGAGCGAGGATAAACTTTTCAGGGTTGGACTTCGCAAAGGTCCGCACAAGCGGGACCATCAGGTAGAATACGGTATCGAAGAAGACCGGGATCCCGAGCAAAAAGCCACTGCTCAGGAAACCCAGCGGCGCACGCTTCACCCCGAAGAGTGAAAGAAATCCCCTCACGATCCTCTCCGCCGCTCCGCTTACAAGGAGGCACTGTCCGATAACGGCTGCCATCGCAATCACCAGTCCGACCTTCCCACAGCCCGTACCGAAGGCCCCTGCCAGTCTCTTCCCCACCCCCGCGAATGAGGCCTCTCCCGGCGCCAGCACTCCCACCACCAGCGCACCCAGCATCAGGGCCAGGAATGGATGGAGGCGAAATTTCAAGATGGCGCCCACCACCACAGCCATGCCCACCAGGCATATGAAAACCGGACTCATCAGAGAAGCGCTCCTTCCATGGTCAAAAATCCTTCAAAAGAACCGCCCCCGATGTAAAGAGAGTTCGTCACTAACTCTCGAATGCCTGAATCCCATCCACGCAGGAAGCCCGAGGACCTCCGCAGTCACCGCTTCTTCGCTCCCGATACCCAGCGAGGGTTTGGGCATCGCTCCCGACACAAGCAACTCGGCTACAACGATGACGAATTCATGGGGAAGCCCATCATCGCGATCCTCAATACATGGAACGATTTCATTTCCTGCCATGCTCACTTCCGCCAGCGGGTGGAGGAAATCAAGCGAGGGGTATGGCAGGCAGGCGGCTCCCCCGTCGAGGTCCCGGTCCTTGGACTGAGCGAGACCTTCATGAAACCAACCTCCATGAACTACCGCAACCTGCTGGCAATGGAGACCGAGGAAGTACTGCGTGCCCACCCCATAGACGGAGCGGTCCTGATGGGAGGCTGCGACAAGACCACGCCCGGACTCCTGATGGGCGCACTGATGGTGGATATCCCGATCATCTTCATGCCCGGAGGGCCCATGATGCGCGGGAGTTGGCGGGGAGAAGAGGTCGCTTCCGGAACCGATGTCTGGAAATACTGGGCCGAACGTGGCGCAGGATGTCTCTCCTGTGATGCCTGGCATGATCTGGAGGATCATATTGCTCCCAGCCCGGGTCACTGCATGACCATGGGAACCGCCTCAACGATGACCTCAATCACCGAGGTGCTTGGCCTCGCCCTGTCCGGCTCCTCTTCCATTCCCGCCGTACACTCAGCTCACTCCCGCATGGCCGCACGCTGTGGAAAACGTATTGTGGAAGCGGTCTGGGAAGATCTCAAGCCGGGGGATCTCCTCAGCGAACGCTCCTTCCTCAATGCGATCACCGCTGACATGGCTATCGGCGGAAGTACTAATGCCATTGTCCACCTCATCGCCATTGCCAGACGCGCAGGGATTGAACTCCCTCTCGAGCGTTTCGACGAAATCGCAGGCCGTACCCCGGTTCTTGCCAATCTCAAGCCCAGTGGATCCTACGTGATGGGCGACTTCTATGATGCAGGTGGGTTGCCCGCTCTCCTCGGACGCATTCCTGATCTTCTCCACCTCGATTGCCCTACCGTGGAGGGGATCACCCTGGGTGAAGCCATCAGGAACGCGGAAGTATTCAACGACGAGGTGATCCGACCGCTGGACAGGCCACTCAGCCCCGAGGGTGGCACTGCCATTCTTCGAGGCAACCTTGCTCCGGACGGAGCGGTAATAAAGCCCGCTGCAGCTGATCCAGGCCTGCTCACACATCGGGGACCCGCTGTCGTTTTCCGGGACCTTGCAGATATCAGGGATCGCATCCACGATCCTTCCCTCGCAATCACTCCCGACCATGTCCTCGTCATGCAGAGCGGAGGACCGCTGGGAGCACCGGGCATGCCGGAATCGGGCATGCTCCCTATTCCAAACTATCTTCTGGAGCAGGGAACCCGCGACATGGTGCGACTCTCCGACGCCAGAATGAGCGGAACAAGTTACGGCACCTGCGTTCTCCATATCTCCCCCGAGTCTCACCTTGGGGGACCACTCGCCCTTGTCCGGGACGGCGACATGATTGAACTCAATGTCTCCGAACGTCGCCTTCACCTTGATATCGATGAGCAAGAACTTGCACGCCGCCGGGAACAATGGTCCGAACCTTCTCCCCGATTCAGCCGTGGATACGGTAAACTCTTCGAGGCCGAAGTAACCCAGGCCCACGAGGGCTGTGACTTCCGTTTTCTTGAAAATGACGGATCCTCTACACCTGATCCTGAGATCCACTAACCCCCTCCTCCATGAGAACCGGACCTGTCACTCCTGAGCTCCTTCGGGCCTCCGTGATCGCCGTGCCCCCACTGGCCCGGACGGAAGACTTCTCTCTCTCGATTCCGGATAACCGCAGGATCATCGAACACATCGAAAAGGGAGGAATTCGCACCCTTCTCTATGGAGGCAACGCCAACCTCTATCACCTCCGACCGGAAGAGTATGGCGCTCTTCTGGAGATTATTGCCGGGGCCGCAGCCGAGGAAACCCTCGTCATCCCGTCCGTAGGGCCAACCTACGGTACAATGATGCATCAAGCGTCGCTCCTCGCAGAGTCCATGTTTCCTACTGCCATGATCCTGCCCATGCAGGGATTCACCACCAGTCAGGGAGTAGCCGAGGGAATCAGGCATTTTGTAGAGTCTTTCGGCAGGCCTGTGGTCGTCTACATCAAGAACCTCGGATATCTTGACCCGGAGGATGTCGCCCGTCTCACCGAGGGCGGACATGTCAGCTTTATCAAATATGCAATCGTTTGCGCGGATCCCGCCGAGGACCCCTACCTCAACCGGCTCGTGGAAATCGTCGACCCCTCCATCATCGTCAGCGGGATCGGCGAGCAACCAGCCGGTATCCACCGGGAGCATTTCCGGCTCACAGGCTACACCTCCGGGTGCGTCTGCCTCAATCCGGGGCTTTCTCAGGAAATGCTTCGAGCCCTTAACGCAGGAGATATCGCCCGAGCTGATACCATCCGAAAGCTATTTGAACCCCTTGAAGAGCTCCGCAATTCCATCAGCCCGGTCCGTGTGCTGCACGAGGCACTGCATCTCGCAGGAATTGCCAATACCGGACCGCACCTTCCCCTCCTCAGTCGGCTGAATGATTCCGAACGGAAAGCAGTCGAAGAGGCCGCCTGCAATCTCCTGCAGCTCCCCACCCCCTGATCCAACCGCCCAGTCGACCGGACGCGACGCAGCCGGAACCTGACCCATGAACCTGTTACGGCTGAAAGCACAGACCTGCAGCGTCACGCTTCGAACGGGCTAAACGGCGGAAATGGTGCATCTCCACCCGCAACCGCCGCATGTCTGACCTAAAGGCCGGACGACTCCAGGCTTTCGTCTACCTCGAGGCTCTGATCCATGGCAAGGGCAGGATTCTCTCCCTTGCTGGCACCCACAACCTCTGCCGGCACACCA
>Ga0163180_10000875_pt1 | contig 17314 bp, 15 predicted proteins | sample AtlANTMetagenome_2_FD_109647 | JGI IMG/M metagenome (GOLD analysis project Ga0163180, IMG submission 109647) | Marine eukaryotic phytoplankton communities from the Atlantic Ocean - Atlantic ANT 4 Metagenome | ecosystem: Environmental > Aquatic > Marine > Oceanic | place: North Atlantic Ocean...
CCTCCAGGCTCAATAAATGTATCTGCCGGGATCTCTGCGATTTTAGCATATGAGCTGGTTCCACCTTGTAGCTCCCAGCCAGAAATATCAACCGGTTCTTCGCTTTTATTAAAAATCTCAACCCATTCATGACCAGAATCTGTAGAACTCGGATTTGCCAAAAACTCGTTGATTACAATATTGCTATTTCCTTCACAAGCTTGTGCATTCATGTCCCATAACAACAATAATTTCAACATTTATAGTCTCCATATTTTTAGCTGCTTCGAATACGAAGCCTTTCTTTCGCCGTTTCTACATCTAATGATAGCTGATGGATTAACGTTTCAACAGATTCGAATCTACGCTCAGAACGAATTCGATGAATGAACTGTACTTCCATATCACAACCATATACATTTTTTGAAAAATCAAACAGGTGTATCTCTATTTTAAATTTCTGACCTTGAAATGTCGGATTAAAACCCAAATTGGCAATCCCATCAAAATATTCCCCTTGATCGATATTTGCCCGAACAGCGTATACCCCTGATTCTGGTATTAATTCGTAATCACTGTGTAAATTGGCCGTAGGAAAACCGAGTGCTCTTCCTCTTTTTTCACCTGAAATGATCACACCTTCAATTGAATATGGACGACCTAACAGTGTTTGGGCTTCTTCTACCTTTCCTTCTGCGACTTTTTTACGAATTTCAGAAGAACTGACAACCAGATCGGCTTCAGAAAGCGCCTTCATTTGCACAAGTGTAATATTTGGAGCAAGTTGCTGAATGGTTTCTACAGTACCAGAACGGGCATTTCCAAAACGAAAATCATAGCCTACAACCATTGCTTGCGCATGCAGACGTTTTTGGATGATCTCATGAACAAACCAGCTGGGAGGATGCTTTGAAAATGGCTTTGAAAAACGTTCGAGAACGATTTGATCAATTCCAAAATCTCGAAGGAGCTTGATCTTTTGTGTCCACGGTGCAATACGAGGAACACGATTGGGAGAAAGTAAGGAACGCGGAGAAGGCTCAAAGGTAAATACACAGCTTGGGGCCTGTCTCTTTTCCGCTTCTTCTTTTAGCTGTGACAGCAGCAGCTGATGTCCACGATGTACACCATCAAAATTTCCAATCGTCACAACAGGAGACAGAACACTCTTATATTGTGCACTACCTGCAAATATCTCCATAGCTATAACTTCCACGTTTTTTTATAAGTATTGGAAACATCATCAAAAGAAAGCTGGGGCTTCGAAAAATAATATCCTTGCAGCAAATGAGCACCACATTCTATCAACGTCTTCATCTCCTCCTCTATCTCCACTCCTTCTGCAACAATCATCGCATCAGTCGCTTCCGCAAATTTACATAGCAATTCGATTAATCGACGTTTTCGAGGTTCCAGATGAACATTGCGAATAATACTCATATCCATCTTGATATATTTGGGCTGAAGATCTGCAAGAACACTCAAAGAACTATATCCTGCTCCTAAGTCATCGACAGCAACCATAAAACCCTTCTGAATGATTGAATCTAATGTCTCTTCCCAGGATGCGATTGCTTGTAGTCTTGATCTTTCTGTAATCTCTAAAACCACACGATCTGCCCAAGGCTGTAAAATCGATAATCGATTTTTCATCCCATCTGGATCTGCGAGCTCATCCGGATGAATATTAATAAAAAGGATAAAATTTCCCGAGAGTCTCTCTAGCCATTCCTTTGCTTTTCGAAAAATTATATCCGCGAGTTGATCTAAGCTTTCGTGTTTTTCTGCGGCACGAATAACAGATAATGGTCCATTTAAAACAGGATGATTGCTTCTTAGTAACGCCTCGAATGCATCAACATGACCTTCTTTACCATTGATTAATGGCTGTAAAGCCAAAGATATATTCTCATCATTAAGACAATCATCTAGAATTTTTTTCTCTTCATCCTTGGCGATCTCTTGCTGAACACGAGCAACTTCCACCATCCTCTTACGAGCAGTCAATGATGCTTCCACTGCTTTTAATAATTCCATTGGCTTGAAAGGTTTCTCTACAACATGAGAGATCTCACCTGAATTTACTGCATGAACAGCAAGATGAAGATTTAACATACCGGTAATCAAAATTCGAAGACAGCCCGGTTGAATTTCTCGCAATGACTGCAAAACATACAGACCATCTTTTTCCGGAAGATTATAATCAACCAAAGCCAGATCGAATATCTTTTCACCGGCAAATTTTAATGCCTCTTCTGCATTACAAGCTTGCTGAACAACATGTCCTTGTTTCACTAAAATACGGGCTATCTGCTTTCGTATTAAAGGTTCATCATCGACTATAAGCATTCGTGCCATACACACATACCAAAAGAAAAAAAGAAGTACATCTTTGTAACAATATCTATATCTATTCTAACATATCAATTCATGCATGATATTTTGCCGATGTGGAGGAATTTATGAACATACTTATTGCTGATAAACTTGCAGAAAAAGCACATCGATCTTTAGAAAACATGGGATGTAATATAATAGCAGATGCTTCTCTATCTGATGAAAGGCTAAAACAAGCGCTAACAGAACACCATATTGAAATCCTTGTTGTTCGATCGACAAAAGTAAGAAAAGAGCATATCGATGCTTCTTCTTCACTGTCCTTGATCATTCGAGCAGGAGCAGGAACAAACACGATTGATGTTGCATATGCCTCTGAAAAAGGTATCTATGTTGCAAATTGTCCGGGAAAAAACGCCATTGCAGTCGCAGAGCTTACGATAGGACATCTTCTGAATCTTGATCGCAGGATTTCTGATGGAATTAGCGATCTTCGAAAGGGTACATGGAATAAAAAAGAGTATGCAAAATCCAAAGGCATCTTTGGTGGAAATATCGCTATCATCGGTCTCGGATCATGTGGATTAGAAGTATTAAAACGAGCAAAAGCCTTTGGGATGAACATCTCTGTCTGGAGTCGATCTTTTTCACCGCAGAAAGCAGATGAACTCGGTGTTCGCTATGCCGCTTCTCCGAAGGAAGCAGCAAATGGTGCTGATGCGCTCACTGTGCACTTGGCCCTTAATGATTCCACAAGAAATATTATCTCTTCAGAGGTTTTGCATGCTCTCAACGATGGTGCGTATGTCATCAATACCTCAAGGGGTGGAATCGTGAATGAACAAGCAATATTAGAAGCGATTGAAAGCAAAAATATTCGAGCCGGTTTTGATGTCTTTATCGGAGAGCCATCTTCATCAACCACAGAATTTTCATCCGTCTTTACCCAAAATTCTTCCGTCTATGGAACACACCATATCGGAGCCAGTACAATTCAAGCATCAGAAGCTGTTGCCGAAGAAGTGGTAAAAATTGTTAGAAATCTTAGAAATAAAGGCACAGTTAGCAACTGTGTAAATCTTTCCAAAAGCAGTCCAGCAAATATACTGCTCTCTATCCGACATATCGATAAGGTGGGAGTATTGGCAAGAGTTCTTGACAAGCTAAGAAAAGAAAATCACAATGTGCAAGAAATGGAAAATATCTTATTCTCTGGAGGAAAAGCCGCTTGTGCAAAGATACATCTTGTTGGAACACCATCACAAACTGTGATTGAAGATCTTGAAAATGATGAAGATATCTTCTCTGTATCCCTCACCACAACATAACCCTATTATCAAAAGGAATAGACCATGTCACGTAGCCACAATTTTTCAGCTGGACCTGCAACATTACCTCTTCAAGTAATTGAAGAGCTACAAGCAGCACTCCCAGAATTTAAATCTTGCCAAGCAGGAATTATGGAAATCTCTCATCGAAGTCCGGATTTTGATGCGGTCATCAATTCTGCAAAGGAGCGATTTCGTCGCTTGATTAATATCCCTCAAGATTATGAAGTTCTATTTCTGCAAGGTGGAGCCAGCTTACAGTTTTATATGCTTCCGCTTAACATCCTCTCTCCTTCCGAAAAAGGGGCCTATATTATGACAGGTACCTGGTCAACCAAGGCATTAAAAGAAGCCAAACGCTGTTCGGAAAGCTTTGCTTTATGGGAAGATAGCAGCCATAAAAATGTTCCAAAAACAATATCAAAAACCAATTCTACATATATTCACTACACCTCCAACAATACCATCTACGGTACACAGTTTTTAGATACTCCACAGACAGACTCTCACCTCGTTGTGGATATGTCTAGCGATATATGTTCTCGCCCTGTTGACGTCTCTGATTTTGATATAATTTATGCAGGAGCACAAAAGAACCTTGGTCCAAGTGGTGTCACAACGATAATTTTATCTCCGTGGGCCATAGAACAAAGTCGCAAAAATGACAAAGAACGTGCGGGCGGAATTCCATCCATGCTGAACTATGCACTAATGGTAAGTAAAAATTCAATGTTTAATACTCCCAATACTTTCGGTATTTTTGCGCTAGAACGAATGCTCGCGTGGATGGAAGCAGAAGGTGGAATGGAATCTATGGAGCAAAAAAATAAGGAAAAAGCAAGATTGATCTATCAGGAGCTCGATTCCTCTGAATTTTGGGTACCACATGCATCCGTAGATTCTCGTTCTCTCATGAATATTACATGGAGAATACATGATACACAGCTTGAATCGATCTTCTTAGAACGCGCCACAAAAGAAGGTCTGTTGGCCCTCAAAGGACATCGTTCTGTTGGTGGTATTCGTGCTTCTTTATACAATTCATGTTCATTAGAGAGTGCCCAAAAACTTTCCGAATTTATGAAAGAATTTCGTCTACAAAATCAATAATTGGATCCTGAAGAATTCTTCCTTCTTTTTTTTACGGGTTTCGCTTTCTTCGTTTTTCTCTTTGTGTAGCATATGGTGCACAAATCCCCAAAAATATTTGTGTGATACTTTTTATCGGTTGATCTATATATGCTGCTGCTAGAGATATATGTGTTGCAGCATGTCTTATCGGCCGTTCTTGATACTTCTTATGGGCCATATGAAATCTTTCCAGAGCCTGTTGACGTTTTCGTTGTATCATGCAAAGCCAACCTTCTCTTATATATCCATCACTCATTTAACAGTGTTCTCTATTTTTATTTAACAGTGTTAGATAACACTTTTATCAATGTCGAAATTTTGGTGGGAATCAAATAAAGTCCAGGATGCTACAACTTTATTTCTACCCATTTCCTTTGCCACATAGAGCGCTTTATCGGCTTTTTGTCGTATCTCCTCAACATCTTCTTTTTCATAATCAAGTAAAACAGCTACTCCAATACTACAGGTGACAGGGATTACAAACTCATCTGTGGTTATCGGTTTTTCAGATATGGAAATACGAATCCTTTCTGCTATTTCTCGAAGCTCCTCAACAGATCCATTGGGAATAATTGCGAGAAATTCCTCACCTCCAAATCTTCCAATAATATCTGAACTTCGAATACATTGCTTCATTCTTCGACTGACTTCTTGTAAAACAATATCTCCACCATCATGCCCAAAACCATCATTGATTTGTTTAAAATGATCCAAATCGATCATCATAATTCCAAGTGGCTGTTCATATTGCGAACACAGCATATGATTTTTTTCCAAGGCTTGCACAATGGCTCTTCTATTCGGAATTCCTGTTAAAGGATCTATATTTGCTTGATTCCATAGCTTTTCTTGTCTTTGTCTGGCTTGTTGATGCTTAGACATAATACGTCGTGCAACATGCATTTTTGCGCGAAGCATGGCCAAATCAATCGGTTTTGGGACATATGCATCAGCACCCAAAAGTAAGGATCGCAGCTCATCTTTTCCATTACAGCGACACAAAAGAATAAGATATTGATACTGCGCTTGCGCTCGTTTTCTCAAACTTCTAATAATAGAGAGTCCATTCTCTCCATCAATATCCTCATCAATGATAGCAAGAATAGGTGCACCACCTGTACTCAAGAGGGATAATACTTCTTTCTTGGTTTTGCCCCAAATTACACGATATCCCCACTGAGAGATACTACCTTGTAATTGCTCATATCGATGTTGATCTGTCGTTCCCAAAACCAAATCCATGCATCCTCCTACAGCTCTTGTTCTTCAATCCCTGAAAAATTATTATCCTCTTTTATCTCACCAAAAAACATCTCGTTCGGGAGTGATTGTAAGGATAATGATAGCTCTGTTCCCAAAGCCTGTATGTTTGTAAATAACAAGATCCCATCTTTATCTCTAACATCATTCATCAATACATCCTTGGTTGAGGTCGTATTTGATTGCTCAATATGGTCCTGTAAAGGGATCCCATTTACTCTTTTTTTTGCTTCTTTCCAAACACTGTTCTGTAATATTAATTGATCGGTATCTACAAGCAAAAGATCCAATCTATCTTCTTCTAACCACACCCTAGGTAAAAACATTTCTATTGATGTTATATTTACTTCCAGTGGACTATAAATCGTCTTTTTTGAAGATCCTTTATTTATAGTAAACACTGTCCAGTTTCCACTTTTATCTCGTTTTCCTTGAAATTCTACGACTGTGTCTTCTATCTGATTACTGATAACAAAATTTGATCGTGTAGGAGAAAACTGACCAACACCTTTTTGCTGATATCGAATGGCTTTTCCTGCTATATTTAGTGTACAATCTGAAGATATCTCTACTTTTTTATACGCATGCGGTATAGAATTAGATTTGGGCATGTATGTTATCGCAACATTTCGTTGTCCTATTTCCATACCGTTTTGTGAAATGGTATATACAAACTCTTGTACATTTTCAGCCCATGCGATTGCAAAACCCAAAATCCACATCATATTTTCTCCTGCTTGCTTATAATAGTATCATAGTGTATTACGAATAATATATGTCCCTTAACGAACGAAAACTCATAAAAGAAAGAATCCGTCAAGAGAAAGGAAATATCTTTAGACAAGGGGGACCCCGTGTCGCAATGCTCTATCCAAGTCCATATAATGCTGGAATGTCCTCTCTTGGCTATCAATGGATTATCTCTCGGCTACAGCAATACGGTCTGTCTGTCGAACGTGTATTTTTACCCGACAAACCTGAAAAGTGGAAAGGACCGCTTATTAGCTATGAAACCCAAACGCCTCTCTCTCACTTCCCTGTAATTGGAATTTCACTGGCATATGAGCTCGAATTAGCAGGATTAATTCAATGCTTAGAAATGTCTGGCATTCCGGCACTACGAGAAAATAGAGAAGACTCAAGAATAATATTAGGAGGACCACTTACATTCTCCAATCCTCTTCCTGCAGCCCCATTCGTTGATGCGATGCTTCTTGGAGAAGCGGAGGAGATCGTAGGAGAAGCCTTTTCAAGTGCTTTTCATGCCAGTCGTGAAGAGTGGTTTTCGACGCTTCGCGGGCTTCCTGGAAGCTACATACCTGAGTCTGATGGAGAACAGCTTCCCCCGATAGCCAAAGCAAGTGATGAGATGCTTCCAGCTCGAAGCCATATTATCTCACCGGATGCCGAGCTCAGCAATATGATGCTCATAGAAGGCGAACGAGGTTGTCATCGTTCTTGTACCTTTTGTGTCATGCGTCGCTCTACAAATGGTGGAATGCGCTTGGTGACACCAGAGCGAATTTTATCATTCATTCCCGAATATGCACCTCGAGTCGGGCTTGTTGGTGCAGCCATCTCCGATCATCCAAAGCTTCCACAAATATTAGAAAAACTCGTTCAAAATGGTAAAGGGGTAGGGGTTAGTTCTTTACGAGCCGATCGAATAGCACGAAAACCTATGATTGCAAAGCTACTTCGAGAAGGTGGATACAAGACATTAACCGTGGCTTCTGATGCTGCGAGCCATCGGTTGCGCAAAAATATATCAAAAGGAACGTTAGAAAAACATCTTATCTCTTGTGCAGAACAAGCATCTGAACACAAATATAAGCTCCTAAAAATCTATATGATGCTCGGATTACCCGATGAGAATGATGATGATATCAATGAGCTGATTCGTTTTTGCACTGAGATCTCGAAAATTCATCCGATGGTCCTGGGAATCGCGCCTTTTGTTCCGAAAAAAAATACGCCAATGGATACAGATTCCTTTGCCGGAATTAAGGTAATTGAAAAGAGATTAAAAAAATTACAAAAAGGATTGCGCGTCACCAAAGGCAGAGCTCAAATTCGATCGACTTCTGTAAAGTGGGCGTGGATCGAGTATATGCTTGCACAGGGTGGATCCGATATGGGTATGGCTGTTTTAAACAGTGTTCATAAAGGAGGTCGTTTCGCAGATTGGAAGCGCTCTCTCATTGAAAGAGATCGATCTCTCATGTCTCCTTGGAGAAGATTAATTCCCATAACCCTCTCCAAATAAAACACTGTTCAGTATGTTGTATAATTATCAACAACACCCTGAAAAGAATAATCCGGCATAGATGGGGACTTGTACAGATCATCAATAAACTGATCGATTTCACGTACCCGCCAAATGGTATGATACGTAGCGGCATTGGCGGTAATGTAAAAATCATCGAAATCACGATTTACAGCAACATCCAGAGGAAAGATCTCCGATCGAACCCACTGAACCCGCAAGCTCCAGTTCTGTGTAGCGAAATCAAAGCCCTCAATACTGGTCTGTCCTGTTTCTGCATTAAAAACCAAAGCAATCCATCCAGATTGAGTAAGAACAGTTCCAGAATAGGCATACAGCCCATCCCATTCCTCTAGATTGGCCTGCTTATGTATCTGCAATCCATCATCTTCTGTATAGGTCGCAAAACCACCAAAAAGATCAAACAATCCAACCTCTTTGGTTATTGGATGTATTGCAATATTCCAGACATGAAGCTGAAATGTCGCAGGATCAGAAGGATCAAAAGCCCATGTAGCCAGCTCTGTTATCGATCCATCCGTATCGATACGGATTAAAGAACCAAGACGAGAAGCCAGATAATAGCCATCCGAATGATATACAACTCCACGGACTACAGGATTCTCTTCATCTTCATAAAAATCAGCCAGTACCAAGCAATCCCCTTGTTCTGATATTTCTACAACTTGATAGGGAGGTGCTCCCAAAATCGCCCCGCCTGCAGAAGCAACCCATCCTTGCTCAGCATGAGATAAGTATGCTGGAGCACAATCGGGTGATAACGATGTTTCATCAACAATATTACCAATGACATCAAAATGTACCAACGCATGATCACCCATGGGACTCTGGCGAACCGTTGTCAAACCATCCCAGAGCTCATCGATCATACCATCACAATCATTATCAATACCATCTGAGCCTTCCTCATCACGAAGGGGATTGGTCCAAGGATCATTGTCATCACAATCTCCATCTTCTACCGTAACACCATCACCATCATTATCGGTTCCTACGGGTGCAGAAGGTTCGTTGGTCTCTGCTCCAGAGTCTTCGGGTTCTTGTGTAGGAGAAGGCTCTAAGGCCGGTTCACTACTCGCTTCCGTACTATTCTTTTCAGAACAAGCCAATAAACTAAGAATTATCGTTAGCAACATCATTACTCCTTATTCGAATGATTGCACCAGGTTCTTTATTGTAATGAAACTATTTTACTCTATAGCCACCCAGCTCGTTGTTAAAAATCCAAGCAACGACCTCTCCTATTTCGAAATAGTCTCCCATAAAGGTTCGAATACTGGCAGAGGCTGAGCCCATATCTCGTAAAATTGCACGGGCTTGAAGCATCTTCTCAAATCGCGTTCTCCAAATCGCTATGTTTTTCACTCGAAGATCAATCCATCCTTTACGAACCCAGCTTTCAAGCTTCTGTTGATCTCCAAGAGGAACAACCGCTTTATGTCCGATAAGCTCTGGAACATTAATATTGGGCCCGCGTAAAATACTTTCACCATTCGGCATCAGAATTGGAATACCAATAGAAGGGGCAACTCCTGCAACCCCTGAAACCTCAAGAATGGATTCGAGTTTGGCAGAAATATCATCATCACTATGGTTATCTGAAACCACGACCCCCAACGATTTATAGGCATACTTAAAAAGATAAGCTTCAAAAAGAAGCTTTGAGAGCTCTGGTGGTCCCAGTCGTCCCAATGCAACAGAGGGCAAATCGCTATTCTTCTCTGCCATCGAGAGATCAGTAAGAGCTGCTGACCGCAGTAATCCTGCTTTATAAGAAGGATTAAGAACACTCGCATCCATTGCACTAATGACATCATGACCGGTATTGGATCCACGAATCTCCATAACGATCGTCTTCGCGATCTCCTCTGGTGTGATGTATTCCATCTGTCCCAATGCCGTAATTGCTGCAAATTCGCCTCGTGTGAACACACCATTTTCTCCTGTATCCACCACAGGTACGGTAAATGATCGGCTTTGGGTATACGATTCTTGATCGTCTCTCAATTTGAGAGATCCACTTCCTATATTCATTTTCTTCGGAGCAAACAGGATATTATTTCCATGCTTATCTTTCACCGTTTGTACACGTACACCTCTATACCCGATCATGGCAGCGGGTTTCACTTCTTTTACAATCGGGGCTTTGGGGGTTCTGGCAAGCAAAAACAACAATCCTGTATGTCCAAAAGCAGCTTCGTTTTTGGCAAGAAGCTTACGCGAGGGCTTATCTTCACTGTGCGTATAGGGGATATTGAAGCCCATCCCACCCGTTCCTGTCGTCCCAACTTTAAGATACAGTCGGGTTTGATATTCCGTCGTAGCACGATGAACAAAGCGTACATGACGAATTAATTGAGGACCGGTTTGAGACAGCAACAGCGCCTCCAAATCAAGCACACCCTGTGCCGCAAATCCATCCTTTGATATCCATTCGCGAACCTTCGCTGCACCATCAAAGACATCTTGATATGAGATACCTGTGGCCGTATTTACACAGTCTACAATCACCTCTGGACGATGCTTTCGAATCATTTGAACCAGATGATTATCGATATAGGCATCCTCAAAGGAATCATAGAGCGCTGCCAATAGCTTCTTTCTCGTTTGAGAGTCATTGAGAAGACTTCCTCGACTATCGTTTGATAACTCTGTCGGTACAAATAAGTTTCCTGCTTCCGGAACAAAAGCAACACGATCGCCAAACTCCTTTTCCAGTTTGGCACAAGCTTCTTCGGCTTCGCTTTTCTTTAGTGAAGCCAATACTATTCGTCTGGGTTCAAGGCGCATAATAATGTGTCGACAAACCTGTAGACCTACCAATCCAGCACCACCCAAAATTAGGTAATCATGATACATAACATCCTCCACTTCAACACATAACAAACAATCACATTCTCGGGTATGTCGCTATTTCGATACCTCGCAAGCGAGCTGAAAAAAGGCATGATCTATCTCGGTTGCTTTCCTGAGATAAGGATCCGTTGGTACATTTAATCGCCACGCATAATACGCTGCCAGCCCCAATGATCCTGGCTGTAATTTTCGCGCTCGAGGAATCTTTCGGAGTGCCTTTCGTAATAAATTTTCGGGTAAGGTATCTAAAATCGGTTCAAACCACAGTCCCAAATATCGACAATCTAGAGCAAAGGCATCAAGGGTATGCTTCGCCAATTTTCTCACCCAATCCACGTGAAGTGCATTCAACACAACCTCTCCTGCTGCGATAACCTCTACCTGTATTGGATCGAGAACATTGGGGAGAGAGAAGGGGATCTGTTGAACCGAGAGTGTGGCTCTGGCCTTGATCTCTCTTTCAACCGATTGGCTAATATGTATACGCGTAGCAATTGGCCAAAGAACAGGAATTTCTTGGGCGCGCTGCTCTAAATCTTCACAGTAATGTGCTTCGAGTTTTCCTTGGTTTTTCACCCACATCCAAGCAAGAAATACCTCTTCATAAATATCTTTTGCGTGTTCAGGAGGATATTTTTCTGTTCCCTGTATGGCTTTCACGATATGAGAAGGAAATCTCTCTAGTTCGGTCCTTTGTTGTAATTGTGGATGTTTACAAAGCAGCTGCAATCTTGCCCAATCCAACATCTGCATATTCTTCATGTCTTCTCACATTGAAAATTCTTCTTCACTTGTCGCCTCCGATTCTCGAAATATCGAAATCGGAGAGCTGGTTCTCGATATTATTAGTGTAGGTGGGTACTATACATGTATCCAGCTTCCCAAGCATAAAATTATTTTTGATATGGGAATTTGTCCCAAAAACACATTTCGATCCAATCATGTGTTTTTCACACATCCACATCCGGATCATATGGGGGCTGTCATTCAGCATATCTCGACGCGAGAAATGCTCTCATCGGGAAAAAGTTCCTATCTAATGGAAGATATCTATGTTTCTCATTTCGAAAACATTCTCGAATCCTGGAGAAAAATGAGTCGATGCCAATTGGATTGTGAGGTTATCGGTCTTCGTCCGGACGATGTTTTTACGATTTCGAGAGATCATCTGGTCGTTCCTTTTCGATCTGTACATCGAATTCCCTGTATGGGATATACGCTGTATAAAACCAAAAAAAAACTCCATCCGGATTTCCATGGAAAATCTGCAAACGAAATTATCGCGGCCAAAAAACAAGGCTTAGACATCCATATTCATGAGAAAAAACCTCTTCTCAGCATTACTGGAGATACCACCCACCATGTCTTTGCAAACAATCCAATAATATTTGATAGCGAAGTCCTCATAACAGAGGTCACTTTTTTTGGAGATGACATCTCTCCAGATCGAGCCGTTCAACAAGGTCATATGCATATTGATGATCTTCTGCGCTATGAAGATCAGCTTGTAGATACCCATGTCGTTATTATGCATCTCTCGTCTCGATATTCGATCAAAGATGTGGAAGCGATCATCCAAAAGAAATTTCGTCCAGATCTTCTACAAAATATCACGATTGTTTCGAATTCAATGATTATTTAGCAATCGAGATCTTGTTTTATTGCCAATCCGGAACCGTACAACCTACATTGATATCAATATCAGTATAGTCTGTCGTCGCGGTTTGAGACGCGATCATAAATCGCCAGGTCTCGATCTGGTCTTGGGTACCATATAAAATTTTCCAGCCAGGAGTAATTCCCGATAATCGATACCAAAGAGCCTCTGCAACTTCATCTGCAGCTGCATAATAGACAAAGATAACCCGCTCGGTTCCCCTACAAAAAGCACCTTGTGGCACAGCTGTTTTCGATGCCCAAGCTTCAACCCCTTGCTGTGGATAATAAATTCCCTCATCATATACGATTGGAGCCATAGCCGCGACATCAACAAAATCACCCCACTGCTGAAAAAATAGATACTCATCGGATTCACTCGATATATCCTCTCCAGAAAAATAATACTCCGAAGAAGGAATACCCCATACCTGAAGCTGAAGGGTTCCTGTTAAAGAGGTCGCGCCGAAACCATTGTAGTATAGGTTTTTATATGATTGTTCGATACTTGATGTTTCGGTTCCATGAACAATCCATGAAGACGGACGAAGACCTATCTGATTTTTACTACACTGTTCCGATTGTACATCGCAGATCACATTGACCCAATCATTATCAATAGAAGCCGACATTGTGTATTGTGGAACCAAATCGGAAAGCGTAACCGAAAGAGGCATCAGATCCAAATCCTCTGTGCTGATATCAGGCTGAAGATTTTCTACAAAATCAATCGTACCACCAGAGACCTGTGCCAAATTCCAACCATTTTGAAATCCCATACCCAACAGAGAAGGGGAGAGGGTTCCGGTTGTATAGCTGAGGAAAACATCAGACATCCATACATAGATATCGCCATCTTCTAATTCTGGATCGATCTCAGTATTATCAGTCTGCGATAGCGGTGCTTGTGGAACCAATGTACAGGACATCAATGTTGATGTTGGATCCTCACAGGAAATCTTTTCGTTGGTAATAAAGGTTATGGCATAAAAAGACCACATTCCTGTATCACTACTTTCCTCATCTTCACCAATCAGAAGTATATCTTTTAGATTACCGGGTGCTGCTGTTGGGAGCTCTATGGAAAAGACACATCCTTTCTCTGGATTTAGATCATCTTTTTCCATATCCAAAAAAGATGTTGAATTCGTACGGAAATATTCCAAATCTACCGTAGCAAGAAGATCATTTCTCACATCATTATCATCATTCGACTCCATCTCTAGTCCACCTGGAGTCACTTGTGTAAGGGCTACAGCAAAAGAATCAAGAGCAGAGCAAGAGATATTGGTGGTCTTAAAATATATTTTTTGTGCGTCTATTGTTTCCGTGGCTGTATCTTCTGGATCTGTATTACCTGGTTCAGAAGATGCTGTGTCTATGACTTCTATTTCTGATTTTGTGGTTTTGTATGTAGAAGCTGGGGTAGGGGCTTCTTCACATCCGAACCATAGCAAGATGGATAACATCACTCTAATCCCTCCAAAATATTAAACTCAACACGACGATTTTTCTCTTTGTCTTCCGGGGTCTTCTCTGGGTCAACAATCAACTCGGTTTCTCCAAAACCTTTTGATTCCATTCTTTCCGCATCGATTCCTTCTTTTTCTGTAAGATGAACCCGAACAGAATTGGCTCTCTTTTGAGAAAGTCGTAGATTATATCGATCTGAACCAACCGAATCCGTATGTCCTGCGATTTGAATACGAACTTTCGGATAGGCTCGTAAAACCTCAGCCACAGAGTTCAAAATATCAAAACTTTTCTCTAAAATTACAGCGCGATTGTTCTCAAAATAGATTTTATCTTCAATCACAATCTGATTTCCCACAATTCGAACCTTGCTTGGAGGCTCATCTGGACAACCATCAAAATCTAAGTAGTTGTTCATCGTCTCTGGTTCTTCTGGACATTTATCATCAGAATCCAAAAATCCATCGCTATCGGTATCACCAACCTCTTCCGGACAGCCATCCGTATCTTGATAATTATCAAAATCTTCGGGTTTATTAATGCAGTGTGGTTTCTCTTTTGTATCTGGAATTCCATCACCGTCATTATCTAAATCTGGACAGCCATCTTCATCCTCAAAATCATCTCGATCCTCTGGCTTATCAAGGCATTGATCGATATCATCATAGACCAAATCATTATCGGCATCAAACTCAGGACAGCCATCTTCATCCCGATAATCATTCTTGGTTTCCTTATCATTGATACATTGATCGACATCATCATAGATCCCATCTCCATCCGTATCCTGGGGACGACATGCAGTGGCAGCCTCTATTGATTTATCGAGGTTTTTTAACGCTATATCAAGATGCTCTTCCGAGCGATGAATATCCCCTTGTTCAAATTCCAGCTCCGCAAATTCCTTTTGGGATACAGCGAGCGCAAATTCATAGGGTGCACATTTTTGTGCATACTCATCTGTATTCGCTTGCTCAAGCTTCATAATTAATTGATCATGCTTGGAATGCACCGGACCAAACTTGACACATCCGATCAACAATAAAAAATAAGTGTAACGAAACAACGCTATTCTCCTTGCGACTTCTGCGCTATTTCTTGTACTTTCTGGGCCCACTCAACTGCTTTGGAAGCCAACATATCGGCATCCTCATATTGCGATGTGGCATACTCTTCTCGTGCTTTTTTTATGTACTGATCAGCCATATTCCACTCATATGGAGCAACCTCTTTATATTCTTGTACCAACGTAAAGGTCTGTTCGGCTTCGACAAGCACCACAGATGACTTTATTGCACATCCTATCAAAAAAAGCATATTGTTTTTCCCTCTATCATTTTATCTAATATAAACTACTCTATTGATTCTCGGGTTTCCTTCCACTCATAAAGATCAAAAATTGCCATAAAGTATCTATCTGGCATATCTTGAATTGGTTTTTGAACTTCCTGACTCGCCCAAGGAATCCAAGCCGGACCCACCGGAAAGTGTCGCCGCTTTCCGGGCCAGTCAAAGGCTTTTTGCTCAATGATTTGTTTTGGAGTTATTCCCAGTTTTTCCTCTATTTTTCGTACCACATCTCGATATAACACATCTCCTTTATTGGGATTGACAAGATAATACCCTCTTTCATGTAGAATTAACCAGCGATACGATCCGGACTCCATCAAATCCAGAAGCCCTTCCTCTGATAATGAATCGATATCCACTTCATCCGGATTTCTTGATAGCTTTCGAAGAAGTGGCTCCATCAGATCTTTTTTGGGTGGTTCTTTCGCCAACCAACGTAGGCGCTTTCCGGTTTCTCCACCTTCTCCATTACGCAATAAGGGTGGAACCGCAGATGTCGTTGCCCATGATCGATATACCTTTCGATGATGAAAGGCCTGATATGCACACAGCAGATCCTGTTGCTGCTCTAATGGCAGCTCGATTATTCCTTCCCAACCTTCTGGGTCTAGGCCTTTATACCAAGAAGGAAGACGCATTGCACTGGTTTGGGTTGGAATCCTCCACATTGATGGGCGGGCTTCAAACTCATCAATTGGACCGAGATCAAAGCGATAGAACGGTTGGGCGATTATCGCTGCACCAAAAAGAATAGCCGCAATCCTTCGTCTTCTCTTTCGCAGAAGATCCAGCGTGATTGCACTTAAGATCACAGCCATGACCACCATCATACTTGAAAGACGGTAGGGAGCAAACATACGCGACATTCCCGGGATAAATTGAAACATCAAACAATAGGGCATCCGTACAACATAATCACCAAGCATAATGACTTCTGCTGTATCTTTCTGGGCTCCCAGCTTCAAAAATGGCCCCATGGTCCCAAGCCAAAAAATAATCCACACACACAACCAAATTCGGGCTCTTCTAATAAATAAGGAGGGAATAACCGCAAAGAGAAAAATCACTGCTGGAAAAGCCAAGACCCCATGACGGGGGTCGAGAACAAAGTCTGCCGGCCAAGCACTATCGATTCCACGATGTAACGAAGAAAGTACATTTTCTTGATAGTTTGTCGGCCGCTCTGGAGCAGAGGAAATCGTATCATAGGAAGGGTACGCCAAAAAGAAGGTCACCTCTGGTAGCTGACTTGAGCCACCTCCACCACCATCTCGATTCGCCTCATCATCACCCGCAGAGAAGTAGGGGAGAAGAAAGAAGAAAACACCGATTAGGGCTGTAAATGCAGCCGAAGAAATCCAGCGGATCGCGATCCGCCATGGTGGACGCTCTGTGATCCACCACCAGCTCAACCAGATCACCCCAAACATGGCTGCAAAAAGACCATAAAACCAATAAAAAGCCGAGATCAGCGTAAAAAAGATCCCCACAAAGATCCCATCTTTGATCGTCGTACTACGTCCGGCTCTCTGTAAGAAAATAGGGAAAAGCAGCATCCACCAGAGTGTTACCTGGCGCAACCCGATTTTATTGATATCCTGGATCACCAAAGGATTGATGATCGCGATCACCCCCGCACTGAGAGCCACCAAACGAG
>Ga0163180_10000877_pt1 | contig 17271 bp, 9 predicted proteins | sample AtlANTMetagenome_2_FD_109647 | JGI IMG/M metagenome (GOLD analysis project Ga0163180, IMG submission 109647) | Marine eukaryotic phytoplankton communities from the Atlantic Ocean - Atlantic ANT 4 Metagenome | ecosystem: Environmental > Aquatic > Marine > Oceanic | place: North Atlantic Ocean...
TCATATAAGCTAAATGAACAGTTTGATATTGATATATTTATGGAGTGGACATCTACACCGGGCGTGACTGATAATAATACTTGTTTCTTTGCTGTTTGTCTTACTGATGGGAATGTTAATTTTGCAGTGGATGGAGCCCAGGGCTTATTTGGACCATTTGTTATTTGGAATAACACCACAGGCCCGAGGGTTGGAACAGTTAGCAGGGGAGGTAGCTTTAATACTTCCACAGCTGATGCTGATCTTGTCTATCTTAGAAGTGCAATAACAACAACAGAGAACGGTACAGACTACCCTGTCTACAGGGTGTGGTCGGATGGATATAACAGTTCAGGGGAAATAGAAAAAGAGCAGACTACAAAAGGGACATCTTCCTGGGGTGGATCAATGTCTTCCAGGCCAACTTCGGATGCTGCACTTTCTATCGGGATAGGAAGGCATACTACCAAGACTTCTAATTCATCATTTTCAATTAGAATGTACTATCGTGTTAGTCCAGTTTTAACTTACAATGGCATTTCTACTTTGAGACCGGGAACATAAGGGATAATTTCACGTTCCAAAAAAAATAGAGTACCATAATTAATGAAGAGAGTGATAAAAACATGGCAGGCATTCTAGATAGCAAGACGCGAATTTTAGACGCAGTAGTGACTGAGATTGGAAGATCCCAGATTGCTAATGGCGGGCTAAAGGTAGAGTTTGCTTCTTTTACAGATGCTACCACATACTATGAAGCCGATCTGGTCAGCGGCTCAACAGATGTGACAGCAAGAATTTACTTTGAATCACCTGGAACTAAAAAGCAGGACTTTATCACTTTTGAAACCGATGATTCAGGAAAGCTTATGGGCTATCCGATAAATGAAGAGCTAACTATTATAGGTGATGAACTTTTTAAAATTGACTCTGGATCAACTGATTTAAATAAGCTAAAATTTGTATCAGGAGCAACTGATTTTGCATCCCTGGCCGCCGGGATTGTTACTTCTTCTATTGATCATCTAAGAGAGCTCTACATTATAGGATCTCGTCCTGGAAAAATTGAAGAAGAAGAGGAGAACAAGTTTGAACTAAGTAATAATAATCTAAGCTTCAAAATGACAAATTCTTACCCTTTCCAGAATGGATTTGAAAATAATATCGCTACAGTAGATAATGTCGAAGCTCTTTTTTATGATCCTAGACTATCCCATCTTCCGAACTTTGAATATATGCCCCCGCTTACTGTAGAACCAGAGGAAGCTACATGGGAAGAGTTTTATATGAAATTTATCTTTGAGTACCTGTCCGAAGGGTACAAGGCGGGTAAAGACCACGCTACCCTTTACGAGGATATCGCTAAGGGATTTCTAGGTGCATACCCATATTTTTCAACAATTCAAAACTATAGCTTTCAACAGCTAAAGGCTCATCTTAACGGAGATGGCCTGGGCGGATACGATCCCGAAGAGGGAAATATCGGAAGCTCATTTGCCCCACCTGTACATGATAAAAGTAACCCAGACAATGCTGTAGACGGTGGTATGGACGAAGCAAATACAATTACAGCCTATAAAGTCAATCGTGAAAGGCACAATGTGAGCTTTAGCAAGTCATCTCTTGAGAACAATATCGTGATGCAAATGTTTGAAATTAATCAAGATAGACAAAAATTTACTAAGCTTGATATCATTGACTTTGGTGAATTTAATGAAGAAGGCACATCGTCAGCTCGTCCTAATAAAAGAGTATTTTTTGCTGGAAAGATATTCCTTAATAGCTACAATATTCCAGTCTTTGTTAACCTCTTTACGATAATACTAGACTAATGGCAATTTATACATATAAAAGTGAGAAAATATCGATTCTATCGAAACCAGACTCAGACGAGTCGTACATCGCTAACGTGGAAACCACTTCTGCTGGAAACACCTATTATGACTATGTTATCTACTTTGTTGCAGATCTAAGAGAAGTTCTAAACACAGGATATCTCGACGCAAGAGTAACAATAAGATCTTCAGAAAAGGAGAGATATTGGGCTTTGTTCGGCGACGGTAATAATCACGACGTACTGGCCCTCTTAGCCATGCTCTACACTAAAACAGAGGATAATAAGTCTGAAATGTTTGCTGCAGACAGGCAAGGCATGATTACCCGCACCCATCTTGATCTTTTAAAATTTATTAATCCTCAAAAGCTAAGAAACGCCTATAGATTAAATGATCGTCAGCTTTTCGGAATAGTTGAGACAACTGAAATAGTTGATCCTGAGGAATTGAAGAAAAAAGGTGTATCTAAGCTTTTAGCCCAAAGACCAGCGGCAATCATAGACCCAGAGTTTGTATCACTTACAAATTTTAACATAAACTATGTCAATGCTCTGAGACTTGGATTCGATCCTGGAGCACTAATGTTTCCTACGGATGATGAGTCTCCAGCTGACGCTAGAAAAAGAGGAACATTTGCCACAGAGAATATAAAAACATCGAACAGGCAGTTAAATAATGCAATGTTTACGATGAGGTATCAGCTGCAAGATGGCATGGCTGCCGGAGATCAAAGTAAATCCTTTAGTACGTTTACTGTTCCTACAACAGGGCCTGTTGCTGTGAGTGTAAAAAAGGTCCATAGGGAACAGATGATTCCCGTAAAGCTGAGATTAAAAGGATCAGATATCGGTAGAGACTTTATCGTTCAAATAGATGTAATTGATAAAAAAGGTCTAATAGGCCAGACTATCATGTTTCCTGTCGATCATCGTCAAAACGTGGAGGACTACTATGCTCCTCGCTGTGATGTAGATTGTGGATTCTCATATTCTTTTGACAGTCACAAGAAAGACCTCACTTTTACTGTAAGAAAGTCAGATAGAAATATTAGCATGTGTGATCTCTATCTTAGAACAATCGGTGAGCTGACACCAATAACAACATCAGGGTTTAGAAAAGTAGCTACAGTAGACTTTACTAAAAAGAAGATGAAAATACTTGATCCTGTTGCAAGTAAGCTTATACAGACAGGTGAAAGAGACGTTCAGGTCGGATCGTGGACTACTATCCCTATTCAGATAGACTCTATTACTGAAAAAGCACAATTTAACATTCCTCATATCTCTGGAAACATATCAATATTAAGAGCAATCCCTATAAGCGCCACAGGGACAGAGTACGGAAACTTTTCGTCGGCATCTGTTAAAAAACCTGGTGTTTGGTTCCCATATCATGCAGCTATTTACTCAGCTAATTCTCAACTAGGAATAACTCTTTCTATTACCAATATGTCTACAGGCGTAAGAGCTGTAGTTTTTGAAAGAAGAAATCTTTCAAAAAAGGAGAAAAAATTTCAAAAAGTCGTGCATATGCAGAAGAAAGATGTAAATGATCCCTATTTTGAGCGTGATGCATCTGAAGCAGTTCTAACCAGTAGGGCAGATCGTCAAATTAGTGTAATTGATTATGAGGTGAAAAATTCTCACATATATGAATATAGAGCCAAGATGTATTTTGAAAATGGTGTAGTAAAACCTTCAGCAATTACTACTACAATAAAAAGAGTCTCACCTATGAATTTTGTTCAAGTTATCTATGACAAAGCAGCATTCATCACGAAATCTTCAGCGATATTAAATCAAAACTCAGAACAGCTCGACACCCCAGAAGTGACACCGTCGGGTGGTCAACTTGTAGCAACATTTGACTTAGCATATGAGCTACATCCAACTGATACAGATAAGCTTCAGTCTGCTCTTTCTTCTGTTGGCCAGGATAGGCTCTATGCAGCAGACATAGTCTCTCTTAAAACAACGCTGTCAAATTGTATCTTTTTTAATATACATCGGTATGACTGTGTTACAGGTAGAAATGATTTTTTAGGATTATTTCCAGCTGGAAGGTTTATAGACGACGGAATTCAGACCACCAGCGCACCAGGGGTAGGAACAAGGTATTGGTATATAGTATCAGCAGTTCTTGTGTCGCCCTATGCTGCCGCCAACGCACTAAGAAATAAATTTTATTCTGCTGCAACACAGCTAGCCAATTCTGCCAAGCAAGTGTCTACCCTTGACAATCCTATGACATATTCAAATCTCCAAGCACAAAAATTGGTCGCATTCTCTTCCACACCTCAGCTGGCTTACAAGACAACCAAGGTAGAGAAATATTTTAGTAAATCTTCCATGGTGCAAGGAACAGTCCCTACTGTTGACACAGATCCGCTCTCTGAGTTTCCAACAGGTGATGCAATAAGGATAACTATAAATACTGGCCTCCACCAGGCAGAAGTTCAAAATGGAACTGTTAGCATAAGCGGCAGAGCAGGCCCGATCATACGATGGAAAACAACATCAAATTCATCTCCTCAAGTTGACTTCTTCGTTGTTCTTGCAACGAAGCAAGGGACAAGATATGTAGCAGGAACATGCCATGCAGTAGTGAATGGATTCTTTAGATTTGTAGATAGTCATAATAGAGATTTTGTGGGATTAATACAGTATCATGTCGCTCCCGTCTATCTAAGCGGTACAACAGGGCCCGCAGCGTTCGTGGGATCAATCAATCTTATAGATACGCATGAAAAGTACAGGAGAGGTGCCTAATGGCAATAAATAGCAAGACGTCACTAGGAAAAAGATTTGCCTACATCCAGAGTCGAAAAGATGATAAAAAAGATCTTAACAAGCCTGGCCAGTCTAGTTTAAAATCAAACCCAACAACTTCAAATACAGTTGATGCCATAAAGATTTCCGCAGGAGACACATTTTATGAATCTTATAAAAATGAAACTCTTGAAACAGCGCTAGTTCAATCAGGAATATCGCAGCTAAGACCTGAGATTATAGGGTCTTTTGAATTTTTACCCCCATACGAATATACAGGAACAGGTAGCACCTACGAGGATCCTGACTGGAAAAGAGCTACAGGCTCCGGCGAGCTTATAGATATGCAAAGCCAACTAAAGCAGATAAGATGCCAGGAGACTCTTTATTTTTTATATAATGTGTATGGGCTTATCTATGATGAAAAAGGGGTAACACAGCTTAGTGAAACTGAATATGAGGGCTTTAGAACTTGGGAAAAAGACGATATAAAAAATTCAGAGCTCTTCACACAACTTTACGGTCCGACATCATATGGTGAATACAGCTCTAGAGCGAAAGATTATATTGATTTTCTTGAAACAGCACTATCACTTTACCTCTATGAAGATGCCACTGATATAAAGCTCATACAATATCGAGCAGGCACGCCCTCTCCGCTGGATTACTCTATTTCGTCTAAGCTTGCTGTGATTTTTGACAGATATGGAACAGCCTATGTTCACAACATTGTGCCCGGGAAGATGTCTCTAAAACCTTATCTGGTTGACTATTTGGGCTATCCCGAGGGATACTGGAAATCTGTCTCTAATACAGCTTTGATGATGCACCTAGTGGGAAGCGTTGTGGGAAGATGCGTATATCCTTTCACTAATTCTTCTAACTATTACAAGTCTACTCCTGACTACCTGAAGGGTTTCAAGTTAAATGATACAGATCCCATCTGGTCAATGGCCCGAAGCTTAAAGCTTCTGAGTGACAAGAGAGGAACTAACACTACGGGGACAGAAGAAGAGAGATACTTTACCACATACATCACCCAGGGTCCGCTGACATCGACACATCACGAAAAGGTCGACACAGAGAACATTAGAAGCGATAGGTTCACACAGGGGAGGTATTGGGAGATATGGGATGCGACAGCTAATGATCCTCGATTAATGTATGTAGTTGCTAGAGACTATATGAACTCTTGTGCAATAATTGGCTACCAAGGAGCAAGCATACCCGGAAATGCCCAGTCGGGCGAGTCTAACACTGCAGGAAAGTTTTTAAAAGAAATTCTTGGGTGGAACCCACTAGTAGACAATGATAGTTTTGCTAGTATTGATGATGCAGGAGATACCCCCAGATTTTCCACCGGCCTGGGTTCCCGAAGGATGGGATTGGCTTTGATTCCTCCGACCCCGGGAGAGTCGGATTCTATTATTGCTTCATTTAACAGGGGCACAGGAGACTCTCCTTCAGGGACAAAAAGTGTTGTTCCCGGATCCGAGTATTATGTCAGAAGCTTTTTTCAAAATGGCGGCGATATAGATACATCAATAGATCGACTCAGTACATTTGCGTCTGATCTAGATTCTTTAAGGAATAGCCTCTGGAGCTTTGTTCAGACAATGTTCTTTCCAGATTTCACTGATGATGAGACGTCAGCCAAACAGGGTCCGGGTAGAGTTGCAGCGTCAAACGATTCTATTTTTAGAATGACAAAAGCTGATGATCCGTATCGCAATGGGCCTCATATAGCTAAGTACTATACAACTCAATGTGCAGGAATCCACGGAACAGCACGTAGAGATGTGCTTGCAGCTCATTTTCCACAATGGGTGATTCAAGAAACAGCTCACGTTATGCGACAGATTTACACGCTTTACACGTCCAACGATGCAGTGGGAGAATCGCTAGGAAACTTAGCTGATACGGTTGTTTACAACTTAGAAAGGCAGCACTCTATTGCATGGCTGGCATTACAAGCAGCGGCTGCAAATTCTGACTGTGCCTGGGTGGGGTTTAAATACATTGTTGCAAGAGATATGTACAGAAGAGGTACAATAAAACAATCTACGTATGAGTCGTGGTGCGAGTATTTTGCCCGACACATAGCTTCGTATTATGATATGACGAAAGACTGGACTAGCGCCCAAACCGGTGGCTATTCTCAGTATCCGTATGTGTATAAGTGTGCAGGTGTGTACGACGGCGATGCAAAAAATAAAATGAATCTCTCTTTTAAACCACTCGAAGGGTACGGTCCCGACGATCCAGAGACTTGGACTGAAACTAACGAGCCCTACCGATATTCTTGTGACTATGCGGGGAGGACATTCTGGATACCTGGGTATAGTACTGCCCCGGGTCATGGCCCTGACCCTCACAGTTTCGGGGCAGGACAGCAGTCCTACTGGGAAGATAGTCAGGCCAGCAATACCTGGGAGTGGGGTGCCAAGAACAAGGGAACGTATAGCGAGAGAGTTGTTGATATAAAGAACTGGTTAAGCGGGGTAACTGAATATTACGCAAAGTATGACGCACAATTTGTTGGCCTAGAGGACACTCCTCTCATTGTCAATACTATCTGGGATGCCCCTCTCGACGCAACCCAGCAGTATGAGTATGATGTTGCTAAGGCATACGGCGTGACTTATAATCTAAGCGCCGCATCTCATCACTCAAAACTCTTAGAAATAGGAAGAACGGGAAGGCTTCTAATGGCATATCAGCTTTTTATCAGAACTGTGCAGCCTATTATGAGCACAGTTGTATTTCGTCACACAGTTGCTTTTGGTAGCGGCCCCTCATTTATATTCAAAATCAATGCACGAGGCGTGAAGTCTCTCTTTAGAGCAGCAAAGCTGCTTCTCGAACCGATGTCTGATAGAACGTCGGAGCTGGCCAAGCCAAGATATGACAACAAGACACAGAGATCTGGCTGGCAATTAGGAGAAAGCTCTCACGACGGCCATCGAGCGACAATTGAAAATCTTCTTACTCTTTTCGATAGTCAGATTATGAATTACCATGAATACGATGTCTTAGCATTGAACTCTCTCTATTTTATAAATCAGATAATAGTTTTAATAAACTCTCAAATAGAGTCAATTATCGCCAATTTCAATGATAATAGCATTCAAGGATCAGGTTTAACTGAAGCACTCGATGACATCTTGTCAGACCCTGACTTGGGATCTGCCGCCTTGGCATCTGTTTCTAAGGAGCAGATAACTCTGGCAAGAGTGCTAAGATCGCAATTAATGATTTCAAACAGAGTCTATCCGTACCTTCCTAGGTCCAAAGCTTCAATGCCGTCTATGACTAAAAATCTAGCAACATTTATGCAAGCAACAAACCTACTTCGCTTCGCATCGTCAGGGAGGAAGAGAATTTTTGCTTGTGGTCTTACGTCTGGGCTAATGGAATTTTTAAGAAGAGCAGCAGCAACCGACAGAGAGGATGCAAGGTACCGAGCAGCCAATATTGTCAAATTATCACTCTGGAAGAGAAACCTTGTTGACGAAACTGTTCACACATATTCTCAGGATTTTTATTTTGATGTATCCAAGTTTATTACTTATGGCCAGCGAAGTAACTCCGGTGGTCACATGGGTGATTACCGAGACACAGCAGATTCTTTTACGATAGGACAGACTCTCGGGGATTTACTAAGCAGAGTTCAAATAACGAAGTTCGGCCCCAGCGGCATTGTTAGATGTTACAACGGGCAGGCGTTTACTGACTGGACCAAGGACAACTACAGTGAATCTAGCACAGTCTCTTCAATGATAAATGACATGAATATCAAAAGTCCCATTTTTGGCTCTAACATGAGCAATTCAATATCTGGTGTGGACACATCTAAACCCATAACAAAGCTATTAAGGGCAGTTTTTGAATCCCATACTCTTGATCATTATTTAAAGCAGTATCTTAAATTAACACAAGGAATAGATCTTCAGGAAGATGTTTTCTGCCTTAATCAAGACAAGGCTGCTATAACCGGTCCTGATGAAAATGCTGAGACCTTGTATAACTCAGTAATTGAAAGGCTCTCCCTGGCTTTTCCCGAGAGGGACATGGCGAGCGCGCTAACTTTTCAAAGAGTTAAGGGAGAGCTTGCTCGGTCAATTCTATTTAGTCCGCAAAAATATAGAAATAGAGTTGTCCTTCCCAAAATATTCGATAGAGTGTTTTGCATTCTTGTAGATGACAGACACTGGGATACAACGCCGTCTGAGCATGAGGATGTCCTCCTAGATGCTTCCGGTGATCCAATATATGAAAACGCGCTAGGGACTCATGTAAGAGTGGAAACAAACGATAACTTAAACTACCCAGTGTACGATCAGTATTATTTCACTGTGTCTATTGTTACTCCTCTTCCAGAGTCTGAATCAGAACTTGCAAAAATGATGCAAGGAATATCAATATAAAAGAGAGGATCCAAAGTGGCAATTGATCAAACAGCAGTTGATAATCAGAATCTAGTAGAACCAATAGGTATTAGAAATAGAGCCCTGTATGGAGGTGCAATATCAGCAAATGACCTCATCGATCCTACAGGCCTGGCAACAATGGAGCAACAGCTCTTGGAATTCTCTGATACCTGGGGCTACACTAGTTACCAAAGTGTTCCCGTAACACTGATAGATGTGCCCGAGGTAAAAACTATTGAAGTAGAGTTTGTTTACAACTTCTACACAAGGGATGAAAGAACTAACGGATCAGATACATACGGAGTAGTTAATCTGACAGATCCTGATCCGTATGATCAGATGCTGATGAGAAAAGATCAAATGCCGCGCTATAATATTATTAGTGTTACTCCTACAACATTTGAAACTGTAGATCATATTCTTGAAGGGATGGTTCCAAGCTTAGGCTCTTCTCCCATAAGAGACAACTTAAACGTCTTGCAGACTGAAGATGCAGTCGCTACAGCATATTTTTGCTCTTTTCATATGAAAGATGATTTTGTAGACAAGCAGTTTTACAGCGCGCTGTCCTCTTCTGTCTCATTCTTTAAAATGCCCACAGGAGAGGCATCATCTCCTGCACAAGTATCAGCAATTGTTGCAATGAACATGACAGCATCAGTTGCATTTTCGCCAGAGGGACAACAAATAAGGGAGGCAATGACAAATCCACAATCTCTAGGAGTCGCATATGCGCCTACAGACACACGCAGTGAAATATCAAAGAATGCCTTTAACAGTGTGACAGGTCTTGACTGGTCCAATAGTGTTAATAATAGATTTGTTAATTACGTCGTGCAGGGATCAGTAGAAGACAAGACCAGTATATATGAAAATGAGCTTTTCGGTCTTCTAGAACAGTCAAAGGAGATTCAAAATAAGTCCATCGAATTCGCAGTGCCAGGAATAATTAGCGCAGATGAATATGCATTAAGGATGGAAGCGCTAGACGAAGTAGTTATAAATGCTAACAGTCCTACTGCTGCTGTAGAGCTGAATGAAAACTCATATCCCATTGGGTTTATTGTTGAAAAATATGAGATAGTTACCAACGCAGAGACTTCAACCTGGGAGAGAGTCAGACATGATGACATCATTGTAGAGGGATATAATACTACTAAGATTATAGATCCTAAGATCAGGTATGGGGGAACATATATCTATAATGTAAAGACTGTTTGCTTGACTAGATTCGAAGCATTTAGAGAGGATGCAGTTGATGATGTTGAGGATCAAGTGGTTATGGCAACTGTCTTAATGTCGTCAGCGGGTCATCCAATCAAAGTTGACTGTCTTGAAAATATTCCACCTAATCCCCCGCAAAATCTAAGATTTCAATGGGACTACGCCAATGATGCTCTTTTAATTTTCTGGGAAGAAGAGCTCAATCCGCAAAGAGATGTTGTAAGGTACCAGATCTTTAAAAGAAAGTCTGTCAAAGTTCCTTTTACAATTGTAAGAGAGCTTGACTTCGATCATTCGACATCAAAAGTAACACCGAGAGAAAAGACACCAAGGGACAAAGTTACTAAAGTTCCCGGACCGGTGAAATTTTACAGAGATACTACGTTCACAAAAGAGTCAGACTACATTTACACCTTAGCAGCTATCGACGCTCGCGGACTAACGTCAAATTATTCTGTTCAGTTTAGAGTGACTTTTGACCAAGCTAAGAATAAGATAAAGACTGAGTTAATATCTCAATCTAATGCTCCAAAGCCATACCCAAATATTTATCTAAACCAGGACCTATTTGTCGACACCATGAAAGATTCAGGTCACACAAGAATGAGAGTATTTTTTGATCCCGAGTATTATGACGTAACGCACGTAGTGGAGAACCCGCCAGCAGCAGTTGCTTTGGGTGCACCTGATACAGTGAACGAATCTTTAAATTTTATCGCTAATCAGTATAAGATTCAAATAATGAACGTAGATAATCAGCTAAGTCAGGTTATTAACATAGATATTACTAATGATACAGGCCCGCAGCAAGATATCCCTATAAATCCTTTAACTAAAGGGACTTTTAAGTCATAATTGCACGTGGGGAATATTTACTTAAGGCCATGGCCAACTGTATATTTAAAACTAGGAGAAAAAAATGGGATTTCTTGATCACAGTACCAATAATATAATTTTAGATGCTGTTCTTACAAACTTAGGAAGAGAAGCGCTGTCTCGTAATGACGGTAGCTTTGAAATTTTTAAATTTGCATTTTCAGATGAAGAGGTAGATTACGGACACATAGTCCACTACGGAAGAACAGTGGGAAAGGAAAAGATTGAAAAAAATACCCCTATCCTAGAAGCAGTGACACAGGGAAATCTTGCTCAAAAGTATAGAACTCGCACTATTAACAATGATGCGCTGACAAGACTTCCCACGCTCATACTTATAGAAACATTAGCGAACAATATTTTAACATTGTCAAGAACGGGAAATGACGGCAATCCTACATCAAAGCAGTTATCAGTCCAGCAATCTCTTCAAAGCGGAACGCTAGATCCAGACTTAACAGACTTTAGCTTTAGAGTAATGGTAGATAACCTTTTCCTGGGAATTAGTAATAGAGTTCCAGACAGTGTTGATGATAACAATATTGCTACTTACACTGTAGCAGCAAATGCTGCGATAACAGCACAGAATCTTTCTACGATCGGAATGACATTTTTTGCTCGATCTGTATCTAACGATCTTTTTGATACATACAAGCAAAAAGGTGGATCAGTTGTCGAAAAAGTGGTAACAGTTTCTGGCATGAATTCAGGTGCAACACTTACATTTAGAATTCAGATAACATAGTTTTTTTGGAGATACAACTGTGGCGACATATAAAGAACTTACAAGCGCAGATAAGAAAACAGCAAAGTCATTTCTTAACCAGCTTGTCGATGTGATTCAAGAGGATATCTCAGGATCCACAACAAGAAAGAAATACCAGGTTTTTGTTACAGGCGGTGTAGGGCCCGGAGTAACATCATCGCTTTTTCAAACGGTGTACGATCAAGACTTTTCACTTCAGACATCAAATGCAGTTTTTGACTTAGCTGTTGGAATATTTTCTGGAAGCGGCTTGGTAGCAACAGCATCTACTGGACAAGACTCGACAGGAAAGCTTCTTTTCCAATCGAGCTCTCTAATGATGAGAGAGAAAATAAGCAACTATAAACAGTTTGCTCAGCTCCTCTTGGGAGATGCAGACTCTCAGTTTACAGCACCATTTTCTAATGCCTCTGCGACTGATAAGATTGACAACGCGATGTTTGTATGCTTCAAGCGGCTATTTTCTCGTGATATGATTAAGAAAGAGAGCTTTGCAATGAGGTTTTTCACCTCAGCTTCCCATCATGACAGGGGCGCTGAGGCTACCGGGAAGCAGTCTCAAAAGCCTAATCTAAACCAGACCTCTGAGTCAGGTTCAGCTATTTTCACTGATGTGGGTGCATCTACTAACCAGGAGTCGTCTTTCGGTGGCAGTGTTGGAAATATTGTTAACTCTGCTGATACATCTAATACAGTTGGTCTCTGTTTCTACGAGCAGGGTCTATGCGTCTTTGATATCGAAAAGATTATCTCTGGTGGAGAGCACGTGTCAGGTGTTATTGATGCAATGAGCAATACTAGCCCGTTTTCTGTCGGTGTCGGTAAAACGCTTATTGGGTCTTACGATGTCGCCGCTGGTGCCAGCACAGGTAACTCATGGAATCCCAATGCATCATTTGTCCCGGATCTAATGGTCTCAGCCTCGATGGATAATATTATTGACTATCTAGCGTCGGCCAGATTTAGCTCTGGCTCCAACACAGCCATAACTTTCCAAAATCTAACTGCTATCAATTCAACTCTTATCTTTTGTCGAGCAACAGCTGACGAGTTCAATTATTCATCTAATCCGACTTATGTTGACGGATCAACTAACAAGATACGTGTCATTGAAACCGGACAGGAAGCTACACAGCGTGCATTCTGTTTTTTGACAACTGTCGGTCTTTATGATGCAAACGATAACCTTTTAGCAGTTGCAAAACTGTCTAGGCCTATTGAAAAGAACAACGAGAAAGATATAACAATAAGAGTCCGGCTCGATTTCTAATAATGATTATAAATGTCCTTTGTCAAAATCCTACCAGAATATCTAGAAAAGTTCACTCTTACTCTGCATCCTGAAACAAGGTACCATAGTTCATCTTTTCAGGGTCCAACCACTTATCCTACAGGGTCAATGCCCCTGTCTCCCAGGCCTAGCAAGTGCCTAAAGAACACATCTGACCCATCACAAAAAGGCGCAAACTCATATGATCCTGAAAGCGAAGGAGTTGAAGGTCTCAATATGGGAGATTATGACTTAATCACCCAGCTGGAATCAGCACAGCATGAAGTAAACTGGAAAATGTCACAAGGGACGTCAGCCGATGTGTTCAACACTATGCACAGTTACATGGAGCTGGTAAACTCGTCTTCTGAAATAGCACGAAACACCAAGCGGTTTGAAATAGTAAGATTTGACCCACCCTTTTCATTCACACTAAATTCATCTGTCAAGAACTGCATAAGAAAAGTACTGATGCCTTACTATTCGTCTTTTTATGATGTATGCCAGTTTTCTTTTACAAACTACAATACAATAAACTTTTTTACTAGTTCAACTGTCCCAACAAAGTCTGCAATAATCTATAATAATTTTAAATTTCCCGGAAGACCGCGACCCTATTCACCTACAGGTTCCTTTAGCTTCGATTTTTATATAAATCCGCGATACGGGAGTGATTCAGGGATGGGATTTCACGCAGGGACTATAATGCATTTAACTTCAACATTTGCACTATCCCTCGTGTCAGGCACGCTTAAAGACGGTGATGATTCTACCGATGGCTATAGATTGCTCTTGCAGTTAAGCCATAGCGCTGATACTCCGCCGTCAAAAGTTAACCTTTCTATAGCTAACAATAAAAGAATCTGGCCTGATGATTTAACGTTTCTCTCCAGCAACAATTCGCTTAGAAAGAATAGATGGCATCATGTCTGTGTTAGGTGGGGCGGCAACCTATTCAACAATGGGTCTGGAAGTTTTATAATAGATGGAAAAGAGGACAGCACGTTCAATGTCCCTTCTGCGTCTATTCTTCCTCCAGCTCATGTTAATTGCTCAGCTCTTGTCCTGGGAAACTACTATGAAGCTTCTGGAGAAGGCGTAGCTGGTGATGAAGCAAGATTCTTTAACAAAGTAAGCTGTGTAGCTCAGGGTGCCTATCCGTGGGAAGATTTTGGCGGAGGCTCAAACGAAGACCCAACTGATTTTAAGTTTAATCATCCTCTCAACGCTGAGATACATGATGTAAAAATATTTAATAAATATCTAACTGGGAAAGAGATACAAGAGAACTCTAAGTACGGTCAGCCGTCCATATCGGGCGATTTAATGTTTTATGCACCGCCGTTCTTCGTGCAAGAAAGTCCAGTCCGAGAGGTAATATTAACTCCGTTTCAGACAGAGACAAAGCAGTCAAAAGCACCTTTTAACGTAAACTTTTCCTTTGGCGTAGGCGGCTACCTTATCAATCTTCAGAACTATCTAAGAGACTTTAGCACAGGGTTCTACCCAAGGCTTTATTGTCTTACAGCTTCAACTATAGATACCACTGTCTTAGATATAACTGCAAATGGATATGTCTATGCGTCCGGGTCTACAAGAAAGAGAAATCTAACAATACTTCCAAATGACAACGGTCTGTTTGCTCCTGATTTTGCTCTTTTAAATAGCGGATCTTCTGAAATGTCAGTATTTAAAAGTGTTCATGGAGGAACAGATCTAAGTCTTGTCAATATCGACGACATGGTACCTAGCGGTGCAGCATATTCAGGAATTCCTACTGTTGCCTTGAAGAATCTAATAGAGGCTATTAACAATGCTGTCACAGAATTGCAAGACGATGTCTCAGCTGATACAATCGCAGCCGAAATAGCGGGTGTCACACCGGAGAACATGGGAAGCGCTGTTTCTACAACTGGCCCAATACTGACAGTTTATCAGAGAACTAGAGATCCCAGTTCTAATGAGGTTTCTATATTTGATATTTCAAATCTATTTTACGGGGATAGGATTCTTCCGGGAAGCTTTTATCTAACTGATCCAAACATCACTGGATCTGGAAATAAAGTAAAAATGACTCTTCGTGATAACAAGCGTGGCGGCCTGTATCGAGCAGATTCCTTAACACAGCACGCTGCCTGGTCAAATGCTGGGACTATCTTGTATCCTGATGGAGTTGCAGTTGTCAAGTCTCCGCATATAGCTTATTTTGGCCAAGATAGATTCGAGGCAACGTTTAAAGGAGAGCAGGATCTTCATATTATGACTTTGAATATTCCTGCTGAAGCAGGGCTAATAAATTCTTCTTCTAATCCCAGGTATATGCAGCTTTCCGCTTCTAATAATGCAAATGATGTAGATCAGAACTTCGTATATGTATCTGGGTTTAACTTACATGATGACAATCTTAATGTTATAATGAGAGGAACACTGGCACAGCCTGTACTTAAAAGAGAAAGAGATGAATTCTTACTTAGATTCAAGATGGATTTTTAAATGATACTAGGCTTAGATATCTCTACAAGCAGTACTGGGTGGTGTGTTCTTGACAAGTCGGGATTGATGGTCTCAATAGGATATATTGATCTTAAAAAAGAAAAAAACTCATTTAAAAAAGCAAAGCTTGTTCAGCAGAAAATATCTGATATACACCTTAATCATGAAATAAAAAAGATATTCATAGAAGAAAATTTGCAAACATTTAGATCAGGATTTTCTTCGGCTAAGACTCTCTCTACCCTGGCGAGGTTTAACGGTATTGTATCATTTATCTGCTATGAGGAATTTAAGATAGAACCTGAATTTCTAAATGTTAATTCTTCTAGAAAGTCACTAGGAATAAAAATTCAAAGAGAGAAAGATTGCGGCAAATCTACAAAGCAACAAGTTCTGGAATGGGTCTCTACTTCTCTAAGCAGCACCAATTACCAGTGGCCTGTTAAAACACTAAAGAGCGGACCCCGAAAAGGCCAGAATGTTTTAGAGGTTGGATGCTATGATATGGCCGACGCATATGTTATTGCTAAGGCAGGAATAGAAGTGAACATTTAACTTTATTTTGATAAACTTTCTTTGTGGAAACGGTAACGTCAAAGATAGAGTTTATTAGAAAGGTGTTCGGGAATGTGATAGTTGCCAGGGATGGCGTTAATGTAGCAGCCCGATGTCCAAAATGCGGCAAATCTGACAAGAAAAAATTCTCTATCAACTTGGAAAACTGGGCATGTCACTGCTGGGTTTGTGGAATAAAAGGCAAAGACCCATACAGAATTATTCTTCACCACATAGACGAAGGTTTTGCACAAGAGTTTAAAATAAGATTTTCATTTCAGAAGAATAGCTTTGAAAATAAGGTGCTTGAATCTGATGTCGCAGAAAGGGTAGTGCTACCTGAAAATATTGTTCCTTTGTTTGGTGAAAATGTTCTCCGGGATCCTGATATAAGGAACTGCTTATCATATTTAAAGATGAGGGGTGTAACTCCCGAAGACATATGGTATTTTAAACTATGCTCCTCTACGTCAGGAAAATTTAGAAGAAGAATTATCATTCCATCTTTTGACTTTGAGGGAGAGTTGAATTATTTTTCTGCTAGAGCTATTGATTCGAATGTTTTTCTTAAGTACATTAACTCTAAGGCAAAAAAGAAAGATATTATTTTTAACGAAATTAACATAGACTGGTCTCAAGAGATAGCCTTGACAGAAGGTCCTTTTGATTTATTTAAGTGCAATCAGAATGCTACATGTCTACTAGGCTCAAAGCTTTCTAGAAATTCCTATCTTTTTAAAAAAATTGTATCTAACAAGACACCTGTTTTACTAGCGCTTGACGGCGACATGAGAAAAGATGCAAGAAAAATTGCCGACCTCCTAGAAAAATACAATATAGATGTCAGGATGATAGACTTAGGCAAGTTTCAAGATGTGGGCGAAATGAATAAGAAGGATTTTCAGATTGCTCGAGAAAAAGCTAGCGCGTGGTCTAGAGAAATATCGCTAAGGGAGAAAATTGCTTCTATTCAAACTGGATCCTTGATCTAGTTTTTTATACCTATATAAGAATGGAGATACACATGGATCTATTGAGAAAGCTTGTAAGAGAAGAAATTAGAATGCTAATGAAA
>Ga0163180_10000880_pt1 | contig 17250 bp, 7 predicted proteins | sample AtlANTMetagenome_2_FD_109647 | JGI IMG/M metagenome (GOLD analysis project Ga0163180, IMG submission 109647) | Marine eukaryotic phytoplankton communities from the Atlantic Ocean - Atlantic ANT 4 Metagenome | ecosystem: Environmental > Aquatic > Marine > Oceanic | place: North Atlantic Ocean...
ACGGGCAGTTTCGAGTGCGTTTCTCTCTTCTTTTTTTCTTTTTTTCTTTCGACGCATCATCATCATCATCATCATCATCATCATCGTCGTCTGTTCTGTGAGATCAATTCGTCTCTCTCTCTCTCTCTCTCTCTCTCTCTCTCTCTCTCTCTCTCTCGCGCGCGCTTTGGGGGTGCTCGAGAGACCCCGCTTTTCTCGCTCTCGCTTTAGGAATTGACGACGGTCGCGCGCCGCGGTTCTCTTCGTTTGCACGCGTGTCGCAGGCGTCCAACCACTCCGAAGCGTTCGAGTCGTACACGAAAGCGAAAGCGCGTTTGGAACGCGTGTTATTCAGCACCACCAGTCTCGATGATGCCGACGAGAGGACAAAACATGGCACGAACAACGCGACGTCGTATCCGATGGATCCGATCGAAGCGTCGAGAGTTTTGCTGAATCGATCGATTTGTGCGCATTCATTAGAGAAGTTCGACGAATCTTTTAACGATGCAGACATGGCGAAGAGCATATTGGAAGGTGCGTTGGAACACGAAGAGCGAAACGGTACGGAGAGATCTACTATACGCAACGAGTTGCGGTTTCGATTGCGCAAGGCGTACTTTCGGTGCGCGAAAGCGGCGGAGAAGACGGAAAATTTTGATGGTGCGTGCGAAATGTATATGCACGCTTTAAAAATTGCGTCGCCGAATACAAAGAATAGTAAAACAAACACGGGTCACATCTTCGATGCAATTGCCGCTCTCGTCGCTCGAGATCAAGTTTCCATCGAGTTCATTTGCGACGATTACGCCAAGCGCATATCCGACGATGAAACGCCAAATCCGTTGACATTTTCCAGAGACGGGAAAGGATTATCGTTGATCCGGCCGGAAAGCGCGAGAATGTCGAAGAAACGAGTCCGTTCGTTACTGTTCGAATATTCGGTAGGCGAGGAAAAACGCGTGCGAGACGAATGGTTGAAATTCACATCTTTACACTTCGGTTTCGAATCCAACGTATTCCACGGAAATTCTACTCGCACGGTGTTTACAAAGACCCAACGAAAATCAATCGCGCGTGGGTTTTTGTCCGGCATTCGCGCGAGAGCGTATTTACGCGCAAATAATGTCACGCAAGCTGCCAAAGATGTCAAAGCGGCCGTGTACATGTGTAAAGACGTCATCGCGTTCGGCGGCGCTTTTCATTATGAACGCGCTTTGTGTTGCGACCGCTTACTCCTCGAAGAAAATATCACGCGAATGGAAATCGCGCAAGGTGGGGAAGAAGGCATAGGACTCGAAAACGATAACTTGATCGTCGACAGTCAAGTCGCGTGCGCGCTTTTCGCGAAACGCGCGGTGGAAACCGAAGAGGCGTTATTGATGAAAGAGAAAGAAGAAAAAGAAATGCCATCCTGCTCGAAATTGCGCTCTCACACTGTCCACGTCTACCAATCTTACTTTGAGAAAATGCAATCTCGATTAACCGATCCAATCAAGGCCGCGTTACGGAAAGGTTCTTCTTTCGCCCTCACCTTCCTGGACAAAGATAAGTGGGAAAACCAAGTTCCAGAATACATGCGCCCGAAACCGAAATATTTCTACTACTACGAGTGGATGAAAGACCGTATCAAAGAGTATTACCCGAGTCTTCCAGAATGCGTGATGGATAAACTCTTATCATTGGACGGTGCCGAGCTCGATTTGTTGTTACAACACCCGCAAGCCATTCGAGGCCAAACCGAGGAATTTCTCCAAGTTCTCGATCAAAAAGGCGAAAAGTTCCTCGAGACGTACAAGACGCCGCAACTCTCCTGGGAAGAAGTCCAAGCGCTGCGCGTGGCCGACGCAAAGAAGAAAAAATTACTCGAAAACCATCGAAGCGACGATGCCGATTCTGATGCCGATTCCGAAGAAGACACCGACCACGCCGCGATAGGCGCCTCCGGAGACGACGGTTTCACCCGCGCCGAGCGCCTCGGCGCGCCCTCCTTCCCCGTTTACCTCCAGACCAACATCGGGAAAAGGAGAAGATCGACGACATGAAAAGCACCATGGCGAAGGAGAGTCAGAAACTCCTCGCCGATACTAATAAAAACGCCTCTCCTCCGGCGCGCAAAACATCGTCGTCGTTAGATTCCATGGATTTTTGAACGTGTAAAAAAATGTTTGTGCGCTTTTTTCGTATTTTATAAATGGTCCTTTTTTTGTCTTCTTTTTCGCTCCATTGATTGACTCCTAACTGTCGATCGTTCGCTCAAAGCTCGCTCTGTTTTGCGCGCAAAAAGCGACGCGGCGCTCTACTTCTTCTTCTTCTCGCATCGTCGTCGCTTCATTTGGAACGCGGGACGAAAACCCGGCGACGACGCGAGCGTCCTCGACCCGCCGTCGAGAGAGAGAAAGAGCGCGTGGTCGACGCGATGCCCGCATTCGAGACCTCCAATGCCGCCGCCGCCGACGCGCAAAGTTTTGGGATTCGAAGCGACTGGCGCGACGACGATGGCAACAACAATACATCATCGTCGAGCCTCCTCGCGAAACCAATCAAAACGGTCAAGGATAAGTTCGAACTGCTGCCAGCATTTCTCAAAGTCAGAGGACTAGGTACGACGACGACACTCGTTTCGCGCGCTCACTCTTTTGGTCTCGTTTCGCTTTGTTCCTACGTCAGAAGAGGCCCAACAAGAACCGATATGTGATTTGAGTTATGTGCTTTTCTCTGGCTCGCTCTCGCGCGAAGAAGACGACTGACCCGATGACGATAAAAATTCCTCTTTTCTTCTTTCCCACGTAATCGTCGTCGTTACATTCGAACGATTCGACGACGTTTTATATAGTTCGGCAGCACATCGAATCGTTCGACTATTTGATCGATGAGGAGATTAAGAAGATTGTCTCGGCGAAAGCGAACAACAAAGTCACGTGCGACTCGGACCCGAATTTTTACTTGCGGTATAAAAACGTCTCGGTTGGGTCGCCGGAAATGATGGACGAGTTGATGATGAAGCACGATATAACACCGCAACAGTGTCGGTTGAGAGATATGACGTACGCGGCGCCGGTGACGGTGGACGTGGAGTATACCAAAGGGAAGGAGATTATTACGACGCATGGCGTGTGCATAGGGAAGATTCCTTTAATGTTGCGAAGTTCTCGGTGTTGCTTAAGGAATAAAGGCGAGGACGAGTTGGCGAGATTAGGTGAGTGTCCGCTAGATCCTGGAGGATATTTCGTCGTCAAAGGCGTCGAAAAAGTGATTTTGATTCAAGAGCAGTTGTCTAGGAACAGAGTGATTATCGAACGAGACTCGAAAGGGTTGATTTGCGCGACTGTGACCTCGAGCACAAACGAACGCAAATCAAAAACGAACATCGTGCAAAAAGGAGGCAAGCTGTATTTACGACACAACACATTCCAGGAGGACATTCCAATAGTTATCGCGTTAAAGGCGATGGGTTTAGAAAGCGACCAAGAGTTGATGCAAAAAGCCGCCGGCGGGTTCGATCCGTTGTGTATGAGCTTATTAGCACCGAGTTTACAAGAGTGCGCCGCGTTGGACGTGCTTACTCAAAACGAGGCGCTAGAATATTGCGGACAAAGAATTCGCACTAGCCAGTGGCGCTTAACGGCCATTGCTGGGAAGGATGGAAAAGCCGCGGCGGAGGCTGTCGAGGCGAGCGAAGGCCCGATACTAGGGTTAACGACGACCATGGGGGTAAATAATTATACGAATAATAGAAATACAGGAGTGAGTGCGAATAAAAACAACATCAACGATGGAAGCGCACCGTTGGGAAAAGAGAACAGCGCGAACGCAAACCACATCAACATAAATAGACGAACGAGATTGGACGAAGCCAGAGATATTTTCGCCGGCATCATCTTAGCGCACGTGCCGGTAGAAGATTACGATTTTCGAGGGAAATCGGCGTACGTGTGCGTGATGATTCGAAGAATTTTATTGGCAAATTTGAACCCCGAGGAAGTGGACGATAAAGATTACTACGGCAACAAAAGGCTCGAATTAGCTGGGCAATTGTTAGCATTACTGTTTGAAGATTGTTTCAAGCGTTTAAACGCGGATTTAAAACGCCAGGCGGATGCAGTTTTATCGAAAGCCAATCGCGCACAGCAATTTGACGTCGTAAAGTGCATACGTCAAGATACGATTAGCAACGGATTAGAGCATGCGATTTCAACTGGAAACTGGACCGTAAAACGTTTTCGAATGGAACGTAAAGGCGTGACTCAGGTTCTTTCGCGTTTGTCGTTCATTTCTGCTCTCGGGATGATGACTCGAATCACATCTCAGTTTGAAAAAACTCGTAAAGTGAGTGGTCCTCGAGCGTTACAACCGTCGCAATGGGGTATGTTGTGTCCTTCGGATACTCCAGAAGGTGAAAGTTGTGGATTGGTAAAAAATTTAGCGCTCATGACGCACGTCACCACGGATTCCGATGAATCGCCGTTGAGAAAACTCGCGCGAGCACTCGGATGCCAACCCCTCGAATTCTTAGCCGGCGAAGAGTTGCACGAAAAAGACGGCGCGCTAGTGCTGCTGAACGGTTCCATACTCGGTTCTGTCTCAAAACCGGTGGAATTTGCGCATAAATTTAGAAAACTGCGTCGCTCTGGACGCATTAGCGAGTTTGTCTCTGTCCACGTGACGAAGGGTTTCGTTCACATAGCTTCGGACGGCGGAAGAGTCTGTCGACCTTTAATCGTCGTCGACGAAACAACGGGTCGGTTGAAAATGAAACAAAAGCATCTCGACGCGTTGAAAAACAAAGAGTGGGAGTTTGAAGACTTCTTGAAAAGAGGGTACGTGGAATACTTGGACGTCAACGAGGAAAACGACGCGTACATTGCGTTGCACGAGAAAGATTTAACTGCCGGCGCGCATACGCACTGCGAAATCGAACCATTTACGCTTTTGGGTGTCTGTGCCGGGATCATTCCATTTCCACACCACAATCAAAGTCCGAGAAATACGTACCAGTGTGCGATGGGGAAGCAAGCCATGGGTAATTTAGCGTTTAATCAACTAAATAGGATGGACACGTTGATGTACACGTTGTGTCTGGCGCAAAAGCCATTGGTGACAACGAAAACGATCGAGTTGATTCAATACGATCGGTTGGGTGCGGGACAGAACGCCGTCATCGCGGTGTTATCAAACACCGGCTACGACATCGAAGATGCTGTGGTCGTAAACCGCGCATCCTTGGATCGTGGGTTCGGTCGATGTCAAGTCTCGCGAAAATACTCGGCGACGATGAAAAAATACGCCAATCGAACGCAAGATAAAGTCTTGAAACCGTCGATGGATCTGATGAAACGCATGAAAAAACATGGGGGTGGGGTGTTAGATGACGACGGATACGCGCAAGTTGGCGTTAGGATTCGAAACAAAGACATTTACGTGAACAAGCACATGCCAAAAAACACTCGCGACCAGGTGGAGAATCCTGATCAGCTCCCCGATCGCGAGTTTAGTCCAGCTCCACAAGTTTACCGAGGTCCTGAAGTGGATGATTGCGTTGTCGATAAGGTCATGCTCACGGTTACCGAGGAGAATCAGCTTGTGGTGAAAACGTTAGTTCGTCACACGCGACGTCCAGAGGTTGGCGATAAGTTTTCCTCTCGCCACGGTCAAAAAGGGGTTGTTGGCGCCATTTTGCCTCAAGAAGATTTTCCGATCACCGAACGCGGCATATGCCCAGATTTGGTCATGAACCCTCACGGTTTTCCATCGCGGATGACTGTTGGAAAACTCATCGAATTACTCGCCGGAAAAGCCGCTTCGGAGGAAGGCATCTTCCGCGATGCCTCCGCGTTTGCCAGCAACGATATCTCTTCCGCCGCCGGTACCACCGGGACGACGAACAAAAATGAATCCGTCGACGAAATCGGTGAAGCCTTACTCAAAAGCGGCTACGCCTCCGATGGTAAAGAAACCTTAATCTGCGGTCTTACTGGCGAATATCTCCAAGCGAGAATCTTCACCGGCCCCGTGTATTACCAAAAACTCAAGCACATGGTGCTCGATAAAATGCACGCGCGCGCTCGCGGTCCTCGCGTTGTCCTAACCAGACAACCCACCGAGGGTCGCGCCCGCCAAGGCGGTTTACGTCTCGGTGAGATGGAGCGCGACTGTTTGATCGGTTACGGTGCCTCTGCTTTGGTTCTTGAGCGTCTCATGATTTCCGCCGACGTCTTCGACGCTCAAGTCTGCGTCACGTGCGGTTTACTCGCGTACAAAGACAAAGCGAGCGGGAGAGACTGTTGTCATAGCTGCGGCGTGAATGCGGAAGTGGCGACCTTGAAAGTCCCTTACGCGTGTAAACTCTTGTTCCAAGAGCTTCAAAGCATGAACATCTGTCCGAGAGTGACTTTAGACGAAGCCTAGAATGCATGTCAAGTACTCCTCTTTACCGCCTTTCGTCCGTGCGCGTTCTCTCTTTCTCTCTCTTTTTTTTTTGTATCTCTTCACAAAAACGCTTGGGTTGAACTGTTTCTTCTCGCAAAGCGCGTGAAAATACGTCGCGCTGGAGAGCTCGAGAGCGATCATCGATCATGTCGGAACCGTCTCCCCCTCCTTCACCGTTTCCGCCGCCGTTCCCTCCTCCTTCTCCGTTCCCGCCGCCGGCGCCGCCTCCGAGCCCGTCGCCTCCGCCACCGGTTCCTTGGGAAGAAACGAGCGCGCATTTCAACGTCTCCGATTCAGACATCGGGTATTCCTTGTTGTGTGCGTTTCTTTTCCCTCCAAAAGTCCTTTTGGAGGGTTGTGTGTGTCGTTGGAGGTTCTGTCCGTCTCTCTCGCGCGCTTCACCGGCGTTTTCTATGGTGGTCCTTTTCGTGCGCACACGCCAGGGATCGATGATGGGAGATTTCGTTCCCTCGAAGGAGATTTCAAATCTATTTCCATATCTGACGTGTTCTCTCTCTCTCTCTCTCTCTCTCTCTCTCTCTCTCTCGATATCAATTTAAAAACAGATTATTTTATCGCCTCGTTCGTCGTTCTCACGTTGTTCGGAGCATACCGACACGCGAACCCAATCTATTTCGGCCGTTTGCGCCTGCGAAACCTCACGCATCCGCCGCCGCCGTACGATAACGTCGAGTTCGATTGGCGTAAAGGCATACCGAGGAGGACGAAATTTTCGAACGTGCATCTGTGGATAATTTGGTTCTTTAAACAAAGCAAAGCGTACGTGTCGTATCTTTACGGGTGGATCGTCCACGTGTTGCGAGTGAGCGACAAGGAGTTTATTCAAACTGCCGGGTTGGATGGGTTTGCATTTTTGAGAGTCGCGCAGTTGGGAGTGCAGATTTTCTTTCCGATTGCGGTTGTCGTGTGCGTGGTGTTGATTCCAATACACGTGGCTATTTGTAGTGAATTAAAAGAACAATACGAACAAGATAAGGCTGAAGGTAAAGATACGACGTTATCTGGTGCAATTGTATCGGTTTTGATGCAAACAACCGCCGCGAATGTGACAAATGAGGCCAATTTGTTGTGGTTGCACGTGTTTCTCTTTCAAGCAATGACGTTATACGTTGTGTGGCTGGTGAGTAAACACGCGAAATCGTTCACGATTTTACGACAACTCTATTTAACTACTAAAGGGGACACGAACTTATGGCGGGCGGTGCACCAACCGGAATCGATTTTAGTGCAATTGGTCAAACAAGGTCAAAACGTGAGCGACGAAATGGACGTGTCGAAGATCCACGAGAATTTAGAGGAGGTTGGCGTGAGGTCTTTGGTGGTGCCGAGTTTACAACGCTCGAAGGAGTTCAACTCGTCCGACGTGGAGAATGCACCAGCGATTGTTAAAGAGGTTGGTCACGGGAGTCTGACATATTTCGAGAGAAAGGAGAGTGGAAATGATATTCCATCGCCAACGAGAAGAGGAAGTGAGGAGATGCCTCAATTCGGAGGTGTCTCGCCAATCAAGAATATCACGAGTCATAGCATTAGTCATAGTAACAGCAGCGATAATAATAGAAGCAACAGTGACCATGGATCAATGGTGATGAAATCCACGTCTTTAATGCGTACGACGTCGCTCGGGTCGAAAGTACTGACTGCGGCTGCGGCAAAATCGACATCCCCGGTGTTCAAATCGCAAACGTTCAAAACGAAAGGCGCGGACTCGTTGAACCGGCGAGAGCGTTTAGGAAGCGCTTCATCGCCAAGAAGCCGCGATGATGACAACGAAGACGGGGATTTCGCGTTTAGTAACGACGATCCGTCTGCACGTTCGGTCGTCTCCGTGAAAGCGAGGCAAAGGAAATCGAGCGGTGGTAAGGGTTTGTTTCGATACGGCGGGCAAAAAAATAGTGGCGACGAAAAAAAGACGGTACAGAAGCAAGCACATCATATGGTTAAAGTATCCGAGGAAAGTTTACCGGCCGGTGGCGATGGCGAGGGTGGACTAGAGATGTCGCCGACATCCTCTGGCAGCGCGTCTATTGCGGGTACGATTACGAATACACCTCCGTTGACCGCATCGGGGGTGAAAAAAACACCATCTCCGTCATCAGTAGGGGTTTCTGTGGAATCCCTCGCTGCTACGGCGTCTCCAAATTCTTCGGTCTCTAAACGCGGCGGCGGCGGCGGCGGTGATAGCGAGGTGTCCTTTAGACATTCAGTCGATGCATCTCCTCAACAGCTAGATTACGATGAAGTCGAGAGGATCGTTTCATCACAAGGTAACACTGACACTCTTACTAACGATGATGCCGATGACGCCGATGAGGTGCTGAACTACTCTCCGAGTCCTCTGAAGAAGAAATCCAAATCACCGTCGGGGCCAATATCCGAGTCTGTGAATGTCAAAAACGATGACGACTCGGACGACGAAGAACGTGGGATGAATCCCAGACAAAAAATCGATCGACACGCGGGAAGTTCGCGGTACGCACCGGCGGAACGTCCGGCAAACACGCGAGGTGCCGGGAGAAGAATCTTGAGCATTTTTGGAGACATGGGGAATCTGGGTCGATCGGTCGTTGGATCATCAATGGTACAAGTCAATCGCGCCGCGCGGAATATATCCGGTCGGAACAATCGTCGTAACAATAATACCGATGATGACGATGCCAACGAGAACGCTTTAGATATTACGGACGACGACGTGAACATGTTGACCTCTTCCATAACGGATACTCGAGAAGCGGCGGCGGCGAGAAATGCGATAATTAACAGGAATACGTCCAGTGGGGTGAGTACGAGTGAAGAACCGGACTTTCAAACAGAACTTAATCCTCCTCAATCGCAACGAAGGATGTCCGATCGAGAAGAGTTGAATGATAATAACAATGGCGGCATGTTCTCTCCGCAAAAACTTGCCCAAAAGCAGTTCCGTCAAAACACCGCCGCGGTGGCAGCTGGTGGTCATCATCGACGCACTGGATCTGGGGGCTCGTTCGGTAATCTGAATTATAACTTAGATATAAGCGAGGCGCAAAAAGTCGTCGAAGGCCGATCGTCTCTCGAAAACGCGATTCGACAAGCGCAAAAAATGGAAGCGGCCAACGCGAAAAACAATGACGGTCGCGACGTCGCAATCGATCACGAATGGTGGACTGGTTTAGATGTCAGTGAAGATCCAACCGTGGAATATAGCTACAGCGATATGGTCGGTGCCTTACCAGACGTGCAACAGTCGCGATCGGTAAACACATACGATCCCGAAAGTCGCAAGTTAATCTCCGTGTGGGCAGAAAACTACGTGATTTTGTTGACCAACATTCCAAAGTTTAAATCAAAACGACACAAGAGTTTGAGAAGTAAACTCTCCGCGAAATTTCTCGACAAATTTGGATCGAGCTTGAATTCCGCCTCGGTGAGAGAAATCGAAGAGAAGGAAAAAGAAGCGAGCAGGGCGTACGCGGATGAACAGTACGCGGCAATGGAACTCATGTTCAACGAAGTTTTTGGCACTGAATTTCGCGGTATGATTCCGGTGTACGACCATCGACAAACCGATCGTTTGTTAGATCAGAGAGACGAGATTAATAACAAGCTCGTACAAATGCGTGGGAAATGTGTAGCGTTTGGTGAGGACCCGCAGAAAATGGCTGAGCTTGGAAGAGAAATGAGTTCTCTGAAACAAAGAAGCGCAGAGAACACGCATGACAAAGGTGAAGAAGAACGCGTAAGATTGCAGGACATCGAAGCACAATCGAATCGGTCCGTAGGTAAAAGCCCGACGTTTTTCACTGTACCCCACAGAAAAAAGAAAGAAACGAGCACGGATCGTTCGACGAAACTGGCTGATTTAGAGCACGAGTTGGAAGTCGTGGACTCGATGATTCTCGAGGAAAGAGAAAAAGCCTGGAACGGCGTCCCCGGTCCGTCGGCATTTGCAGTGTTTGAAACGCAAACGGCAGCTGCCATGGCCGCGCAGTGTTTGTTACACCGAGGCGGTGCGAACGAATTCGTCGTCCATCCAGCGCCTGGTCCATCCGATATAAATTGGCAAACGTTGTTACAACCGAAACGGACCTCGTTCGTTCGTTTCGTGTTTGTCTACCCGGCGATTGTCATTTTGATTCTCACGCCGTCTACTTTGGTTGCCACCATGATCACCTCCGCGTGTACCTTGAAAGCTCCAAGCGACAACATCGAATCTTTCTTGGAATGGTATTGTGATAACGAAGAAGTTGCAGGGTTGCGTTTGTTGGTTTCTGGTATCTTGCCGCCGATTTTGCTCACGTTATGGGAAGTCTTTGCCGTGTCCTTCTTCCTCTTGTATTTAGTACACGCACAAAACGTGCAGGTGTCTCTTTCTGCCACCGATCAAAGGTTCATGAAATTCTACTATTTGTGGGGTTTATTGAACATGTTAATCGGTGGCATCCTCGGCGGGGCAGTTTCCGGGATTTTGCAACAAGCGTTGCAAAATGGCACCACGGTGAGCAGTTTGCAGCAACAATTCGGCACCGTCTTGCCGCTGTCTTCGAATTTCTTCTTATCCTTCGTTTTCTACCGAGCGGTGTTTATTCCAACATACAGGTTGATATTTCCACATCCAGGCGTGATTTGTTACACCGTTAACACGTATTTACGGTGTTGCTTTGGGTGCACACCAACGAAAAGAGATCGAACCATGAAATATTCGCCTCGACAAATGAGAGCCGGGAGAGAAGCTGGTCTGTTTTCGGTGATTATTCTACTTGGCTTGACGTTTTCCGTCATCGCGCCGTTGATTGCCTTGGTGTGCGCGTTCTTTTTCCTCACCAATTTTATCATTTGGAGGTACCATTTGTTATACGTGTACGAACGCGGGTACGAATCCAACGGCACGGTGTTTTACTCGTGCTCTGAATTGATCATGTGGTCGTTGTTAATCGCGCAGACGTTCGTCTCGTCTGTGTTGTTTTCAAAAAGTGCTTACGCCCCGGCGATGCTTCTCTATCTCACGGTGCCGTATTATCTCTACACGTCGTGGCAAAAAATCGTCGCAAAATTCGGCGACGCTCGATCGTGGTCCGTCCCTCTCGGCGAAACCGTCAAAGCGCCGGCGACGGATTTCGGCGGGGATATTTATACGCACCCCGCCTTACGCGTCGGTGCAAGAGGGTGGCACCCAGACGTCGGGAAAGTCTGGAGAGGGTACCCCGGGGTTGTTTCCAAGAGAACGTTTTAATAATAATGCACCTTAGTCGTCGTAGTACGGTCTCGTCAAAGTCCTCCCCTCCTCTTTCTTTCGTAGTACATTTAGGGTTACCTACTGGTACAGTTTAGGGTGAGGACACGTCACAAACATTTTTTGAAATTCTCTTCACTCTTCTTAGTGGACGATTCGTCTTTCTGGTACTACTCTCGTCTCGCTTTGTGTCGGAAGAAGAATTCGAAGAAGAAGAAGAAGAAGAAGAAATGCTGCTGTTGGGAACGACACCGCGCGTGGTCGCCGCGCGAGCAGCTCAAAACCATGAAACGACGACGACGACGACGACGACGACGACTGTGAGAACACGCGCGATGCGGATGCCGATGGGACGACGTGGAGGAGCGGCATCGAGGACGATGTTGAGGCGGCGGAGGAGGACGACGACGACGGTCCGGGCGAGCGAGGATTCGCGGGCGAACGTGGACGCCATCGAAGCGAGGTTTCGCGCCGAACGCGCGGCAGCGGCTGAAGCGGCAGCGGCAGCGGCGGCAGCTAAAGCGGAATCAGAGAAAAATGCGTCCGAGATTACGACACCAACATCGTTTTTGAGCGGCGAGACGTTCGGAGGCGTGGTCCGCGTGTTTGTCGCGACGGGGACTCTGTTCGTGATGGATAAAGTGGTGTCGAAGAAAGTCGCGGCACAAGGCATTTCGTTTCCCGGACCGTTGGTGGTTATGTTCGCATTGATTTTCGCGTTGCTCGCGCTGGATGCGTTGGCCAAAGACGAGAAGAGCTCGTTCTCCGCGCGAGTGTGTCATTTCTTCTCTCCGGCGATGGATTGGATTACCAGCTGGTTGCCAGTGTTTTACGTGCCTTCGCTGGTGACGTTGCCGTTGGTAGTTTCGACGATGGAAGCGGCGACGCTTGGGAAGATCGTCGGGTTGTTAGTCGCCGGGTTCGTGGTGACGTGCGCCTTCTCCGCGAAGTTGGCCACGACGGTGAGACAAATGACCGGCGTCGAGATGCAACCTTTGCCACAAGAAAAAGGGAAACCGCCGACGACGGATTTGGTCAAACAATTGGTTGGTTTTACGACGATGATGAGTTACTTATCCGCGAGTTGGTTACCGGCCACGGATGCGTACCAACCGTTCTTTGTCACGGTCGGGTTAGTTGGCGCGACGGTATCTTCGTTGTTAATCGGTAACGTCAACGAAGTGAAGGCGAAAATGAATCCGATTGTCACGTGCGCAGTTTTATCTAACCTCGGGGTATATATCATGGGTTTATGCACCGGAGCTGGGTACCAAGCCACTTTAAAACTGTATAAATCTGGAGTGTCGTTCACGGATATGAACTCTTTATCCGCCATGGGCGCCGGCGATATCCTCATGGCCTTCTTAGGTTCCGTAATCGTCTCCTTCGCGTTTAAAGTGTACGGCGCCAGAAAAATTATCAAAAGACACGCGGTGGAAATTTTCACATGTTTAGTCGGCACGTCCACGTTTGCTATGTTTTCTACGGCATTATTGGGCAGACTTATCGGGTTAACCCCGGCAATTTCTCTTGCATTGGTACCACGCTCCGTTACGGTCGCTTTAGCGATGCCAGTGACCGTGTCCTTGGGCCATCCAGAAATGGTTTCGTTAACCGCCGCCGCCGTCGTCTTAACCGGTCTTCTCGGTTCTGCGTTAGCCACGAAAGTGTTGGACCAGTCCGGCGCGAACGACCCAATCTCCAGAGGTATGGCGACAGCTGCTTCGTCTCACGGTTTAGGCACCGCGGCGTTGGTAAGTAAAGAGCCGGAAGCGTTACCGTACGCCGCGTTGAGCTACGCGTTGAGCGGCATCGTCAGTTCCGTTTTGGCGGCGACGCCAGTCGTCACCGCCGCCTTGGTCGGTATCGCCGGTGGCGTTTGAGGTACCGCTTCTTAATGCCATCAGTGCACGACTCAAAAATGTGCCATCAGTGCGACTCGAGAACTGAAGAACTGCTTCCCTGGGGGGTGGTGGTGTTCGCGGTGGTGTTGTGAAGATGAAGATGTTTTATCTACTGTAGTATTCGAGTTATATTTAGTATTTTTATCATGCGTTTTGACGTTCTTCTTCTTCTTTTTCGTGTTCTTTTTTTTTATCTCGTTTTGGACCTAATCATCTTGCGTCACTTTTCTTTCCGAACACCACCGCTTTGAGGAGGAAGAGAAAGGCAAAGACGACGAAGATTTAGACGCGAAAGAGCGGAAACCCACCGCGGGGCACCACCACCACTACCTGTGCGCGTCGTCGTCATCATGTCTGCGATTTTGGAGAAGATAGCGTCGATCGAGCTCGAGATGTCGAGAACGCAGAAGAACAAAGCGACGGAGAATCATCTCGGGTCCTTGCGAGCGAAACTGGCGCAGCTTCGCCGGGAACTGATCGAACCGAGCGGGAAATCGGGCGGCAAAGGCGAAGGGTTCGAGGTCACGAAAACGGGCGATTGTAGAGTTGGTTTAGTCGGGTTCCCGTCGGTTGGAAAGAGCACGCTTTTGACGAAACTGACGGGGGTGCATTCGGAAGCAGCGGCGTACGAGTTTACGACGTTGACGTGCGTACCCGGGGTGATTAACTATAGAGGCGCGAGAGTGCAATTATTGGATTTGCCAGGTATTATTGAAGGCGCGAAAGATGGGAAAGGACGAGGACGGCAAGTCATATCTACTGCTCGTACTTGCGACGTCATCGTGGTCGTCCTCGATGCGATGAAACCGTTGACGCACAGACGGTTAATCGAGAAAGAATTGGACGGTTTCGGGATTCGATTGAATAAGAAACCGCCGAATATTAGTTACACCGTAAAAGATAAGGGTGGAGTGAACGTGTTGCCGTTTAAGCCGAAATCCGGGGAAGATCCCGCGTGGTTGGATGAGAGCACGGTAAAAGCGATTTTAGAGGAGTATCACGTGAAGAATTGCGACGTGAAGATTTACGAAAACTGTACGGACGAAGAGTTGATTGATGTTATCGAAGGGAATAGAATATATACGCCGTGCGTGTACGCCGTGAACAAGATCGATCAAATTACCGTGGAGGAGTTGGAGTTATTAGACGCGATGCCGCACTACGTGCCAGTCTCGAGTGGTAAAGAGTGGAATTTGGACGGGTTGTTGGATAAGATTTGGGAGTATTTAAACTTGACGAGGATTTATACCAAACCGAAAGGCCAAAACCCGGCATACGATGCGCCAATTATTTTGAAGAAAGGACAAGTAACCGTGGAAGATTTTTGCAACTCGTTGCACAAGAGCATGGTGAAGAATTTCAAAGAGGCGAACGTGTGGGGGATGTCAGCGAAGCATCGACCACAGAAAGTCGGGAAGGAACACGTGCTGTGCGACGAAGATGTGGTACAAATAGTCAAGAAGATTTAAAAATACAATGCAATAATGTAGCGAGCGAGCTTTAATACTACTACTAAGACTAAGACTAATACTAATCCATCTAATACATCGATATGTACGAATAGATTCTTACATCCATTTCGTGAAGGCGTTTTCGGCTCTTTGCATCAGCTGAGATACTTTCTTGGCGTCTCGCAACATTTCCGCTTCGGCCAGAGTCATTGGTTTTGACTTTTCCAAGTAATAGATGACAATGTTTTCTTCCTCATCCTCTTCGTCATCTTCAGAATAAGACGAAAAAGAAGACGGTTTCTTCGCGTCGACGGTTTCCGATGTTGCCATTTGAATATTGTCGTTTCGACTCGTGTTCTCTTTTCCTCCGGAAGAAGGCGAAACGACGACGCGTTCGTACAACTCGTCCAACTCATCGTTGATTTGCGATGACTTGGACTGCCTCAACGCCTCTCGAGCGGCGATGGCGCGTGCGTGAATACGTTCGCTGGACTGTTTTCTCCGCAGTTCGTTCATCGAATTGCTCTTGTCACCGGTCGGAGACAAAATGTTCGATGAAGATATAACATCTTTTCGTTCCGGAATCACGGTAGGAGACGACGGTTGGTTTTCCAAAAGATGAACACCAAGCGAGTCCTCGTCGACGTCTTTGTTTCCTATCGAATCACCACTCACTGCTTTTTTAACTGGTGACATAGATAACACGCTGCTCTTGTTTTTTTTCGTTGGCAGCACATTCGCCCACTCGTCCTCTTCCTCTTCCTTCTCTTTCTTCTCCGCGCTGCTAGGGAGGCCACCGGCCCTCGATGCGTCGTCGAAATACTTCGGCAACTTCGCACCTAAATTCTTCGCTACGCTCGCACCTTCGGTCAACATTCTTCTCTCCTCTTTCGTTAACATGTCCGGATCTTCCATGCGTTCTAACTTCTTCTCCATCGATTCCATTTGCATTTTCTTCACGCGCTCTCGTAAGAGTTCCTCTTTCGATGGGTCTTCATCAAATTCATCCTCATTCTCATCCTCATTCTCATCGACATCCTCCTCCGTGATTTCTTCTTTTACTTTTAAAGCGGGCGTTTTGAATACGTCTTCGTCTTTCTCTTCTGCGGCGCGTTCGCCCGCGTCTTCAACGAAAATTTCCTCCTTCACGAACATCAATTCCACCTGAACTGACCCGACTCCTCTCGTGCATCCTTCCAGCTCTACGTCCAATTCAATCTTTGTTTCTTTTTCGCGAGAGAGATTAAATCCTCCTTTCACGTCTTTCATCCAGATCGATCTCGCGCCTTTACACTTTTGCTTCGTTTTCGTTTTCACATCCCAAACGGACAATCGCACTTTTTCTTCATCACTTGCGTTCGCACCGTTCGTAATCGGCCCTAAATCCATTGTCCCCCGTTCGTCCCAGATTGGATTTTCCGTTTTCTTCGCGATCTTCGTCCGAAATTTGAGCTTGTCCCCGACTTCGAGCACGAACAAGAGCCGTTTCCGTCTGGTGCGCGACGATTTGATGTTTTTGGCGGATCGAATGTGAAAATGGAGGACGAGTTTGGTACGCCGAGGAGATGGCGTCTTCTCGGAAGACGACATCGCGAGTTCGCCGAAAAGAGCAGAAATCTGCTCGACTCGAAGTGCACTGGCGACGACGATTGATCGCGTCGTTCGTCGACGCTTTTTCTTAGGAGGGCCAAAAAACTGGGGAAATTGTAAAGAGGGGATTCTTGTCGAGAAAAAAGTTCTGATTTTACAACTTGATGACACCTTTGGGTTCTCGCCGCATGGCAATCTATACGTCTTCCTTCTCGTTGTCGTCGTCGTCGGTGTCGTCGTCGCCGCCAATTTGTTGTGTGGGTATGATATCACTATCCTCCTCCTCCTCCTCCTCGCAGTCGTCGTCTTCTTCTGGTTCGTTTCGTTTTCCTAAAAACGACCATCCAAAGCTCCTCTTCTTCTTCTCTTCCTGTCGCTTGTTCAACGCGGCATTTAATTGAGCGAAACCGTCGTCGATTTTTGGTTGCTTCTGCGGCTCTTCTTCTTCTTCTTCTTCTTCTTCTGGTTCGTTTCGTTTTCCTAAAAACGACCAGCCAAAGCTTCTCCTCTTCTTCTCTTCCTGTCGCTTGTTCAACACGGCATTTAATTGAGCGAAACCGTCGTCGACTTCTAGTTGCTGCTGCTCTTCTTCTTCTTCTTCTTCTTCTTCTTCTTCATCTTCTTCAGGTTCTTTTTGTTTGAATCCTAAAAAGGACCATCCACTTCT
>Ga0163180_10000881_pt1 | contig 17232 bp, 15 predicted proteins | sample AtlANTMetagenome_2_FD_109647 | JGI IMG/M metagenome (GOLD analysis project Ga0163180, IMG submission 109647) | Marine eukaryotic phytoplankton communities from the Atlantic Ocean - Atlantic ANT 4 Metagenome | ecosystem: Environmental > Aquatic > Marine > Oceanic | place: North Atlantic Ocean...
ATTGAAATCGAAGAGCATCTAAATCAGCACTACGGCAGGTTGTTTGACCGGCTCCGTCGAGCATAATGCACGTAGTTCTGTAGCTACATATAGCTTCCTTACATAGCTTCCGGGCACGCGACGTTCATCTGGACGGTCACATGACTTTGGGCGTTACGTTAAAGCTTCTTTGTATTTGCAAATCCAAATAAGTACGACACAAATGGCAAATTACTTGGTTACTGGCGGTGCCGGATTCATTGGTTCGCACATCGTCGATGCGCTTCTGAATCGTGGTGATTCAGTTCGCGTCTTGGATAATCTTAATAGTGGAATCGGCCAGGAGCGTCTAACGGATCGCGACCGACTGGAGTTTATCCAAGGTGATCTGCTAGATAGTGAAGTTATATCCAGGGCTGTGGAAGGGATTGATGTTGTATTCCATCAGGCTGCATTGGCCTCTGTCCCGTACAGCTTAGAAAATCCTTTAGCAACTCACAGTGTGTGTGCTACAGGAACCCTTCAATTACTGGAGTCATCCCGAGCGGCAGGAGTCAGGCGGCTGGTTTACGCAGGCAGCAGTAGTTGTTATGGCCAGTCAACTTCCGAAATCCAGCGTGAAGGCGACGTAACCAAGCCTTGTTCACCCTACGGCGCGGCCAAACTCGCCGGGGAACAGTATTGCCACGCGTTTTACGAGTCCTATGGATTTGAGACTGTGGTGCTACGCTATTTCAATGTTTTTGGCCCACGACAGGATCCGAACAGTCAGTATGCTGCTGTCATCCCAATTTTCATTACAAGAATGTTGAACGGACAAGCACCGATCGTTTTTGGTGACGGTACACAGTCACGCGACTTTACATTTGTTGCAAACGTGGTTCATGGAAACTTACTTGCAGCCGACGCTTCGGCGGCAGTTGGCCACAGTATCAACATGGCTGCGGGAATGCGCGTCTCGTTAAACACTTTGATTGATTCCTTAAACGAGTTGATGGGCACGGAAGTGGCAGCAGACTATCAACCGGAGAGAGCGGGGGACATCAAGCACAGTTCTGCGGATATCTCACTGGCAAGGGAATTACTCGGATATGAACCGGTTGTAAGTCTCCAGGATGGCATTCGCGAGACGCTTGAGTACTACAAGAGTGTTCATTCGGCCAAAAACTAAGGGGCAAATGCGATGAAGGTATTAATCGCCATCGCCACTTATAACGAAGTTGAAAACATTCCTACGCTCGTAGAGCGTCTCAACCAAATCGTGCCGGATGCCGATATCCTAATCGTTGATGATGACTCGCCCGATGGAACGGGCCAATGGTGTAAGGAAGCATCAATGGTTAACGATCATCTTGATGTGATTATTCGCAAGGATGAGCGCGGTTTAGGTTCAGCAACTATTCGAGGCATGCAGGAAGCGATTGACCGTGGATATGACGCCTGGCTTGGCATGGACGCGGATTTTTCACATCCACCGGAAAAGGTGCCGGCTCTCATTTCCAGACTTGCTGATAGTGGTGAACGGGAAGTGGATGTGGTCATCGGATCCAGGTACACCAAAGGTGGTAGCGTGGATGGCTGGCCGGTGCGAAGACGGCTAATGAGTCGTGGTGTCAATTTATATGCCCGCACACTAATGGGATTACCCGTGAAGGATTGTAGCGGTGCATTTCGGTGTTGTCGGACGAAGATCCTCGAACGAATTGATTTTGAAATATTCCGTAGCACGGGTTATTCATTTTTTGAGGAGTTTCTGTGGCACGCGAAACGAGCAGGAGCTCGATTTGCTGAAGTTCCTTTTACATTCACGGATCGTCGATTTGGTGAGAGTAAGCTCAATGGATCAGAGGCGGCCAAGTCACTTGCTGTCATGGCACGTCTTGGCGTAAAGAACTGGCTCAAGTTCTGAGAATCGCTGGCTCAGTGTGGCAGCATTGAGTAAATTCCGCGGTTACAATGCGGGAATCCCGGACTGGTCAACACGCATTTAATTCACAGCAGGATCAAAAAGTGAATATGGTTAAGCCTCTGTTTTTTGCTGTCTCGCTGCTTGTCGCAGCCCAATCCACGGTCAGTGCTGAAGAATTTAGTACAGATGTCGCAATTAATATTGGCGATGTGCAGCGCATCAATACGCCGGTAAGACTTCTGGTGGAAATGCCGGAGAAGTTTGTTGGTAAACAAGGCGGAATCATAATTGGTGATCGGTTCCTGCCGGCACAAATCTCGAAACCGGGATTAGTGTCCACCCGTAATTTCGATACCCAGGGAAAACTGGAAGTGACGCTGTTATTGGCGAATATTCCAGCAGGTAGATCATCCGGCGGCAAGCTGTTGGTTAACGACGAAGTCGATGCACCGGCAAAACTCGAGTTTCGTGACGAGGCAGGGAAATACACGGACATTTCCATCGAAGGTCGAAATGTATTGCGATACATGTATGAAGCGCTTGATAACTCGACAAAGGAGCGGCGGATGGAGACTTACAAGGTCTATCACCATCTGTACGATCCGACGGGCAGCAAGTTTGTAACCAAAGGTGCCGGTGGTTTATTCCCGCATCATCGCGGTCTCTTTTTTGGATTCAATCGCATTAGCTACGGTGATGGTAAAACCGCCGATATTTGGCATTGTAACAATGGTGAAAGTCAGGCTCATGCCAAAGTGATCAGTGAAGATTCGGGGCCACTTTTCGGTCGACATACACTGCAGATTGAATGGAAAGGTAAAGACGGCGCAGTGTTTGCCGTAGAGACGCGTGAAATGACTGCATACAACGCCAAGGGCGGGGTGATGGTGGAATTCGCGACAAAATTAGAGTCCAAAGTCGGCAAAATCAAGTTAGACGGCGACCCACAACACGCTGGATTCCAGTTTCGTGGCTCACAACACATTCCGGACAAGACAAAGGACCAGACGTATTACGTGAGGCCGGACGGTAAAGGTGAACCTGGTAAATTCCGCAATTGGCCCAACGACAAAGATCATGTCAATCTTGCATGGCACGCCCAGTCATTCGTAATCGATGAAACCCGATACACGTGTTGTTATCTCGATCGTCCTGACAATCCAAAGGAAGCAAGATTCAGTGAGCGAGATTACGGTCGCTTTGGTTCATACTTTGAATACACCGTTTCCGAAAGTAACCCTTTGTATCTGAATTACCGGATTTGGTTACAGGAGGGTGAGATGACCGTGGAGCAGGTCGAGCGTTACAGTAAGGATTTTGTGTCGCCTCCGGAGGTTACGCAATAATCCAATCGTCTCTGCTACTAGCACGCAGATTTATCGCGTTTTAAAATACTCGCAAACACATAACAGGTTTAAACAGCTGGGCATAACTGAATGCGGAATGCCTAAGTTTCTTTTCAATTTGCCATTCAACGAGGATTCATCAGATGTCAGAGCAAACCGGTGGAATTGACAACGTGATGCAGGAAACCAGACTCTTCCCACCTTCAGAAGAGTTTGCATCGGCCGCAAGTATTGGGTCGCTCGAGGCATATCAACAGCTTTATGATCAGGCAAAAGCAGATCCGGTTGCCTTTTGGGGAGAGTTGGGGCAACAGGAATTGCACTGGTTTGAACCGTTCAATGAAATCCTGCAGTGGGATGAACCGTATGCAAAGTGGTTTGTCGGCGGTAAGACCAACGTATCCTACAATTGCCTTGACGCTCACCTGGATACAGAACGGCGTGACAAGCTGGCGATAATCTGGGAAGGTGAGCCGGGCGATAAACGCACGTTGACCTACGCTCAGCTGCACTCCGAAGTTTGCCGGTTTGCCAACGCTCTCAAATCAGTGGGAGTGGGTGAGGGCGATGTTGTTTCCGTTTACATGCCTATGGTGCCGGAATTGGCAATTGCCATGCTGGCATGTGCACGTATTGGAGCAATTCATTCAGTTATCTTTGGCGGATTCTCTGCGGAATCAATTGCAGATCGAAACAATGATGCCAGTGCCAAAGTTGTACTGACCGCTGATGGTGGATGGCGGCGCGGCAAAGTGCTCGAACTGAAAAAGACGGTGGATGAAGCACTTGAAAAGTCACCAACAGTGGAATCCGTGATCGTTCTTAAGAGAACTGAGAACGCAGTGGAAATGGTGGAAGGACGCGACTATTGGTGGCACGACCTTTTGGATAATGTCGATGACGATTGTCCAGCCAAGCCGCTGGATTCCGAGGCCCCGCTGTTCATTCTCTACACGAGCGGTTCGACGGGAAAACCAAAAGGCATTAAACACACAACAGCCGGATACAACCTATACGCCAAGAAAACGTTTGAGTGGGTGTTTGATCACCGCGATGACGACATCTATTGGTGTACGGCAGATTGCGGTTGGATTACCGGTCACAGTTACATTGTTTACGGTCCCCTTTCTGCCGGCGCCACGGCACTGATGTATGAAGGTGCTCCCAATTTCCCGGAAGAGGATCGATTCTGGGATCTTGTTGAAAAGCACCAGGTGACTATTCTCTACACTGCTCCGACGGCGATCCGGGCGTTTATCAAATGGGGTGATCATCACGTTGAAAAACATGACTTATCGAGCTTGCGTTTGTTAGGAACGGTGGGAGAAGGCATTAATCCGGAAGCATGGATTTGGTACCACGAGAAGATCGGTAGCGAGCGATGCCCGATCGTTGATACCTGGTGGCAAACTGAAACTGGTGGCATCATGATGTCGCCACTCCCCGGAGCCATCGCTACGAAGCCAGGCAGTTGTACGAAGCCATTACCGGGAATTATTCCGGCGATTGTTGATGAGTCGGGCGCGCCGGTCGGACAGAATCAAGGTGGCTGGCTAGTCATGACGCACCCATGGCCGGGAATGCTACGCGGTATTTGGGGCGACGATGAACGATTCAAGGATCAATATTGGAGTGCAGTTCCGGGTAATTACCTTGCCGGTGATAATGCCCGTTGCGATGAAGACGGGTATTACTGGATCATGGGGCGCATTGATGACGTGATCAATGTTTCCGGACACCGACTAAGCACCATCGAGGTTGAAAGTGCTCTTGTAAGTCATCCTTCGGTTGCTGAAGCTGCAGCGGTAGGTCGTAAGGACGATCTCAAAGGACAGGCTATTGCAGTGTTTGTCACGGTTGTCGGTGCTGAACCGACTGAAGAACTCAAGCAGGAGTTGAAACAGCACGTGCGCAATGAAATCGGTGCACTAGCTCAGCCGGATGATGTTCGGTTTACCAACGCACTGCCCAAAACACGAAGCGGCAAGATTATGCGGAGGTTGCTTAAAGACATTGCCGAAGGCACCGAGTCAGTTGGTGACACGAGTACCCTGGAAGACTACTCAGTGCTGGCACAGCTTCGTGCACAGGACGAGTAAACAAAGACGAAGATGACTCTTAGTTTCCGGCCACTTCCACAGCAGACTCAGATGGGTTTCCGGCACTTTCAATACGACTGAGCATTTCTTCAGGATTCTCGAAGTTTAGAAACGTCGGAGATGACTCAGGAGTGATTCGTGTTGCCATGCCAGCCACACGCCATCCGTCTTTCTGGTTTTTCATCACCCAGATGATTTCGAATTCTCGGGCCACGGTTTTACCTGGCGGGATTTCGCTCCAGGAGCTGTTCACATATGCGCCCCCTTTTACCGTTTCAACTTTGCCGACCTTGAATTGTGCTGACGGCGATCCCGGCGGTTGAACCACGAGATTATGCTTACTCGTTTCGATTCGCGCTGTTTCTGTGAGCAACGCTGCTACGATTGGTTTGTCGCCGTCCTTCATTGCAGCCAGGAACTGCTTAATTACCTGGTCTGGCGAGGCATCCTTAGCGATATTGAAGCTTGTTGAATCAACGTTTATCTCAGTTTCATCAGTTGATTGGGTGTTCTGAGCACCTGTCAGATTCGAATCATCCAATTCTCCTGGTTCTACAACAGGCGGATTCTCTTCTAAATCCGTTGAGGATTCATCGACGGGGTCTCCACAACCAATGGTAAACGTGGCTGTGATGAGAATTGCTAGCCAATTGGAGGAAAATAGGTGTCTAAGTTCACTAGAGAACATCGTTGAGGGCCCTTCCCGTAATCGCAAATCGATGACGTCATGTCATTTCTTGGTGCGGAGTTTCTCACAGAATGATATTCGTGGTCAATATGGATTACAGGGAACCCGGATTTGGCCGCACAGTTTAACAACTGTGTTTTTGATTGATAGATTCGTGATTAAGAAATAGGCACTCTGCTTAGGAATTGGGCAGGGTCTAAACATCACTCTCGCTCTGACGCGTTTCCGTTCTCAATATAACCGTCAAAAACTATACAGCCCTAATTGTGGGTCTATTTTCACAGCGGAATAACTAAATTCGACGATGAATGGTGTGGAGTAGTGCCGGCGCTTGGTCAGAATGGACTATTCCGTAGTTGAAAAAACATACTTGTTTTGTCGTTGGAGGAATAGTGATGAAGCGTTTAATGATTGCGATGCTTGTTATCGCCAGTATTTTCACCGTGTCTTTAAGCAACAGTTTTGCTGGTGAAAAACGTGCAGTAGTAGAAAAGATTTCATCGATCGTGAAGATTGCAAAGACTGAGAAGTCCGAAGATGCAAAACCACTGATCACCCGCATTAAGAGCGGTGTGGAGGCAACTACAGACGCAGTGAAGGATGCAACCGAAGGCAGAGTGGCAACCATTTGCGAGAAATGCAAAGGTGCTGTTAGCAAAGCTAAGAGCGTTGTAGCAAAGGTACGTGAAAAGGTATCTCGTAATTAGGTTGCGACTTGCCGGTATTGATTCATCTATTGATGAATCGGTCGAAACAACCAAACGCACGGTTGAGACTCCAAATCTCAACCGTGCGTTTTTTTTGTTCTCTGATTAGCAGTGTATTTCGACGATGTCTTTATCAGCCGGCACGTAGTCGCCTTTCACCTGAGTTCCGTCGTGGACATTGATTCCCCAGACTTTCGCAAATTTGAACGACTCTGCTACATCTTTATGGATCAACTGTGAAAGCTCCACTAATGTCTCTCCGCGTTTGATAGTAAACGGCTTGTCAAAGTTCGCTTCCTTTTGTGTTGGCATCTTGGTGTAAACACGAACGACATCCAGTGCACGAAAAACTGCATCACGCACTTCATCTAGTCCAGTCCCGGTCGTTGCTGAGATATCAAAGGACTTGAACACGATTGGGCATACTTCGTTAATCCATTCTCGCCTACCGGCTGAGTCCGAGTCATCCGTCTTGTTATAAATAGCATAGGTGCGGGTATAGGATCGCCCGATGTCTTCTTCATCCAAATACGTATCATTGGCTAGACGCGTTTTTCCATCGTTAAATCGATCGAGTATGGCGGCGATATCTTCAGCACAGTCATCATTCCCTAAGTCGATAAACAGAAGGACGATGTCTGCCCCGCGTACGAGGTTGACCATGTTTTGGTCCATGACATCGTTGGTGACCGGCGGCGTGTCAATGACCTGGATCATCACGTCTTCAAAGGCCATCATGCCTGGAATCGGATCTCGTGTCGTAAATGGATAATCGGCTACTTCCGGTGTAGCTCGAGTGACTGCTGTTAGGAATTGACTCTTACCACTGTTTGGTGGCCCGATAAGGACGACGCGTCCGGCACCTTGATGCGGAATTTTAAAACCACTTTGAGCATCACTTGTAGGTTTCTTCGCACCATCGGCGATATCATTCTTTACCTTACTGATCTTCTGCTTGAGATCAGATTGGAGCTTATCAGTTCCTTTGTGCTTTGGGATTTCCCGTAGCATAATCTCAAGGCAATCCAACTCTTCCTGAGGACTTGTTGCTTGACGGTATGCTTGTTCGGCTTTACGGTATTGCGGTGTTAGATTTGCTGGCATGCAAAACCTAGTCAAATACGTGCTAGATTACTATCCTGTACGCGTTCAGTTTATCGCGCCGTTGGCGCAGGCTAAACAGCTGTTAGCTCAGATGGTTGGTCATACTGTTAGTCCGGAATACGAGGGAGAGTTTGTTGGACAACGCCAAGATTTCACAAACAATAACGATGCTTGCTGACCTGCTCGAGTTTCAGGGTGCCAATGCGTTTAAAATTCGGGCTTATCGAAACGGTGCACGTGTCATTAAGGACTATCCGGATTCCATCAATTCGATCATTGAAGAAGATCCAGCCAGCCTTCTCAGTATTGACGGGATCGGCAAAGGTGTGGCTGAGAAATGCGTGGTGTTAGTAGAGACGGGTGAGCTACCACAAATCAATGAAATCCTGGAAGAGATACCAAGGTCTGTTTTAGATCTATTGCGAATCCCGGGAATGGGACCCAAGAAAGGAGCCATGCTATATCGGGAACTAGGTATCGCAAACCTCGATCAACTTAAAGAGGCATGCAAAGCGGGTGTCGTTTCCGACTTGAAGGGATTTGGTGCCAAGACAGTTGAGTCGATTCTGGCTGGGATCGAAATCGCCGATGCTGCGAATAAACGGGTTTATTGGGCGAAGGCGGATGAAACTGCCAGACAGATTCTCGATCACATGCAGCGTTGCGGAGAAATCAGCAAGATTGAACTTGCCGGTAGTTATCGTCGTCGTCGCGAGACAGTCGGAGACTTAGATATTCTCGTCGTTTCCGAAAACGCAGAAGTTGTCATGGACCATTTTGGTGCTTATCACCTAGTTGAGTCAGTAATTGGACGCGGCGATACGAAGATGAGCGTACGAATCGAAGAGTCGTTACAGGTTGATCTCCGCGTCGTTCCAGCAGAGTCATTCGGTGCAGCGTTGCAGTATTTCACAGGTTCCAAGGATCACAATGTGGTTCTGCGCGGTCTGGCCAAGCAAAGGGGGCTAAAGATCAACGAATACGGTGTCTTCAAAATGGATGGAGACAAAGAAACATACGTTGCCGGTACGACCGAAGAAGATGTCTATGCAGCGATGGAGTTGCCCGTATTTCCACCCGAATTGCGAGAAGCCAGACGTGAATTTGACTGGGCAGCAGAAAAGACGATTCCCGACTTGATCCGCGAGCAGGATCTCGTTGGTGATTTGCACATGCATACTACCGCTACCGATGGCAAGGCAACTCTCGAAGAAATGGTTGAGGCAGCGCAGGCACGTGGTCTCAGCTATATCGCAATTACGGACCACTCTCAGCGTGTAAGTATGGCTCACGGGTTGGATGCAGACCGCCTGCTGGCACAGTGGAAGGAAGTTGATGCACTAAATGAAAAACTTGATGGTTCGTTCAGGATTCTGAAGGGTATTGAGTGTGACATCCTTGAGGCGGGTGGAATGGATCTACCGGATGAAGTGTTGTCTCAGGGTGACTGGATCATTGCCAGCGTTCATTACGGGCAGCGTCAGAGTCGTGAGCAGATCACAGACAGGATAGTCGGTGCACTGGAAAATCCTCATGTGCATATTATTGCTCATCCCACGGGGCGGCTCATCAATCGCCGTGAGGCTTACGAGGTGGATATGGAGGCGGTCATGCAAGCGGCCGTGGAAAACGGCAAGTTACTCGAGCTAAATGCTAATCCAGCCAGGCTCGACCTCCATGATGTTCATTTAGCCGCTGCAAGGAAGTATGCAATACCAATCGTTATCAGCAGTGATGCTCACAGTGTTGATGGGTTGGATGTGTTGAAATACGGTGTGTTGCAGGCACGGCGTGGTGGTCTGACGGCTGATGATGTCGCTAACACCAAGAGTTGGGATGCAATAGAGAGTATATTAGGGCGATAGACCTACACTTGGAAATAAATTCGATAAAGGGATGAATCATGGACCGACGTAAGTTCATAAAAGGCACTGTTGCTGGAGCAGTGGGAATAGCCAGTGCTACTAATACTGGGTTATTTGCAGCTGAACCAATCTCCCGACATAGCGGCCATAAATTTAAGTACAGTCTGGCTGCTTATAGTTACCGCCAACTTCTCGGTGGTGACCTTAAGTCGCTGTCGCTTCATGAGTTTATTGACGACTGTGCCAGTATGGGACTAGAAGGTACAGAATTAACGAGTTATTACTTTCCAGAGGAAGTAACGCCGGAGTACTTAAACTCACTCAAGCAACATGCTTTTAAGCTTGGAGTGGATGTCTCGGGTACGGCAGTTGGGAATGACTTTGGGTATGCAGAAGATGATCCGAAGCGTAAAGAGCAAATTGATCACGTGAAGACTTGGGTCAAGCATGCGCAGATTCTCAATGCACCGGTCATTCGTATCTTTGCTGGTCACCAAAAGCCGGGTGTTGACGAAGGCAAGACTCATAATTTGATGGTCTCGGCAATCGAGGAGTGCTGTGATTTTGCTGGAAAACATGGCGTGTACCTGGCACTGGAAAACCATGGTGGTCCAACCAGTACGGCAGAGGGTTTGATGAAATTCGTTAACGATGTGCAAAGCCCTTGGTTTGGAGTAAACCTGGATACCGGAAACTTTAGTAGTGATGATGTTTACGCAGAAATGGAGCAAGTCGCACCTTACGCAGTAAACGTACAGGTGAAAGTTGCAGTACGCGGGCCGGATAAAGTAAAAAAGCCATCGGACTTCGACCGGTTACGGAAGATCCTGCAGAATTCAGGTTACCGCGGATATGTTGTGCTTGAGTATGAAGAAGGTGGGGAACCCAGAGAGGAGTCTCGGCGTTGGATGTCGGAACTCAGAGAAGTTATGGGTGGTTAAGTGACTCCAGCAGTGTTTGCGGAAGTCATCGATGACAGCTTTTACTACTATTTAGATTGTCTGTTAGTTGCCCAAAGAGGGAACCGACGTGCTGAAAATCGAACGGATCTGGCAGACCAAAGAAAAATCGCCATCCCATCATGCGCAAATGTTGGGTGTGCTCGGTGAGTTGATTTTTTATAACGTATTGTTCTTGCTGGGAATTATTGCTCTCGGTTTTCTACTGTTTTCCTTTGAGCAGCGTATTCAGTACTACTTTCTTTTGCTCGCCATTATTTCTTTTGTGGTGATCGGCGGTCGCGGGATCGTTGGAATCTTGAGCAGCAGTAAACTAGCTGGTCGGCGATTACTTCAGATTCGTCGTGTCCAACGAACCGGTAAGACGCTACTAGGGGAAATCAAGGATCATATGCCATATGTTCCACCTCATGATGTGTATAGCGATAGCCACGGCACTCATTTTAAGTATCGACTGGATAGGGTGAGAAGTGACTTTTGGAGCATGTTGGCGATCGCGTGCTTTTCTTTCACATGGGCCGGTGTTTCCGTGTTTCTATTGTTGATGTGCTTCGATTCGCTCTCGGATGGTTTCTGGAGCCATTGGATTCTTTGGGCATGTTTACTTAGCTCGGTTGCCATCTGCGCTTGGTCGGCCAGGTATTTCTTCGTTCAACTCAAGGTCATCACAAGTGTTGGACCAACAATTTTGGAGATCGACACACATCCCTTACGGCCGGGGATGTCCTTTAACTGTATGGTTCGCCAGACGGGTATGCTCAGTGTGAAGTCATTGAGGCTTTATTTGATATGTGAAGAGCTAGCAAGTTATCACCAGGGCACGGATGTTAGAACGGAAGTTGTCGAAGTCTTTAACGAACAGGTGGGGATTGAAAAGAATTTCCAAATCTCCCTCAACGAAGCATTCTCGATGATTACACCGATACAGATTCCGGATCAGGCCATGCATTCCTTTCGAAGTAGTTCGAATGCAATTCAATGGAAACTGGTTGTATTAGCCAGATTCAAGACTCAGCCCACGATTCGCCGACAGTTTCCAATCATCGTACATCCGGTTGGCGTGCCCAGTCAGACAGATGTTGATCAAGGAGTCAGTGGTGCAGTTTGACCCTCTAATCAGTATTCACCTTGATAAGCCTGGCAAGGATTACCTGCCTGGTGATTACCTAATATGCGATTATCAGATTGATGCGATCGAGGCTGAAGAGATTTTAATGGTCGAAGCGTCAGTGCTATGGGTTAGTAGTGGGAAGGGCGACGAAGACAGTGGTATTCATTTTATAAGGCGGCGACTGGCTGATTCGGCGATGGATGCTGACCTCCGCGAAATGGAACGCATCGAAACAGCATTACCACCAACGCCATTGTCATACAACGGCGAAATTCTCAGCATTCAATGGTGTGTGCGGATCCGGTTGATCCTCAAGAATGGTGACGAATATGTAGTGGATCAGGAATTTCGAGTTAGTGATATGGCACGACCGAAAATGGAAGGAATCACCGCGTGACCGACCATTCATCGCAATGCATCTCACACAAGACATCATTGTTTTCCAACCCATTTTGTACTCACTGGATAACTCCCAGTAGTTGTGAATTTAACCAACGATTTAATGGTGAAATACAGCACGTAATGCAAACAATGCTTGATTTTGGTTGCCGTGGTCAAATCATGGGTCCGCACGGTGTTGGTAAGTCCACATTAATGCATCGGATTTGTAAACAACTGGATAAGGATGGGCTAAACCCCGTCCTTATAGACGCCGATCTCCGGATAGTTGGTAATCCCGAAGAAGAGCTCCCTGCAGAGAATTGCATCTGGGTAATCGACAGTTTTGAATCACTCACACGACGTCAGCAATCACGGGTTATCAAACATACAAAACGGCAGCGTATCGGCTTACTGGTGACAGCACATCGGCAGCTGTCGCTACCGGTAGTAGCCCGTTTGAGTCCGAACCTGGATCACGCGATTGCAGTGGTTCGGAACTTGCAGTCTAGGTTTGGCAAAGTCTATCTGAGTGATGATGACGTCAGACGGTTCTGGTCTGAATGTCAAAACGACTTAAGAGAGTTATTGATGGCTTGTTACGACAAATGGCAGGAGCACTCTCGCACTCCTGCCACGTTGGTCGTTTAGCAATAATTCGGGATTCTGTTTCCCTAGGTGATGTTATTTCACCTTTTCCCATCCTTCGTCATCGAAAATGATGGTGCGTTTCACAGGTCGTACGACGGTTTCTTTTCCGTTGCTGTCGTACAAGCGAATCGCAGTCCGGTCGAGGGGGTTTGAGAGCTCAGGCTGTTTAAGTTCAGCATTCGTCTTTTCGTCTTCCTCTTTTTGGCCTTCAGGATCCGGAATCGGCTTGTTCGGATCTTCAGCCGACGGTTCAGGTTTTGCTTCGCTAGCTTCTTCCGCAGTTGCTTCTGGTGTTTCCGGAGTTTCGATTTCCGGTTTTTTCAACACGCTGGAGCCTTCGGATTCCTCTGCAGGTGATTCGGTTGTCTCACCGGAGTCATCACTAGTGGTAGCATCGCCTGTGCTGGCTGTGTCGTCGCTAGTTTCTTCTGCAGGGACAATCGGTTTTAGTGATTCACGTTGATCACTAATGTCCGGTTGTTGCAATTCGTTTGGATCCAGATTTGGCTTTTGATCAGCAGCACTGCTGTCGGTGGAATCTGCAGCGGCATTACCTGGATTGTAATACTGAGTACCAACCTTGCCGTCATCGTCCACCTTTTGACAGCCAAGACATCCGTTCGGCATGATAGGGCTCAGAAGCACATCAATGGCATTGATGTTTATTCCAAGGAATCCCTTGTCGTCATCCAACACAGGTCGGTAGTTCGTCATTGGAACCATGCGAAGTTGATACATATTCGTTTCATATGGTTTCAACAGCGTTGTTTGACCTGGCTTTTCAGTCAAATCCAAATTTGGTCGGTATAAAGTGATTGGCACTTTGACCCAATGAGGCTTGTACTGTGTTACCGGCTTATAGTCGGTGACCGTGCGGTATGGCTTCCAGGGTGTAAGTGGGCTCCAGACAGACTGACCAACTGAAGTCGGCTTCATAGCCGTTGTCTTAGTCTTACCATCTTCATAAACGGGAATAATGGTTGGCTGCTTACCGCTTAACCAAGCGAATATATCTGCATTGGCTGAAGTGCTCGTGAGCGCGATGATAGACACAACGCTCAGCGCAGCTGAAAGGGATTTGAATGACATGGTTCCATTCCTCAAATTGATTGCTCTGGTAGTTGATCCTTGCGCACCAACTACGTGATTTTGAGGAACGGCGAACCGATTCCTCAATACTCTCGACTCTCTGTTGTATTGCCAGGTTGGACACTTCGATGCGGGGGTGAAGTGACAAAACTGGCAACTGTTTTAGTTTGATTACCGCTGTTAGGTATGAGCAAGTATTCGTTCTATTAAAGAAGCAAAAACAGCTACTTTAGGTAGCCTTGCACCATAGGTTGACAGCGATTTTGCGGGTTATGCAGGGATAAACCCTGACGAAAAAACTGTAAATCCAACTAGACGTCAGTCAAAACAGAATTCACGCAAACAAAGGTAGGTTACATGGTGGCCATGACGGTTTTTTTTCTAAAGTTTTAAAGAAAAATTACCGGCGTGATCTGTCTACCTTTTATCACTGACCGACTTGGTAAGCTGCGAGCTTACCGCTTTGTCCTCGATTGTCGCGAAGAAAGAAGCGGCCATTGGAAAGGGCTGGAATAGCTCGAGTTGAATTAGTGGAAATCTGTACTTCGCTTAATTGCTTAAATTCTTTGGGATTGGCCTGGGCCAACAAGAGTGTGCCATCGGATGTCAGCATTATCATTTTGTCACCAGCGAGAATCGTATGGGCGACACCGGTAGATTGCTGCCAGGCTACTTCTCCGGTTTTTGCATCAACGCATCTCATCACGCCATTAGCAAAATCTTCCCGTCCATGAGTGCCGTATAAAAACCCATCCTTATATATGCACGTCGAATACTGGCTGGACATGGACTCGTCGTTACCCCAGCGTTCAACCATTTTGCCTGCTGATGTTAATTCAAGTAATTTAGCACCCACCCCGTAGCTCGATGAGATGAACAGTTGTGATTCAAATACGAGTGGCGCAGCTGCATTAACAGTCGGGCCAGTCTTGCCAAATGGAATGGTAAACACAACTCGGCCATCCGCCGGATCCAATGCAACACAGTTTAGGCGAGTGATAAACACCACAATTGTCTTTTGGCCGTACTTCATTAGCGTTGGTGATGAGTAGCTTGCTTTCTCTTCGGTTTTAGCCCAGACAGTTTTACCTGTCTTAAGATCCAAAGCAACGATTCCAGCCTTTCGGCCACCAATATTGACCAGCACGCGACCGTCAATTTCGATCGGGCTGCTACCAGCACCGAAATAACCATCTGCGGCCTCATAATCGGTACTAAGGTTGCGTATCCACCGTTGCTTTCCATCAGCAAGTGAGACACAAGTCATGTCGCCAGCTGCGCCAAAAGAGACAACGGCATTGTCAGCGATCAGTGGTGTGGCGCGTGGGCCGAGATCTGCATTAACGCCGCCTCGGTAATAGGCCTTTGTCTTGTGAGTCCAGATCTCTTTGCCATTGGTAACATCGAAGCAACTTAGGACTTCCTGATCCTCAAGTCGGTGAAATTGAATTACCTTATCGCCCTTTATAATTGGGCCAGCGTAGCCGCTACCGATCTTTACACTCCATATCTCTTTTGGACCGTCCTCAGGCCACTTGGCAAGAAGCTCTTCGTCTTGGGCTGTTCCACTACGCGTTGGCCCGAGAATCTGAGGCCAGTCACCTGCTGATAGAATGGTTGGCGTGAGAAGCAGTGAGAAGATGATCCACTTATGTCGAGGCATGATTGTATCCACTTGAGTTGCAAAACGCATTTTCGAGTCTCTCGCATTATACCGTTTCCCGCATCCAATTCCGTCGTCGCCCAAGGGCTCCTTGGAATATGTTGCGGTTGGTTTGGTTCGAGCCGACTATGGACACGCAACCGCGGGGCTCGGCGTAGCTGAACCCGCAGGGTCTATAATCGTCGATTACCCGTAGGGGAGGCTAGCTCCGTGATCGCGGACTTGCGGTCTGGGGAATACTCTTTTGAATCCCTCGTTCGTGGCCCTACGTCGCTGAGCTCCTGCGGACCATGCTAATAATAACGGCGGCCCGTTGGGCCTTCAATAATTCTCATCCGTTTCAGCTCCCGGATCTCCAGCGGGTTTCTTGCCGACCAGAAAACCCTCGTTATCTGCTAGCGTGTTAGCAAAAAACATTGGCACAAATTCTTACCTATCGTTTATACTTCTCACTCATCGCTATTGAGTTGTGAGGATGATCAGCTCCGGTGATGAACGGACGGAAAACTAGAGGCACTAGAACGCGAAGGGAGGGACCCCATGACGCGCATTCCACTTAGTACTGCCGATGAAAATCGACGCAGTCTAAAAGAACGGCTGGAGATGAGTACCGCCGAGATCGGACTTGCAGTCCGAACCACCAATTGTCTTGAGGAAAAGGGCATCTTTTCAGTCAACGACTTGCTGCATAGCACGCCGGATGAACTGTTAAAGATTGCTAACTTCGGTGAAAAGACACTCGAAGAAGTTTACCTCGCATTGGAAGGAATCGGCTTTCTTCGCCATGCGGCAGCATAGGTGAGATTACTTTAGACCAGCACTTGTTGTTTGGGATACAACAACGATTTCCGTATCCAATACCCGGTGAGTCACAGTGGGACTTACCGGGTTTTTTTGTCAGTACCTGACACTCTTAGGGGTAGCAGGCGGATGGCAGATGTTAGATGTTATGAGTTAGAGATTCGACAATTGACAAGCGATAAATGACCGACCGACTTTTGCAATCATTGACTGACGCGCAACGGGAAGCTGTTGAGACAGTAGACGGCCCGTTGCTGATTCTCGCCGGGCCCGGTTCGGGTAAAACTCGAGTGGTCACGCACCGAGTTGCTCACATGCTGAACAGCGGCATCGCCGGGCGAAACATTCTCGCGCTGACGTTTACCAACAAAGCAGCCGACGAGATGAAGAACCGTGTGGAACAACTTGCACCGGGAAGCCATGTATGGATGGGAACATTCCACAGCTTTTGTGCCCGATTACTTCGGATGCACGGCCATTTGGTCGGCTTAGCTGAAAACTTCACGATATTTGACACACAAGACTCCAAGCGAGCACTTAAGAGTGTATTGGCACAGGAAGATATTTATCTCACTCATACCTCTCCCGAGGCGATTGCAGATGAGATCAGTTGGGCGAAGAGCGCGCTGTTAAACCCTGAGGAGTATGAACCACGTCGAAGCAGTCGGTTTACGCCCGTCGGTGAGATTACAAAGCGTGTATACAAGCTCTATCAGGACTACCTGATCAAGAACAACGCTGCTGACTTTGACGACCTACTGCTGCATATTGCTACCTTATTACGTGATAATCACGAGCTTCGTGAAACGCTCGATGAGCGTTATCGATACATCATGGTCGACGAGTATCAGGACACAAATGTAGCTCAGTACATGATTGTCCG
>Ga0163180_10000883_pt1 | contig 17231 bp, 14 predicted proteins | sample AtlANTMetagenome_2_FD_109647 | JGI IMG/M metagenome (GOLD analysis project Ga0163180, IMG submission 109647) | Marine eukaryotic phytoplankton communities from the Atlantic Ocean - Atlantic ANT 4 Metagenome | ecosystem: Environmental > Aquatic > Marine > Oceanic | place: North Atlantic Ocean...
AAAAAAAAGAGGAAGAATAAAAATGTCTTCGGCGTTCGCTCGATGGGTAAACTCTCCAACCGGGCCGAAAACGACACATTTTTGGGGACCGGTAGCGAATTGGGGATTTGTCGCCGCGGTGCGTGGCGTATTTCATCGTCGTTTACGTGTCATGTCACGTGTTTTTTCTACATTTTTTTTTCTCGTTATCTTTTCTGTCTCTCACCGCCGTCGGGTCGGTCGTCTCTCTTTATTTGCGATCGTCATCTTATGGTATCGTGCAACCCGCATCACTCACGCACACATCGTACGCTTATAATAAACAGGGCCTGGTGGACACGCAAAAACCAGAAGAGTCAGTCTCCGGACCGATGACTGGGACCTTATGCGTCTACTCCGCTTTATTCATGCGATTTGCTTGGCGAGTGGAACCGAGAAACTATATACTCTTCGCCTGCCATGCGACGAACGAATGCGTGCAAATGTACAATTTTCAACGATGGGCCAGGTGGAGCATGAATAATCCAACGAACAGCAGCAACAACATTAGCACTATTAATACTGGAGATGTCATTCCTGAATTGAAGAAGAAGAAGTAATTATAAGTTCACACCTTTTAGTGAAAATGTCTACATTTTTCGGGCTTCTGCTGAAGGAACGTCACGCGGAATATTTCCGAGCGAGTATGTTCGCGCCGTGCGTTTTACTACAGCGAGCAACGATCGTTTTTAAACCTTCAAACGCACTTCCGATTGGATGCGTCGTGCGAATAAAAGCGCGGATGAAGCATGAACCGTCGCAGGTGTTGGCATCGTTCATAGTCGGCAAAGTTGAAAGCGTCGCGTTGAACTGCGAGTTCAGCGACGACGTTCGACTGAGCATTTCGAGAGAGGGTGGTGGCGATAACGAGGATAACAAGGATTATGATTTTACTGTTCACGTAACCGGACTTGTCATGTATAATGATGATATTGACAGGAATGAAAAAGACGAAATAGAGGAGAATGAAGACGAAGACATGTCGAGCGATGATTCTGAGGAAGAAGAGGAATCGTCACTATCGTGGTCAAGCGACACAACCACGGACGAAGAAATGGATGGTGAAAGAGAAGGAGAAGAAAAAGTTCGCTCAATTCGATGTCTGGTCAAAGCTCCCGAGCATTTACTTATATCACCAAAAGAGTGGAAGTACGAGCACGAAGAACGAATTCGCATACAGCATGAAGCTATTGAGAAGCCCATCGAGGAAGAAATACAATGGCGAGAGTTTGACAGAAAGACGATGGACTGGTGGCGAAACGAAAGTGAAAAAGGAGGATTTGTGATTCAAGGCGATGCAAAGAAAAGTAAGAATCTTCCGGATTTCCCTTACACTGGGAAGCTACGTCCATCTAGTGTTACTGCGACATCTGCAATCCCAATCGGATTACAGCCTCCAGATTACGCGCAAACTTCCTGGCCGGAAGAAGAACAGTTGTCGCGATTACAAACAACAGTTGAAGTGAAAACGACGGAGCAAATTAAGAAAATGAAGCGCGCGTGTTCTTTAGCGCGTTTTGTCCTCGATACGGTCGCTTCACATTTGCGTGTCGGTGTTGACACGGATGAGCTCGATCGAATATGTCACACTGTGTGCCTTCAAAACGGGGCGTACCCGTCGCCATTGAATTATATGGGTTTCCCAAAATCCATCTGCACGAGCATAAACGAAGTCGTGTGTCACGGCATCCCAGATAGAAGAAAACTAGAAGCGGGGGATATAATCAATTTAGACGTCACCGTATGCTTTAATGGTTATCATGGTGACCTCTCGGAGACGTTCATCGTTGGGTGCGCGAAAACGAAAGATAGAGAGAAATTAGAAGAAAATAAACGACTCTTGAGTGCTACGCTGAGTACGCTCGAAAAGGCAATCCATTCGTGTCATCCAGGGAAGCGGTTTCGAACCATAGGCGAGCTAATTCAAAAAGAAGCTGTTGAAAGCGAGAAATGGACTAGCGTGAAGCATTATTGCGGCCACGGCATCGGTAAATTGTTTCACTGCGCTCCTACTATCCCACACTATGCTCCAAACAAGGCGGCTGGGTTTATGAAGCGCGGTCAAACATTCACCATAGAACCAATGTTTTGTGTTGGTAATCGAGCTGCCAAACACTGGAAAGACGGTTGGACAGCAGTCACTGCGGACGGGAAAAACTCAGCGCAGTACGAGCATACGGTATTAATTCTAGATGATGGCCCAGAAATATTGACAAAGAGGACGAGCAGAAGCGTAGATTTCTTCATAGATGATTAGATATAGAAACAACACATTGATACAGCATAAAACTAATTACATAGTATAGCTAAAAGAATACGACTATCACTTTTTTCTAAGAATTCACCTCGCGAAACAACAAGAGTACCTTTATCAACGCACCTAAAGAGAAGAAAATCATGCCAATGACTTCCCCGAGTGTGTTTGGCAGCAAGACTATTACTACGCCGGCGATGGCGAACAGAATCAGACATATTTCCGTCCACAAGAATATACACATTTGAGGGTGCCAAATCGTCGGTAACTCTTCGTCTAAGTCTGCTTCCGCCAGCGACCGAAGCGTCATCAACTTTTCGTACGCCAACAATGCGAATCCTACTGGAAAGATGAGAAACGATATCGCCCAAATCAGATTGGCTTCGCCAATCCATGGCATCATCTTATCGTTGAATACGGAAACTATTGTGGGAGAATACAACAAACTACCAACAATTCCTAGAAATATCCCCACAATCATCAATACTGAACCCCAAAATTGAATCCACTTTCTCTCTCGAGACGATTTCTCTATTTTATCGCCGATCTCTCTCGAAGGATGACATGTCGTGCTCACTTCTTCCACGAAGCAAAGCTCAGGGAGTAATAAACCGGCAAAGATAGATATATATCCGAGCACACACAACAAAGAAAATCGATCCCACTCTTTTTCGACGTAAAATATTCCAGCTATTATGAATAAAACTAAACCAACGTTGGCAAAAGTGAGCGGTAAAAATGCGTCCGAGTGTTTGTCCGTGTGATTCCGAAGAATGGGCACCCGTTTCATCGTTCCTCCCGGGAAGGAGGAAGAGGGGGAGGTATCGCTCATTTCCTATCTCCTTATTTGCGAGATGATAAAGTCAGGATGATGCGCATTCAAAAATGAAACGAACCGATGTATGTATATGCGTGCGAGGGAGTGTGAAGAACGGGAAGATTTTTCTTTCTTGTCCTCTTTTTTTTTAGTGTTGTGTTTTTTTCTGACTCCTCCTCGAGTACCACATTTTTACAGCAACAAGTTAACGAGAATGTGTTTGTGACGAAGAATAACACGCACGAATGCGATAACAAAACAATAATAGGAACAAGAGCAAGAAGAAGAAGAAGAAGAAGAAGAAGAAGAAGAAGAAGAAGAAGAAGCTCTCTCTCTCTCTCTCTCACACACACACACACACTCTCTCTCTCTCTCTCTCTTTCTCTCGCTCTTCTAAAAGTTATGCAATGGTGCTTTCTTCTTTAACTTCTTACGTTCTCAAAAAAGGAGGGAGACCACCGTCGAAACAAGCCGCGTACGGGATGTTAGTTGGTTTGTTCGTGTTGAACATCGCGTACGTGTCGATGAAAGCTACTTTAGAGAGTAAGAAAGAAGAAGAAGAGAAAATCTTGGACGCGCGAGAGCGATTGATGAGTGGAAGGGGACTGAGAGGAGAGGTTTTGTATTTCGACGATGAAAAAACGTGGGACAAGAGGAGAAGGAGAAGGAGCACAGAAGAAGAAGAAGAAGAAGAAGAAGAAGACGATAAATCAAATGACAAAAGAAGAAGACAAAAAACAAGGAGTCGTCGAGCATCGAGGTAAAATTAGAAAAAAAAAGAAGAATTTTGACTCTGTGATTGAACCAATCAAAATGAAGACAAAAACAAGAGGAGGAAAACACACATTTTTTTTTGGGACCCCGCACGAATTTACCAACGCGCGCGGAGTATATATATATAAAGGGCGCGGATCAAAATGTACGCGCAATATCACTGCCTCAACGCCGCGTCTGTCTCTTGTTCTTCTACGTCTTCGTCGATGAACAAGAAGCAGACCGCGAAGAACAGCACCGGACGACGCCAAAATGTAGCGACGACGACGACGAAGAAGAAGATTATCAATCGTCGGGTTGCCTCGTTTGCTTCTAAACGCGACGAAGACGATGAGAAGATGAACGATGGTAACGTGAGATTGGTCGCGGCAACCAGCGCGGTTATATTCGCGTCCTCAATGTTTGCTTCCTCTTCGAATATTCTCGCCTATGCGGACGAAGCGGCGCAAACAACAGTCGAGACTGCTCCGATGAGTGCTGAAGCGCAAGACAATGCCGACCAAGAAGCCGACCAAGTTGGAGGCGAAGGTGAAGTTGCGCCGAGCGTGAACGTCGAAAGTAGCTCGACTGATGCTGAACCGAGCAGCGCACCGGAGGAAGTTGCGCCAACTCCCGCTCCTGAAGTTCCGGTCGAGAAGAAGCCGACCGAGGCTGAGTTGGAGAAACAGCGAAAAAAGGAAGAGCTTATGCGACGCGCACGCGCCGAACAGACAAAGATACAGGAGCAGTTAGCGGGCGAAAAAGCGGAAAGAGAAGCCATTGCAATCGCCGAGAAGAAGAAGCGCGAGGAAAGAGATTTCATCGCCGCGCGAAAAGAACAAGAGTTCCGCGTGCAACGATTGAGAGCATCGCCGATTCCGAAAAATAGGCTCAGAGCAGAAATCGAGGCCCAAGAATTGGAGAAAACAAAAACGTTTAAAGAAAAACGAGCGGCAAAACTCGCCGCGAATAAACGAAAGGCGATTACTAAAGGTAAGGGCGTCGCCAAACGCCAAGCATCAACGAAGAAGCGAGTCGCTCCGAAAAGGAAATCTGTCACTGCTACTGCCACTACCAAAAAATCGCCTGCGACCACTTCCACGAAGAAGACAAAGACGAAGAAAGTTTCGGCGAATAAATCGCCTGCGACCACTTCCGCGAAGAAGACAAAGACGAAGAAAGTGCGGACTACTTCTGCGAGGACCCCGAAAAAGGTCACTCCGAAAGCGAAGCCTGCTGCTTCGGCGTACAAATCTACGGCCAAGAAAGCGCCAACCGTGAAATTGGCAGCACGAACCACCACGCCGAAGCCGGCGCCATCGAAAAAGGCGGCGAAAGTGGTACCGGCACGGAAGAAAACGGTAACTCCACGGAAAACAACGACGAAAAAATATGGGGCATCGAAGGCAATCGCGTCGCCGAAAACGAGGAAGCCACCTTCCATGGCGAACAAAAAGAGAACGTCCGGTGTTCCCGCGAGAAAAACCAAGAAGAAGAATAGTTTGCCGATTGCGACACTTCTCGGCGACGCGTACGTCTTCACCGAAGAATAATTCTAACGGTGTTTTATAATTCACTTAATATTTAATAATATCACGTACCATATGCCATCTTAAGCACTATATATATATCACTCACTCGACATTGTTTCTCACATGCGATGTTACAAGTATATCTTATGGAAGAACAAAATCGCTTGTCGTTTTGGAGTTTTCTTGTTTCCCATCCTTCCACATTTGTTATTTTCCCTCACTCTTAATATCGTTTAAAAAAAACGAGGAGTAAATGTCTGTCCGCACGGACCTCGCTACCATAGAGAGCGTGGACGATCGTCATGTGCAGAGGAACAACACCATGGAACGAGAGAAGAAGCGCCTTTTAAACTATTTGCGAAGTAGAAAAAGAGGTGCTGACGATGACGATGATGAATTTGCACGACGGATAAAAACAATCCAAAAGCTTTCGCAGTTCAGTCACGGTCAATCGAATCCGACGTACAAATTGGTTGTCGAAATGACAGACGGTACAGTAAACTCGTACGTTTTACGGAAGAAACCGGGCGGCAAGATTTTATCGAGCGCACACGCGGTGGAGAGAGAGTTTCAAGTGCAATTCGCGTTGAAGAAAAAACACCCACACTTCCCAGTCCCAAGGATGGTTTTGTTGTGCGAAGACTGTTCAATTTTAGGCACGCCGTTTTATATCATGGATTTCGTTCAAGGCACGATATATTTACAACCAAAATTACCAGACGTTAAGAGAGAAGAACGCAAAACGAGAATATACGAAAACATGGCAAAAACGTTAGGCGCATTGCACTCGTTCGACGTTCGCGAGATGGGATTGACATCATTCGGAAACATCTCCAAAGGAAGTTACTCGAGACGAACCCTGAAAAGATGGTTCGGGCAATACGAGAAAAGTATTAAGAATAGGTTAGTGGAAACACCGGAAAAAGATGTCGTCATGAAGTTAGTCGCGTGGCTAGATGCAAATTGCCCCAAATACGGCGAGGAAGTGAGCGACCGAATAATCCACGGCGATTACCGTTTAGATAACTTGATTTACGACCAACACTCAGATGATGTTCTCGCAGTGTTAGATTGGGAGCTTTCAACCATTGGTTGTCCACATGCGGACGTGGCCTATAATTGTTTACCGTATTATTTACCCCCAGGATTAGAGTTTTATCCTTCATTTGGCGATTCCAATCAAGTACCGCCGGGCGTACCTACCGAAAAGCAATACTGCAACATCTGGTCGCAACATGCGCGCTTGCCGAATATTTGCGGAAGTTCGAAATGGAAATTTTACGTGGCGTTGTCGATGTTTCGTGGGATGGCTATTTTAGCCGGTGTTCGTGCCCGAGCCGTCGCTGGTAACGCGTCTTCTAGAAACGCGCGTCAGGCGGGTTCGTTGGTTGAAGTTTTCGCCAAACGCGCGTACATCGTCGTCGTCCAAGGAGGTGCCTCAGAAGTCCCAAGAAAAATCATCAAAGGTGGTTATGAACCGAGCGAAAAGTGCATGATATTGTTAGAAAAACTCAAGGCGTTCATGAGCGAGCACGTGTACGATGCTGAGGAGGTGTTTGAAAAACACGCGACGACAAACGCGCGATGGTCTGTACACCCCCTAATGGAAGAATTAAAGAAGAAGGCAAAGGCGAAAGGATTGTGGAACTTGTGGTTGCCCTTAGATTCAGCGGCATTGATGAAAATAACAAACGCTCATAGTAATGACGAAGCTTTATATAAAGGACCGGGCTTGACAAACTTGGAATATGCTCATTTGGCCCGAGAGATGGGTAAAGTCCCTTGGGCGTCTGAAATTTTCAACTGTTCGGCTCCAGATACCGGGAACATGGAAGTGTTACTGCGGTATGGGACGAAGGATCAACAGGAGAAGTGGTTATTGCCGCTCTTAATGGGTGATATTCGATCGTGTTTTGCAATGACTGAACCAGCAGTTGCGTCCTCGGATGCTACGAACATTGAAAGTTCCATAGTGAAAAGTGCAAACGGGAAGCAGTATATCGTGAATGGTAAAAAATGGTGGACGAGCGGTGCGTGCGATCCGAGGTGTGCGATTGCTATATTCATGGGTAAAACGAAAACAACTGGTCCTCAACACGAGCAACAGTCCATGGTTCTCATCCCTATGTTGAACAATCCTAAAGTGAAAGTCATGCGTCCGCTTTTAGTCTTTGGATACGACGACGCTCCGCATGGTCACGCTGAAGTCATATTCGATAATGTAGTCGTCGATGTAAAAGAATCTCTCTTGGGTTGTGAAGGTGCTGGATTCGCCATTTCACAAGGTCGCTTAGGACCTGGACGATTGCATCACTGCATGCGTCTGGTAGGTATGGCCGAACGAAGTTTAGATGTGACGTACGCGCGCGCCAAATCTCGAGTAGCGTTTGGTAAACCGTTATCCGAAAACTCAAACGTGTTGAACGTGTTAGGAAATTGTAGAGTTGAAGTTAACGGCGCACGTTTACTCACATTGTATGCAGCGCACGTTTTAGATCAATTAGGCATAAAAGACTCGCGCGCGAGAAGTGCCGTGGCTGCGTGCAAAATTTCTGCTCCCAACGTGGCGTGCTCGGTTATCGATCGGTGCATCCAACTCTTTGGTGGTGAAGGCGTGAGTCAAGATTCACCTTTGGCAAGGTTATACGCCGGTGCGCGTACACTTCGTATTGCTGATGGTCCGGATGAAGTCCATTTAGAAACCGTAGCGAAGATAGATTTAAGGAGAAGTAAGTTGTAATGAGTTCTCTCCTCCAACCTCCCATTTTTTTACCTCATAAAACAAAAAGAGAAATCATCTAACAGAAGAAGTAAGAACCATGCATTAATACTAGAAGAAAAGAAGAGTGCCGCGAAGAATTGAACATAATGTTCGTCTCTAGACGCGTTCGAGGTTTAACGAGGAAATATGTTGCCTATAATCATCGCAAACAAAACGTAACAACAATAACACGAAAAGAAAACAGAAGAACGAGGGGGACAGGAGAATTGACAAACCGGGGCGAATTATTGAGAGACTATTTGCGAAGATGCTTATACGACAAATCGAAGGGGTATTTCAATCAAAACGGACAGTCCCCGATTGGGAAAATTGGTGGTGAAAGTGGAGAAGCATTACTTTTTCATTTAATGGCAGATAAAGATGAGTACACCGAAATTCTCGCTCAAAAGTGGACACAGTTAGGTAAACAGTGGCTAACGCCGGTGGAGATTTTCAAGCCACACTACGCGAATGCCATCGCGAGATATTTAATTGAGGAAAAAAAGAAACAATCGGCAATGACGTCGTTGAAGGTGATTGAGCTCGGTGGTGGGGCAGGAACAGCTGCTGTCGGTATATTGAATTACATTCGCGAAAACGAAACAGAGATGTACAAATCCATGAAATATTGCTCGATTGATGTGAGCGAGATTTCTTTGTTGATGCAACAAGACGCGATTTCAGAACACGGGCACGAAGCCGTGTGGTGCCGCACAAATAATCCAGTGGATGTTACGATGCAGAAATGTAAAAGCACAGAGGAAAGTTGGCGGGAAATCACTCAAAAACACATGAACGGGTCAACCGAAGGCTGCTTCGTTTTAGGATTTGAAATATTAGATAATTTAGTGCACGATAAAGTAATCATGAGCGTAAAAACTGGGAACTGGATGCAGGCAAGAGTGAAACACGAACAGGAAGGGAAAGACCGAGCCGAATTTTATGAACCGATTACGGACGAGGAGATCAAACGTGTGCTTGATAAAGTCATCGAGATTCGTAAAAGTTTACCATTTTGGACGCACTTGAGCGATGCCGTGAAACGCATGATTAAAAAACGCGAGGTGAATTCAACCGCAGATTTAACAAGAAATCAAACCATTTATCTTCCTACCGGGTGTAGTTTTGCTTTGCAAAACTTGCGTGAATTCATTCCTGGGCATCGGCTCGTGTTGGCAGATTTCGACACTCTTCCGGATGCGAAAATGGACGGACTAAACTCACCTGTAATAGCTTCTCAAGGAGTCGGTGGTAAAACCTACGATAGAAATTCGTATTTAGAAGGTGTTGTTGGAAGTTCTGACATTTTCTTTCCAACCTGTTTCGATACGTTGAAACTACTCGATGAGAACAAAGGAACGCATATCACGACGAAAGAGTTCATGAAGAAATATAGCGAACAAGGTGCGTGCGAGACAAAATCGGGATATAATCCGCTACACAACGATTATAGCAACACTAGGTTTTATCTATCTTAATGAAATACAATATTATTACTAGGTATTTATAGCATAATTCTCATTTTCTCCTCACTTGTACGAGTCTCCCTTTAAAACTCCTCTCTCGTTTTGTGGCGGTCGTAGTTCTTTTCATATTTCTTTCGCAACGCTTTGTATAACTTCTCCTCTCGTCCTTTATACTTTGCCAACAGACGCGGCACCTCACCTAATTTCGCTGGATTAACGTCCTCGTAGTACGCTTTGATCTTGATGTACCATTCCTGTTGTTTCGGCGTTCGTATGTGCGAATATGCGTTTGGTCCACTCGGTTGAGAAAACTTGAATAATTTGTCCAAGAAGGTGAACACAGGGACAAACATGAATAAACACAGAAAGAAGAACGGCAACGGTTTGATGCCGAAAACTAACTTATCTTTCTTAGACCCCAAGGAGACGCGTTTTCTTCCAACTTTAATCGCGCCATGATTGTCGTAATCATCGTCTTCATCTGAGGAATCCTCGTCTCTTAATTCCACTTCCTCATCGCTGGAATTATAATCCGAATCGATTTCTTTCCTTTCTTTTCCTCCTCCTCCTCCTCCACAACACGAGTTCTTTGCCGCTTCTTCTCTCTCTTTCTGTATTTTCTTAATCTCGTTTTCCCTTCGCTTCTTTTGCTCGAGCTTTTCCAACGCTTTCGTCGCCGAAGAAGACATGTTTTTGTGAGTAAAAACAGCGGAGTGTTTTTCGCTTTTTTCTTTCAACGCGTCGATTTTTTACGAAGAGAAGACGAGAAAAGATGAAAGAGAATTTTTGGACTTGAAAGAAGAAAAATCGAACACCTTTTGTTGGCCTTTGATACTCGTCGTACCGGATATAATTTGTTGCTTTTGGTGGTGGTGTCGTTAAAGGAAAGAGAAGAAGAGGAAGAATGGGAGCTGAAGAAGAGGAGAACGAAGTGGAAGAGAAAATTGAAACGCTGAATTTGAATGGCACAGAAGAAGGCGATGATAACGAAGAAGAAGAAGAAGAAGAAGAAGAAGGAGTGGTAGGAGAATCGTCAGACGCCGCAGCGCCGGCGGCAGCGAACAAGAAGAAAAAGAAGAAAAAGAAAAAGAAGAAATCTTCTGGAGGAGGAGGAGTGAAATACACGCCCGCAGGCGCGGTGAAAGAACAAACGGCACCACCGACGGTACCAGTGACTGAACTCTTCCCAAACGGGTTCCCAGAGGGTGAGATTCAAGAATATCAAGATAGTAACGGGAAAACGTCTTGGCGATTGGAATCCGAGGAGAAGAGGGAGTTGGAGAGACTGGAACTGGATATGTACGACAACGCGAGACAGTGCGCAGAAGTACACAGAGAAGTGAGAAAATACATTCAAGATTGGGTGAAACCAGGGATGAAATTGATTGACGTGTGTGAAACGTTGGAGAATTCTGTGAGGACATTGCTAAACGCGAAAGGTTTAGAGTGCGGTGTGGCGTTTCCAACCGGGTGTTCACAAAACCACATAGCCGCGCACTGGACACCAAACGGGGGAGATGAGACCATCATCGACGTAAACGATGTAATTAAGTTCGATTTTGGGACCCAGATTAACGGAAGAATTATAGATTGTGCGTTCACAAAGACGTTCGTTTCAGATTACGATGAGTTGCTTTTAGCGGTTAAAGAAGCCACGGACGAAGGGATTAGACAATCCGGAATTGACGTTCGTTTGTGCGATATCGGCGAGGCCATTCAAGAGGTTATGGAATCCCACAGCGTAGATATTCGCGGAAAACAGTTTGAAGTGAAATGCTGCAGAAATTTAAACGGACATTCAATTGCACCGTACCAAATCCACGCCGGGAAATCCGTTCCTATTGTCAAAGGTGGCGAAGCGACGAAAATGGAAGAAGGGGAATTTTATGCCATAGAAACGTTCGGGAGCACAGGCGAAGGGTACGTTCGTTCGTTGTCGATGATGATGATGATGATCACGTTATTTTTATGTTTCGTTTTATTTTATGTTTTGAAAATCGCGCTCGTTTTATTGTGTTGTTGCGCGAAAGTACCCACAGAGTTGCAAGAATTTTGGACATACACAGGCTGCGATGTGCGAGTTTCCCTTTCGAGGCGCCATGAAACTCGCGAAGTCAAACGAAGAGTTTTTCTTTCATGACTTCGCCTGGTTTTGTCCTTACATTACATTTTTTCAGTCTCATAGTACTTTGCACATCTCTGTAGCCCATACGGGCAGACGGGAATCCCAATATATGCAGAGCCTCCTTGCACTGGAACATCTTTCTTTCTCCGCGTGTTAAGCTGACGTGTAATTTTTTTAACACACTTACAGGTACGTTCGAGAAGCCGGAGAATGCTCGCACTACATGAAGAACTTTGACGTAGGACACGTGCCTTTGCGCTTACCTACGGCTAAAAAGTTGCTCAACACCATACAAAGAGAGTTTGGGACGCTCGCATTCTGTCGACGATACTTGGACAGGATTGGCGAGACGCGATATTTAGGTGCTTTGAAAAATCTCGTTTCCAACGGGATCGTTGCCGAGTACCCGCCGCTGGTAGACAGAACGGGCTCGTATGTCGCACAATACGAACATACAATATTGTTGCGACCAACAAGGAAAGAAGTATTGACTCGAGGAGACGATTATTAATTCATCATTTGGAGAATGTTTATTTAGCAATCAATAAAAAATTATTTCTTCATCTCTTGAAACTGCAAAAATAATTCTTCGTTTATACTCTCTCTCTCTCTCTCTCTCTCTCTCTCTCTCTCTCTCTCTCTCTCTCTTCCTCCTCAACAATATGAAACGGCGAAGATGTATTCATCTACTCTTTTTTTTATGCGTGCTAGTTGCGATATCATCCTTCTCTTCCTCGTTTACGTTTCCTGAAGAAGAAGAAGAAGAAGAAGAAGAAAGGAAGTCTAGAAACAATCATCAGTTTGAAGAGTTAAAAGAGCGATTCGGTAGTAGCAGCAGCAATAGCAACAACAACAATAAAAGCAATCTCGTATTTTATACCATCGGCGACTGGGGTGTTCGTGGATCTGGTGTTGATGGTGGCGAAAATTTCCAAGGATCTGCGCAAATAGCCGTCGCTCAGCAAATGAAGCTTTTGGCGGAGTTTGTTCCTCCAGATTTTGTTGCAACGTTAGGTGATAATTTCTACGGCGCCGGAGTAGGATCTGTGGAAGACAGACAGTGGGACTATAAATACGAACAAGTCTATTTGAAGAATAACAGTAGTATACGCTCGACGAGGTGGTTTGCGAGTCTCGGAGACCATGATCATTGTGGCAACGTCCAATCCCAGATTGATTATCATTCGTCAAAAAACTATTTATGGCATCTCGGACATGCCAAAATGCCATATTATCACAAAGAGTTCAGAATAGGAGATAACATTAGTACTACCGATGCGATGCAGTTGATCGTAATAGATTGGGTTGGATTAGAAGGCATACTTGCCGGTAAAGAGAAACGACGGTTCGAAGACCAGCTCGGCGATTTCGCCTCAGCCGAAGCCGGAGAGGAACAATTCAATTGGCTTAAACGAGTGCTTGACAGAGGTCATGGAAAGTATCGCTGGAGAGTTGTCACGGCGCATAGACCTATTATTTCCGCTAGTTTGAGATTTGCAAACGATAATATAGCGTATCCTGGGGAGTCGTCGACACGAGAAGTGTTGCGCGTTCTCCTTGAAAATTCCGATGTAGATGTGTACATAAATGGCCATGATCACACTGCCCAGCATGCGTGCACGCAGAGAGACGATTTTGATGGTAAGAATAAGCTGACGCATTACATCACAAATGGAATAGGAGGGTACGAACTGCACCATCTCGCAGATAACGAGAAACGACCGATTGAAACTCTCGAAGCGAAGAATACTTTTCACGGGTTTGCGATGCACAGCGTTACGAAAGATAAATTCGATACCGTTTTCATAGGTCATGATGGCAAGGTAGAAATGGAGTTGTCATTTAATAAAATGCAACAACATTGCAATTGAATAGGATAGAATTGGAGATATTATTTGACAAATAGCAACGCAATACGATTGAATGCATACGAATATAAATATTAAAAATTTAGTCGAGCCCGGGGATGTACAAAAGTTTCACGTCAAACACAACCGGTGAATTCGGCGCAATTTTTGGTCTACCCGGTGCGGACGCTAAACCTTTTGGAAATGCCAAATTGCCTGGAATGTACAACCTTCGCAATCCTCCCGACCTCATACTCAGCATACCTTCATCCAAACCGGCAATAACCGTCGCGGATTCCGGGTCACCTGTCAATCTTATATCGTTTGGTTTACCTTTTTCCACCGAGTTATCAAATATTAAACCTTTCTCATTCATGGCGACGTAATCTGCGACGACTTGGAATCCAATCGGAGGCATTTCGCCGTCCCCTACGATAATATCTTTATACTGTAAACCACTCGGTGTTGTCACTACCTCAATAGAATCTAAGGACTCGACGCATTCGGCATCGCACAACACTTTCACTTCCTCGTCTGGAAGTCCATTCGCGGCGAGCGCAGCAGACGTCGGGGACAACGTGAGAGAAAGCGCGAGGGAAACTCCGACAGCTGCGCGAGCAAACTTTAAATGCAGCGGCGACGAGCTTTGTTCGATATCTTCTTTTTTGGTAGTTGATAACATTTTTTTGTCATTGTTGTTGATGCACTTCGTCGTTGCTAAAGTAGAAGAAGAGAACTTCCTCGCTTTCGAGAAGGAGGATTTGAGTTTTAATGGTACAGATGCGTGCGTTTGCGATAAAGCGATGGTATTCATGATGATGATGATGAATTGATCGTACTTATGTGCTATGTAGTATTGCGAGCGTGCTTCGTTTTTGGAGAAACGTTGATGAAAAATTTTGATTGCGTTGTTGTTTTTTTTGTTGTTGTTTGGTGCTGACGATGATGACGCAGGCACAAGTGACAAGCAACTTTCCAAGGACTCTCAAAAATGGAAAAAAAGAAAAAAACGCCGCTCTTTACACTCACTCTTTCCTCACGCGGTTACCGTACTACAGAACAACAACAATACACGAAATGAAGGTTCGAACATCCATCAAACGATTGTGCGAGGCGTGCAGGTTCGTTAAACGACGAGGTCGCTTATACGTTGTCTGCACAAAAGTACCAAAACACAAACAACGACAAGGTGTAGTGACCGAAACGACGGGTATGGCGATGAATAACGCGAGCGAAGGAGGAGAAAAAAGAGATAGCAATAATGATAGGAGAGTAGAAAGAGGAGAGAATGCGCTGCCGGAGTGTTGTGCGGAGACAAGGAGAACGTTCCTTGGGTTTCTGGACCATCGTCGTCATGTTGAATGTACGACGCCTTCGCGCATTTTAGGCGGCGTCGCATCGTCAACATCGGGGAGTTTCCTACCGTGGCTGTTGCGAGGCGCGTGAAAATATATATGTTTATACGAATACATTTTATTATTACACAGACTAACTAATGATGACTAATTTTCGTTTAACAGCATGTTCATCGCCCCTTCAATGTTGTTATTCGTCACGCGCAACGTTTGTTTCACTCTCTGCTCGCTGAAGCCCATGGACACTAACGTATTCACGGCGTTTTCATCTAGAATAAACGGACCTTCTCTTCCTTGTCTTCTTCGTTCGGCTTGAGTCGCCGCTGAACGATTCCCAATCCCGAAACGTACTATCGCACTTCTACTCGATCTATTCCCTACGCCGCTATCGAAAATTCTACCAACTGTTTTATCGACGAGCAAACACATCCACGTTGGAATTTTCAAACCTAAACATTCAACGAGTACCCAAGTAAAACTTCCAGCCATAACAGAAACTAGAGTCGTAACTAATGATGCATTGCCTTTACTCGTCGCGAGATGCATGATCGCTAAGTACACAAACAGCGTATTTCCGCAATTCACGATGCCAAAAAGAGTAAAGTGAAATGTCGACGGTACCTCGACAAAATAGACGACGGAGAGAGGCAAAGTTACATAAAACGCAGCCGGTTTCTCCATCATCGACGCATCATCGACCAGTTTGAGGAGAACATATTCAATGACATAGCACGTTAAAAAGGATAAGAGAAGGAATGATCCAAACTTTCGAGAACCGAACAATCTTTCGAACATTCGACTCATGTGATAGTTTAAAAAGATTCCCGTACACGCGCTTCCAGGAGAGTTGAAATAACTGTTGTTGTTCTGCTGATTACTCAGGGTGACACCATCATCGCCGAGGAGTGTGGCTAAGAGCGAGCGTCCAAAAGCCAATACGAGCACGAGCACGAAGGAAAACTTGGCGACTGGCGCGCGAACTGTTCGTTTCATGAAGAAGTAGAAAGAAAGTACGCATTTTTTCCGTCAGTGAGAGAGAGAGAGAGAAAGCACCTCATGAAGAGAAGTCGTCGACTTCTTCAATCGGACAAAAAGAAACGCGCAAAGCACGTGAGACAGAACGACGCCAGAAAACGCTCACCGAAACCAGCTGGTCCTAGACCCATAGTTTTCTCTTCTTCAGACGGCGACGTCGACGTCGACGATGACGACGACGAAACGAGACAAGAGAGGAAGAGAGAGAGAGAGAGAGAGATTTGTCGCGATGAAAAGCAGGGCAGGAGAAGAAGGAAAAAATCTTCTCTTTCCCTTGTTTCCCTATTTCTTTAATCCCATCCATTCGACATCGTCGTCACTATTTTTACACTTCAAAGTATAAGTCCTTAATTTGCTCTATCCAAATAGAATACACACAAAATGTCTGCGTTTGCATCTGCAGTTTCACACCATCATCGTGTGTTGGCAACGACGACGAGGCGCATCCCTCGCGGCTCATCAACGCTAAAAAACGCCAATTCCATTTCCTCATGGAAGGTTGTTTCGATTGGCCCTTCCCGCCGTCAGAAACAGAATCAACTTTTCTTCCCATCATCCTCTTCATTGCCTTCTTCTTCTTCTTCTTCTTCTTCTTTGACGTCTTCAAAAGTGGTCGTGAGAGCCTCGAGTAGCACGGAACAACAGGAAGGAGAAACTTTCGAGTACCAAGCGGAAGTCAATCGATTGATGGATTTGATTGTCAACTCTCTATACTCCAACAAAGACGTCTTCCTTCGCGAATTGATTTCCAATGCTTCGGATGCGTGCGATAAACTTCGATTCCGTTCCGTGCAAGAACCTGAAATTTTGAACGGACAGTCTATCGCTGATTTGTCCATCAAAGTTCGAGGTCAAGAGAGCGACAAAACGCTCACGATTGAGGATAATGGTATTGGTATGTCCAAGGATGAGTTGGTCACCAATTTGGGTACGATTGCAAACTCAGGAACGTCTAAAGTGATGGAAATGTTGAAGCAACAAAACGAAGCCGCGAGTGGAGAAAACTTGATTGGTAAGTTTGGAGTTGGTTTTTACTCGTCATTTTTAGTCGCAGATACCGTGAGAGTGACATCTAAGTCAAACGACGACGGGAAAGCATGGACATGGGAATCTAAAATCGACTCAACCTCGTACACCATTCGCGAAGCATCCGAAAGCGAAGCGAAGGATTTAGTGCGGGGTACAAGAATCACGTTGAACTTGAAAGATGAGTGCGAGGAGTACGCCACGGATAAAAAGCTCTCATCCCTCGTGAAAACGTACTCTGA
>Ga0163180_10000884_pt1 | contig 17214 bp, 19 predicted proteins | sample AtlANTMetagenome_2_FD_109647 | JGI IMG/M metagenome (GOLD analysis project Ga0163180, IMG submission 109647) | Marine eukaryotic phytoplankton communities from the Atlantic Ocean - Atlantic ANT 4 Metagenome | ecosystem: Environmental > Aquatic > Marine > Oceanic | place: North Atlantic Ocean...
AGAGTTGAGTTTGAGTGTGAGTTCCTGGGATCTGTTGATACTCTTATCTCCGCATCTAAGTTGAGGATGATGGCATATGATGACCCTATACAAAAGAATAAAGGACTAGATGTATATGAGAAACCAGAAAAAGATAAGACATATTGTATAACTGTTGACGTAGCAAGGGGTGTAACGAAGGATTATAGTGCGTTCTGTGTAATAGACACGACAACAATACCATATAAGGTGGTAGCAAAGTATAGAAATAACACAATTAAACCACTGCTATTCCCTAATACCATATACGATGTCGCGTGTGCGTACAACCATGCGTTTGTATTAGTGGAGGTAAATGATATTGGCGGGCAGATTGCGGACATGTTGCACTTTGACTTGGAGTATGACAATATCCTTATGGCATCTATGCGTGGACGTGCAGGACAGGTAGTAGGACAAGGATTCTCTGGTACTAAGGTACAACTAGGAGTTAAGATGAGTACGACTGTCAAGAAGACAGGGTGTTCTAATATGAAACAGTTGATAGAAGATGATAAGTTACTGATATCTGACTATGACATCATTGCAGAACTGACTACATTCATACAGAGAGGTCAGGCATGGGAAGCAGAAGAGGGTTGTAATGATGACCTTGCTATGTGTCTGGTTATGTTCTCATGGTTAGCAACATCAGATTACTTCCGTGAACTACATGACAATGACGTCAGAATGAGAATGTATCAAGAGCAGAAGGATCAGATAGAAGCAGACATGGCACCTTTTGGATTTGTTAGTGACGGATTAGAGCAGGAAACCATCATTGACAATGAGGGTCAAGTATGGCATACTGATGAGTATGGAGATATGTCTTACATGTGGGATTACAAATGATTTCTTTTTTATTCGCTAGTGCTGGTTTACTAAACCTATTGTTCTATGTTTTTGCAATAGGGTTTGTGGTATCGTTAATACTAGAACAGATTGTTAAAGCAAAACCCTTATCACCTTTTGATGAGATAAATGAGAGAAATCTCTATATAGTACAGACCAACCGTAGATACTGTTGGAGACAAGCATGGGTCACTAATCTAATATGGTTTATGGTCAATGTAAGTCTGTTCTTAGTATCTCGTAATATGCAAACACCAACCGATACATTCTGGAACGGAATCTAATGGTAATAAAAGTAGATAAAAGTAAAGAGTTTATAAGGAGTGGTAAGAAACTCGCATCAGAGTATCCTGCACAACCAAAGAAGGATGGACCTCGAAAGTGACTTCTTAGAATTAGAACACCTTATCCTAAAACAACGTGTTTGCAAGACATGTGGGATAGAGAAAGATCTACTGACTGACTATTATAAGACTAGAAAAGACAGAGGTGCTATGCCCTCTGCTTTTTCGTATGAGTGCAAATCATGTACAAAGATAAGAATTAAGAAAAGACGTAAAAGTGTTGATATAACTACCTACTCCTACCCTGACTGGTGATGTTCACGTCTTGTTTCCCCACTGGAAACATACGTTTTTCTAAATATTAGTAGCATCCGAATTGAAATTTATCCGAGGAGTATACCCAGATGGCATCCACACAAATTTCCCCAGGTGTCGTTGTCCTAGAAAGAGATCTGACTAATACCGTAAACGCAACTGTTGATAACATTGCAGCGGTAGTTGGAACCTTTGAAAAAGGACCAGTAGATGAGGTTAGAGTAATCTCGTCCGAGAGACAACTGGTTGAAGAGTTTGGTAAACCAAACGACAGTAATTACGAGTATTGGTTCTCTGCTGCACAATTTATGTTGTACGGTGGATCAGTAAAAGTAGTTCGTGCAACAAGCACATCATTAAAGAATAGTATTGATACTACTACTGTAACCGATACAACATTCTCAGCAACAGACACTACACTAACAGTTGCAGAGGCAACAGACTTTGACACAGGGGATCTTTTAAAGATCGACTCAGAAATCGTCTCAATCACAGGAATCTCTGGATTGGACATCGCTGTGTCTCGTGGACAACTTAATACATCTGCGGTATCACACGCTGCATCTTCTCAGATCATGTTGATCGAGGCAGCAGGAACTACCACAACTATTAATGAGGGTGGTACATTCTCTGATAGTGATACAACTCTAACTGTTACTAACGCATCTACATTAGGTGTACAGATTAACAGTTACATCAGAATCACTGATGAAATTATGCAAGTTACTGGTATCAGTACCAATGACTTGACTGTAACTCGTGCCCAACTCGGAACTGCTGCATCATCACACACTGACGGTGTTACTGTAACACTTCTAACTGTTACTACTAACAAGACAACAATCAATGAGACAACAACAAGTGGTGTTACTCCTCCATTGATTAAGAACTTTGATGAGTACGAAGCAACAGTCGAGACTGCTTCTAATAACTGGAAGTGGGCAGGAAAGACACCTGGAACATACGGTAACTCAATCAGAGTTGTAGTTACAGACGCTGGTCCAGACCAAATCCTATACCTTGCAACTCCAACAACAGGTAACCCTGAGCATAAGTTAGAGCCAGGCAAGAAGGTTAACATTTCAGCAACTTCATCTTACTCACAGATTTATAGTTACGTCCTAGAAATTACCTTAGAGCAGGGATCAACCCTAGTAGGTTCTTTCAATGGTGGTAACTTCTTCACTGCTGTATCAGGTAACGTAACTGGTAATGTAGTATCATACGATGCAACATCTAGAAAGATTGAGATCACAGTTGATACAACATCATCTGATTACCTAGAAGTTGGAGACACAATCACAGAACTATCAAATAGTGGCGGATCACCTGGTTCTGCAACTGGCGATAGCGGTAAGATTGCTGCAATTAACAGAAGATTATCTATTGTAATGGACAAGGGAGCAACAAACTTCGTTGCTAACCAAGTCATTAAAGAAGGTTCAACATACGCTGCTGACGGTGTAACAACAGCAGGACGCGACGTAAACATTGTTTCTATCGCATCTGAGTACGCAACTCGTGTATATGGTAAGAACTCTAAGTGGTCATCTATTGCAGATAGACCTGGAACTTCCGCATACGCAGCAGACAAGAACGGATTCCGTGACCTAATGCACATCCTTGTATTAGATGGAGACGGAGGAATCACTGGTGTACCAGGAACAGTTCTTGAAAAGTTCCTCAATGTGTCTAAGGCATCTGATGCTAAGTCACCACAAGGAACAAACATCTACTATAAAGATGTAATCAAGACTTCCTCAGAGTATATCTGGTGGGGTTCACACGAACTAACACTTGTACAGGATCTTGATAGTACTGCTACTGGTGATATCGGAACAACTGCTACAAACAGACAGTTCGATATCTTTAAGAACACATCTGCTATCTCTGACATTGACGATCCAACAGGATCAACTGCTGGCGCAATACCAGTTATGTTCACTAAGGGAACATCAACTATCAAATACTCCTTGAAAGGTGGAGTTGATGGTTATTCAGCAGAAAGAGACAAGTTGTTTGACGCATACGACTTATTCACAGACCCTGAGACAGAAGAAATAGACTACATCATAGGTGGTCCAGGCATGAGCAATGAGGCAGACTCACTTGCTAAGGCACAAAAGTTGATTGACGTTGCAAACATCCGTAAGGACTGCATCGCATTCATCTCACCTCCTAAGTATTCTGTTATCGGTGTACCTAACACAAACACAATCGTAGAAAATACAATCGAGTTCTTCGATCAATTATCTTCTACATCATACGCAGTGTTTGACAACAACTACAAGTACATGTATGACAAGTATAACGACAAGTATCGTTATCTTCCATGTAACGCTGACGTTGCTGGTCTAACACTAAGCACCGCACTTAACGCAGAAGCATGGTTCTCCCCTGCTGGATTCAACAGAGGACAACTATTAAACGCAGTTAAGTTAGCATACTCACCATTAAAAGATCATAGAGATCGTTTATATGGTTCAAGAATCAACCCTATTGTATCATTCCCTGGTGAAGGAAATATACTTTACGGAGATAAGACTGCACTAGCAGGAGCATCAGCATTTGACAGAATCAATGTTAGACGCTTATTCCTAGTAATTGAGAGAGCAATCTCTGTATCTGCTAAGAATCAACTCTTTGAAATCAACGATGAGTTTACTCGTAAAGGATTCAAAAACTTAGTTGATCCATACCTAAGAGGAGTTCAATCCGCAAGAGGTATTGTAGATTACCTAGTTGTTTGCGATCAAAGCAACAACCCTCCCGAAGCACAGGACCGTGGTGAGTTCTTTGCTGAAATCTTTGTTAAACCAACAAGGTCGATTAACTTCATCACACTTACATTTACTGCAACCAGAACAGGGGCAACCTTTGCTGAGGTAACACAGTAATTATTATTCACCACAAAAACAATAGGTAAAACTAATGGCATTAGAAGTAATTAAGGACATTATCTCATTCCGTAACTCGGTTAGAGAAGTTGCCCGCCCCAATCAATTCCAAGTTGAACTAGATTTTCCAGGTGGATTAGCAGACGCTAGTCCATCTGCACTAGCAGAATTTGGAACATTCCTAGTTAAGGGAGCAAACTTACCAGCATCTACTGTTGGTACAGTTGAACTTCCATACAGAGGAAGAGTCTTAAAGATTGCAGGAGACAGAACATTTGAACCATGGACTGTTACTGTTATCAACGACGAAGGGTTTAAGTTAAGAAACGCTTTTGAAGAATGGTCAGATAAAATCAGTAAACTTGCTGAGAACAGATCTTTCTTTGAGAATGCAACACAGTATCAAACAAGTGCTACTGTAAGACAGTTATCAAGATCAGGTGGAGACATCAAATCATACAAATTTGAAGGAATCTATCCTGTAAATATCTCTGCTATTGACTTAGCATGGGATAGCAATGATGCTGCTGAGGAGTACACAGTTGAGTTCGCAGTCCAGTACTGGGAAGCAATTAAAAACGATACTGATGTATACAATTCTAAGGAAGTTTCAAAGTAACGTTTTAGAACGTGTCTAAATAATAATGAAGTAATTATAGTAAGATCCGATAATGTCAAATTTATTTGGTTATTCTCTTGATCGCAAAAAGAAGGGGGGCGCAACCCCTTCTTTCGTGCGTAAAGAATCTGATGACGCAGCGCAACCGATAGTAGCGGGTGGGTATTTCGGACAGTATGTTGAAATGGGCGACGCTGCTAATAAGGCAAGCGAAGCAGATTTAATTGGTCGTTATAGAGAAATGTCTCTACACCCAGAGGCAGATGCAGCGATCAATGATGTTGTTAATGAAGCGATAGCAGGGGACTTGAACGATCATCCAGTAGATATTGATCTTCAAAACCTCCGTGGATCGTCAAACTTAAAGACAAGAATCAAGGAAGAGTTTGATAACGTCCTTGTTCTTTTAGATTTCGATAGAAAAGCATACGATATATTCAGACGTTGGTATATAGATGGTAGATTATTCTATCATAAGATGATCGATACTAAGAATCCTAAGAATGGTATTACGGAACTTAGATACATTGATCCTAGAAAGATTAAGAAAGTTGTAGAGTTTGATAAACCAAAAGATAGATTACAACCCATAGATCCACAGACCGCTTCTATTGTTCCGCGTTCTGTTGAGTATTACATATACTCACCCAAAGGTCTGAAAGGATATGAGAACAATGGAATCAAGATTGCACCTGATGCAATAACGTATTGTCACTCAGGTCAGTTAGATATGCAGAGAAATTATGTTCTCTCACATCTACATAAAGCAATCAAGGCACTTAATCAACTTAGGATGATTGAGGATAGTTTGGTTATATATAGATTGTCTCGCGCTCCCGAGCGTAGGATATTCTATATTGACGTGGGTAATTTACCTAAGCAAAAAGCAGAACAATACCTCCGTGAGGTGATGTCCCGCTATCGTAACAAACTTGTTTACAACGCTGATACAGGAGAAATAAGAGATGACAAGAAATTCATGTCAATGCTCGAAGACTTCTGGTTACCACGAAGAGAAGGGGGAAGAGGCACGGAAATCTCTACTCTCCCAGGTGGACAGAATCTTGGAGAACTTGAAGACGTCAAGTACTTCCAAAAGAAACTCTACCGATCACTCAACGTACCCGAGTCACGCTTAGAATCTGATAACTCATTCAACATTGGTAGATCTGCTGAGATCACTCGTGATGAAGTGAAGTTTCAGAAGTTTGTCACCAGACTTCGTAAGAAGTTCAGTGATTTATTTAATGATCTCCTTAAAACTCAATGCGTTCTTAAAGGTGTTTGCACCTTAGAAGAGTGGGATGAGATTAAGGAACACGTTCAGTACAACTTTATTGCGGATAACTACTTCTCTGAAATGAAAGAGAAGGAAGTTATGAATGAACGTCTCGCTATGTTGCAACAAATGGATCCTTATGCAGGAAAATATTTCTCTGTTGAGTATCTAAGACGCAACATCTTACGCCAGACTGACAACGAAATGCAAGAACTTGATGAACAAATGGCAGCAGAAATTGCTGATGGGTTAGTTGTTTCTCCTGTTGAGATGCAACAAATGGAAAAAGCGCAGATGGAAATGTCTATGCAACCACCAGAACCGCCTCCCGAGGAACCCAGTTTGTCTGATAAGGACTATAAAAAGGGAGAAATCTAAATAGTATACATACACACATAAATTATGCCTTCTCAATCTGCTAATGACATCGTGAATGCACTATTTGCTGGACAGAAAGATCTTTCTGACTATGTAGATACGCAAATGAAATCTCTTGCCATGGACTCTATCGAGGATATGAAAAAAGAGGTTGGGAAAACAATGTTTGCTCCACAAGAAGATGGACCAGAATCCACTGAGCAACCTGTTGATGCAATTCCACCTGATCAAACCGAGGAACCCAAAGATGAAACTGATAACGGAACAAATTGATGATGCCCAAGTTGTAATAACTGAGGGTAAGAATGGTAAGAAACAAACCTTTATAGAGGGTGTTTTCTTGCAAGGTGAAATCACAAACCGTAACGGTAGACGTTATCCAATACAAACTCTTGCAAGAGAGGCAGCGACATACAACGATAAGTTTGTAAAAACTGGTCGTGCGCTAGGTGAATTGGGTCATCCCGAAGGTCCAACCATCAATTTAGATCGTGCATCACATATAATTACTTCATTAAAACAAGAAGGTAATAACTTTGTAGGTAAAGCACGTTTATTAGAGACCCCAATGGGTAAGATTGCTAAACAACTTCTTGATGAAGGTGTTAAATTAGGAGTCTCATCACGCGGACTAGGGTCTATCAAAGAAGAAAATGGTATCAAAGTTGTAGGTGAGGACTTCGTTCTTGCTACTGCTGCTGATATCGTTGCTGATCCGTCAGCACCTGATGCTTTTGTTAATGGCATCATGGAAGGTAAAGATTGGGTACTTGCTGGTGGCGCAATAGCTGAGCAAGATATTGACTCAATTAAGAAGAGAATTAACAATGCTGCGCTATCGCAGATTGAAGAAAGGAAGATTTCCGCATTTAATTCATTCTTAAATTCTTTATAACTATAAATAATAATTAGCAACTCAACAATAACTTAGGACACGGAGTAACAATGTCTGACAAACTTGAAAAAACTGTAACTGAATCTAGTGTTACTGCTAACGCTAAACCTGGCGATCCAATGCCTAAGTCAGAAGCAGGAACACCTGGACAACCTGGATATCAGGATCTAGGAGGACCAACACCATCTAATTCCAAACCAGATGATGAGTCTAATAAGTATAAGACTGGTGGCGGACCAACTGCAACACCCCCTCAAACAAAACCATCTGATGCTTCTGCACAGAAGGCAGAGTTCAGTACAAAGGGTGATGTACATGCTTCACACAAACCAGAAGGTGAGGAGATAACAGAGGAAGAGAAGGAAGAAACTATACAAGTTGACCTATCTGCTGATGTTGCTGCACTAACTGAGGGTGAAGATCTAAGCGAAGAGTTCAAAGCGAAAGCAGCGACAATCTTTGAAGCAGCAGTGATCTCACGCTTAAACGAAGAACTAGGACGCATGCATGATGACTATGCAAAAGTCTTAGAAGAAGAAATTGAGTCTGTTAAGAACGAATTGGCAGAGAAGGTAGATGAGTACCTGTCATTCGCAACTAACAAATGGGCAAAAGACAACGCTCTTGCTATTGAGCACGGTATCAAAACCGAAATGGCAGAGTCAGTCCTTGCAGGACTCAAACAGGTTTTCTCCGAGAACTTCATAGATGTTCCCGAAGAGAAAGTTGATCTAGTTGACGAAATGACTGGACAACTCGATACAATGGAGAAGAAACTCAATTCACAAATCGAAGAAAACGTCTCTCTAACTAATGAGATAGGCGGATATATCAAGAATGGGATAGTGAACGAATTGTCTGACGGTCTTAGCGTTTCTCAGAAAGAGAAGTTTGCTAGTCTAACAGATGCAGTTGAGTTTGAAAATGAAGAATCCTTCCGCGAGAAGGTCAAGACAATACGCGAATCATACTTCAACAATGGCAAACCCGAAGCGACAACAGTCACTGAGGACGTCGAAGTTGATGCACCTTCTGTTGAAGGAACAATGGGCGCATATGTCAATGCACTTTCCCGCTGGGCAAAGTGATTATAGTAAACACTAATCCAAAATTTATCCTTTAAATTAAGACAAATGTTCAACTCAGAACACTTGCAGGAAAAGTGGGCACCTATTCTAGAACATTCCGAGTTAGATAACATCTCAGATAAGTATAGAAAGGCAGTCACATCAATCTTGCTAGAAAACCAAGAATCATTCCTCAAAGAAGAGGCAGGCATTCTTAACGAAGCTGCTCCTACAATGAGTGCTGGTACTGCTGGTTTCAGTGGTAGTTCAACTGCTACTGGACCTGTTGCTGGTTTCGACCCTGTGTTGATTTCATTAATAAGAAGATCAATGCCTAAGTTAATCGCTTATGACATTGCTGGTGTACAACCTATGACTGGTCCTACTGGTCTAATCTTCGCAATGAGATCACGCTACGGTACAAACAGAACCGCAGGCAATGAAGCATTCTTTAACGAAGCAGACGCAGAATTCTCAGCAGAGAACGCTGCATCAGATCTAGGACAATCAGCACAGTCTGGATCTAACCCAGGTCTACTCAATGATAGTGGTACATATACTACTAACACTGGTATGACAACAGCACAGTCAGAAGCATTAGGTGATGCATCTGGTAACCAGTTCGCTGAAATGAACTTCTCAATCGAGAAAGTCACAGTGACTGCGAAATCTCGTGCGCTAAAAGCAGAGTACAGTTTAGAACTTGCTCAGGACTTGAAAGCAGTCCACGGACTAGACGCTGAGTCAGAATTAGCAAACATCCTCTCAACTGAGGTTCTTGCTGAAATCAACAGAGAAGTTGTTAGAACAGTATACAAGGTTGCAAGACCTGGTGCTCAGAACAACACTGCTACTGCTGGTATATTTGACCTAGACGTTGACTCCAATGGTAGATGGTCAGTTGAGAAGTTCAAGGGACTTCTATTCCAGATCGAAAGAGACATGAACGCAATCGGGCATGAAACTCGTCGTGGAAAAGGGAACATTCTAATATGTTCTGCTGACGTTGCATCTGCACTTTCAATGGCTGGTGTGTTAGACTACACTCCTGCTCTTGCTGGAAACTCTAACCTACTTCCTGACGACAATAGTTCCACACTTGCTGGTACATTGAACGGAAGAATCAAGGTTTACGTTGATCCTTATTCTGCAAACGTATCTGATAGACATTTCTATGTTGCTGGATACAAAGGTAGTTCTGCATACGATGCTGGATTATTCTACTGTCCATATGTACCTCTACAAATGGTCAGAGCAGTAGGTCAGGATACATTCCAACCAAAAATCGGATTTAAGACTCGTTACGGTATGGTTGCTAACCCATTTGCGGAAGGCACTGACCAAGGCGGTGGAGATCTTGATCCTAACAAGAACAGATATTACAGAAGAGTCCTAGTTGACAACCTAATGTAAATCTTATATGTGAGTCCACTCACATAACTAATCCCAAGGACCCTTCGGGGTCCTTTTTTATTATAAATGGTATATAATAGACATTATGAGAACCACACCTAAAAGGAGATTCTACATGTTATCAGAAGTTTTAAAGGAGTCACCTATCAGTGACTATGTTAAACCTAAACGCAGGGTGAGGACTACAAGTCCTGCTGTAAAGAAAGCATACAAGAAAGGATATCTCAACAAGAAGCAAGAAACATTTACAAGAGAAGAGTGTGAAGCGATGATTGAGTTCGCTATCAATCAACACAATAGAAACGCAGGACAGATCAGCATGGTCCTAGGTTTCATATTCATGGCACTATTTGCTGATGGATTATTCAGAGTTTTAGGATTGATCCCACCATTCATGGGACTAGATGTAAATATAATTCAAGACGTAGTTGATGCTATCAAAGACGAAGTAACCAAACAACTATAAATACCTAAAAATAGGTAGAAAAATGCCACAAGACTATGGTCAGTGGAACAAACAGATTGAGAATAGAAACTTTCTATCTCCAATCGGTTTCAAGATGCAGATAGATGAATATCCGAAGACTGTATATTTTGCACAGTCCGCTAATATCCCTGGTGTTTCTACAAATACAGTAGAACAACAGACAGGTATGGGTCGTCCAATTCCATACGAAGCATTTGGACTTAACTATGAACCATTTAATCTGACGTTTCTAGTTGACGAAAATTTAGAGAACTATTTGATAATACATAACTGGTTGACTGCTATCGCGGGTGGTAGAGAAAGTCTCAGAGAGCGTAGTAATATTGAAAGAAACTATTCAGTTCGTTGTGATGGATCACTCGCTGTGCTTAACAGTAATTTCCAAGCAAATTTCTTTGTGACATTCAAGGATATGTTTCCTGTCTCCTTGAACGCATTGGAATTTAATGCTACAATAGATGGTACAGAGTATGCTACTGCAACCGCAGAGTTTAGGTATGCTGTGTATAATATAGAAACAGTAGACGGTATCGTAAGAACACAATTAGAATGAACCTTGATGAAATTCGTGACATGTGGAGGGAGGACTGTAAGATTGATCAGAACGACCTCGACACTGAGAACTTTAAATGTACAGTTATCCATGAAAAGTATCTAAACATATGGTCTCACTTTCGTCTGATGCTATCAGATGCTGAGACTAAGGGAAAGATGCTGTACAAAGAGAAATTTGAATACTATGCAGGCAAAGCACCAGCAGCAGTATATGCTAAGAACCCTTTTAATCATAAGGTATTGAAAGGTGACCTGACCACATACATCTGGGCAGACGAAGATTGGTTGAAGAACAAGCAGAAAATTGACTACCTCCAAACTGTTATAAATTATTTGGAGATGATTCTTAAACAGTGTTCCAACCGTGGTTTCCAAATAAAGAACTATCTTGAACTGAGAAAACATGCAGATTATTGACTACATTAATCACAAAAAAGAATGAAGTTTATTTGAAAGTGAATGCTGAACCTCATGTTCACCAAGAACTAAGTGATCACTTTCAGTTTGATGTACCTGGGGCAAAATACATGCCACAGTATCAAAAATATAAATGGGATGGAAAGATCAGATTATACTCTCCTGCTACTGGTGAGATATACGCTGGTCTTTTTGACTATCTGACTGACTTTCTAGAAGAAAGAGGTTACCACTATCAGATACAGGACAATAACATCTATGGAAGACCAACAGATACCGAACTTCTCATATCACCTGAGGCTGTTGCGGGGTTTATTAGATCTCTATCAATTCCGTTTAAAGCACGAGACTACCAGTTACGAGCAGTTTACCAAGCACTTAAATACAATCGCAGACTTTTACTTTCCCCGACAGGATCAGGAAAATCCCTGATAATATATGCCATGGTAAGATGGCATCTACATTTTAAAAGAAATATATTAATTATAGTTCCAACAGTATCATTAGTAGAGCAGTTATATAAAGACTTTAAAGAATATGGATGGAATCCTCGTGGATACTGTCATAGAATCTCAGCAGGAGCAGAGAAATTTACAGAGTTACCTGTCACAATATCTACATGGCAGAGTATATACAAAGAACCCCGAAAGTTTTTCAAGAAGTTTGATGTAGTTATAGGGGACGAAGCACACTTATATAAAGCAAAGTCATTGTCGGGTATCCTCACCAAGTGTCATGACGCAAAACACAGAGTAGGACTGACAGGGACACTAGATGGTATGCAGACTCATCAGTTAGTGTTAGAGGGTTTGTTCGGTAAATGCGACAAGGTAACTAAGACTGTTGACCTCATGAAGAAGGGTCATCTTGCTCCTCTATATGTCAAGATCCTAGTGTTGAAGCATGGTTTCGTACCATTTGAGGACTATCAACAGGAGATGGATTGGATAGTTCAGAACCATAGACGAAATACCTTGATCACTAACCTAGCACTCGACTTGTCAGGTAACACCTTGGTTCTCTTCAACTACGTCGAGAAACATGGTATCCCCTTGAACGAAATGCTAAATAGTAAAGTAAAGGATGGTCGAAAGACGTTCTTTATACATGGTGGTATTGATGCATATGACAGGGAACAAGCACGCTCGATTTGCGAGCAGGAAAAAGACGCGATCATTCTTGCTTCTTATGGGACTTTCTCTACTGGTATCAATATTAGGAACTTACATAATGTAATTTTCGCAAGTCCATCTAAGTCGAGGATTCGTAATCTTCAATCTATTGGACGTGTCCTTCGTAAGGGTGACAACAAAGCACAAGCAACGCTATATGATATAGCAGACAACTGTGCTCGTGGATCAAAAAAGAACTATACTATTAGACATCTTGATGAAAGAATTAAGATATACAATGAAGAATCTTTCAATTACGAAATTAAGGAGATCAAACTCAATGATTAACTACATTCGACACGACGAACAATTCTACGGAGTATGTAAACTCTCTCATGGGGATGAAGTATTAGGTGAGATAATTGTTACAGAAGATCCTGAGACCAAGACAGACTTAATATTCATTCAGCATCCTGCTAAAACTAAGGTTATTGATTTAGATCATCCTATACAAGAAAATTCCAGAGAACAGAAGGTGGCGATGGGTTTTATCAAGTGGATGAATTTCAGCGACGAAGACTTTTATGTTATAAGCGAGAAAGATATAATGACGATAGCACCCATGTCTCCTTCATCAATTATGATGTATAAGAGGTGGGTCAGAAAAGAAATCGATAGATTACCTGAGAAAGAAAGGGAAGTACCCATGAATAGTTCTATGGGATTACTAGACACAGTAGACAATGCCAGACAACTTTTAGAAAGAATCTATAAGAACCCTAAGTTACCAGATATAAACCAATAGAACTTCCCTTCCAACCCTCACAGTGTTGAGTGTACACAGAATTTAACAACTTGTCAAGCTAGTTGCGTTTTCTGTGTTTTTTTGTTAATATAGGTACATCCAAACGGATATTATGCCCCGCAAATCTACCAAGAAAAAAGAACATTATGTAGATAACAAGAAGTTTCTAGCAGCATTAGTCGTGTATCGTACTGAATGCGCTGAGGCAACTGAGAAAGGACTCGGTAAACCAAGAGTTTCAAACTATATTGGCGACTGCTTTTTAAAAATAGCAACTCATCTATCATATAGACCTAACTTTATCAACTATATGTACAGAGAAGACATGATCGGAGACGGTATTGAAAATTGTATTCAATACATTCACAACTTTGACCCCGACAAATCTTCTAACCCATTCGCGTATTTTACGCAGATCGTTTATTATGCATATTTAAGACGTATTGCAAAAGAAAAACGACAACAAGCGATACGAGAAAAGATTCTGGAACGCAAAGGTTACGAAGAAGTCTTCCACTCAGATGACCACGATAACTCTGCTGACTTAAATTACATCAAGAACAGAGTCGAAACTAACACACGATACAACTAATGGGAATACTCTCTCAACTCAAAGTCATGTTTAAAGAAGATGATCTTGAACTGACTAAGGCAGACTACAAATTAATTTGTGATGCTTTACATAAACGTCAACGAAACTTCATTGCAGGAGATCGGATGTTTAAACATTATGGTATACTACTAGATAAATTTGACAGACTCTATGAAACTGCTTCTGATAACTGATCAACACTTTGGTGTAAGGAACGATAGTCCTGCATACATTGAGCAGTATCGTAAATTCTATAAGGATACTGTCCTCCCATACATTGATAAGAACAAGATCACTCACATTGTAAATCTTGGCGACACGTTTGATAAACGAAAGTCTATAAACTATTCGTCCTTAGATGCTGCAAAGGAGATGTGGTTTGATCCTGTCAGGGATCGTGGTATCCATATGTGGTGCATTGTGGGTAACCATGACATCTACTATAAGAATACTTTAAAGGTCAATAGTCCTGAGTTATTGTTTGAAGATTACGATAACATTACAATAGTTGATGAACCACAGGATATTAATATAGGTGGTTTAGATATTCTAATGTTACCATGGAGGTGTGAAGCAAATACACACAAGTGGAGAAAGATAATAGAAGATACCAAGAGTACAGTATGTCTAGGACATTTGGAACTCAGTCAGTTTGATCCTATCCCAGGATATACTATGGATCATGGTGATGATCCTGCTCCTTTCGAGAAGTTTGATGTAGTATGCTCAGGTCATTACCATCACAGGTCATGTAAGGGTAATATTACATACCTTGGTAATCCGTATCAACTATACTGGAATGACTTCGGTACAGAGAGAGGGTTCCATACACTAAATACTAAGACAAAGAAACTGACTTTCATAAAGAACCCTAATAATATGTTCAATAAGATATATTATAGGGATAGTGAAACTGCTCCTATTGATTATCAGTCTCTAAGTGGTACATATGTAAAGTTGATCGTAGAAAAGAAAGAAGATCAGAAGATGTTTGATAGTAAACTATCCATGATCTTGCAATCAAATCCTGCCGACTTAAAGATTATAGAAGATACCTTTATGGTATTGGATGAAATAGATGAGACGATAGAAACAGAGGACACTTTATCCATTCTCAACAAATGTGTTGCAGAGGTCGATCATAAGGATGAAGTCTTTGGTATACTTAAATCTTTATATGTAGAAGCACAAAGAGTTTAATGTTTGTATTAGTTGACAAAGCAAGCGGAGGGGTGTATGCTGTAAAGGATGACACCACAGTAGAACGTGTTGTTCAACTCTTCCAAGAAGAAGACGATGCTGTTAGATATCACGAGTATCTTATTGCAGCAGATTATGAGAGAGAATTAATAATTACACCATGTGACGAGCAACAGGTAAAAGATAATTGTGCGTCATTCGGTTATGTATATACGGTAATTAAACCAACTGATATTGTTTATCCCCCAAGTGATTCTGACTAAATGATTGTTTTTGAAAAGATTAGATGGAAGAATCTGTTGTCCACTGGTCAGCAGTTTACTGAAATCAATCTGAATGATACTGCGTCTACATTAATTGTAGGTAATAACGGAGCAGGCAAGAGCACACTTCTTGATGCTCTTTGTTTTGGTCTGTTTGCAAAACCATTTAGAAAGATTAGTAAGACACAATTAATCAATACAGTTAATGAAAAGGAATGTGTAGTAGAGATAGAATTTAATATCGGTAGTATTGAATATAAAGTTATCAGAGGTATGAAACCCTCTAAGTTTGAGATCTATCGCAACGGAGAACTCTATGATGCAAATGCATCTGTTGCTGATGACCAGAAATACTTAGAACAATCTGTACTTAAACTTAATTTTAAATCATTTACACAGGTAGTCATACTGGGTAGCAGTACCTTTGTGCCTTTCATGCAGTTGACAGGACCTAATAGAAGAGAAGTTATAGAAGATATACTAGACATCCAGATCTTCTCTCAGATGAATACTCTGTTAAAGGAGAGAGTCAAAGAGATCAAGGACGAGCAGAGATCATGTGAGTATGAAATGGATATTGCACAACAGAAAGTTGAAATGCAAATCCGTAATATCGAGAACCTAGAAAAGGTTGATACTACACAGATGGAAAGGAAGCAGAAGAAGTTTGATCTAAATGAAGAACGTTGTATACAAATCAAATCTAGAATCAAAGAACTAGATAAGAAATGTGATACGTTAGAACCACAGATATTAGAACTAGACAAGGCAGTAGATAAACATGAGAAGTTCAAAGAGATGCGTACCAAGATCAAATCTAAATTTGATAACTCTCGTAGAGAAATGAATTTCTTTGAGAACAATCACACATGCCCCACATGTACACAAGAGATTAGTGAACAGTTTAAAGAAACAAAGATAAAGTATCTTGCAGATAAAGGAACTGAATTAGCAGCAGGGTCTAAACAAATTACTGATGAGATTAAAAAACTTGCGACCACAGTCAAAGATCTCAGGAAGAAATCAGAAGAGATCAATGGTTATAGGTATGAAATACAGGCATTGACACATGAGGAAACTAAACTTCTCAAAGAGAATACTGATATATTAACTGAGGTTGGTAGTGATACTACAAACTTAGAGTATGAGAGACAGTCATTAGTTACTATCCAAAAGAACTTAGAAGATAAGAAAGATGACTGTGCCAAAGTCAATACACAAGCAAACTATCTTGGTATTGTAGGTGAGTTATTGAAGGACAGTGGTATCAAAACAAAGATAATTGCTAAGTTTATACCACTAATCAATGCTAGAATTAATAAATATCTGCACAGCATGGATTTCTTCGTAAACTTCACACTAGATGATAACTTTACTGAGAAGATCCTATCAAGATTTCGTGATGACTTTACATATGCCTCATTCTCTGAGGGTGAAAAGCAAAAGATTGACCTAGCACTACTGTTTACATGGAGAGAGGTTGCACAACTTAAAAATAGTGTGGCAACTAACCTACTCATTCTTGATGAAGTGTTTGACTCATCACTAGATCAATCTGCCACTGATGAACTGATGAAGATATTAAAGAATAAGTTAGACAAAACTAATTTGTTTGTGATTTCACACAAAGGTGAAGTCCTAATTGACCGCTTTGATAAGACGGTTGAGTTTAAGAAAGATGGCGATTTCTCAAATTTACATTTGACAAACGCATAGTCTCCTGTATAATGAAGATAGTATCTAAAATTTATGTTTCTAGCAAGTTG
>Ga0163180_10000887_pt1 | contig 17164 bp, 8 predicted proteins | sample AtlANTMetagenome_2_FD_109647 | JGI IMG/M metagenome (GOLD analysis project Ga0163180, IMG submission 109647) | Marine eukaryotic phytoplankton communities from the Atlantic Ocean - Atlantic ANT 4 Metagenome | ecosystem: Environmental > Aquatic > Marine > Oceanic | place: North Atlantic Ocean...
ACCACAAGCCTCTTCAATTTGTTCTTTGATTAGTTGTCGGATTATATCTTTAGAAAGTTTCATATATTAACTAGTCTTTTATTCAACTAAAACTATTTTTTCCGTGAGAAATCCTTTGTTGTCTTTGTTCCTCAACAAGTATTCCCCTGCCCTTGCTATGACAATAGCGTCGGCTTTATCATCCGTTCCTTTTTTATAGTTTCTGCCGCCACGAGCCATCTCATATTTAAATGCTGTTTTCTCTTTTTCAATCACAGCCTCGATAACCATCTTTTTTCTTTGTGGTCCTTTTGTACTACGAGGGAAAGACAAGCCATATAACGAACGTGCAGTATTTACATTGATATAAGTCGGAGCCATGCCGTAACACTCATAACAAAGCCAGGAAGCAATTCCGTTGAACTTCGCTAATTTTATTAGTGTGTCCGCTCTGGACTTACCTGGGAGAAACCTTTTTAGTGCAGTTTCAACAAAAATATGCTCAATGTTGTACTCTGAACGTATTGTATATAATTCAGCACCAACCAGTTCTGCTTTTTCAAAAGTGCTTTCGCACTTCGAAAGATCCCACCCGTCAGATTTTACTAACTCTCTGGTTTGGGGGTTTATTATAGCGACCCCAATCATCGAGGTTGATATGTCTAATCCTAATATCATACACCCACTATATCACAAATCTAACTTTAGTTTAAATGTATATCCTAAATCAGAAGTTTTTCTTACCGGGTTTGCTAATTTTGCTATAGCAATAAGGTTCTGCTTTTCATCAAATATTCCGATCTTACTTAAAAAAGTTTGTCTTTCAAAATCTGCGGAATGACTACAATGAACACTTTGCATGGTATTCATTATAGAGATTTCATCGTTTTCGATAAATCCTCTGGGTCCCTCAATATTCTCACCATCGATTGTGACAACAGACCCATCCACTAAAAAAGTTGGATTAGTTGAATTAATAAGCTCGCCTTCTGGGGCGTGAGCAAACATTGTCAATGTAGGCACAGTTTCCGTTCCTTTAAAAGATGTAAGAAACACAGAGGAACTTGGGGCAGTCGAGGTTGTATGGGAAGCAAAATATCTCCACTGCGGTCTTTGTTGAGCGGTTCCTTCAAGATATGTATCTGTTACTGTTGCGTCATCTGATATATTTCCACTACCCGTCAAAAGGATAAAACCTTCATTATATAAAACAACACCCGCAACTGAGCCTGAGTCGCTTCCGAAAACCGATACCAGTTCTCCATTTCTGTTTTCGTCTTTTAATTCTCCAACCAAAGAACCAGTATAATACCACTTTAAAGACACGCTTCCTTTTTTAATACCCGAACCTATCAATATAGATGGAATACTAAGCAAATTAACATCGTCATTTATAAACGCTGAGTCGTACTCAAAATGCTGACTCATTGGTCTATAATATTCTAATGTATTTTTAAGAGCATCAATTCTAGATCGTGTTGCACTTGTAAATATTTCTCTTTCTACTGACCCTGTGAGAGGGTAAGACCCCGTAACAATTGTACCTTTCTCCAAAGAGGCAAACTCTGCTTGATCAACTGTTCCAAGAGTTGTTAAGCTACTATCTTTTGGCATAAAAGGGTAAATTAATTGTTGAGTTGTCCCGTCTCGATCAACATTTAATTCATATAAACTTATAGTGCCGTCTGTAACAGACCGACCCAAGCCTTTGCGGCGGTTTATATATGTGGCGTCATCATACATCACCACTTCAAATTGAGGGTGCGTCTCTATCTGATTAACAAATATATCCGAAGGGTCAAACGAGTAGCGTGTCATTTTTTCCTCCCAGAGTTAAATAGATTTTACTTTAATAATCTAATCGAACCCGGAGAGTTAATTCGTTTGTGTTTGTCTTTTTGAGTGGCTCTGACAGTTTTGCTACTGCAAGTAGTTCGTTATCTGCGCCATACAAACCAACAGTCGTAAGATAAGATATCGGCTGGTCTGAAGCGTTTGTCTTAACACGAATTTGACTCTCGGACAAGTATGTAGGATTACTGCTGTAATTAAACTCATTAGCGTTTGCACGACAGAAGTAAATTGTTGAATTCAATTCTGTTGTATTGTTAAACGAGATATTTTGAATCCTGTGCCTTATAGCATCAGCAAAGTTATCGATCGTGCCGCTCATGAACATTTGTGCAGATCCTTGGTTACTGCCAGACAAAAGTGCATGTTGTTGGTTGCCGCAGAAACCATCATTGAATATAGAAGCCGTCAGGACAGCAATTCCTGCTTGGTAATATAAAAGACCGCTTGCGGCACCTGCGTCGTCGGCTTCCGGGGAGTCGTCATTGTGAAACAAAACTCCGTATTCTCCGGCAGGTGAATCAGTATAATAACCATCTGAACCAGAGGCATCTGTAAAGGTTACAGGATCTACGCCCAGAGCAGAGATGGCACCAAAGCCAGCACCGTGTTCTTCATCCGAACCAGAAACATACATAGCCAGACTAAACGATCCCTTCTTTATTTCATCTTTTACCAACAACCTAGAAAAGGGAAGAAAGACACACTGTTTCATATTCACATCACGAATTGGGTTTCTAAACGGCTTAATAGACCCTGACTCATCATAACCGACAAGTAGTTGAGCCATCTGACTATACATGTTTGTCTTCTTTGTGTATTGTGAATCAGCAGTGGAGGGTGCTGGGTCATCGGCTTGTCCAAAAGCATCGGAACCTTCTTTTGGCGAATACCCTACTGTAACATCAAAGAGGTGATTAGCCGAAGAACTTAAATAAGGATAATCATATACGGACTGAAATTGTCCGTGGGCATAATTTTTAATGTTGTATTCCGCACCATCGGTGGTGCTGTTGTATGTTCCCGAAACAATCGTTCCTGTCAGGGGCACACTTTCATGTAAAAAATTTCTTGTATTAACAATATCTGACGATAATAGTGTTTTAAATGTTGTAGCCATAACTCTGGTCTAACCTCTCTTTATTGTTTTTTAACTAGCCTGATTGGAATATCAACTCGATACCCTGTTGTAAAGCCGGTTATTCTCAAAGTAGTATCAATATAATAATAATTGTCTCCACCGGCAATGACTTGATATCCGGTGTTTCCGAATTTAGTAAATAAGTACGTTCCATTTGTAGCCGCTTCTGTTGCTCTTAATTTTATCTTAAGTCTGGAACCTGCTGGTCCTCGAAGAGGGCTTTGGTTATCATTTACTCGATTCCCTTCATTACCGCCGATTGTAATATTTTCAACATAAGCAGTGTCTGCTACTTCTGAAAAGAAATAACTTGCGATTTGATCATCGTCAACAAATGAAACAGAAGCTATACTTCCGTCTGCTGGTGTTGCAACTTTCAAAAATCTATCATCAACCTCTACGATATACTGTGTTTCTCGCAGAGGATTTCCGGGACTAAGTGCATTATTGGTAGAGATTGAAACAGCAGTTGTGTCCAACCCTTGATCAAATGCCAAGGGGTTTTGATCAGTAACACCAGTACTGTCACCATGAAGAACTCCGATTTGCCCATTGCCTATATTTTGGCGAGAACTTTCGTCAGCGGTTACAATATAAGATCCACCTGCATCAGCATCTGCACGAGTAGATAGATTTCTAGTTGAACCGGCAAAACTGTTTCCATCGTGATTAAGTCTAATCACGGGCAAATATAACAAATCCTGACGGGCAACCGTCAAGAGTTTTGATTTCATTGTTGAGGTGTTATTTGTAAATGCTTCTAATATGGGAGTTTGAAGAACTGTTAGGTCATAATATGCTGATCCACTTGCGTGGTTTTTGTTATAACTTTCGTAATTTATCTCATCATCACCAAAAGCAAACTTTGCAATACGAAAACTTCCATCTCCACGAGCCAACCTCATACGTCCTGTATCTGTTAGAACCGCATCTAAAATGATATCTCCTGAATTATCTAAAAAAGCCATTTATTTTGAATCCTCTTTGTTGAAAACTTATTTACTCTTATCGGGCGCACCCGTGTCTTTATTAAATAGTCTATCAAATCCTTTTGTATCCTATCCCATAGATATTTCTATTCTTCCTCATTATCTTCACATAGAGGATCTTCCTGTTCAGCCTCTTCTTCCCTCTGTATATTCTGGTTTAATTCAACGGTATCTCTGAATCTTATATTTAAATCAACAACTCGTCCTGTATCGGTTGAACGAATTCTAACTTTAAACGTTTTTTCGAAGACACTATCCTGTCCGGAAACAAGTCCTATCTGATCTCCGGTTGCATGATCTGGGTTGGGGAATATTTCGGAAGATATTAAAGAAGGAGATATCTCTAAATAACGAACTAATTTTTGTTTTTGAACTGTTAGTTTTTTTGGTCTAACTGGTTCATAAACATTTGTCAAAGCATAAACTTTTCCATCCTCATCAACTATTTCTACCGAGTATATGGCGGAGGGGTTTGAAATATACCCATTTCTATCTCTTGTTCTAAATGCATAATAATAAGTTACATTTGGTTCTATGTCATCTTTAAAAGCAGTTTGTTTATTTAAATTTATTGTTTTATGTGGTTCCGTATCGTCTTCTCCGATATTAAAAACATCATAAGGTTTTTTTATCCTGTCTTCGAAAGACTCTGTTGCGCCTCTTATTGGCTTCTCCGTTGTCCTATAAACTTCGATTGATTGAGAATCTCCTTCACTACGAAATTCTATGTGCCCTGGTTGAAGTTTGGGGTTCTCAAAAAGCTTTTGGTTTTGGTGTATTTCTTCAAATGACGCCGCTTCGGAATTATTAAAAGCAAGATACCTTACTCCTGTTGAACCAACACCAATAGATTCAATATTATCAGATAGATTAATTAATATTTTTTTAGTGTTTCCTCTATATGGAATAAATGTAACCCCCGGCGGAGCAGGTGGTCTATCAATAATTCGGGCTTGAGGTAAGCAAATCCCAACTGCTGATGGGGACGGTAAATATGAACGAGGATTATTAATGTTATGAAAAACAGGAACTTTAAATATCTTAACAGAAGGTATGTAATGAACAAAAGCGCATATTAATGGGTTTTGTCTTGTTGCATTCCCAGATGGTTGCTCGGTGACACGTCTGGAACCCCAACGATATCCGGGGGAATAATAGGTTGAAAATCTTTCGTTGTTTTCATTGATCCCCCTTCTTCGCTGTCGAACCCACCAATTACGATTGGAAAAACCAGGCAAGACATATCGGTAAGCTATACCATATGACGCAACAAAAGCATCTACTTCGTAAGTGTATGTTGTATTCATCTTAACTTGTGTATCTATAAAATTTAAAACTTGTTTCTTTGGGTTTGAAATAATAAAAGAACTAACTATATCTCCGTCTCTTCTTCTTTTTGTAATTTTATAAAACAAAGTTTCGGTCTTACAGGGACCGTATTTAAGATTGTCTGCATACGGCTGATTTTGGTCGTCGACACGCACTTGAGGCAGAGTTTGTATGTAGGTAATTCTGTTCTCTCTTTTGCCCAGAATATTTTCTATCTTAGACCTGATTCCCATCAGCATCATTCTGTCCCTGTAACTTCTGCAAACTTCCGTTCTTCCGCTTAAAACATCGTCATAAAACTTTTGAAAAAGGGAATTTTTACTGCCATAAAATTCAATAGAATCAAGTTGAGTTCGTGTTTTATCATCTTTTGGATTATCAAGATTTTGAAGAAATGTGTCGCTATTTGAAGTACTTGTTCTAAACCTTCTTCGTACCAACACGTTCTCCCTTGGCGTGACTCCGTTTCGTTGGGGGTGAATCCAAGATGTTTTTTGAAATACCGGTGTTTGTTCAAATGCTCGTGTTCTCTGTTGTTGGCTTTCAAATTGTTTTGAGATTTCTCCCAACATTGCCTTTTCAAATCCAAACTTTCGCATAGCCTTTAATAAAGGTCCTTCTTTTTGTGTGGGCATTTGTAACTCGATATAATACGGAAACTGCCCTTTTAGGTCCAGTGTCTCTTGTGCTACAAGAGTTTCTGTCAGGTCAGCCAGCCAATATTTTTTAGTGTTGCCCCTCGGTCCCCCTCCTAAAGATGGGTGAATTGGGTCGATTAATCTTTCTGGGACGTTGGCGATACTAGCATTATATTCCGGATCAAAAAAGTTATACTCCGGGTTTAACATTGCCTTGGGTTCTCTTGTGATATTTGTTTGATTTTCTATGTAGTTATAAGTGTTAATATCATTTGCCCACGGTGTCGAATATAAAAAATCATGATACTCATAGGTGTATTGTCTATTTATAACTGTTATCATTTTTGACCAACTTGAATTTTCTAATAAATTACTGGTTTCATATCCAGGAGACACTCCGCCTCGGTTTGATCTATCTGTATCGACTTGAAGCTGTGGTAAATTTGTTAGCGCATCATTAACGTTAGACATTAATTCTATGCCTGGTCTTTGCGGGTTAAACACCTGGATAAATTGTTGGAATTTATTATTAGATTTTACTGCCCCGTAATTTCTTTGCTCTGGGTTTCCACCGTCTTCCCCCCTTGAAAAAGAATGATAATCCATCGAGTTAAACAGGTCACCCGGCTCAAAAACATCTTCTCCGTCTAGTGCCAAAGATTTGTTTGCTGCCAGGTTTTGCGGCAAGTAGGAGTGTGTTCTATTAATTTTTAAAGAAAATCCATCTATCCTTGCTCGTGTTGGTCCATTTGACGAGCCTTGGGGCTTAACTTTTATTAGTTCCATTATAGGATCGACACCATAAAGATCATGATCCATTGTTGGATCTGTAGTATTAACAGTTAGACCCTCTGGCCTTTCATCCCAGCGTCGAGATTCAAAATATAATTTATAATTCAAATAATACTGATCAGCGGTTCGAGCATTGGGTCTCAATCGTGGGGATCGAGTGCTTTGTGTTGAGTATGACGAAATACGACGAGGACCCAAAGCGGATCGAGATATGTTTCCTCTTTGTTCTTGGGCGTTTCTGTGCTCTTTTTCTGCCTCTTCGTAACTTTCCCACCAGTTTTCACCATCGGGAAGATAATATGTTGTCATCAGCCGTATCCTCCGATTCCGCCGCCTTGCTGACCGCCGTTATCTTCGTTATTAAATTCGTCTTCCATTATAATGTCTTGTTCTTGTTGTCTGTTTTCGTCTCTGGGGACGTTAAATTCATCAAGAGGCGCTGCCGGATCATCATTTCCAAGAAAAAAGTATTCATTATAAATAGGTAGATTAAACAAATCAACTTTGCCTGTTCCCACAATATCTGCGTCCTTGAGCCCTGAGCTATCCCCAAGAATTTTCAATCTACACAAAACACGACCAAACTCATTATCATGGATTGCTTGAACATCCTCTTGTCTTAATCTTTTCCAAACTGGTTTTTTGAGATTACGATTATCGAATCCAGCAAGATACTCAACAGATGACAGAAGTTTATAATTTACCCAATAATTTGCAAACTTGCTTTTATTCTTCATGGGATCGAAAAGGGGCACTCTCCTTCGTACTTCGTCGACTCCTAGAAGTAAAGAGGAGTCTTCTGCTTCCAAATCATATTCATCAGACCTTCGTGAGTTAAGAGTTGGCATTTTAACTGATTCATAAATAATATCCCTGTCACTTAGAAGCTCACGGTCACGAGTATCGTTTGGTATTTTTCTAGCGTATTGTATAGCAAGCAAGGATTGATGCTGTGGAGGGATGTCTCTGAGAAGTGCAGCAAAATTTTCTGGTCGATCAACGCCTGGTTCTTTTATTGCTGAATTACTGACCAAACGAGCAACGCCTCTTGTTCTGATATCTTCTAGCTCTCCTCCAAAATATGTTATTTTTGCCAAAGAATCAGACTCTGTATCAAAAAAATTCTTATTGCCTCTGTCCTTAGTTAAATTTACCTGCGCTGAGGCTATTGTCATAAGGGCTCGTCCAACTAAAGGCGGAGCGAGTCTTGCAGTCGGAGCCGGCTCATCTAGTATTCCTAAGTTATCATTTAACATTTGTCTCTGGGCGATGTTGGAAGGTTCGTCGTTTGGTAAGGCTCCGAAAAAAGCATCCGCACCAAGGCGGGTAGCTGTAACTTGGGATGGGTCATTTGCGGATGCATATCTGACTTGGCAACCGCTTTCTTCTAAAATGTCTTCTAAGACAGGGGTAATTTTTTGTGATGAAGTTGGTCGGCGATTTTCATATTCAACCCACGGATTATGTATCGGCTGAGGACGAAAATCATTCTCTGTTGTAGAGTCTTGTCTTTGTTTCATTAAATAAGCTAACATTAAACCTACATCATCATTATTAAAACTGATACTATTAAACGCTGGAATGTATTTGTTGTTCCTGCCCCGAGATCCTACATATATTCTTTGTGGGCTTAAAAAACTATGTGCGTTAGGTGCAGGATTAAGCCTGTCTGCCATAAGAGGAGAAATACCTCGCTCGACCAAATTACCGTTAAAATATTTGTTGACTTCATCCTGTGCTCGGCGCTTGTACTTTCTTGCTGTAATTTGGGGGAAAGCAGTATATCTTTGGGAGTCTTCTGCGATACCTCTTATAAAGTCAATTCCGTTTAAAACGTCCGGATTAATATCCACTATTTCATCAAAATGATGTTCGTAAGTAATAATTGGTATATTTTTGTTTCCAGGGTTTTGTCCAGCATCCCCCCTGGCAATATTAAGTGGCTCTAAAGTTGGCATAACTTTTTTCAGTTTTTGCATAACTTTAGCGACATAACCTTCTATAAAATCTATAATATTTTGCAACGGTGACATATTTCTTGTATCCGCAGCAAAATCGACTCTTTGCCAAAAATTTACTCTGTCTGTTTCAGGACGACTTGAAAAAACCGTAAACATTCCCCACATAAGATTTTTCAATGGTTCAAGTTTTTCGTCTCTTAGTGGGCGGTCTGTTCCTCTTAAAATAACATCTCCAACTGGCTTATTTAAGTTATTATTTCTTGTATTATATCGTGTGTTATCTGACGTTCCAGTTCCAGAAATTATTTTCTGCACGATTTGTTTTAAATCGTTAATGTTTCTTTCTGCAATAAAGATAATGTTTTGCATTAACTGAGGGGTTTTATCTAACATTGTTATTTCTGCCCCATATTGATAAGAACCATTAAAATCAGGATAACCAGAAACAGGGTAGTTCAGAGGAGGAATAAAATTTTGTGGGCTGCGTAGTTGCCTTCTTACATTACGTCTAAAATCGTTTCTAATATCCATAGTTGTGTATAAATCAACTTGCCCTACTTCTCCTCTGAGGTGTAAAAAGCTTATAAGATTAATTTTCTTAGGATAAAATGCATCCCTAAGATCACTTTCGGGACCCGAACATTCTGCTATTATTGCCTTGCTGCTTTCATCTACTTCATATTTTACTTTTCCGAATCTTCCGATAATTCGCTTGTCTTTATTTACTTTTCTCCTGGTTACTCTGATTGAAATCGGAGCAACTTCAACATTTTCTGGATCAAAAAATCCTAACAAGCGTAAAGTCCCAGTGCTTATTTTAGAGGCTTCTGGAAAGGTTGTATTTCTTTTTATAAATTCTTTCGAGTTAAACGAGAATCCTATTCCAATATTGTGTAGAATATCCTTATTGATCCAGGCGTCTGAGAAGTAAGGGGTCGATAAAGATAAATGACTAGCTATATCTTGTTGTCCAAATGATCTTATCTCAACTCCGGGTAAAATTTCCTCTACTCGGATTTGCCCTTCAAGATTATTAGCTTCCGGAGCGGGTTCTTGTATAGACCTTAAGTCTTGCACTTTTCTATTTTCTGTGCCGCCACCAAAAACGACAAGAGTTTTTATAAGAGACTTGTCACCAGAAGTGCCAAAAGTTATCATGCTTTCAAGTCTAGGGTTACTCATCATCTAACTCCATGTCTGCTAACATTCTATTTATGTCGACGTAGAAGAAAGCGTGATATGATAAATAAGATATGTCAGAATCTTTTAAAGTTTTATCACCGTAAGGAACAGGATCGTTTTCTCTTTCAACTGTATTGCTTGGGTGTCCAAAAATTATGGATGGAATCCTCGCAGTAACGATTGTCTGGTCGCCCTCTACGACTGTTTCCTGCGCTTCTAATAAAAATTCATTTTCATCGTTCATTAGTGGCTTATCATAAATGGTCACCAGTCCCTGGGAACTAACTTCTGTTTCTCCAGTCATTATAGGAATATTTGATGTTCCCAACTGCTTGTAGGATGGTCTGTCAAAGACGGGGGCTCCAAAAACATGTTCCACCATATAAGTCAAATACATCGAACCAACGGCATTAGTGTTTCCATTTATCCCTCCTGGGTGGGCAATATCTATAAAAGGTGGATCGTCGTTAAATCTAGGTGTTCTAAAATTAAATCTTTCGCCTGGGGTGCCGGGAGATAAAGAATATAATTGATCAGCAATGTTTGCTACGTTCATTCTCACCATCATAACTGTTAAATTATTAGCTTGCTCTCGGGCGGCTATTCCTTGAGGAGTATTTTTTCCTCTGTTTGAACTGTCACGATGTTCATAGCTATAACCAGCGTATTGTATAAGACCTTGGGTATAAACCGTATCGCCCACCTGCAACATCTCGCCTATTTCAGCCGGATTAAAGCTCCGTCCCAAAAGACCCCTCCGAACTAAATCTTCTTTCACTCCGGTTATAAACCTATCTGCTTCAGCGTTTCTCACCTGAATCACTCGAAGGTTAAGATATTTTTTCATTATATCATCATCAAGCCAACTTGGTTCATCAAGATTTTCAATAATATGACGAGCACTTAAATCAAGTTGAATTAAGACACCTTTTTCATTATCTTCTCCTGGTAAATCAATAGCCTGAATTGTTACTTCTTCAATCTCAACGACTGGTAAAGAATCTCCGGGAGGGGGACAATTTTCTGCCATTAGTCACAATCCTCCGGTGGTACATATTGTTTAGAAACATATAGAGGAGATGGTTCAGACACCAGTACAGAGTCTTCTATTTGTTCATCCACTCTAAAAAGCATATAATGTTCTACATGTTTTCTGTTTAATACTGGGTACTGATCTTCTGTCTGGGCTTCATCTCTTGCAAATGTATAATAAGAAGGGTCATCCATTGTTCTTTCCAATGCTGTTATTTCTTCTTCTGTTCCCAGACTAGCAAATTGTAATTGTCTTAATCTTGGTCCTGTTTCAACTCCGGATCTCCAATTAGTAGCATTTTCTATTTCATAAACTTCTATTTCAAAATTTAAACTGTTTTTAAATATTGTATTAACCTCTTGTATGTCTAGTAGAACTCTTGGCTCCTCTAAAGCTAATATTGTTTTAGGATCCTGATTAGAACCTTTATCATACCTATATTCCACATCTATATCGATTTGAGGAATTCTAGCTCCGCCGCCAAGAGATGCAGAATAGCTTACCGAGCCACTGAAATGCTGGGAATCTAGAATAGGTTGTATCTTCCAGGCAGGTGCGTATTCTGTCCAGGGATCTGCGTTTCCTATTGGACTATCATTTATATCTTTTACTTTTTGAACACAAGAAGCAGTGTGTTGATTTACGCCCTCATCCAATTTCATAATTTCATAAATAGGATTTATTTTCAATGTTTGAGAATCTTTAATTCTTGTTAGATTTTCATTTTGAGATCCACTTGTAACACCGGCATGAGAACCATCATACAAAATATCGTCATCGTAAAAAGAATAATGTGCTGGTTTGAAATCTCCCTTTGAAAAAAGATACTTTCCATATTGTGTTAATGATATGGAAATTACTTCTTCTTTTTTGTTGATAAACTCCGCCATCTACTTATCCCTCATCAATATCTATACCGCTAATACTAATTCTAGTCGTATCTGGTCGGAACTTAGTTCGGGTTGTGGCTTTTGCCATTTCAACCAAAGAGAAATAATCATAAGGCCAATTGAAGGTCTTAACTCTGTCTCTATATCCCCTTACACCTAATTCGCCCATAAGTCCGTGCCCAAATCCAATTTTACTCATCATCGAATAATAAGAGTGAGGGGCTCGATATTTAGCTTTAAAGAACATCCATCTAATAGTAGGCTCGAATCCAGCTTTTATAGCCCCTATTCTTCCTCCTTGGCGGTCTCCGTAATTAATCGCTCTTGAGATATGCAAAATATCTCTAAGCCTTTCATCAATTCTTTGTACGATATTTTGCATATCATACTGTCCATTTTCGTCTCGCAATGGGAGGGCTTGATCAACTGCTGCAACATCGAACACGGTTTTTCTTGCTACGTCTGGTAGTACTCCTTGCCAGATGTCTGCCAAATCTTGACGAGTTAAAGTTGTTTGAAATTCAAACAAATACATAGCAATTGATTCTTCTGATCTCATGACATGTGCTCTTGAATTTTCTGGTGTCATCTCCCCCTCGTAGTTTTCAGGATAAGTTTCTGGTGCTTGTCTCCATAACAAATTTTCTAAAGCAGGGGGTAAATTATACTTGTGGAATTTTTGTCTAAATTTAATTAACTCTGGTCCATAAGCGTTCGGATCGGGTGGGAGTGCTCCCCGGAAACCTATTTCTATAAATTCTATTTCTCCATTCTCTGCCACGATATAAGGAACGGCAATTAATGCTTCCGTCACATTTTTATGTGATGCAAGTTCCCCTAACCTCTTTTTATTATCTGGTCCAAAATCTTGAAACCCGACAAGAGAGTTCAAAGAAACAACATTTCTTTCTTCGCCTATACTTCCTAGCTTATTAACTCTTACCTCAGACCCAATCATGTAGTCATCTTCAAACTCAGGCTTCGAGCCGGATAAAATTCTATCTGTATCATTTGGTCCAACATCTCTAAGATACAGATAAACACCTTCTCCTGTCGCAGGCATAATTCCGTATTGGTGCCACATACCTTGTGTTAGTGAATGATATTGTCCCGGCTCAACTGAGCTTGAAAAGTTATACGGAGTTTCTGAGTTTTCTATTGGAAAATCTAACACGGGGCATTCCCAACGTGGGCATATAACCCATCGATCTTCGGGGGCTCGTTTTGACCCTTCTCCTATCGGGAAAATATTATCTATAATTATGGATGCATCGATATCCATTCGGTTTTGCCAAGCCCTGTTCCAGCCATACTCCGGCGTACCCACATCAAGATAGCTACTCCCTGGTTCTCTGTGGAAATCATATTTATAAGAATCTTCATTTACAAGCTCTACGCTTAAATTATTCAATATATCTGTTAGGGATACATTTCCTGTTTCGTCAGGAATATACACTAATCTAGCTACAGATGCTCCATAATAATAAGGAGGAGTAAATGGAGCAAATTCTCCCCGGTGAAGAGGCCAACTTTTACCCTCTGGTTTTTTGTTATCTGTCAAATTGTCCCAGCCACTTGACCCAGTAGCGGTTGGGGGACCAAATGCATAAGGATTACTATACATGTTAAAATTGGGGCTCTTTTGTAAAACAACCTCCATAGTATAAACATTTTCTGCATTAACAGCTATTGATCTGGGGTTTTCTGGTTCAGCGACAAAACTTGTCATTTCGCCATTCTCCAAAAAGAATTCTGGTACAGCAGCTAAGAAATTACTCATTGCCATTTTATAAAGACTATTTCCTTGGCTTCCTGTACTAAGTGTTCCTGTAACGCCCGGAGCTTTAAGATAATAATTAACATCACTTTGACACAACTCTTTTCCCTGCCCTGAGCCTATATGAGCTTCAGGTTCCAAAAGTGCCTCAAAGGGAAGTCGATATGGCCAGAAAAACTTTTGTCCTTGACCATCATGGTACCCTGGACTATATTCGCTTATTTCTGAATGATGTCTGTCTGGAGGGACTGTACCCGAGGTAAGTGGCTCAAACAAGCATCCGGCTAAAGGTTCAGCCGGACTTGGAAATCTTGGCTCTGCCGTAGAATCATGAGGTCCCGAATGACTACCAGTTGTATAAATTGATCCCCACTGAGTGTCGGAAACCGAATGGTCACTACCTATGTTATACACTCTAGCCGGATGATCGACCGCAATACCAGACTTAATAGAATTGAACATAATTCCTGGTGCGAACCAGCCGCCTAAAAGAACTTGCCACCCTGCATTTTTTGCAAGATTATTTGTTTCTTCGATTTCAGCAGCAGTCATTATTGGATTACACGCCTGTGGGTGACGCATATCAGAATCATCTGCGAGCGTAATCACTGTTTCTTCTTCATACGATGCTGAGAATAAACCTGCAATTTCTAAGGTTCTAAGAACAGGGTAAAATCCTTCGTAAGGTAGGAATTGTTTTACTACCTCTGCTTTCATCCCAAAATCGGTTGGAAGTTTATTTTCTTGAAAATCTTCAATTATAAATTTCTTTAAATAATCTTGGACATCTGATGTGCTATAGCGAGTCATAAACCCATCAACAGAGCTATTATTTACGTCCTCGTGAGAACCAGTCAAAGACAACATAGAAGAATTGAAGGCACCCCAGTCAGACTGTCTTTCTGAATATATTGTTTCCACATGCTCACTAATTCTGTACTCTGGTATAATTGTAAAATCTTTAGCTACAAGGCGCATGTTTTCACAATATTCATCATAAGATGAAAAGAAAGGATAACTAGGAGAGTTAGACTGCCCGTGATTTTCTCCATCAACAAATTTTCTTTTATCTCCAGCGGTCCAAGGTGGGCGTGTTGTTGCGCCACCGGGTGAATAATAATAAACAACACTACTTGTAACATTATGTACTTCTGACGTGGTGTTCCACAAAGGCGTGGAAAGAAATATTCTTTCAACAGTTGGGACATTATAAACGTACTGACATGTCTTTGGAAATGCTTCTCTGTACAGTGCTGTTCGTCCTCCGGCGACCTGCCACTGCATTATACAGGGATTTAAAACTCCGGACAAAATAGCAACTTCAGAATCATTGTCAAACGGATAAGTTGTGGCACCATTTAAATCACGAGAGAAAGCAAACCCATGACGATATCTTAAAGACATCAATTCACCGCCGCCGTAATATTGAGAAAAGTGTAACGCATTGTTTGACATGGTAGGTGTTGATTCTAAGTGTTCAGCATATACAAAAGAATCTAACGGCCAGATTGATCTATACCCATTAGATATTTGTTCGCCATGATCGGGTCCGCCACGCATGGTATAATATCCATTTATAAAAGTACCCTGAGTAAAACCAAATGCGGAGTCGCTTGAGCGATCGTTTGGTCTATATGGTAACTGCGACCTGAATGTAGGCATGTACCCTTGGGAATTTTCCCCACCTCTAGAGAGTCGGGTGGCAGAGCGATTTACTTTTGCTCCCCATTCTAATGAAGCAGAAAAGAAAGCACTTACAACTTCATTTTTAGTATATTCGTTTTCTTGGGCGCTGCCCCAGTTTTCAAACAGAGAAGCATTTCCAAAAGATTGTGTTTGTTCAGCAGTTAAGGAGCCTCTCCAATAACCAACCTTAAATACTTGTCTTGCTCGGGACCCCGAAAGAAAAACATTTTCTTCTTTTGGCCACACTTTTTCAACATAAGTATGATCAATAACTTTTTCAATTCCTGATATTACGCCTGGTACATTTTCTTTCCTTAGTTTATGTATTGTATCGTATGGTCGGATTTTATTGTTTGCATCTTCGCTGACAAGGCTATCTTTCAATCTTTGATTATTAAAAGTTATTTTTTCGTTTCCATAAGAATATAACAACGAAACATTAACGTCTCTTCTGGGAGTGCGGTCATCCGCAGAACTTTCCCTGGTTGCAATGGATGTTATCATCGGAGAATATTTTGTTGTTACAGGAGACTCATAAAAAGATTCAAAGTTGTTTTTGTTTCCCCCTACATAACGACGATATTGATTATCTTTAATTAAACTTTTTGCTGCCTGAGTTGTGGAGACACGGGTCTGTTTCCAGATAGGAAAATTATGCCAATCTTTCCATGGGTAATATACTCGTGCGTCAGCGCCTATTGTATATCCTGAATCTTCTGCTCCGAAAGTAGCAGCACCAAGAGTAACCCTAACATCAATACCTGTTTGAGGAGTGCTGGTGTCGCCGGTATAGGAATAGTCCGGGGCATTGGGAAGGGTTCCAAGCCAAGAACCTGTGGCTGAAGGTATGTTAATATGTTCTGGCAGCAGGGAGCCACTCGTTACATAAAGGCTATATAATTCGTGAGCACCTTGCTCGCCAGATTCGATAGTTGCTGGACCAGATATAAACCTATTAAACCAGGAAACTCTATCAGCGGCAGGTATGGGTCTTGTCACATAAGCATTATCGCTTAAACTACCAGTAAGCCATTCATTTGGTCCATCAGAATTAGTATTTATTCTTAACCTTTGAGTTGCGTTTCTTTGAGTTTTATGGTATGATGCAATTGGAATCCCGATTGATCCGGCATTCATTTCCTCTGTAGAATAGCTACCAGAAATAAGAAGCTCTTCTCCGATGACTCCCGTATAACCTAGGCGACCGCACGGAACCTGTAATAGGGATTGAAGTGGTTGCCTGACAACCAAATTACGATACGGAAGGGCGTTACTGGGAGAAAACTGTTGTGTTGGTAAATCTCTAGTTGCCGGCGTCATGACAGTTAGATCACCAGGCGCAGAAAAACGTTCTGTAAAAACTGTTTTATTAGGCGTTCTTTCCGGGATCTTAAATTCAACAAGCCCAAGTAAGTAAGAACCAACCTCACCCGTAATGTTGTAGTTCTCTGGATTCTTGCGGATGTCTAAATTATTTACTTCTCGTCCGCTGGTCTGGACCACTTCGTAATTCTTTTGATAGTTTCCTAATACTCTTACGGATCCTGCAATATTTTCATCTGTTTCCGATTTTATATTTCTAATATTGACTGGTCGTTTAGCATACTCGTCTCTATGATATCTACCTTGCGGAACCTTAGTGTCGTCTCCAGCACCTCCAAGGTCGGTGTTTAAAACATGAGGATCATATGAAATAATTTCGCCAGCAGACGGCTTAAGGAAAAATCCTTCTTTCCTAAGATGTACGTCATCCAGCATTATTTGATTGTGTCGGAATTGACTTCCTCCCACATGTCGTTCAGTAAATGGTCCCTGAAGTGTGGCATCATAGTCTGGTCCTATAGAGTCATCATGAAGATTAGTTATGTCAATATTACTTAAACCTGCTGCAACAAGAGATTGACGATAATCTGTAT
>Ga0163180_10000892_pt1 | contig 17127 bp, 18 predicted proteins | sample AtlANTMetagenome_2_FD_109647 | JGI IMG/M metagenome (GOLD analysis project Ga0163180, IMG submission 109647) | Marine eukaryotic phytoplankton communities from the Atlantic Ocean - Atlantic ANT 4 Metagenome | ecosystem: Environmental > Aquatic > Marine > Oceanic | place: North Atlantic Ocean...
CTGTTTCAGCGTGCCCGTAACGGGATCGGTGTACATTATGGGGTGTCCCTGCGCATTGGTCAGCTTGCAGGTTATCTGGGGCATCATACCGTTCGTAGAATTCGTGTTGATAGCTCGCCTAGCGACGGCTGAACGCCCGCGGTGGCTTCTGTATCCGTTTCTTTGTGGCATTTATACACTTAGGTGATATTTTATTTACCACGTCCAGATGCCACAGGCCGGCGCCCCAGACGGATACCGCCCGACGCCTCCGGAGCATGCTGGGTTCCTGGAGAGTGGCATCGGCCCCAGGAAGTAGGGCTCTCCGCCTTTCTTGTACGCAATGGAGCCACCATCAATGGCTTGCTGACAGTTCCTAGGCCAGATTATCTTGTTATAGGCACGGTTGTAGGCAGGGCGTAGCATCAAGAGCGTGCTCTTGCCTACTGAAGGCGCCAGGCCGGCCTTCTTGGTGCCGCCACAGGTCGGTCGGTTAGTGACGGACGGGTTGTACGCGCTCGCGTATCCTCGTCTGGGTCCTCTCTTGACAGTCATTATATATATACTCGGCATAATAAATTTCTCTCTAAAGAGGTCGTAAGTGGCTTAAAGATCTAACCCCTCTTATACCAGAATGAGCGCCTCTTCCGCTGATCCGATTAAATCGCTCATCCAAGAAGACGATGTCTACAAAGGAGAGGACGGGTTGGTATTCAATCCTTTCAACCCCAGCAACTGCGAGATTACATTGAATGAAGTTCAATCTATTCTCCGCAGCTACGGCATTGACGCTGAGGTCAACAACCTGGAGCTCTACAAGCGGGCTTTCATTCATCGTTCGTACGCTAAACGTCCAGCGTTGGAAAATGCTGCCGCCAATATCCAAATTGTCGATCCTCCCCCGAATTGCATGCCGCTGAAGACGAAGTCGAATGAGCGGCTGGAGTTCATTGGGGACGGAGTCCTCGAACTGATCACCAAGTACTACCTCTACCGGCGTTTTCCGAAGGCTGATGAGGGGTTCATGACTGAGAAGAAGATCGCGCTGGTAAAGAACGAGCATATCGGGAAGCTAGCATATGAAATGCGCTTGAACAAGTGGCTTATCATGTCCAAGCATGCAGAGGAGAAGAAGACCCGCACAAATCTCAAGAAACTGGGGTGTTTGTTCGAAGCGTTTCTCGGGGCGCTGTTCCTTGACTTCAATAAGATCAGCGTTCACGATGAGCATGAATGGTTCCAGAAGGTGTTCGTCTGCGGGCCCGGTTTCCAGATGGCGCAAATATTCGTCGAGGCGGTGTTCGAACGTCACGTCGATTGGATGAAACTCATAAAGACCGACGATAACTACAAGAACATTCTACAGGTAAAGATCCAGAAGGAGTTCAAGACAACGCCCGACTACCTAGAGATCGCCCACGATGCGGACCAAGGGTACAGAATGGGCGTGTACTTGCGAATTGGCATACCTCTACATGAGGTCAGTCATGAGGCCTCCGAGCCGTTCACTGTGTATGGGTCGTTCGCCGCAGTACAGCGACGGATCGTCACAGGCGACTCGGTATTCATATTTTTGGGACAAGGCTGCCATAAGATAAAGAAGAAAGCTGAGCAGATCGCGTGCGAGCAGGCGCTCGCGCAACTCGGTTCATCAGTGAACGATCTGCCTCAAGTTGAATCTCAGTGAGCCCCACTACCTTCTGGCATATCCTGTGGCGACGGGAGTTCATGGAGCGGATGAGTGCCACACGAGTTTCTGTGGGAAGTCCCTGTTCATCGTCTTCCTTCATACGGGTTAATATATAAAACTTTTATATATATTAACTGTATAGATGTCAGCTGCACTTTTAGCCAAGCTCAAAGTCAAGCGACCACCTGATGCGAGGGAAACAGTGCAAGTTGTGGTGCCAGTTCCGAATGCCAGAGAGGCCGTGATAGTTAAAGCCCAAGTTGCGGATAGGAGGGGTGAGGACAAAGTAGATCGCAGCAAGTTCATGGGGAGGATACGGGCCCGCGTCGTCCCCAAGGATTCAGGACTAATGCCTGGACCGGCTCCCGAGGGCCCGAAACCGGGTTCGGCCACGCCCGAGAGCGACGGAACGCCCGTCCCCCGGAAAAGGAAACGGCGGCTGAAGTTGGTCGAGCGAAAGCGTACTCCACGCGAGGCTTCCTCGCCCGGTACTCGATCTCTATCCCCTGTCAAACTGTCTCCCGAGGGTCAAGCGCTGACTGTGAAGAGGAAACGTCGTACGAAGGCCCCGATTGGCGTCGTGCAGACGGGACCTACGACCATGTTACAAATCGGCGACATTTCGGTCAGCGAGCGAATCGGGCCTAGAGGTGATCCTATCGGGATACGCGTGTCATCCTACTACATGAACAACAGAGAGATATTCGTAAGTTTCATGTCGTCTCTATTCGGACCTTACAAGGAGGAACTCCGAAAGAATGCTGAGACGGCATCATGCGAAGAAGACGAGAATGCGGCCTTTACACTTATGCCGCATCAGAAGATAGTGCGAGACTATATAAATCTCTACACGCCTTACCGAGGGCTACTTCTCTTCCATGGTCTAGGGTCCGGCAAGACTTGTTCATCCATTGCCATCGCTGAGGGCATGAAGTCTTCGAAACAGATTATCGTTATGACACCTGCCTCTCTGCGTAGGAACTACATCGAGGAACTGAAGAAATGCGGTGATAGCTTGTACAGGAAGAACCAGTTCTGGGAGTTCGTGAGCATCACCGAAACCCCGCAGCTCGTCGATACATTATCGAATGCCCTTAACCTTCCGGTTGAGTTCATAAGGCGCGCGGGAGGAGCGTGGCTCGTCAACGTAAAGAAACTCCCGAACTTCGAGTCGTTGTCGTCAACAGAAAAGGCCAGTCTAGACGCCCAATTGGACGAGATGATAAGGTATAAGTACAAGTTCATCAACTACAATGGTCTTCGGATGTCCCACCTTCGGACGCTTACCAAGGATTTCTCCACCAATCCGTTCGACGACGCGGTGGTGGTAATTGACGAGGCGCACAACTTCGTGAGTAGGATCGTCAACAAACTTGGTAAGAAAGATACTATATCGGGGCGCTTGTACGAGTACTTGATGGAGGCCCGAAATGCCAAGATTGTTCTACTCACCGGCACCCCCATTATCAATTACCCGAACGAGATTGCAATACTTTTCAACATACTCAGGGGCAAGATACAGACGTGGTATTTTAAGCTCACCATCAATAGCCAACGGAAGGTCACTGAAGAGTCGTTGCGAGGCCTTTTCAAGTCGACCATATTGGGAGGGAACATCATGGACTTCCTGGAGTATCGTCCGACCTCGACGACTCTGGTCATCACAAGGAATCCGTTCGGGTTTGTTAACAAGACGAAGGGGTCTGTATACGACGGCGTGCGCCTAGGGGAACGTGGGGAGCTGTCCGACGAGCGATTCGTCGAGACCGTCACCAAGGTCCTGCAGAAGAGCCAGATCACGGTCAATCCAACAGGTATCCGCGTCGAGAAGTTTAAAGCACTGCCTGACACCCTTGATGACTTCAAGGCGTACTTTATCGACGACGACAACGAGGTTAAGAACATGGGACTCTTCAAGAGACGGATAATGGGTCTAGCTTCCTACTTTCGCAGTGCCCAGGAATCTTTGATGCCCCGGTTCTCTAAGGCTTCGAACTTCCACGTGGTAAAGATCCCCATGAGTCAATTCCAGTTCGGCGTATACGAAGAGGCCAGAGTGGCAGAGAGGAAGTTGGAACTCCAGAACGCTCGCAAAAGAAAGCGCGCGGGCGATGGGGTTTTTGAGGATACTGTATCTACGTATCGCATATTTTCACGAGCTTTCTGTAACTACGTGTTCCCTCGTCCTGACATCCGGCGTCCCATGCCGACTAAAGGCGAGAATCTCGAGACCGCCATTCTCCAGGAGACCGCGGACGAGGATCTGCTCGACGCTGCAACTACGCAAGAGAAGCTGGATAATGTGGACGGCAGGTATGAAGCGGACGAGCTGGCAGACGCGCTCGAACACGAGGGCTACGACGTGCGCATTCAAGCGGCTCTGACCGCCCTAGAGACCCAGAAAGAGCGGTTCCTCACACCGGAAGCCCTGGAAACCTACAGCCCTAAGTTCCTGAACATACTAGAGAACGTTACAGACCCGCAACACAAGGGTTTGCACTTGATATACAGCCAGTTCCGAACGCTGGAAGGGATTGGTATTCTCAAACTGGTCTTTGAGGCGAACGGATTTGCGAGATTCCGGATAAAGGAGCAAGGGAAGGGCAATTGGGTGCTGGACATTCCCGAGGAGGACCGGGGAAAGCCTATGTTCGCTCTCTATACCGGAACCGAAAGCGCAGAGGAAAAAGAGGTTATACGTAACGTCTTCAACGGCGCGTGGAAGTTCGTCCCTACCGGACTTGCAGAGCAGCTAAACGTTATGTCAAGTAATAACCTGTACGGCGAGATTATCAAAGTTCTCATGATTACTGCCTCGGGTGCTGAGGGAATCAGTCTCCGAAACGTTAGGTACGTTCACATAACGGAACCTTACTGGCACCCGGTCCGAATGCAACAGGTTATCGGCCGTGCACGTCGAATCTGCAGTCACCAAGACTTGCCGGAAGTCGAGAGAACGGTCGACGTCTTCCTCTATCTCATGACCTTTTCTAAGGAACAGCTGGCAAGCGATGAGTCCATCGAGCTGCGCCTAAAGGATAAGAGCAAACTCGACAATCTTACGCCTGTCACGAGCGACGAATCTCTGTACGAAATCGCTACCCTTAAAGAAGATATCACTAACCAGATCCTTCTGGCAGTCAAGGAAGCTTCCATGGACTGTTCTCTGCACTCTAGGGCTGGCGATAAGGAACAGCTGAAATGCCTGAACTTTGGCAACGTTGGTCCGTCCAAGTACTCGTATGCACCATCCATTGGAGAGGAGGAAGTGGATGCCGTCGCTGACCAGAACAAAACAAAGATCGAATGGCGCGCAGTTGTTGTTGAGATGGACGGGGTCAAGTACGCGCTGAACCAGAGCACAGGCGAAGTGTACGACCTTGAAGAATACAATAGGGGCGAAGCCATCAAGGTCGGGCGTCTCGAGATTAAAGGAAAGGAGTACAAGTACGTGCCTATTTAGTCAGTAGCTGAGACAGCATAGCGATAATTGTTTTCTGCCCTTTCTCCAGTGATAATAGGCGGTCTTCGATCGTGCTCTCGCTCCTTGTTGGCTCTGGTTCCTGAGGTGATGGCTTGGTGGTCTTCAACTTCTCTAGGAAGTCCGTTGCTCCGTCGCCCTTGGCTGGGGAATGATCTTTGAACCTCACCTTCTTTTCTTCCGAGATAAGCTGAATATTGCCGTCATCCAACATGGCTTCCTCTCCTATCTTGATGTGCTTGTTCGTCTCGTTCCCTTCGGTACCGCCTTGGATCCAGGCGGCGGCGGCCGCGGGATCTTGGGAGCCAAGCGCTTTGTTCAGCTCCCGGGTTCTCCGAGCCTGGAGTTCCTCGAGGGCTTGGTCCAGAGCAACGAATGGTTCCTCCGGCTTGTCCGCGAAGTCGATGTCCGCCGGCCGGTCATTAGTCATCATCTGGTTGAACTCGGTCTGCTTGCGCTCCAGGTTGTTCGAAAATGCTGCTTGCCGATGGGTGGAAAGTTCTTCCGCCGTCACGAGTGGGGGGGTGCTAGTATCTGGCGCTGGTACGGACTGCGTGCGCATGCGCTCGGATGCGACCAGCATCATTTGGCATACGCGTTTGTTGAGTTCTTTCAGGTCGTCGCCCTCTACACGCCTATCCCAGGTCTCCTCTACGACCTGCTCCAGCTTCTCCTTTACCGTTTCGACTCGCTCTCCTGAGATTCCATGGAATACTCCGCCTTCGTAGAGAAGGTTCCAGAGCAGACCCTTATTCTGAGCGCTTCTGAAGTCCTCCATTAGTAGAGTAACATGCGATACTTTAACCTCTTGTCTACCCAATTAGTCTTCGTTGAAATATTGTTTGCGCAAGGCAAACATCTTCTCATCGGGAATACGACCTCCCATAAAACTCTTATATGTTTTCTTTCCGGTGAGGAGCTGGGTTAGAACGTAGAGAGTGTAGATCCCGCACTCCGTGTCTCCTCTTTGATGTTCGACCGGATGGTTCTGGACGAATTTAATTTCCATATTGAGTTCCTTGCCCTGGGCGATGATTCTCTGAGCGAGGGCTTTGACTCGGGCAGGGGTAGGGTCACCATTACTGTCGAAGTAGAATATCACCCTGCGCGCGACGTCCACGTACATTGCTACCCAGTGAGACCCGCTCTTGTAGTGGGGGTCCAAGTTGAAGATTATGCCTATTTTTTTCTTCCCTCGCTTGAGAGCTCTCGCAAGATCGAATTTACAGAGCTCGTTCCACACGCATTCACCTTCGGTGACCCGCTCATCGAAATCAATAGGGGATGGTCCGATGAACTCGAACTCCTTGTGTTTTCTCTCCCACTGTTTCATGACCTTGTCTATGTCGAGGCTCGTTAGCCACTCATCGGGTTTCTTTTTCCACGAGGCGGGTGCGGTCGGTGCGAATGTGAAGTTCTTCAATGCGCCGTCGACGTGCCCTTTCATGAAATGTTGCCTTAGCCAACATCTCTCGGTGTCGCAGACATCCCCCATATTCCTCTTGAGTTCGTGCCATATCCCTCTTGGCGTCTCTGCCTTAATCGGTACATCTGGGTGCCGAGCGTCCCATCTCTTCTTCATGGACATAAGCGTCTCATCCGTGTAGCAGGTGTAACGTCCGAGGCGTCGCGTCGGACTACATACACTGTGTCTAAAACGACGGTCTCGCTTTCTCGTCGTTGTTGTCATCTAATATTCGTCCAGATTATCTTTTCTTTTTGCGTTTTACCCCTTTATGCTTGAGCTTAGGGTCCTGCAGATTAACAGTTTTTAGCTTGGGGGGATCCTCTTGCTGGCTCGCAGGACGCGTTGCCACAACGAAGGTGTCGAGGGTGCCTCCGACCTGTGGTGTCTTCATCAACTGGGAGTTGGCCTCTCCGATCTCTGCGTCCAGCTCGCCCGGCATCGCATGGCGCACCTCCGGCGCCTGGAGCCCGGCATACTCATCTTGAAGAATGTCCTTAGTGTCCAGCATCTTCAAATGCGCAATAGCGGAGCTAACGTAGTCGTCGAAAGCCGAGCGCAACGAAGCATCTGCGGCCGCCCCCCGAAACAGGTCTTTAGTAAGCGCAAGGATGCGTCTTCTGTAGAACTTGACATCCCGCTTACGCTCGATTTCGGCCTCCGGCGAGGCGCTGCCAATGTCCCCGTAGTATGAGGGATTCGTGAAGTACTCGAGTGTAATGCGGTTAACCTCGGATTCACTAAGGATGGCTTTGCTCGTCATTAGATTACGGACAGAAATTCTGATTGTAATCTAACCTTGGCGTTACTTGTTATCTTTTGCTTCTCTCTTCGGGACTGACATCAACTGCTGCCGCGTGCAATTGTCGAACAAGTTGTACCCAAGCCCGCACGTGTTGGGGTTGAACGGAGCGAACTGTTGAGACTCGAACAGACCGGGAAACGGTTGCTCCTCTTTCCGCCCGGACACAGTCACTTGGTACATATCGCTCGTACTAGAAGGGACGTAGTTAGGCTGCTCGCATTTCTGCAGGGCGAAGAATTGGTTTCGCAGCTTCGACTCCTCATTGATGTTAGATGCGAAGCCGGACCACGGCGCCTGGGCTGTCCCGGGATTGAATGTCGTTTCGACGTTATACGTGGGGCGCGTCAGGATCGGAACCTTGGCCCGCGGTCGCTGGTCGAGAATAGGCATGATGCTGTATTTCGTTGACACAGGCCGCATGCTGAACTGTGGCTCGAGTGGTGTTGAGGGGATGTTGCGCGCCGCAATCCTCTCGCTAAGTTCCTCCGTTCTCGCCAGCTGGCAACTATAGTAGGCGCCATCAATAACACCGTACAATTTCCCATCACTCATCCTATACTATGGGAATACTTTTTTCCATCTTCTAAAACACTACCTAAAGCATTCCCTCTAACTCACTAGAGGCAATGTGTGGCATTTTCGCGCTTCTCAACAACCGCGACACCTATCCCGAGAAGCTCGTGGAGCAGGCGTTCGACGCCGGGAAAAGAAGGGGTCCCGAGAGGTCTACCTTCAAGAGGGTTGGCGACAGAGCACACTTCGGCTTCCATCGCCTGGCAATCAATGGATTGACGGAGATCTCCGACCAGCCCATGACCATCAACAACGTTACGCTGATTTGCAACGGCGAAATCTACAACTATCGCGAGCTATTCGAACTCATGGGCATGGAGCCCGAAACAGGATCCGATTGTGAAATCATAATTCACCTGTACAGAAAGTATGGTATCGAGGAGACGCTGTCTCTGATCGATGGTGTCTTTGCCTTCGTGTTGTACGACTACTCCAGCTACAGCCACCCAGCCCGGGTCTATGTTGCCCGGGATCCCCTAGGCGTGCGGCCTCTATATATGCTGTCTGCTAGTGGCCCGCGATTCGAGGACCGCGACCTCGATGACGTGCGCATAACGCATGATGATATATATTGTTTCGCCAGTGAGCTGAAGCCACTTCAGCGCCTGATCGACGCACATGGACCTCTGCATTACGATTCCTTCAGACCAAATTCGCTAACGCGCGCGCAGGGATTTCCTCCGCCCCCTTCCACACGCGGGCTTCTGATGGCGAAACAGTATCCTCCGGGTACCTACTCGTCTTTCAACCTACCACCTGGTGTTCATCGGGCCTGGGCCCCAACTGCCATGGCAGTTCCGTACGCTTCCCTTAATATATCGGGGTCTTCTCTACGAACGGAACGTGAGACTGTCGGGCGTTCGGCATACGAGACGGCCATATGGGACACTCTCAACGAAGCTGTTCGGAAGCGTGTGGTGGGCACGACAGAGCGTGGCATAGCGTGTTGTCTGTCCGGAGGGCTAGATAGCAGCCTAATCGCGGCGCTAGTTAGCAAGTACTACGATGGCCATCTCGAAACGTACTCGATTGGAATGAAGGGGTCGGACGATCTAAAGTGCGCCAGAACAGTGGCGACCCACCTTGGCTCGAAGCATACCGAGATAGTTCTTAGCGAGCACGAGTTTTGGAACGCTATCCCCGAAGTGATTGAGGCGATAGAGAGCTACGACACCACGACGGTTAGGGCGAGCGTGGGGAACTATCTGCTAGGCAAGCACATATCGAATCACAGTGATGCTAAGGTCGTATTCAATGGAGATGGAAGTGATGAGCTTACAGGTGGTTATTTGTACATGCTGGCGGCGCCAGACTCATTAGAGTTCAACGCTGAGTGCCGTAGGCTGTTGAACGATATCCATGCATTCGACGTCCTGCGTTCCGATAAGTCCATCTCTTCCCATGGTCTCGAACCAAGGACTCCCTTTCTCGACAAGTCTTTTGTTGCCACGTACTTGAATACTCCACTCTCGCTTAGGAACCCGCGGCACTTCGCGGGATCTGACCACCCGGAGAAGTACTTCTTGCGAAGCATCGTACAGAAGATGGAGCCAAGTCTTCTCCCGTCCCAGATCCTCTGGCGGACCAAGGAGGCTTTCAGCGATGGCGTCAGCGGAACGGCGGGCACGTGGTACGAGTTGATTCAGAAGCGGGTCCAGTCACTCGACATGCACGATTTCGTCCTCGAGGAACCGGGTGTCAATGTCCCGACTACACCCGAGCAGCGCTATTACAGGCAAGTGTTCGACAGCCTGTACCCCGGGTCGGCGACAGTTGTTCCGTACTTCTGGATGCCCCGGTACGTGGAGGCGGTCGACTCGAGCGCCCGAAGCTTGGATATATATCGCGAGGCAACTGCGTCCCCGACCGTGCTAGACTCTATCGGGACTAGTGCTCCCACTAGCGAGAAGTTTTGATAGTCAGCTATTTATAGCTAGCTATAGTATATGCTTGACGCTCTCGACCAGGTGGCGCAAGGCTCCTGGCACAAGAAGGCATATACTGTAGCACTCTACGCATCGTACGTGCTCTTCGCTATAGCGTTCACGGGTGTGATTACCCTCGACCCGAAATATCTCGGGGCCCTGGACACGGTTCTTAAGTACTACGTGAGCGTTTTTCTGATGATACGCTTCAATCCCTGGGCAAAGAGACCGGTTGACAAGGAATCCAGGGAGTTTGACAGGCGCATAGCGTTCGCGGGCGGTGTTTTCTTACTGCTGACGACGGCGGCCGCAGGAGTCGTGCGCCACTATGCCGATTCATTAGCGTCGCAAGCGAGTGAGACGATCTCTCTTTGAAGAACGTCGACGGCGTGACTCTCTGCGGCGTGACTTTCTGCGGCGTGACTCTCTGCGGCGTGACTTTCTGCGGCGTGACTTTCTGCGGCGTGACTGCCTACGGCGTGACTTCCTGCGGCCGCCATCGACACGCTGCCTCTTAAGGTTTTCACCGAGTTTGTTGGTGAGATGCATGCAAACCTGTAGTTTGTCTCCCGTCTGACCCTCTCCTTGGAGCCACGCGATGAAACGGTCTGTTGCTTCCTCACTCTCCTCATTTGCCGGACAAGTAAGGGCCCGATGTTGGCAGCACTGCGTCCAGTCGTTGAGAACGTACCTGCCCTTGCCCTCGTAGGGGTTTTCCCTTAAGGCCTGAAGTTCCAACTGCTGGGCCCCCTCGTCCTTTCCGAATAGGAAATACTTCTTTAGGAAATCCTCTTTAGCCTGACGTGAAGTGGCGTCGAGGTTGTCGTAGTCCCGAAGAAACTCATCGACATATTCCGCCCAAGGCTTGTGGTTAAGGAGACTCTTGTTTATCCACTGGAACTTGGTTCGTGAGGGCCTCACGCAACAGCTGCTATCTTCCAGGGGTCTCTTCGGCATATGTCTACTATAGGCCCAGAAAATCTGGCCAGTATAGTAGAATGCCTTCAATCGGTGTTTGCGCGCGAGTTAAGGACGAGCAAAACATAATACGCGAGTGGGTACGCCACTACCTAAGATTAGGGTTTGAGAGAATCATTATCTACGACGACGGTTCCAACCCTCCAGTGAAGGAGACGTTGGCCGACTGCGTAGATAGCAAAGTGGTTGTCGTCGATTCTCCCACCGCGAATCAACCCGATGCCTATTCCGACGGGATGTCGCGGTGCTCCGATTTGGACTGGATGCTTCTCTGCGACGCTGATGAGTTTCTGTGGACCGATGGGCGGGCTATCACTGATTACCTGGCGGCGGTGCCCGATGCTGTGGGCACGGTGTTGGTGCACTGGTTGACGTACGGCACGTCTGGGGTTCAAAAGATGGATCCTGACGTGTCGGTTTTCCGCCAGTTCACGAGACGCGAGCCATATGGATCAGGTCTGAATGCATACGTTAAGTCTATCGTCCGAACGGGAATGGAGAACACGCACATCTGGGTCCACGTGTCCTGCTCGCCGGATAGAGCCATTGCAGAGGCTAATGGGGAACCTATTGTTGACCGGGCTCACTGCCAACGTCACGAGGCGACCATAATACCGGACTTGGCGACCATGCCCCTGCTCCTTGTGCACTACATGACTCTAGATCGAGAGAACATGGCGAGGAAGGCTGTTCGGAACAGGGCCTTGACGAACATCGGGCCGAAGTATACGCCTGCGTGGTACGATAGGATGTTTACCGACTCGGTCGAGGATCTACGCATGCTGAAGTACGTCTAACGACTACCGGCGGCGTCTCGTCCCTCCTCCTCTGGTTCCGAGCTTACGTTTTCGAGAGCCACCTCCATCCCGTGGCGGTTGGGAGAAGAAGTCCTTGAGATGAACCAGAATCTGCTTCCCTACTATTGAGTCGACGTGCTCTTCTGCGCTCGATTTCTCTGTGACCGTGAACGAGTACCCTTGCATGAATGATGTTATCCGGTTAACGAAAGTCTTTCTGTCCATGGGGGGCCGTGTTCTCGCCCAGTAGCGCTCCGCCATCGTAGCGAACGGGAGACTATGGGTGAAAGGTTTGACGTTGATGTAGTACACATCATCTTCCTCCATGAGAGGGTGGTACTGGTCGTCGAGAAAACAAATCTGAGTCCCTCGAGGCATTCTTATGCACCTGAGCAGATCGTCCACGCTCTTGTCGTGGCTCGTTCGACATACCTCCACGATCTTGCCTCGAACCTTGAACGCGGCGATTATCTGATCGAAGAACTTTGACTTAGTTTTCATGTCGAAGTAGGCCGCTATCATCTCTGTCCAGGTGCGATCGCCTTGGTTGTTTGTGTATATCATGACGTGCTTACAGTCCCCTTCTCGTTTCTTCTTCTTGAGAAACGAGAGAATCTTGTATATGTTTGGTCGCACGAACTCGGGGAACATCTCCATAACTTCAAAGAACTGCGCCCGCTTCAGCCTAGCGCCTAATGTGTGCTCTAAAGCATCCCAGAACATTCCTACTTCTACAAAGCACCCCAGTGTTTCGTCTAGGTCGAAAACTACGATCTTGGGGTCTGCTTTCCGCATAGTATACGGCGAGAATATATTTAGTGCGGCATTATATATCGTGATTGTATATAATGCCATCGCGGTTCCATCCCATCGCACTCCTACATAAGATAACAGTCGATACATACTATCGCCAGCTCGGTCTAATTGTCGAGACGTGGAAGGGGGCCGCCGACGACAGTATGGCACAGAAGCGAACTCTATCGAGTTGGCGCACAATACACCGCGCCGATCGCCACGCCAGGGCGAATGTTGTGGAGCTCAGACGCGTGCTGGATCTGATCGGGAGCGACGAGGATCTGGTCTCACCCCTGGAAACCAAGGCTCTCTCTGCGTCAAACAATAATCCCGGCATAGTATAGGTGCTATGCGAATGACGCACAAGGACAACCTGGCCATCCTAGCCTTCTATGGCAAGGATGCGTCGGCAATATCGAAGAAAGAGGCTAAGAAGGCAGCCGAGAAGATATTGGCAGAGAAATTGTGCCGGTGCATTAAGAAAGTTAGGGATAGCGACAAACAGAAAGACGAGTCGAGGGCCATTGCCATCTGCACGGACAGCGTTCTCAGGAAGAAGAATCTGCGGAGTTACGGGTTTCGTTGTAAGAAGAGACCCATGCTCCTCGCGTCGAATAGCAGAGGTACGAGCAAGAAACTGTCTAAGATACGAGGGGGTGCGCGGCGTACTAGGAGGTGTTGAGGTAGTCCATGACAGAGAGCAGTACTCTCTCCTGGTCGGAGAGTTTCTGGAACACCATGCATTCTACCAGCTTTATCTGGAACATCCGATGCATGTTGTTTCGACAGACCACGTGTATGCCGTTGTCCTTGACCAGAATATCACATATAATTCCTCCGTTTGTGAGCTTAATCTTGTTCGGGTCTCGGAGAGGGATCCACCGAATGTAAGCTCCGTACTTAAGCTCGTTCATTTCATCCACGTATCGATAGTCCTCCAGTTGTTTGTGGAGTTTCTTCAGCTGCTCGCGTGAGAGGTTCAACTTCTGGAGCATGTCGTTCTTTACGGCCTTAACGGCCCTGGTATCCAAGTTCATAAGGCTCGCATTGTCATCGTCGTCGAGCGCGCTCATTAGGCTCTCGATGTCTATTCCGTCTCCTAGCGCCATACTATACCTATACAGAAACTCGATTGCTTAATACCTATTTCCACATCAGTCTTTCAATATGCCGTCTAGATAGTCGTAGAGCGCGGCTTTTGTTATTTCCCCTACACGTAGAGGGGCTGTAGGGAAGCTGGCACAGGCGCGGCTTTAAAAACAGGGTTTCGAGGGTGGATTGGCGAAAATGGACAAAAAATAATGTCCAGATCAGAGAAAACTTTTGGAGAGTTGGAAAAAGAGCCCGCGTTTTCCGCGCCCCTACGTCATGGAGGGAAATATGGTGAATGAAGAAAGCCGCGCGTAGGCGCTACATGATTTCCCTCTCCTCGAATTTGCATGTTTTCGTTACCATGAAAACATGAAGAAATATATGCAGGTTGAGAGAAGGAAGCCGCAAGACGGAGGAACGTGTGTTGAAGAGGGAGTATACCCTATAAAAATCGCACTGCCCAGTGTGAATGGTAAAAAATGGTAAGAAAAGGGTAACTGCCAGGGAAAGGGTTTAGATAATATCAGGGTATATTGCATATGCAGCGTTATCCTGACGCTAATGTTAAATACGAGTTCTATTGTACCAGGTGCAACTACGGTTGCCGCAAGAAATTCTTGTGGAAGCAGCATCTAGCGACAAAGAAGCATATTGGTAACCAGGAGGGGTCTGGCTCTCCTGGAGCGGCTCCTCGATTGGAGAGTCGCTCCACGGCGACACCCCTTATCTGCGAGTGCGGTCGAGAATACAAGTACGCCTCTGGCCTCTCGAGACATAGGAGAACTTGTCCTACTGCTCGAAAGGTCAGCGGGCAGGGACTTCCCCAGGATACCACGGACCTTCAAGCCTTGGTGATAGCCCTCAGCAAGGCAGAGGAAATGAAGGCGGACATGATGGAGCAGTTGAAAGAGCAGAACAGCATTATTCGGGAGATGGTGCCTTGCATGGGGAGCAACAACACAAACAATAACTTCTCGATCAACGTTTTCCTGAACGAGACATGTCGAGATGCGATTAACATGTCGGAGTTTCTTGCCTCTCTCCAGGTGCAGTTAGACGATCTCAAATACACACAGACAAACGGCCTGGTGGAGGGAATTAGCTCGGTTCTGGTAAACGGACTGAGACGGCTGGAAACCTGCAAACGACCGATCCACTGCACTGATATGAAAAGAGAGACACTATATATCAAAGAAAATAATGAATGGGAGAAAGAAGAAGGCAAGGAGGGCAAGACACGACTACGAGATGCTATCGAGTCAGTCGCTGACAAACAGAGAAAGGCGATAGCCGAGTGGGAGGCCCAGAACCCCGGGTGGGAGGAGAGCGAGAGAGGGAAGGACGAGTATCTCAAGATAGTACGTTCCGTTATGGCCGATGTCTCTCAAGAGACGGAGGAAAACCGGATCATAAAGAACATCGCTAAGGAAACGATCATCGACAGGTAGAAATAATCGGCTGTGAATACATGACGGCCATGCGGAACTTCACCGACTCGGACCGCCAGGCCGTTGTGGAGGAGAACTACGCCAAGAACCACCGAGAGATGACGGTCGCGCTCGTCCATGATAAACAGGAGGTATGGGGAGGTTTGTCTCATGGGGAGCACACCATCAAGGAGGTTCTCGATATGCTTGACAGCTTCGTGGACGACTCTGACCCGGACGTCGATGTCGGGAATAGCATCCACGCCTTCCAGACAGCGGAAAGGATACGGAGGGACTATCCTGACGAGGACTGGATGCACTTGACAGGCCTGATTCACGATTTAGGGAAAGTAATGGCGGTCTGGGGTGAGCCACAGCATTTGGTTGTCGGGGACACGTTCGTGGTGGGCTGCGAACATCCTCGCGAAGTGGTGTTTTCCGACCTCTTCGAGGACAATCCCGACACTAGGAATCTGGCGTATAAGGGGAAGTACGGCATGTACGAACACGGTTGTGGCTTGGATGAGTTGCTTATGGCCTGGGGACATGATGAATACATGTACAGGGTTCTAGAAGGGAATAACTGCTCTCTACCGAAACTGTGTCGCCGGGTCATTCGTTATCACTCGTTTTACGCGTGGCACAGGGACGGTGCATACTGCCATCTGGTGAATCGGGATGACCAGCAGAAGTTACTCCCTATAATCGCCACGTTCAACAAGTATGATCTATACAGCAAAAACGACCCAGTTCCTGACTGCCAGAAGCTTTGGGAGGACTACTACGAACCACTCTGCAATAAGTATGGACTCGGCGGAAAACTCAGATGGTAGTTTCCGGGAGTATAGTATATGAAGTTCTACTCGCAGCAGGGGGAGGACTACTTCATATACTGTCATTATATCAACAAGGTATCCACAGATGGCATATTCGTGGAGCTCGGAGCGATGGACGGGGTAACCTACTCGAATACTAAGTTCCTGGAGGACGAGTTCCGCTTCCGGGGTGTGCTAATCGAGCCAACCGGGGCTTATGACCAACTGGTTGTGAACAGGGGGGCTCGCTGCAGGTGCTACAGGATGGCAGTGGCTTGCCGGGAAGGTGTAGTCGACTTCGTTGGGGACGGCGCGATGGCGGGGGTATCTCACACCCTTCCGAGGAGCTGGGCCACTCGGAATGGCGGACGCAGGTACAGGGTTAACTGTGCGCCTATATCGAACCTCTTGAAGGGGCTTGAGTTCATAGACTTTATGTCTATAGATGTTGAAGGTGGGGAGCTGGAGGTGCTAAAGACGATGGATTGGAGCATACCCGTGTACGTGGTAGTTATAGAGCTAGACGGGCAGGCGGTTGAGAAGGACAGACAATGCAGAGAGATCCTCGCAGAGAAGGGGTTGGAGTTCGATATACGAATCGGAGGCAACGAGTTCTGGGTAAACCGGAACTATCCACGGCGGACTAGGCTTTTCGATAGCACCGCGCTACCCCGCAGAACGGCCCTTCAGTTTCTCTATCTGGAACCGAGTATGGCTGCTGAGGCCATCCAGAAGGCGTTGGCGCACCAAGCGAACTAGTGTCAATCCTTCCCGTTTTGAGCGCCGCAGCCGCAGTGCAGGGAAAGCTGGCGGTGCGCGAACATTCCGGCGCCGCACAGAATGTCGAGAGCTAGTGGAATGGTGGCCTCCCTGCTTTTCTGAAGAAGGTAGATGGCGGCGGTAGCGTACTGCATTCCGTGTACTAGTCTTAATTTGCTCCACCATGTCACGCCGCCCCCTTCCGGGGCCTTCATTCTCTCTCCGGTGAAGTAGAGGTAGAGGAATCCTACGGCGATGACTGCGGTCACAATCCCGTATAGCGGAAGCACCCACAGGGGTAGCATTGCTGGGAGTGCGGCCATTACGGCACGGGCCGGGATGCAGGCATAGACAAATAGCTTTTGTCTGCTGCTTGCGTTCCAGAACAGGTTCATGTACAATTACTGGAGATAAGTAAATCCGGGTGTCGGGGAAAAGACGAACACCGGTTCGGTCGTGCTCCAGTACATGACTTTTCCTGTGCTGGGGCAGTAGTAGAAGGTATCCTCCCTCCGGTCTCTCGGCTTCTTCGGGAGTTCCGGTAGA
>Ga0163180_10000893_pt1 | contig 17125 bp, 13 predicted proteins | sample AtlANTMetagenome_2_FD_109647 | JGI IMG/M metagenome (GOLD analysis project Ga0163180, IMG submission 109647) | Marine eukaryotic phytoplankton communities from the Atlantic Ocean - Atlantic ANT 4 Metagenome | ecosystem: Environmental > Aquatic > Marine > Oceanic | place: North Atlantic Ocean...
GCACAGGACTATTCTATACCCTTCTCTTTTTCTTCTTCTCAGACGCGGAAGAGGCAACTGCCGCTGCTGCCGCATTCGACGACGATTCGATTATAGTCTCGGGGACCAACTCGCAACTCAAAGTTTCAAACAACAACAAACCAACGTGTTGACACATCGTTTCGGACTGCAACAGACTGAAGAGTTCTAAAGTGCCTCGACTCGCCGTGCTTTCGCCAACTATAGGCGAGAGCTTTTGGGACAATCTTTGCAACAAAACTCTTCTCAAAATTTCTTTGTTTGTTTCGTCTATTTGCTTTTGCTCAGCAGGAGTGAGCGAAAGCTTGTATTCGTCATAAGGGGTCATCCCGCCTTCTTTTTCGTCCGGCCAAACGGTATCTTTTATTAAGTTCATCAAGAAAGACGCTTGGAGTTGGTTGAAACTTCGAGCGACGAAATCTTCAACCGCGGAACCGAGAAAAAATTCCACGGTTTGACGCGCCAACGCGACAAACGAACGTCTAACCACACCTTTCGTGTGCATCTTGAAGACAGTTTCGAATAAACCGAGCATTGGGCCATTTAAAACTTCGGACGCGAAAATAGTTGACACGCTGTCAGTGGCGGTTACTTGTTCGCATTCATCGAAAGTTCGCATGAGCGTTTCCCAATTCAACGGCGAATGTGTAAAGTCTGAAGAACCAGACACAAACGTATCTCCTTTTTTCGGAGGTGAATCCAAAAGTTCCATCTGTTCCGTGGATAATATTCTTCGGTGTCTTCCTTGGCCTTTAGGCATCGTTATGTACGTGTTTTCGTCGGTTGTCGAAATCGCTGTTCTCAACGGTGGTAAATTCGAGAGCATTACTGGTTTCATCTCTGCGGAAGAAAGTATAGACGCGTTCTCATCACCATTGCCGCCGTTTCGAATCGTGGACCCTCCATTACCTCCCATCAATCTTCTATTTCTCGTGCTGAGAAAGTGGAAAATGTGTTCGCAGTCTTTAAGGATGTCGTCCGCTAAAATCTCTTGCACGTACAAGTCCAGCTGTTGTCGTCTCTTTTCTATGAACGCACCGTCTAGATTATTATAGCCCCAATTTTTCGGTGGAAAATCGCCTTTAAAATCAGGATTAATCCTCGTGAGCTTCTGGTGGAGCGATTCAAAGTTCGAGTACCGTCGGGGCACGCTCCAATTGTTTCCATCCTCGAAAGACTCTACGGAAATGAGATACACCGCGAATGCGGCTATACCACTACCAGCAATTTCTACTCCAGTCACGCGAGCTCGGAATGATGACGGCGACGATGCGAGTGCAATATCATCTTCCCATCTTATTCGTTTTGGCGAATTCTTCTTCGCCGAGGAGTTTCTTTCGTTGCATACTATTCTTTCCAATCCGTTTTTATCGCTGCCATTTGGAGACTTATGCAAAGGAGACGACATTGCTTTATCAACAATTCCTTCTCCTTGCACTGTCCCGTTTCGTAGATCACCATCCTCTCCTCTTCTTTTTTTCCTATTTGATAATATTATATCGTTTATACTATTCGTGCTGCTAATGTAGTCCTCATCGTCCGTACAGAGAAGAATGAGTAACAGTTTCGTCACCAGTCTTGGCGTAAACAACCGAACAATAGGCATGTGTATCGAAGCGAAAATCAGCTCTCTCCCGAGCGGTTCAGTCAACCCATTTTTCGTTTCACTCGTCAATACTTTCGAGGCGAGTGCGTTCGCGTACGCTCTAGCTAACCTGCCTTGCTTCCTCTCGTTTCGTACCGCCGGGTGAAGTCTCGACTCATCTCCATTTTTGTTCATGTGCCTCAGCGCCTCCGCGAGACTTTCGTCTACCACGTCTTTGTTCATCGATAACAGCGCGTCGTCGTCTCCACCACCAATCATGGCTTTTCCTTCTCGGTACAGCTCAAACGCGTCTTGTAAAATAGACGGTAAATCCGATAACAACAATTTTGGCAAGTTGATATTTCTCGTTGCTCTTTTTTCCAGTTCTAAAAACATGTCGTCCATAACCGCTCGGCACGCGTTCGGTACTTCTTCGTCGTCGCTGATTGTTTTGAACCAATGATTGACGTACCTCTTAATCACGACTTCTCTGATTTCAATCCAACTTTCGACGATTTTCGCGTCCAGTTTTGCAAATCGTCTTGCGCGTCGGTTGTTATTTTTCCTTCTCGTATCTGCTGCTTTAACACCATTTTCGTCCTTCTTAGAATTCGACTTTTCTTCTTCTTCTTGTTCATCGGAGTCTCTTCCGAACACTCCCCCTTTATTGTTCGCAGAGAGGTTAATGTTGCCAGTCGTAGCGTCACCACCTAAAATTCTCCCTCTTCCCATCCACAACAAAGTTATCGTCCCAAAAGCTTTCGGTATATTTTCCGCAATCGAATTCGAGAAGGATGCCATCAGCAACGAAAGGAAATAGACGGAAAAGAGAAACGCGAATAATTTAGTGCTCGTGGAGTATTCCGCGGAGGAAGAGGAAGATAAAGAAGAGGGAGCTTTCGTCTCGTCTCGCATCTTCTCCGTCTCCTCCTCGGACGACGACGCCGACGACGACTGCTCCTCTCTTTTCTTCATCGTCCCCTTATTGCGTGCGTTGCCGCGTCCATGACCAAGACGGATCTCTTTTTTTATGGTGGCGAATTACTTGGGATTTTGGATTTTTCGTTCTTTTTCCTTCCCCACAAAAAAAATAAAGAAGAAAAGGAAAGAGAAGGAAGGATCTCTCGTTGAACATCACACGCGCTTGGGTGGCTGTCGTGGCGTATTCTTCTTCTTCTTCACCACCACCACCACCACCACCGCCCACCACCAGACGACTGCATCCTCGCTCACACACACAGAGAGAGTCTCGGGTCATCGGCGCTGTGCGCGCGTGTAGGAAAGAGAGATTTAAAACACCAGAGAAAAGGCCGTTACACCAAGAAGAGAGTGCCTTCTCGTATATATTTCAACAAACATGTCCAACTATGCTGGGAACAACGCGCATCGATCTCAAACGCAGGCGAAACTGGTGCTGTTAGGGGACATGGGCGCCGGGAAATCCTCCTTAGTTCTTCGATTCGTGAAAGGACAATTCTTTGAGCACCAAGAGAGCACGATCGGTGCTGCGTTCATGACACAAACGGTGACGGTTGACGATCACGTGGTGAAGTTTGAGATTTGGGATACAGCTGGACAGGAGAGGTATCATTCGTTAGCACCGATGTATTATCGAGGCGCGGCGGCGGCGATTATTGTGTACGACATGCAGTCGCAACAGTCGTGGCAACGGGCAAAGAGTTGGGTGAGAGAACTGCAACGACAAGGAAACGCGAATTTAGTCATCGCTTTAGCTGGGAATAAGAGCGATTGTAAAGACATGAGGAAAGTGTCGAAGGAAGAGGCAGAAGCGTACGCGGAGGAACAGAACTTGGCGATATTTTTAGAAACGAGCGCGAAGAGTGGAGAGTGCGTGAACGATTTGTTTTATTCCATCGCGAATAAGTTGCCAAAACAGGTGAGAACGACGTCGCAAGAAGGGCGAGGTGGGATCGTTTTAGATGCGAATGCGGGACAAAACAGACAAAAGTCGCAGTGTTGCTGAGATGATCGTTTGCATATATTTTTATTCTTCATAGAGAGAAAAAGAGAGGGAGGGAGAGGGAAGGCAAACAGGACGGGAGTAATGATTATGATGTTTTGTTCTCCCTCTCCCACTTTCTTTCGCGCAGCTCTGTATAATATATTAGACTTTAGTTTTAAGAAATACATATAAGAGAAAAAGTATCGTAAGATCCGCACAACAGGAAGTTGTAAGTGCACGTATTTCTGCACCAGATACGTGTTCGTTTTTTACCGACTTTTATTATTTTAAACTTGTGGTGGTACAAATTCTACTTCGTTATTCTACACTCGATGTCTCTCTAAATTTTCTACCTCTTATTCTTTCCTAATTCCTTCTCTAAACTCTTCTCAAACTCTGCGAATACGTTCGCCTTCCCTTTCGTCACCTCGTTAATCTTACCTACGCTCAATATTCTCTCCACCATTCTTGCCATCGGCCGTTTCCCTTCGTCGATCTGTTTAATAACCGAGACTGGAATTTCTGTCTCGTCCGTACTCGACGCTTCCCGTAAAAGAGTGAAGTGATTGACTAAAGACTCCATTTTATTAATCAGACCGTCATTCTCTCCAGTGTTTAGAGATCTCTCGCATTCAGTCACACTTTCTAGAGCTTTCTCGATAGCTTGGTTGAGCGGAGAGAGCGGAGGAGGTTGCTGCGCCATTCTTTATTTTTGTCGTGTGAAACTGTAATGAAGAATTCGTCCAATTGGGGAAGCTTTGGGGCGTGTGTTTGCTTCAGATGTACCTCGATTTTTGAATACTAAATATAATTTTAATTTTCATCGTGACTATTGCTATGCGCGCTACTGCTGCTGCTAGAACTATCACTATTATCACTGCTGGAATTATTACGGTTCTCATCTCCAACCGCCGCTACTTCATGAAGTGTGATCAAACCTTCTTTTTGCAATGCTTTATATATCTTACGCTCTGTTTCAAACGGGTGCACATTTTCTCTTCCTGGTTTTGGTCGTTCCCAGTCATAATAGTGCGGACGTTCTGTTTCATTGAAGTAAGATTCCGCGCTGAACCCGTAGATATCTACCAAACTGCACAAACGCATGGCAAAAGTGATGCCAACCATACCAGAGGAAGGTTTCTCTCCCTCTCTGTTGACTAAATCCCATGCCCGACAAATAATTTCTGGGTCCATGATGTATGATTCTGGGAACGTTTCGCGATGCTTTTCGTACTGCCGAATCCAATGGTTCACGCTCGAATCTCTCATTTGCGATATGGTTATCTCACCACCCATTTTGCCTTCGACGTATGGTCCGTTATACATTCGAAGATGGCCTTTCGTACCCACTTGTTTCTCGAAATGTTTCGCACGACCGTTATTGAAGCGCAAAACGATATCATGCCCATCAATTTCTTCACCAAAATTAGCATTCCTGAGCGAACCAGCATTCCCGACGACTGCACACGTTGGCAACACCTCATCATTTCTGTGCCGTTCTTTCTTATTCATCTTTTCGTCGTTCTCCAATTTCGCGTTCGCATAGATTTTCGTGAAGTCGCACTTGCCTCGATGCCTACAAAATCGCTGCGCGTGATTGACCACTTCGGTTATTTTCGGTTCAACTGGAGGTAATGTTCGCGTAATATTCTCGTTTGACGTGAAAAACTGATTCCATGTCTTAAATACGACAGCTTCCGTACCACCGCACGTAATTGTACCATGAGAAGTCAATTTTCTATCCAAAGAGAGCACCGTCGGAGTCCTCGCCAAAGCAGCGAGATGTTTCAAAGTCGTCGCATGGAGTGATTTGTGTTTTCTCGCCTTTTCCGCGACCGATGCTTTCGTCTCATCCATGTTTTCCTCCTCAATTTCCTCCACTTTCACCTCTTTCTCTGTTTTCTTCTCTTTCTTTACAAACAGTGTCGGCGGTGGTTTCACCGATGGTTGAACAACCCCTTCTTTCTTCAGAACCGCTTTTTTCACTTCTATTTCTTTATGGAGCGATAAACTTTCAAACACCTGCGCGTCGTGCTTCTTCGCGTCTTCATACTGCGCCTTCTCGAAGAGCTCCTCAATGACTTGCTCTCGAGTGTGTTCGTTCATTCTCGACGTGGCTTTTGCTCTGTTCTCGATGTTTTTCTGGTACTCGTCTATCGCTCGTCCTCGTTTTTCCTCTTCTTCTTTATCTCGTTGGTGTTGCACTTCATCATCTACTCTCTCATCATCACCAACATCATCGCTATTATCATCCGCGTAATCCTCTTTAGGAATAACGAAAAACTTCTCCGGAGGACTGCTCTTCAAGAATTTCGTGTTCGTATTCGGGACTAATCCGTCCAACACGTCCTTTCCTCCGCGTTGTTTTTGTTCAACTTTTTGTAAACGAACGGTCCAAACGATCGAGAGGAAAAAACACGCTATTAAAGCGCCGACAAACATCGGGATGAGATCAGTTTTGAATCTCTTCGCGAACGGTCTTCGTTTAGGACGACGGTTGGAGGAGGAGAGAACTACCTGCTCAATGGCGTGGCGTCGCATCGCGCGCTCGTTATTGGATACAGGAGGAAGAGAACGCTAATGTGTTTTTGGGAAGAATCATATCATTTTTTATTGTGAGGACACTTTTAGAAGACAAATCGTCAAGAAAGAGAAAATAAGTGAGGCTGGTGGTTTTGTCTAACATGTAGGCGCGAAACTCCGTGCAAATTCGTCACAATCGCTCCGCAGCTTTAGTGGTGTGGTATTGATATAATAATTATTATTCCTATGTGTAGTATGTACCTGCCTTTTACATCATTGACGCTCTCTAAATATTTACTTTCTATTAGTAGTTTTACTCCCTTCGCGCACCACCATCCACCAAACTCTTTCTTTCTCTCTCTCCTTCTCTCTTTCTACTAGTCTGCTCGTTGTCTCGGCGCGCACTTGATGATATCGTCCACTCTGACGATCATTTCTGCCGCCTCCGTGGCTGATAAAAGTACCTGCTGTTTCACTCTAAAGCTTTCGGAAATCCCCAACTCGGTCATATCGCCAACTTGTCCATTCAAAACGTTCACACCCATGTTCGTTTCACCTTCCGCATGCCTAGCCCTCAGCTGCGAAACGATTTCACCGGAGTCTAAACCCGCATTATCGCAAATAATAGATGGAATGCCCCTCAAGGCTTTGGCGAAGCAATCCATGGCGAGCGAACGCTTCCCTGGAGTCTTTGCGGCGAGTTGTTCAACCGCTTTTGACATGATCATCTCCGCGCACCCGCCGCCACAAATAACGCGCGAATCCTTAACCGCCGTGTTCAGTACGCACAACGCATCGTGAAGAGACCGTTCGGCTTCAGCTAAAATATGCGTCGACGCCCCTCTTAAAACAATTGTGCACGCCTCGCCTTTCGCAACGCCAGAGAATTTAATCAAACGGTCTTCACCAATCATAATCTCTTCGATTAAATCGCACTCCCCTAACTTTGCCGATTCCGGAGTATCGAACGTACTCAAAATATCTCCACCAGTAACTAACGCCAATCGCTCCACGCCTTCAAAATCGGCGTGTTCAATCGCTGCCACCCCCGCATCCGCGAAAATCTGTTCCGGGTAATTATAAATCAACTGTCTGTTAATGAACACGTTACACCCATGCGCGATAATTTTCTCGCACTTGTTTCGCATCTTCAACTTTTCCGCATCTTCAATCTCCGCTACTTTCGTCATTGAATCCACTCGCACTCTCGCCCCGTAAATTTTAATTTTATCCGTATCCATCCCGGTATTCGCGATTAAAATTTTCGCGTTTTCGATCTTCTTTGGTTGCCCGACGCCAAACTTCTTGTCCAAAATAAAGCCCTCGTCCAAATACGAATCCTTCAAACTCCCTCCAGGTTTCTCGATCAGTTGAATCATTTCTAGATTCCCCGATCCTTTCAATCGCATGATGGCATCTACGGCCAACTTCGCGAAATGGTCTTTATCATGGGTCAAAATTTTTGAACTCAACGTCGTTCTCGCGATGTTCATCAAATCTTCGCGAAACTTCTCCTGGTCGTCGTGATTATCTCTAGAAGAGTCTTCCAGAGCCTGCCTGGCCACTTCGCACGCCTCTCGAAAACCTTGGATGATCGTCATCGGATGAATCTTTTGGTTCACCAACGATTCCGCCTGTCTCAACAACTCTCCGGCAAAAACGACGACCGAAGTCGTCCCATCTCCAACCTCGTCGTCTTGCGCTTTCGATATGTCCACCAACACCTTCGCGGCTGGGTTATCCACGTATATAGATTTCAAAATCGTCGCCCCATCGTTCGTCACGGTCACCGCGTTCCCTTTCGACACCGATTGTAAAATCTTATCCATCCCTTTCGGCCCGAGAGTCGATTTGACCAAGTCCGCGATGGCCATCGCGCCGACGAAAGACTGCAAACGAGCGTGTTCGCCTTTTTCTTCGCTCGCGCCTTCGCCCAAGACCGACGGGTTCGCGTTTCCCATCACGCTCATTTTTAGAGACTCTCTCTCGTTTCTGTCGCGTGCTCTCTTTCTCTTTCGTTCTTTCTCTCTCGCGCGGCGACGGAAAGAATGAAGAAGACGAAGAAGGAGAAGTTGTTACGTGATGATTGATGATGGTGATCACTCCCCAACAAAACACTTGAAAAAAAGACTTTGAAAAACTTGGACTCAAAGTCGAGAGAGAGAGAAAAAAGGTTGACTTTTCTTCTTCTTCCAAAAAAAATCCAATTTTTTCCAAAACGAAAAAAAATTATATCATATCCTCATTATAAGATGACGCGACGACATCGTCGTCATCGTCGTCTCGAAAACATGCAGAGCATGGCGGGTGCAACGTGCGCTGGAGTGGGCGCGCTCTTCTTCGGCATCGCGCGTTTGTTTCGAGAGTACGAGCCGAAGAAGTGCGAATCGCTCATCTGGAGAGATGCGTTAGATAAAACGCCGTCGCAAAATGGGAAGACCATCGTCATAACGGGATCCACGAGTGGAACTGGCTTAGCTTTGGCAAAAGGTTTTGCAGAGAAAGGCGCGAAAGTTTTGATGTTGAACAGACGCAGCGAACGGAGCGAGCAAGCTTTAAAGGAAGTGATTGAAGTTGGGAAAGCTCACGGTGCTCCAGTTGCGGTGAACATCGAGTGTGATTTGCAAAAATTTTCTTCCGTACGACAAGCCATCGCGGAGGTGAAGAAGAACGTGGACGTTTTAGATATTTTGTGCAATAACGCGGGGATTATGGCATTGCCATATAAAGGCACCGAGGAAAACGGGTTCGACCAGCAAATGCAAGTGAACTGTTTGTCGCACTTTTTGTTAACGCAAGGGTTATTTCCGTTGCTGTTAAAATCCAAGGATGGGCGAATCGTTAATCACGCTTCGGTGGCTGCTAATACGAGAGGTGAATTTGATTTGAAGTCGTTAGAAAAACACCCGGCTTGTTCCGAGCACTACTCAAAATATCATCAGTGGGAGATGTACGGGCAAACCAAGTTGGGGAACATCGTATTCACCAGAGCTCTTGATTCGCGTTTACGAAGAGCGAATATAAAAAATGTTAAAGCGTTGGTCGCACATCCTGGCGTTGCAGCCACGGAGCTTCAAACAACACACGCACGATCGGGAGGTAAATTGAATCACTTTGTCATGAACCTCACCAAAATCTTTTGTCAATCCGCGGAAGATGGTGCCGCCGGGATCTTATATTGTTCTTCCTCACCACGCGTGGAAAGTGGTAAATTTTACGGTCCATCAAAAGGAATGCGGGCTAAAGGTTTTCCGGAATCGCACGAGCCGAAAGCCAAGCCTATTACGGAGGAGATGATGGATAAGTTTTGGAAGAAGCACGAAGAGTGCGTTGGCGTTCGATTCGAGATATAGTGACCAGTATAGTTTCGGTATTAATAACAGTTATGTTCCTGCACGCATTTAACCATATGAACAACCACTCGAAAAAGGGGAAGGAAAGTCTTCACAAAAAAATAAAATGCGCAGATACATTTCAACAACTCTTTTGCGCCCTTACGCTGCACAGCAGCAGCGTAAGCGACAAACGTTTTTGACGACACATGCATCATCATCATCATCATTCTTTTTTACGCGGCACAAGTCATCAGTTGTAGCCCCGAGTGTGGCACCTTCCTCCTACGACACAAACACGAACGAAGATGATGGGATGTTCAAGAAAATGCTTAAACGAGACGACTTTTTCGCTCTTCCCGATTTCGTCGCGAAGTGTAACGACAACAACACCCAAATAAACGTTCAAAAGGTGGTGAAATCATTACGAGAGAACTCTATTACACATCCGAGAGATTTACTTCGTTTGAGCAAAGAAGATTTACTCGAAACTGTTGGGGTGGATAAAAAAGATTTAGCGAGAGCATTGAGAGAGAAGTTGGGAGTCTGGACCGAGGAGGAGGAGAAAGAAATGCAAAGAGAAGAGAGGAAGAAGATGAGAGAGGAGAGGAGAATGCAAAAAGAAAAGGAGAGGAGAGAAGAGGAGGAGAAGGTAGCAGCGGCGGCAATGAGAGAGAAAGTCATTCGGGAAAAGAAAAGAACGAGACAAGCTGAACAGCAACGACGAAAAGAAGAAGCGGTATTGAAGGTGCCCATATTAGAGGAAAAGAAGGACGATTTAACTATAGAGAAAATAAAGGAAGAAGAGGAAGTAGTATCATCAACCTCATTACCATTACAATCGCCGGTGAAAAAACGAACTTTGAAACGAATGAAACGAAGAATGCGTACGGGATTGATATGCGACGGCGTTCGAGTAACGCAAAGAAACTCGCAGCTGGAAAACTATCGTCTGAGCTTTTCTGATCTCCCAGACTCACTACAAAAAGAACTCACGAAAATGAAAACGTTCCTCACTCGACGACGGCTTGGGCCTCAGGAAGCACCGATTGCAAACGTTACGGCGAATAAATACGAAGAGCATATACGAGGCATCTGCGGCTGGCTCATAAAAGAGAAAGAATACAAAGTGAAAGATTTGAAATCGCTCTCGGTGCTTTTTCCAAGCATGAAAGCAAACGCTGCGGACTTGACGTTCGATTACTTGCAATATCTCACCGTGGAAAGAGGTATCTCGGCAAACTATGAATTGCTAATCACGAGAAGTTGCATAGCTGCGGCAAAGTTTATGTACGGCGCGAAATCGAAATTTCAACCCGGTGAAGACGCTTTACCTTATCAAGACATTCCTCTCATTAAAGAGCTGCGAAGACTCGCCAAAGACGCAAAAAGCAGAGCATCCAAATCTCCTCTCATGTCGAATGAGAAGTTGAAATGGCTCGATTGGGGGGATTACCTCCAAGTCTGCGACATATTAAAAGATGAAATGGCGCTGAATTACGCCACGAGCCATAAGAGATCTCATAGTTCGATTGCATGGAGCATGCAAAGATACTTGATTTTTGCCATTTTGTCGTGCGTTCCCGATCGTCAGCGCACTTTGAGAGAGTTACGTATCGGGAAGACTTTGATTCGAGACGAGAATGAGGACGGAAAAGAGGCGAGATGGATAATCAAACACGGACCAAACGACTACAAAACAGGGAAAGACTACGGCGTTCGTCCACCGTTGGTGATTGCTCCGGATTTGTACCCGCACTTGGAAAATTTTGTGGATAACTATCGGCAGCACTTGAATCCACAGCATGACTTTTTATTTTCGAGAAAGAACGGGCAACCGTTAAACGATGCTAGTATTTATAGACTGTTTACATCTACGTCCATGAGACTAACGGGAAAACGAACGAATCCGCACTTGGTTCGTGATATGATTGTGACGCACTTGAGAAGAACAAACGCCAGCGAAAAAGAACTCGAGGCCCTGGCTATTTACATGGGTCACTCGTTAGCCATGCAAAAAGGATCGTACGATCGTCGAACGATATCTGAAAAGGTTGAACCGGCGGTTTCGCTCCTTTCTAGCTTAAATGCGAGCTTTCGTTCGTAAATAGAAAAGATTTTATATATAATAGTTGTTGTTCTAAGTACCAAACTGGTACCCGTAGTATTAAAATAAGAAAACGCATTCAATTTTCGGGCTATTTCCTATTACACACACACACACACACACACATACACACACCAATAAAAAGGAATATCAAAACAGTGGATCGATTCAAGATTGTTTCGCAGCCGCGAGCTCTCTCAACTTCTCCATGTACTTTGTCAAGAACTCCGCCAAATTCTCCACTCTATTCCCGAGTTCAGCCAACGATTTTGGTCCTTCCCTCGCACCTTTCACGTTTTTCTCGATGCACAGTTCACGAATCTCGTCGCACATCTCCGTCACTCCATCCGCGCCAAACGTCGAGGAGGACCCTTTCAATTTGTGCAAAGTCCCGCGAATGTCATCATAATTGACTTCTTCATCTTTTGCACTAAACTGAGTCTTCAATTCTTCTAACATTGATCGTGCGTCTGCGGTGTACATCTCTATAATTTCCTCAATAAATGCAGGATCGTCTTCGCTTTGCAATCCAAGAAGCTCGGAAAATTGTGATTCATTCAAGAGCTTCGATTTCTCGTCGTACGCCTGCTTCTCTAACATTACTAGTTCGTTTTGTATCATTTCTACGGTTTTCCCTCCTCCTTTTTCTCCTTGCGCTTTAGACGAAGTTTTTCCTGCGTTCATATCTTTTCTTTTCACACCTCCTTCATCTCCTCCTTTATCTCCTAAACCGCTCGTTGACGGTTGGTTTTGTTGTTCGGGGTCGGGCGTTGGTTCCTTCGATTTCGATTTTCTCGATGGCGACTTTTTCGGTCCCATTTCGAATATAAATGTATATATCAACCTCTCTCTCTCTCCGTTTCTTTTTTTCTCTCTCTTTCTCTCTTTCTATTAAACGGACGATCGATCCCTGCGATTTCCGTGCGCGCAACTTTTCGCGCGCAAAAATAGCCGTGGAAAGAAGTGGTGCGCGACGACGGTTCGCGAAGAAAGGCGGCTTGAAGTCGAGAAATGCAGATACGTATCGAAAATTATATAGGGGAAATCAAATATTTTCGAAAAAAAAAATCATTAGGGTTTAAGAGCCTGTTAAAAGAGACCCAAGAAGGGAAAAGATCCCATCATCCCAGAGTAAAAAAATTGCTCGACTTTCGGCTCCTTCTTGGAAAGGAAAAGAGCGCTCTCCAAAAACCGACTCCAAAAACAAAAAATTGCTTTCTTTCACAAAACCGCCACTTTTTAAAGACACGTTTAAAACACCGCGCAAAAACACCCCCACTTGGATACAATGTCTCAAAAATCAGAGCAACCGCCAAAGGCGGAGGGAGCGTCCGTGCCGAACGCGCACAAGCACATCGATTATTCGGTACGCTTTTTTGCTCGTCATTTTTCGTGCGCGTTCGAACGACGACGAACCCATTTTTGAACTCTTTTTGAATTCCTTCGGTCTCCTTCGCGTATTTTTCTTTCTTTCTCTCGGAGGAAACAAGCTCGCTGTCGCGACGGCGTTCTTCTTCCTCGCGCGCGATGGTGGCGGCTCAAACGTGGAACGCGTTTCTTCTTCTGTGAATCTTACGACGCTCGCACCGGGGGTGAAAACGTGCATCGAGCGCGCAACCGAAACGAAAGAAGAAGAAGAAGAAAGAAGAAGAAAGAAGGAAGGAGACGCTCGCTTCTTTTTTTTCTTCTTGGAACTGTCCTACACAGTGCCTGCTGACTCTTTCGCTCTCGTTGTATGTATTTAAAAAAACGCGCAGTTTTTGACGAAACAAACCGCAAGATCCCACACTTTACACGAGTTGTGCAAAGCGCTCGATGCGAGCGAAGCTGGGGTGAAGAACGCGATGTCTCGACGAAAAATTGAGAAGTGTAAGGACTACGTTAAAAAAGAAAACGGTACATGGGAACACGTCCCTGTCGGACCTGAGCACCACCCAAAAAAGAAAGCCAAAGCGGAAGCAAAGACGGAACCAGAGGTTGATACTATCATCGGTATCGCGTATCCAGAAACTGGACGCAAAGAATATTTGGTTCGCTGGGCTGGTTTTAAGGACACAGAGTTGACGTGGGAAAAACCAGAAGACTTGTCGACAGACATTGCGAAGAAGGCGATTGGTGAATTCGAAGCCGAACATGGGATAAATTGATAAGTTTAGTTCATAAAAGCAAGAGGAGGCACTCAGAGAGACAAAGATACGAGATTTCGAGAGAAACACACACACACACACACACACACACACATATTATTGTTTTTTTTTAATATGAGATACTTTTACAGACAACTATCTATATGTTCTGATCGAATTTACGGTGCCTACCCAACGGTGGTGGCGCCGAGTCGGAGATGTGCCCTTGAAATCTTGGCAGGACATTAGACGTGAATCGCCCTCCTACTCTTCCTGCCGAGAAATTCCCGCCGCCGCCTCCGTTGGTATATGTACCACCAACGCTACCCATTCTACTCATACTATTATTTCTATTATTTCCATTGCTACCCATTCCGCCCCAGCCACCTCCACCTTTAATGCCTAGTTGCGAAGATGAATACCGCGACCCAACTCCTCCTGAAAGTCTTGAATTTGGACACTCTCGCGCTAAATGTGGACCACCACAATTGAAACACTCGAAAACGCCTGGTGACCTTCGAAAATTCGAGTTTCTACACGTACTTTCCACGTGACCTTCGCCACCGCATTTCACGCAACTTAGTTTTCCGGGAGGTTGCGAATCTTGCGGCGCGCAACACAAGTGCCCAAACTCTCCGCACACGTAACACTGCATTTGCTTCAAATCAGCCTCTGAAAACGTAAACGTGCACTTTTCTACGACGTGCCCAGACCTCCCACATCTCAAGCAACACAATGACTGCTGCTCTCTTCCAATTCCTCTCCTCTCTTGGCAATCTCTCGATCGATGTCCCGGTGTCAAACAGTTGAAGCACAAACCTTTCGGGCAGTCTCTCGCTTGGTGGTCAAAGTCACCACACAAGTGACATGGCTTTTGCTTCGGCGGTAACGTGCACTCAAACTCGCGGTGACCACCTTTACCGCACCGAAAACATCGCATGGCGGCCGCTTCAAAATCGTCGTCGAAGTATCTCGGCAGGCGTAAAATCTCGCGAACGGTGGTGTTTTCGCCTTCGTGTTCCACGTCCACCTCCCGAGGAGGCGTCAATTCCTTTTCCTTTTCTTTCTTCTTCTTTTGTTGTACATCTTCCTTCCTTTCCTCTTTTTCTCCTTCTCTTACGACGATTTCTTCTTCTTTTTCTGTCTCGTACTTCTCCGTTACCTTTGCTTCCACTCTGCGTTGCTTTCTGTTCGTTATTTTCGTCGGCGCCTTTCGTTCCTTTCTCTTCTTCGCGGGCATTTTCGTCGTCGTCTCCTTTCGATCGTTAAAGGGAAGGGGAAGAGGAACGAAAGCGACGGGGGAAGAAGAAGAAGAAGAAGAAGAAGGACGTCTCTCCTCCTTTTCCGTCGGCGCGTCTGTCGGGGTTTTCTTCAAAAGTATAAATAATTTTATGAGACTGTTCGCTTCTTGTTCTTCTTTGCTGCACCGGAAAAAAAAAAGAGGAAAAAAAACGCTTCACAAAACAAAAAGAACTAAAAAAAAAGCGCATCAAACACACGTCCGAGATCGTCGTCTCATGAAGTTGGACTTGAACGATTTAGTCGAACACGTGGAGAAGAACTCTCATCGGGTGACACCCTTGGAATACCAGATTGTAGGAGGACGATTGGTAGCGGGATTTGCCACCGGTGGAACCGCGTTTGAACGAGACGTCGTCGATGACGACGACGACGACAGACGAGAAAAAGGAAATTCAACGCACCGCGTCGAACCAAGCATTGGACGAATCGATTCGGCGCTGAACGGGAACGAAGAGTCGTGGCATTTACTGACGAACAGAGCAGAGAAAGGCGATTTAAGAGCGGAGTACGTGGTTTCGTACGTTCGAGTTGCAGTGAGAATGCAACCGCACATCGATTCGTCCCTTTTAGGTATGAAAAGAAAAGGTGAGGTGGTTGTTGCAGTTTCCAAACACGGCGAGTGGTTGGAAATTTTGGACACAGAAGAAGAAGAAGAAGAAGAAGAAGAAGTTAAGATAAAGAAAAAAGGAGAGAATAGAAACGCCATTAAAACGCTTGGTTGGATGCTCACCACGCATCCAGAATTTGGTGACCTGTTAAAGTTCTCGAGAGGTTCGCAAATGTTACCGGCAGTCAATCAAGTCTTGGCGTCAAAGGAAGCGAACGAGAAGGTCGATCACGAAAACATGGTCACGATTGACTATCGTCAGCCGAGAACGTTTCGAGTCGTCTCAAAATCGTGGGTTCCTGTTCGAATAAAGCCAAAATTAGACGCGCACGCGATAGGAGGCAAACAGTGCGACGAGATTATTCGCGTCGATGCGAAAAGAGGCGATTGGGTCAAACTAAGTTCAAAAGATTTTCCAGCTGGGTATTTTAAGTGGCGAGAAGCCAAAGCAGAATTGCCTGCGGAGAAGAAGGAGGACGAAGAGTCAAAGAAAGAAGTAGAATCAAAGAAAGTAGAAGAACAAGAGGACAACAAAGAGTGCTGGATGTTAACCGTACATCCAGAGAAGGGGCTTTTACTTCAAGAGTGTCGCGCCGATGGATCAGATCTTCTTATATCTACGGCACAAAAGGCACGAGAACAACAGCAACAAAGACACCACCACCAACAGCAAAGAGAGAAAGAGATTGAACTCATCCCTAGATGTGCGAACGTGTACACCGCCTCGGATGTCACCGATAAAGCGACGTAGTATAGTATTTTTTCCTTCTTTTTTGATATTTTTAGTACTGGCGGCTCAACTGTTTCGTCACATTAAAAAAGTGCTCTCTTCCCGACCCAAGATGAACGGCGGCGGCGGCGGCGGCGACGACGACAGCGACGACGCGCTCGGCGCATTCGCTCCGTTCCTCTCACGCGTTCTCTCTTGGGATTACTATAAAATCTATGCCGAGAGCATGAGCGGGTATCAAAATACGAGCAGTAGCGCAACTAAAAAGACAAAGACATCCGCATCGTCGTCGTCGTCGTCCGTCTTGAAACCGATCCCTTTGCGCTTTTCCAACGCGAAAGAATACGTCGAGTGCTTCTCTTCGTTCTTAGTGGAGGAAGCGAAAGCGATCGTGTTGAAAGGAGACGGAAGTGGCGGCGCGTCGGTCGCGTGCGAGAAGTGCGAACGCGTGCGCGTGGTGTCTCCATCCTCTCCGAAGGGAGCGAAGAAGGGCTCCAACACAAACGCCTCTTTCTTGTACACCGCCGTCGCTTCGTTCCGCACGCAACAGCAATGTGAACAGTTTAGCGAGAACGACGTACTCTTTCTCTCCAAGCTAAACGCAATCTCAGAAGACGAGAAGATTGAAAAAGGCGCGGACTATTGCTTCGCGTTTTGCGAAGGGAAAGTGAGCGATACGGAAGTGAAAGTGCGCTTATTCTCGCCGCTGACGATGGGGAGTGTTGATGGGGACTCACCACAACCACCTTCGGGGAAAACAACTGGGACGACGACGGCGAATGGACAGAAGAAAAAATCTGGGCAACAACAACAACAACAACAACAACAACAA
>Ga0163180_10000894_pt1 | contig 17117 bp, 7 predicted proteins | sample AtlANTMetagenome_2_FD_109647 | JGI IMG/M metagenome (GOLD analysis project Ga0163180, IMG submission 109647) | Marine eukaryotic phytoplankton communities from the Atlantic Ocean - Atlantic ANT 4 Metagenome | ecosystem: Environmental > Aquatic > Marine > Oceanic | place: North Atlantic Ocean...
AGCGCGACGACGTGGACGACTGGGGTCGGAGACTACACCACATGTCGTTTTTGTCCTCACCGAGAGGTTTCCAAGCGGCTCGAGAGCGCGAGCGAGGCGATGCAACGACGACGACGACGACTCGCGTGGATGCGTTTCTGAGACACACCGACGCCGGCCGATATCTCTCCTCGTTTCTTTTCGCGTCCTCCTCGGACGACGGGTCGGTGTGGACGGACGAGAGGTGGCGGTGGATTTTGAACGCGATTTTGAAATGCGCGGCGACGGTGTTCGTGTTGACGATGGTTCTGTTTTTCCTGGCCGTGGTCGAGAAGGAGAAGAAAACGAGCGAGGGAGAAGTGGTGGCAGTTGAACGCGCTTCTTCGTCTCGTCAAGAAGAAGAAGAAGAAGAAGAAGAAGAAGACGATGCGAGAAAAGCAACAGAAGAGGAAATTAAAGACGTGACGACAGTAGAAAATATGCGGAACATGTCTGAGGAAGAACTGAGAGTCCTAGAGCTCTCGGTGAAAATGAGAGACGTTTTGAGCAAAGAGAAGAGCAACGCGTTGTGCGAGGCGCGGTTATCGGTGGAGCGAAAACAGTTGGCGGCGAAATTAGCCGGGTTAGATCTGAAGAAAGAGTCGAACGAGACCACGAAACAAACAAATGATATGAAGAGAGAGAGTTTAGAGTTTAAGATGAAACTGAACAGGGATAAAGTGTTTAGGGAGGATGTGGCGGATGCTTTGCGGACAGGATTGGTCGTCGTTTGCGGAGCGCTCGTGTATTACGGATGGAACGTCATTCGAGACGCGTGGTTGAACGAGAGCGAGATTTGTTACTCGGCTTCTTACGCTGCCGCTTCTTTCTCGTTAGTGCCTTCCAACCTAGGGGTCCTTTTTTCCGCATTTACCAATCGCTTGGAAAAACTGTGGTGCGTCTCTAAAACGTTCGCCAAAGCTTTGTTTACCTCCATCGCGAGTTTATACTGTTCTAAACTCGTCGTCAAATTCGGTCTCCTCTCCAGTACAAACTCCACCGTCTCCCCTCTTTCCTCCATAGCGTTGACCGTAGGCGTTGGAGGTGGGTATCTGGGTTACAAATTCGTCCGATATCTACGAGGCGACGAAACGAAGTTTCTCTATTTATGGTCCTTCTACGTCCTTTCCGTATTCGCCGCGAACGAATCCGCCGACTATATCGGTCGGGAAGTTTTACAGTCCACGTTAAGGAGGATACTTTTTAGAGTAACGTTAGGCCTAGCGTTCCCTCTCATCATTGCGAGCGGTTCGTTCAGATAGTGCAGCACATAATAGAACGTGTACATTAATTAACGTATAGCGCCATTTTTGTTGTCGCAACCCAAGACACTACAAAAAGTTCACGAGACAATTTTGAAATTTCTTCCTCAAAACTACTTCTTTGACGACCAACACTTTACGCGCGCGCGCGCGACGAGGGTGGGACAGAGTCGGCGTCATGGAGGAGGGCGACAGAAATGCGAGCGACGATTTCGTTGCCCTCACGAATACAAAGCTCACTCACTCGCTCCCATCCATTCGCCAACGCGCGTTGGAGTCTTTACATTTCAAACTGAAACACAATTTGCTTCCAATGCTCGCGGTGACATCGAACGAAGACGTGCTGGAGAATGTGCTTCTCGCTCTGGATTCCGAAACGAGAACGAACATCGGCGAAGACGACAGTAAAAGGAGTCTGGTCGTGGCAATTTTAACCACAATTGTTCGAAAATCGACCAAACAAGAATTGTTTGTGTTCCAAAGGACCATGCGAAAGATACGAGGCGAAGGCGCGTTGAGGCGAATAGCGATGGATTGTAAATTGACTAACGGGAAAGAATGGATGAGCGAAGAGATTGAACACTATTTTAAAGCGAAAAGACGAGCGATGGTTATGAATGTTGGGCGAGAGAATTATCAGGAGAATGACACGGACGAAGATGAAGAGTACGACGTCGTAAGAGAAAGTTTCAACGCGAAAGAGGAGGAGATTCGGAGACGGCTGAAAAGATACGAAGACGAGGAGATGAGAACATCGACGAGGAACGAACAGACGGTGAATAGAATTGCCGAGGTGCCGAGGATGGTGAAGTGCGTGAGCTCGGATGGATCGTTCGGGAGGAGACTTGTATCGCGACGACGACAACATAGTTTCAACGACGAGGAAAAGAAAAACGAATACGATATTTTAAGGAAACATTTAACGCAATACGAGCGAACTTTGAAGACGACAACGAACGTGGACGTTTTACTTGGCGTCTTGAGAGCATTGAGAGAAAATATACTGAGCGATTGGGGGGTGCAAGCGTTCGCTTTCGCGAATCCGGAGAGCGGGATTGTAAGAGCGGCATGCGATATTTTAGTATCGTCTTCGAATAGTCGTCACAGTAGAAACGGTGCAGAAGATGTCGACGCAGGCGAGGAAGATTTCTTGAATTTAGACCGTTCTGTGGTTTCGTTAAAACGAGAAGCGCTGCTATTCTTAGCAGACGTGGCCTTGGGATTGAAGTCTGCGCTGTACGAGAATAGAAGCGATAGCGGTAGTGGTAGTAGCAATAGTTATAGAGCCAATGCAGAAATCTGCGACGACGACGATGTACATTTCAATTATGCCGCATCCATGCGGCGACGTGAAGTCATCTTCTCTCAATCAGAGCATCACACACAAGGCGGTGACGATGATACGAGAAATAAAGGAGGTAAATCACATTATTATTATTATTCAGTGCATGCATTGCCGATTGCGCACGCCATCGCGGAAGCGTTTATCGCGTGCGCGAGATATCCGTCTTTATGTGGGGAAACGTGTGAACTCTTTGAACGATGCTTTCTCGAGTACGACGTATTAGAGCTTTCTGATATTGACGCGAACACGAACGGAGCGCATCCGTCTTCAATTGTTCGTTTGAAAGGCTATTTGCGTTCGTGGAACGTTTCTGGGGCGAGGTCAGTCAGCGATTTTGGCGCAAACGCATTGTGTTTCATCACGTCCGAGAAACTCGCCAGATTCGCGAAAGGTCTTAACGTTGAAAATTCGAAGAAGAAGTTCACTAGCATAGATGATATTTACGACAACGCTGATGAGGAAGAGGAAGGTTCTATTTTACGCGTTGACGACGCGTTAATCGAGAGCTGCGTGGAAAGACTTGATCAATCGGATTCGCATGAGGATGCTCACGGTTTGCTCGATGCCATGTTTATCATGCGAGCACTCGGGGGAAGTAACTGTTTGCTCAAGTCGCTCGCGAGTACTCGACAAACCATATCTGGGTCCTGGGAACGGTTTTTATTGGTAAAACCGAAGACGATGAAAGATACCGCGCTCTGGTCACGCATGTTAAGGCTTTTAAGTGGATGTTTGAATAGTATCTATTCTTCTAGTTCGGGAACAGAAAGCGAGGAGAAAGAGCACGCTGTTCGATTTTTAGCGTATTCCGTTGCAAAAGTAGGCGCACATGCGTGTCGCCGAGCACTTCTGGAAATGAGCAAGCCGTTCCGTGGTGAAAATGAAGCGAACGAGAATGTTGATCCAAACTTCGTCACTGTAAATACTTTCGAAGATTCGCGTCCGGTCTGGTTGAAACACCCCATAGCGATCGAGCGCGAGCTCGAGAGATGTGGCGACGCTAATGGTATTCGAAGATTATCGTTTCAAGAGGTTTTGAGAGACGTGCGCGACTGTTTAGAAGCGCTTTTGCGCCTTTCATCGAACACGTCTCTGAACGCCGTCGATGTGTTCGCAAAATCTAATGAGTTAACGAACACCTTATCGAGCGCGTTAAAAGATCTGAAGGGAAGCGTGGAATACGGCACAATGGTTGCGTGCTGCGATTCCATCTATGCGTTGGCAGTGATGGCGAAACAAACGACAATGAGTAAACAAAAGACAGTGCATACGGACGTGCTTTGTGAATCGTGTCTTCCAGACTTGTTGCGCGTCGTTGAACGCATATCGACGAGTATCGTGCATCATTTAGATAGATCTCGTTCGAGTAGTATTTTCGACGACGCTTGCGGCGGTGAGGCATTGTTGGAATCCTCCCTTCTCGCGGTGATCGAGGTGTGCAAGAACGCGTCCTCGCCCTCAATCTGGTCAGAAAAGTTTGATGAATCGTTTGAAAACACTTCGAACATTTTGCTCAGTCTTGTTGCGCGAATAAGCTCGGCGAATTCAGTCGCGTCGTCGAAATCGCCTCGGTGTGTGGCTCTGGTATTTGATTTTGTCGCTATGTTATCGGCAGCATTTCTCGATGATAGTCATGCTACCACGGCTAATTCAGAGAAAGCCATCGCTTCGTGCCAACGCACCCGAGAAATCGTATTCGCATCAGCCTGGTTCGATTGCGCGAGTTTACACGCCATAGATAAAAGGAACGCATCCATAGCTCGTTATCGAGCCGCTGTGTGCGTCGCGCAGATTCTCTCAAGCGTCGCGAAAGATGAAACATCGCTCTTTGACGACGAGGCGCCTAGTTTAGATCCAGGTTCTAATACCAACAGCGGTCGAGTCTCGATGATTTCTTTACTTTCAAGACGAAAGCTTTGGATCACATTCGCTCGACTGCTCGAAGAACATGTAGGCACAGATGCTCTTAGTGCGAGAGGCATTTCAAGCGCCATGGTCGCGTGCGCGCGAATCGACGTCGTCACCGCAAGGGAGGCGTTTTCAGAATTTAACATGTGCTTGAAGAATTGGCTTCGACCGATGAATAAGGCCGCTGCAGAAGGTGAGGTGCACACGCACAGGTGCGCAACGTCTGCGAATGTATCGAAATTACTCGGTCTATTCATCGTGGGTGAGCATCTGAACGCAGGCGATTACGAGAGCGATAACGGGTTGAAAGCGCGACCGAACAGTCCTGTATTCTACGCGTTGTTTGATGTTTTAAAATCTGTGCAATCGAGAGGTTTACGCGCGAAGAGGATTTCTCATGGCGAGCTTAGGGCAGCTTCGTCGGCAGCGTTAGCCATTGCTGCTATGCTCGACGGAGAATACAACAACAGTTCTTCAGCTAATAAAGTCGTCTGGACGCACAATATTTTGGGAGATGAGAACGAAAACGCACGAGGAGATTTGTGTGAGACGACGTGTGCGTTGCTCGAAATGTCCCTCTCGAGTACCTCCACGATAACATCGTCATCGCAAGGCCTGTTTGCGTTGATTGCGACGATGTTTAGTTGCGAGAGATCGAGCAGGGATGCATTAACGTTTGATCCAGAAGATGATGAAGGTGAGGATGACGCCAATGAAATGCTGCCAAAAACACCGCCGCTCATAGAGATTGAAAACGATGATGATGTGAACGCAGAAGCAAATGACACGAACGAAGGCGCGTGTTTACCGCTCGGTGCCCGATTATCTCGCGTTCTTTCGAGAGCATTTATACCGCGTATTGTTAATCGAGGTATCGACACCAACGCTTCGCAAAATGTTTTGTATACAACAGTCGCGTTTGCGTTTCAAAACGTCCTCGCCCACTGCGCGAGCGCAAAGTTTGAAAGTCTTCGTTCTAATACTCTCGAAATCGTGATGAAACGTCTGGTGAGCGAAGATATCGACGCACAAGGCATCGCGATGTGCTTAAACGTTTTGCAACATGCCAGCTTCTCGGGGCCAATATTTGATGAAGAAAATGACGGCGACGAGGAGGGGAACGGGTCCTCGACAAAACTTTGGGAAGCAGCTGTGATGATTAAAAATGCGATTTTGCGGAAATACAACGGCGTCTTGGTTTTTGAGAAACTATTTTCTCTTCTTTTTACTCCTGGTCGAACCACCACCGCGTTGACGCTTCCGAAGCGCATCAAAACAGAACTTCGCGACGGATACCTCGCCTGCGTGACCAATTTCATCCTGGAATCGGACGAGTTTAAGAGAGGCATATGTACCGCGACGAAGAACAGTGGCGAAACATCTTTGTTCAACCGTCTTGTTTCTTTCCTTTTCCGCGAAAAGGAGAAAACATCCAGACTTCGCGACCCGTTGAGTTTTGCCGAGGAAAAGTTCATCCCGTCTACGACGATGGCACGCGGCGTGAAACTTCTCTCGTCGCTTTCCACATTTTCGTTGACTCGAGCGCAGTTATCTCGTTCCATTTTCATCGAAAAATGTTGTGAAATGATTGCGCGATTCTCCATATCGGGAACGTCGAACGCTAAGAACCGTTCGCGGGTCGATTTGAAAATCGAGTGTGACGCCGCCATCGACGCTCTGTGCGTCCTCTCGGGATCTGACGACGACGGCGCCAAACTCCTCTTACGGTCGTGTAAAATCAATATCATTGGCCTCCTTGTGGATTGTTACGAATACGTGGACAACATCTTCGACGAAACCGTGCATACGAGCGACGACCAAGAAGAAGAAATGCCTTCCTCCTACCTCCTCACCAAGCGTAAACTCCTCCTCCTCCTCCACAACCTCTCCTTCGCCGGCGACGTCGCCAAAGCGCACTTCTGCGCGAAAACCAAGTCCCTCGACATTCTCATCGATGGCATCGAAAACAGTTTCGACCCGCAATCTATTCTACTCTGCGCAACTACTCTCCTCTCTCTTTCGAGAAGAGGCGCGAGAGTCCTCGCCTCTCTCCGCCGCGGCGACCGCGAGCGTCGCTTGAGACGGTGCGCGCGCGTCGCGAGCGATAGACGACACGTGTGCGAGAGTGGTCCTCAAGTGCTCCACGGAGAAGAAGAAGAAAAAAGATCCGCTTTGCTTTCGAAAGCCTTCAAGCGTTTGGGAGAGATTTTGAACGCGTTGCGCGTAGAAGAGGATGATGGATGACCGTAGTATGATGCGCGTGTCATTTTGAAGCCCCTCAAAAAGTACTACTTGTATTTTAGAGAAGATTTTTGACAACAAAAAATGCAACAAAAATTCGTCGTCGTCGTCGTAAAATTCATTCATTGCGCGTCAATTTAATACATCGCTTTTTCTTTTTTACTTTCACACCAGTAGCGCGTCCCCACGCGACGATACCCACGTCGCCTCGCGTAACGATGCCGCGTGTTTTTTCTTTCTCTGCGTGCTGGTCGCGACTGTCTCGCGTCGCGATCGCGTGAGAACGAGTACACTTTAACACGACGGATGTGCGGAAAGGCACCGCGAATTGGAAGACAATTCTTTTGGATTCTTCTTCTCTTGTGTGTCGCGTGCATCGCGTCGCCGTCGTCGTCGTCGTTCGCGAGGGCGTCTGAAAACGACGCGAATGCGGAAGGAAGCTCGATTACGAAGCATTCTCAACGCCAGAAAGGTGGAGAGGTTGCAAAGAAGCGCGCGTTACTCGTGGCGACTTTAGACGGCTCGGTATCTGCAGTGGATGCAAGGAGTGGGCAGTTTTTGTGGTCGTTCGATACCGGGAGCGCGTTGGTGCACGCGTCGTCGTCGTCGTCGTCGTCGTCGTCGTCGAAGCAACACGGCGAAGACGACGACGGAGGTGATGGTAGCGCTGACGAGAGAAGGAGTGGGAGTTCCGTATTCCCAGGTTTGGATGGATCCTTGTACGTCGCGCGACGCGGTCGGTTGTCATCTGCGGCAGATATTTTTAGCAGCGGGAACAAGCAAACGCAAGAGTTTTCGATTTCTCGTCTGCCGGTGACCACGAAGGATTTAGTCGAAGCGAGTCCGTCGGTGACAAACGATGGAGCGGTGATTGTTGGGACGAGGAAGACGACGGTGTTTGCGGTGGACGCAGAGAACGGGGAGATTGTTAGGACGTATGATCCAGAGACGGATGATTTAGAGGATGAATCGTCGGTGAGAGGAAACGATGATGACGAAGAGGATACGAATGGTGGAAGGACGATTGTATTGCTTGGGAGAACGGATTATGCGGTGAAATCGATCGATGCCGTGACGGGGAAGGTGAGATGGAACGTTACGCACGGGGATTTGCGCCCAGTCGGAGGCGGAGACAACAAGAACAACAATAACGCGGGATATCTTGGTGGAAGCGACGCTTCGAGCGGTGATAGATTACAAATCGGCGCGAATAATGTGTTGAATCGTGTGGATGAATCTGGAAACATCATTTGGACTACGCGAACGTCGTCGATGCCGCTCTCAGTGATCAACGAAAGAGGCGAGAATATATTAGGAACAACTAGCGATAGCGGAAATAACGGTGAAGGCAACAATAGTAATGAGGTCACCGTAGGTGCACACGCGGGTGGCTACTTTGCGTTACCACACAGCGATAGAAGTGTAGTAGGCGAACCCGTTGTCGATGGGAGTAGCGGCGCTTTAGTCGTGCCGAAATATGGCGAATCAAGCGCTTTGACGAGCTTTGCCGTCGGCGATAATCCAACCGAGGACGATTGGGCGTGCATGCCAATGGAACTGAAAGGTATCGTTGAAATGCAAGCGCAAAAAGGAAAAATTGAACAAAGTTTATTGCCCGGTGGTAAGAAGAAAGATAAGGAGGATGATACCGCTTTTGACTCGAAGGTTAGTTTTGCGCAGTTTTCTTTCATCGCGATGACGGGTACGCTCGTCGTCGTTGCGAGTGGAACTATTTCGTTGAAATTTCTCATGCGACGACTATTAGTTGGAGCGGATAGGAGCGAAACAAAATCAACCGAAGATGACAGTAAAGAGGGCAAAGACCATCGTCAACAACTAGAACAACCTACGCTCACTCCATCGCAAAAGAAGAGGATGAAGCGAAGGATGAAAGAACAACGTGAAAGAGAGATGCTCGAATATGCGCAAAACGCAAACGAATCGAAGAATATAATTGGTTTCCCAGAAGATGGGGGAACATCTAGGAGTGCAATAAAAGTCGGGCGCTTAATTGTGAAACCGACGGTTCTCGGTTACGGATCCTGTGGAACGGTGGTGTTTGACGGTGAACTCGACGGTAGATCAGTCGCGGTTAAGCGTTTATTGGCGCAGTTCCACGAACTCGCTCGCAAAGAGCTCGCCGCATTAATTGCGAGCGATGAACATCCGAATATTTTGCGATGTTTTGCCATGGAAGAAGATAAAGATTTCGTGTACGTGGCGTTGGAGCGGTGCGAGACGACGTTACAAGCGCGTGCGACGGAAGCGAAAACGAGCGAGTCTGCGCCTTTCTTGGATACCTCTGGCTTTCCAACCAGCGATTGCGTTCGGATTCTTCGCGACGTCGCCGCAGGCTTGAAACAGCTGCATTCTCAGGGTATCGTCCATCGCGATTTGAAACCTTCGAACATTCTCATCACGGAGAAAGGACGTGGCAAACTCGCAGATATGGGTGTCGCGAAAAAATTAAACTTGATTGATGGCACGAGTTTTGAAACGCGTGCGATACTAAACAACAACAACAACAATAACAACGGAGGAAGCTCTTCTGTTGGTGGTGGTGGTGATGGTACCGCCGGTTGGCAAGCGCCTGAACGCCTTACGAACGGCCGCCAATCGCGTGCCGTAGACATCTTCGCGCTCGGTTGCGTCATTCACTTCGTTCTCGCGAAAGGTAAACACCCGTTTGGAGAAAAGTTCGAGCGTGACTCGCGAGTGTTACGTGGCGATTACGACTTATCCGCGTTGAACCATCTTCCAGAAGCGAAAGATTTGGTAAGAAAATGTTTAGAAGCAAATCCGGAAGACCGGGCTTCAGCGCGAGAGGTTCTCAAACACCCGGCATGGTGGTCGCGAGAAAAACGTACGCAATTCCTTTGTGACGTTAGCGACCGCATGGAACTCGAAGACCGCGAACCAGGAGAGCGTATCCTTCTCAAAACCTTGGAAAGAGCCTCCAAATTTGGTATCTCCAACACCGATTGGCGCACGAAAATCGATCCGGCTATGCTCGAAAACCTCGAAAAGTACCGGAAATACGACGGTCGTTCCTTGCGCGACTTACTCCGAGTCATCCGCAACAAATCCGCGCACTTTCGCGAGCTACCTCCGCGCATCCAACGCATTCTTGGTGATCCTCCAGACGCGTTCTACGCCTACTTCGCCTCTCGATTCCCCAACCTCCTCTTAGCCGTCCACGAATTTGCGCGAAAATCTGACGCCATCGTCAACGACCAAATCTTCCTCAAGTATTTCGGCGACGAAGAACAACTCCAAGAAGGCAACGAATCCTGGAAAGACTTGAAAAAGCTCGCGCGCAACCAAAAAAAAGAATCCTCGAGCGGTAACCGTGCACACGGAAACGACGATTGGGACCTGCCTCCACAAAATTTCCCGGTGCGTCCAAACGCCGTCGATTGCGAGTTTTACGTCAAAACCGGCAAGTGTAAATACGGCGAAACGTGTAAGTTTAATCACCCGCCCGGTTTGCACTACAGACGCGCGTAACGGCAAACGATATCGCGTGCACGCGTAGCGTTCGTAGGAATATGCTGTACTAATTTATCCTTGTACCGAAGAAAGCGAGCAAAGCGACTCAATTTCTTTTGTTGCTCTTTGATGAATTTTTTCTCTTCTTCTTCTCGAATTTTTTTCTTTTTGCATTTTTTCTTCGTCTTAATCAAAGTCGCTTTGACGAAAACGAAAACCATCTCATCGAGCGCCCGAAATTATATGAAAAAGGTCGTCGTTCTCTCTCTCGATCGCAAAATTCGATTTTGAAAATCGATTGAAGAATCGTCACAACACAACGTGCCACCTCCACCTCTTCCGTCGCCACCAAAAGCCGCCTGTTTGTTTCGCGCGACATCGCTTTGGCTCGATCGAAGCAGAAATGAGCGCGTTATCGCAGTGCATCCAAAGCGCGCGCGCGAGCTACGCGTCTTCGTCGTCTTCGTCGTCGTCTTTGAAGAACAAAAGAGGAGCGCGATGTCGATCAAAAAAAATAAATCACCACCACCGAAAATTAACAACCATCATCACGAGAGCCGAAGGCGAATCCAATCGAAAGACTTCGGGCACGACGAGAGCGGTGGTCGTCACCTCCGGGAAAGGCGGCGTCGGGAAAACGACGAGTTCGGCGAATTTAGGCATGTCCATGGCCCGATTGGGCTATTCGGTCGCCTTAGTCGACGCTGATATTGGTTTGAGAAATTTGGATTTGCTCCTCGGTTTGGAAAACCGAGTGGTGTATACCGCGATGGAAGTATTGGAAGGCGAGTGTCGATTAGAACAAGCTTTAATTCGAGATAAGAGGTGGAGGAATTTAGCTTTGCTGCCGATTTCCAAGAATAGGCAAAGATATAACGTGACCAGAGACAACATGAATACTATTTTGGATTTGTTGAAGAAGTCGGATTTTGACTTTATTTTTATCGATTGCCCGGCTGGGATTGATTTGGGTTTTATTAATGCAATTTCGAACGCTGAGGAGGCGATCGTGGTGACCACGCCGGAGATTACGGCCATTAGAGACGCGGATAGAGTGGCTGGATTGTTGGAGGCGAATGGGATTTTGGACGTGAGGTTGTTGGTGAATCGCGTGAGAGCAGATATGATTAAAAATAACGACATGATGAGCGTGAAGGACGTGCAGGAGATGTTGGGAGTGCCTTTGTTAGGGGCGATTCCGGAGGACACGGAAGTGATTGTGAGTACGAACCGTGGGGAGCCATTGGTGTTGAAGAAGAAGTTGACTTTGGCCGGGATTGCGTACGAAAACGCCGCGAGGAGAATTGTCGGAAAGCAAGACTTCTTGATCGATTTGGACCAACCGAAGAAAGGAATCTTTCAAAATATCAAAGAGTTTTTCACCGGGGAGGATTTGGATTAAACAAAAAGGACTACACCTACTCTACTATTGATATCCTTAAAAACTGCTATACTACAATCGTACTAAATGTTATATAACACTACGAAAAATAAATACAACCTACTACACTTTTGCGCTGTCAAACTTACAGACGCACGAATACAGCGGTCCGCCTAATAACTGCGCGACTTCTTTGTGCTTCACCATGCCAAGATTGATGCGATCAATGCTGAACTCAGCTCTTAGATTCGTTTCGATACCTCGACCCATCCCTATTAAAACGACCAGATCGCAATCGAGGCACTCGTTCGCGCATGGTTCGCTGATTTCGCGCAAATCTATGACGGGCAAATCGGAACCAGACCCGATGCACGTGAATTGTTTGGATTCGATGGCTTTTTTAAACACATTATCTTTATCATTCATTTGTAAAAGAGTAGGAAATACGAGTTCCTCAAGCTCTTTAATCGTTATGTCGTTAATCGACGGCACATCGTTCGCGCACAAGACAACTTTCGTTCCTCTTTTCAACATCTCTCTCGCCAACGGCAAGACGCCTAAAATAGCATCCGCGCCGGCATTGTCGACGAAAATACAACACTTCTCGTGCACTCGAGTCATATCGTTCCATCGATTCTTTAACGAGTCAAAATCATTGACCACGAACACGTCCGTTTTCGTATCTCGAGTCTCAAAAAACGATTTAGCGATATCATCTTCTTTATCGTTGTTATTACTAAACAATGCCTGACTCGCTGCGGCGCCTAAATCGAAAATGTTCCCCGCAAAAACGCCTTTCACCAATTCCAGTATCCCCGCATTCTCGTTATCTAACCTTTCTAAAACTCTCGGCAGCGCTTCTAACGCTTTCACGTTCTCCTCTCTCTTCACGGTTTGAAAACAGTCGTAAAAGCCAAGTTTTCTCAAACACTCGTCTCTGAAACGACACATGTGTATGACATTCAACTTGTCATCCTCGTTCTCGTTCAAATCGTCTAAATACTTCTCGAATCGTTCCTGAAATATTTCGGACTTCCTCTCTGAATCCTCCACCGACGCATCCATTTTCGCTCGCTTCGTAAACTCTGGCAACGACATCCGAAAGACGCGTATCCAATCGCGCTTTTTTATCGGCTGTGGATGCGTGTCCCCGGGATTGTACTCGAACGTTGTTGGTTCGTACGCGCTGACATCTTTGATGTGCGGAAACGGAACCATCGGACGCATCTCTTCTGCTTCTGGTGACATCGTCGTCCTCTCCGTCGTGGTCGTGGTCGTGGTCGTGGTCGTCGTTCGCGGGCGGCCGAAGGACGACACGCCGCCAACAATGTGTGTGCTTTTTTGTGCACCTTTTCCAAAAAATATTTTTGTGTGTGGACGAAAGAAGAAGAGCTTAAAAACCAACAACTACATTTAAGGTGTGAGAAATCTAACTCTCCTCCCAAACTCTTTTTATTTTTGATACGAATTTTTACGCGAACTTTCTCTTTCGCATTTTCCGCCGCGAGAACGCCACATATTGCACTCCATTCCACGCACAATGTTTGCCTTGTCTGCACAATCGTTCGCGGTTTCCGCGAGGTACGTCGGAATCGTTTCGCATCCGATCGCGCGTCGCCGAGATACGATTTTCCTTTTTTCGAGTCGTTTCTTTTTTTGTTTTTTGTGTGCGTGAAAATCGCATCGGGGAAAATCGGGGAGGGAGAAACCACCTCCGTTTTACAAGGCGAAAAATGCGTTCCCTTTCGAATCGAACGGAGACGAATTTCCCCACGGCCCAAAGTGTGTAAATAGAAGTCTCGAAAAACTCACCCTCGCGTCTCTTCCGAAGCAGGAACGCCGTCGTTCACAGAAAACAAACGTCGAAGAGAGCGTCTTTCAAAGTCAGAGCGGAGGTGCGCGACGTCGTCTCGTTCGCGTTGGCGCCCACCACGACGCCACGCGATTCGTTTTTTTTAATCTTTTCCTCCTCTTTTTCCGCTTGTTTTTTAGAGTCGTCGTCCTTCGTCTCGGTCGTCGGGGCCCTTGAAATATAGGAAAAAAATCAAAAAACAGAGGACGTTTTGCCCAAAGTTTCGAGGGCGATTTTTTGGTCCAGAATCGAAAAATTCGTATCTCTTCGTCGAGAGACCAAATCGAAGGAAAATTTTTTTTCTTTTTTTTGAAATTTTTTTGGTGGTGGGTTTCGGGAGCAAACGACGACGACGACTTTGACGTGTGAAGAGGAGACACGACGACCACCACCTTTTGTTTTACAAAAAAAGAAAAAGAAGCGCGTGGTCGTGTCGTCCGTGTGGCCCCTGGGTTCTTGCGCGCGTCGCGACGCGACGTGGCTGGAAACGTGTTTTTTGTTTTGACTGACAACGAGTTTTCTTTCTCTACCGAATTGAGCAGGGTGACGCCGCGAAGAAGGCGGAAACGCCGCAAATCGGCCCGCCGAGAGGTTCCAAGGTGAAGATCTTGCGCCCGGAATCGTACTGGTTCAACGACTACGGCAAAGTGATTTCGGTCGATCAGTCTGGCGTTAGGTACCCGGTCGTGGTTCGTTTCGAGAAGGTCAACTACGCCGGAGTTTCGACGAACAACTACGCTTTGGATGAAATTGAGTATTAATAATTCGGTCATCTATATACATATACAATGTTAAATCGTAAAAGAAAGAGAGAGAAAAGAGGAAGAGAGAGAGGGAGAGAGAGAGAGAGAGAGGCTGTATTTAGTTTCAAAACATTCAGCAAGTACTCGGAAGAGGGGCGAGACGCAGGGATGGATAAATTGTCTCGAGCAGCGCGCGCGCCGAGGAGTGTCTCATCACTTTCGGCAGTGTATTTATACATGCAAAGAAAGAGACAGAGAAGGATCGTGTAGTCACAAATTGCCCCCAAATTTTGAACTTGTTTAGCTCGTAGTAGTCGGCGAAGTAATATATGCGTTGTAATCAAAACGATGTTTATAAGCAGTGCACTTCAAAAATTTTCGTTTCCTTCACTTTTGGGTCTGGGTGTGTTCCTTTCGTCTAAGATGCGCGCGAGCGGGCGCTCCTCGCGTCGCTCATCTCGTCGCGATTGGCACTCGACGAGGGGCAAACAAAGTTTAGACGACGTGGTGGTAGACTTGGACGACCCGACCGTGAAACTTTGGGCCCGGTTAGCCGTGTATGCGCTGGTGTTTATCGCGCCCGGGTACGTCGTTTTCTTTCCATTTTTCCCGGGGACTAATCGAAATCTTTGACGCGTGTCTCGAGCGTGTAAGAAGAACGCACTGTTGAACTAACCAATGACTCTCTTTCAATGCAATCACGACGGACGGCATCGACGGTGCAGGGTATTGTTGTTTGCGTTACCGTCGATTCGACTGGGTGGGAACTTTGTCCACGATACGTCGCCATCGAGGTTGAACAGTCATCACGAACAGCAGCCTCGAAAAGCTTTGCCACCGCACAAAGGCCAACACCATTGGTGGCAACACGAGAGACAACAACGCGAGCCTGAAGTAGACGCAATAGTGGACGATTTAGATGTAGACGCTCTGTTTGAATTAGAAGAGATCAAACCGCACGAGATAGTTGAAGAGCACCAAACGTCGTCTCGGGGCGACAGGGAGCATTCCCACGCACCGGTGCTGGAGGGGGACGACGAAGAGGAAGAGAGGGAGGCGCACGAAGCGACTGAGATGGGTGGTAGCAGTGGTAGCAGTAGAGATAGAGGTGGTGATGATAACAGTATCGTAGAGAATAAAGACGCCATTGGTGCTGGAGGAGAGGAAGAGGAGGATAAGTTGGAGAGTTTAGACATGTCCTCGAGCGAAAAGGAAGAACACCAGAAGGCGATTGAAGAAGAGCAAAACGCCACGGAGGAAAGCAATAGTAACCGTGACGACGATTCGTTAGATGTAATCGGCTTGGAGTCGTCTGCATCGCAAGCGAGAATTAAGAAACTGAAGCAATTGATAAAACCAAAGAAGATGCGTGTTTTTCTTTCCTTGAAAGCTGTAAATCCCGGGTGTCGCTATTTATCTGAAGGTCTCGGGAACGTCGAACGAAGCGATATCCAGGGCAACGGGTACGGAAAGTTAGTCACGGATCCTTCGCAATTACATATCAGTGGTGCTGGTAGTACCAATGATTTAGGAGTCACCGTGCAGCAGCAAAAGCAAACGAGAATTTACGACGCGAACGGTGAGCCGATGACGAAAAAGCCATCCGGCGCGTCCGTCGCAAAAGAAATCGCCTCAAACGCGGGCAGTGGCAGTTTGAGGAAACTCCTCTCTTCAGATGATAACACAAATATTTCCCCGGACGACGAAGCCTCAAACGCTCGAATCAGTCCAAACAAATGTCGCGTTCGATGGTCCACCGGTAGAGACGGCAAGGAAATGTCCACGACACCGATGGAGTTTAAAATGCTCCACGTCGCTCGAAAACAAGCGTTAGAGCTCGAAACGCAATTCCTTCCGCGCCTTCCACATAATGATTTCGACCAAACGTATAAAACCTGTGCTGTTGTCGCAAACGGAGGCGTTCACCTCCGCGCGGAAAAAGGAAAAGAAATCGACGCGCACGAAGCCATCTTTCGCATAAACTACGCTCCGGTTTCCGGAAAATCCTCCGCCACCAACAAAGATTTCTCAAAGCACGTCGGTTCTCGAACAACTTTCGACGTCGTTAATCGTCCAAACTCGGACGCACTCCTTCGCGGCGCGCACAACTGGCGCAAACCAGAAAGGCAACCCGGCAAATCTGGATTCGCTGGTAAAAACACCCCGGGCAAAAACCGCCGCGTCGCCGCATTAGTCCTTGGTGAACCACTTATCCGCGACGCTCGTCGCGAACAGTTCCTTCCACTCATGCGTGCTAACAAAGACAAAGAAATCTACCTCACAACTCCGGAAACTACATACACATTCCGCTACGTCTGGCACGAGTTGAAAAAAATTGTTGAAGCTCGCAACCCGGGCAGTAAATACAACGACAAACCAATGACTGGTTGGACCACGGTCATGCTCGCCGTCCAACTCTGCGAAAGCGTCTCACTGTACGGTTTCCAGCCGTTCAAAGGCGATTCTACAGACGACCGGTACCATTATTTTGACAGAGTCAGCGCGAGTTTGAAAGTGCATTCATTCGATTTAGCGTTCGAGGTGTTCAAGTTGTTGCGAGGGTTCAACGTCACGTTAATCGATCCAGAACACGATAGTGATTTCAGGAAACTTATTCAATAGCGTATGCATATGTATCCCGTTGCCTTAGGTATAGAGTAATTGTAATAGCTGTGTTCGTTTAACGTACTCGCGCGTCCGTTGCGCTGAAGAATACAATTTTATTCATTCTTCTTTTTCCACAAGTCTGTCTGAGAGGCACTTTTTCGAGTCATTAAGGTTTTTTTGCGCACACAATTTCTCCTCACTCTCGACGCGCTTTTGCGTTCAAGTCGCACCACAAAGTCAGAGGAATAGGGTTAAAATCCTCTGCACACAT
>Ga0163180_10000895_pt1 | contig 17111 bp, 13 predicted proteins | sample AtlANTMetagenome_2_FD_109647 | JGI IMG/M metagenome (GOLD analysis project Ga0163180, IMG submission 109647) | Marine eukaryotic phytoplankton communities from the Atlantic Ocean - Atlantic ANT 4 Metagenome | ecosystem: Environmental > Aquatic > Marine > Oceanic | place: North Atlantic Ocean...
GCACCCATATTGTTTGACGATCCGATTACCTGACCGTGCCGCAACCCGCCACCTGCCAGTGCCATACTCATGACAACGGGCCAGTGGTTACGACCGTCTTCACTCTCCTGCGTACCCATGTTTGGTGTTCGTCCAAACTCGCCCATGCTAATCACGAGGGTATCGTCGAGAATCCCTCGTTCTTCCAGATCTGAAACCAGCGTTGTCACCATGTGATCATAAAGAGGCAAAAGCGGACCGAGTCCTTTAGAGATACCGCCATAGACACCCCCGGGGATTCCATGATTATCCCAGGTGCCTGAGGCTGTGTGGTAACTTAGATCGATCGTGACAAAACTCACGCCCGCTTCCACTAGACGGCGTGCAATCAGGGTTTGTTGTGCCCACAAGTGCTTGCCATATCGATCGCGAGATTGCTGTGGCTCAAGGGATAGATCAAATGCCTCCTGAGCACGCCGACCAAGCATCATGTCGTACGCCTGCTGCGTATAGCGATCCTGTGCTTCAATAGTGCCGTCCACATCAATACTTCGTTTAATCTTGTCGAGATCTGACAAGAGTGACTGCCGATTGCCAAGACGTTCGTGACTTAGTCCAGCAGGAAACTTGAAAATGTTAGCACCCGATGTTCGATTCAGATCATTGCCCACTGAATCATAAACCGGTAGTTCAGTCGCATCGTTCGCAACAAACGGATCATATCGTTTGCCAAGATCCCCTGCCCAGGCTATATGTGATCGCGACTTGCGGAAGACCACGTATGGAGGCATGGCTTGGTTATTGGCACCACGGTGTTTTGCGATGACTGACCCAATGGCAGGTATACGATCGGCTATTGGGTTTACTCTAGGTCCCGCTTCACGGTTACCAGTTTGCATGACCGAGTTTGGTTCATGGTTACTCTTCTTGCAGTCCACGGATCGGATAATCGTAAACTTATCCATCATCGCAGCTTGCTTAGGCAAGTGCTCACAAATATGAATTCCCGGAACCGCGGTGGAAATCGGCTGCCATGGTCCTCTGTTAATCCATGGACGGTCTGGCTTTGGATCCCAGGTATCAATCTGACTTGGGCCACCGGTCATCCACAAAAGGATGACACTCTTGTTACTCAAAGGACGGTTGTTACGTGCACCAAGATCTCTTGCCTTCAGCAAAGTTGGGACACTAAGCCCGGCAATGCCAGCCATTCCCGCCTTGAGCATATTCCGACGACTTGAAACCGTTAAGCCTTCCTTCACTAACGGAAGGTAATCCTCAAAGGCGTGATTTTCATGTCCAAAGTGGCTCATCGCGTTTCTCTTGTGGCGTTAATTGAAACTTGTCATGCAAATCAATGCGATGCAATACAAGTACAACTCTATCTATATCTTAAAGTATCGTGATACCGGTGCATTGACTCAACACGAAAAACACCAAAGATGACTCAGCCTCATTTGCAAATGTGCTCGAATTGGGCATGAAACACGAGAATAATCGTCTGAAAATACCTTACATGTATTTCCAATTCTTCGGTTTTCCTTCGCTCAACCACTCAATAGCCGGATTCAGCCTGCTTTCACGAGTCGCCTCACGCTTCGCAGATGAAATCCAATCCAAATATTCTTTTTGATTGGTATAGCTGAAATTCGAAAACGTCTCCTATGTCGGTGTTTTCGCTTGCATCCAGAATGCCGTCATCTGGCAGAAGTTTTCTTTCCTTTCCAAAAACTAATGCGCAAATGCTTTTTAAACGATGCCGTGGCAGAAACAATTCCTTTGTGTTGGAAACAAGGACTACTCCACTTCATCGTTTCTTCAATATCCGGTGACGCTCTGTGCATGAGTTCACGAAACTTCGCCAGAATCGTCTGAGCAAACTCGGCAGACTTGCTGATGTATGCATCTACACGATCATCTCGTGTTCCTATATGCATGACTCATTAATGACGTCATTGAGACTTGCTAGTAATTGGCGGTCGATGGCGTTTGATTTGCGGTTTGAAGTCTCCCAGGCTATTCCACAGCAGTGGCTGATTCAGATCCACCTCGGTGACGCTTACCTCGCCCCATTCTTTGGCCTGACTTAGCACTTGTCCATCCCGACCATACACTGCACTGATCATCCAGTTTGAAGATATATCGGTGTACGTGCTGCTCACAACGAAAACGTGGTTGTCACAAGCACGCGCCGAACCGAGCATGGGATTGCAGCCCCACACAGGCCACGCAATGACCTCAGCACCGTTGTTACTCAGTTCTCGGGCTACCTCGGGAAAGAAGCCGTCGTAACAGATCATCATGCCTACTTTGCCGAACCGAGTTTCAAACACTGGGTATGAATTACCAGGCGTTATTCCACTTTCAATTTCTCCGCGCGGCAGTGTAATCTTGCGATACTTACCGACGATCTTGCCATCCGGCCCAATCAAAACTGAGACGTTGTACACGAGGTGTTTCTCGCGTTCGAGTAGTCCGGCAACGATATACAAGTCATGCTTTTTAGCTAACTCACCAAAGTACTCGGTCGATGGTCCCGGTACCGATTCAGCACATTCGATGTAGGATCGACCACTGCTGTAATATGTCAGAGTCTCCGGTAACACGACTAAGTCTGCGTCCTGTTCTTTTGCTCGGGCGATAAGAGGCGCAAACAGTTCGCATTTCTGCTGATTAGTCGAACCATCCGCAGGCTTATAGTGCACGGTCGCCAGACGCACTTTACGCGGCACAGGTGCAGGTACCATATCAAGTGCAATTTCTGACCATTCGACTGTCCCACTAGCAGCCCATCGATACGATAGCTCTACGATTCCGCTTACAGCAGAGCTCGGCACTCTATAAAGTCCACTAACCCGTATCCATCCACCCTTTAGGGTTTCCTCATGAACAGGAAACTCCGGTTCAGCAGTCGGTCTCGTTCCCGGCCGATAACTCGGATAAGAGATTTCATCATGTGACACTTTGCTGCCATTTTCATCACGCCACAAAATACGGGGAACGATGACGCGTCGTGTTTGCTCAAGTCCCGTTGATTTGTACAGCGCACTGAATTGATAGAAGTCGCCGCCAGACACATCAAAAGATTTCTCCCACCAACCGAACAATCCCTCTCGCGTATCTGCTGAAATTACCAGGCTGCCGTTCTTAGCTGGACCACCACGCCGGTTAATAGAGAAATCTGGTGCGATTTCATCTCTCGGAGATTTAGTCGTCCAGCCTTCCAATGGGTCTGACTTTGCCTTCACAGACCGGCCAGCCCATGCGGGCTGTACTGATGCCAAACCCACAAGTAACAAAACGGCGAATGAATACGGTCTGCGCATACAGGATTCCTATTTTAATTCTGCGTTTACACAACGTAAGCCAATTGGTTCGTTGCCGGGAATTATTCACTTAACCGCGAATGAATCTCGCTAACTAGATTAGAAGAGAAACGGTTCATGTATTCAAAGTCATTTCCCGCCTGAAGCCAATGAACGCCTGCCGTTGCCCACTTTACAGCGAAGTCCGCGTCGGCACCGAGTCCCATTCCAATGTACTTGCCGTTAGCGCGTCCCTTGGAGATGACTTCATTAATCGCCCCTTCAACCGCAGGATGATCCGTTTGCATCATGTGACCAAGTGAACCCGACAGATCTGCTGGCCCAAGCACAAGCGAATCCAACTCTTCGATGGCAACGATCTTGTCCAGATCTTCCATTGCACCGGCTGATTCGATTTGTGCAACAACAAATAACTTCTCATTCGCGGTATCCAAGTATTCTTGTCCGCGAAATCGTCCGTAATCTGTTGGACGTCGGGGCCCGAAGCCACGGGTACCTACGGGAGGATAGCGACACAGCGAAACGTAATCTGCAACTTCCTCATAGGACTTTGCCTGCGGCAGGATAATACCTTCAGCGCCACTATCCAGCGCTCGTTTGATCCACGCTGGCTCGTCAGATGGTATACGTACAATGGACATCGTGTTGGTTGCACGACCAGCGATGATGTGTTTGGTCATCGTTTCCATGGTGATTGGATTATGCTCCAGATCGATCCATAGAAAGTCCATATTCGGAGCAACACACTCAGTCACTGTAATGTCAGTAAACGTAATACCGGCTCCCAGACATACCTGACCTGAGTCCATTTTTTCTTTGAATGCTTGAACGTTACAATACATAGTTAAAGGCTTTCCAATTTTTGAAAGAGAAATTAGCTCCTGCAGGTTTTCTACGGGGCTAGGTAGCACCAATGGCGCTGTTATATGCGGGCACAACTTCGTTGCTTAGCAATTCGAGGCTCTTAACCCACTTGTCGCGGTCATCCCAGCAGTGTGCGACCACAACAAGTTTTCCAAAGTCACCGATTTGTTCACGTAAGGCGAGCAACTGCTCAGTTACACTTGCCGGATCACCTGCAATGACAACATCATCCATGAAGTAATCGAGATTAACTTCTTCAGTTGGTTGAATTTCATCGCGTGCCCACATGTCTACGCCCGTCGGCGCCGTACGGCGAGTCAATTCAAGAATGTATTCAATGCATTTCCCCAGTGAGCCGTTTCTGGCAAATTGCTTAGCTTCTTCATTGGATTCGCCAACAAAAATATTACGTGAAACGGACCAATCCAATGGAGACGTTTCACGACCACCGGATTCCGCTCCCCGCTGATACGTCTTCCATTGATCAGCAAGGACATTCCAATGAATCATGTGATGACTGATGAATCTGAATCCTCTGGCTGCTGCAGCTTCAAGGCCTTTCGATGCTCTACTGATGCTTGGTACATAGACCGGTGGATGAGGTTGTTGAAGCGGCTTATGCAAGGCTCCAATGCCCATCTCCTCATCAATGTGATCTTCGATCTTAAAATCCCAAAATTGCCCCTCGAATCGGTATGGTGGATCTGATTGCCAGATATTCATAATGCAATCCACCGATTCTGCAACTCGGGCACCCATATCTTTTGGGTGGACACCGTGAACTTCCATATCAGTTGGCACGGCTCCTGGACCGAAGCATAAGTTGAGTCGTCCGTGAGAAAGGTGGTCGAAAAACGCCAATCGATTTGCAACTTGCATCGGATGGTGATACTGAAGGCAAACCGGAGCAGGTCCAACTCGCATGTTTTCCGTCATACCTAAGACTTTTGCGAGAAAGATCTCCGGCATAACAATATTTTCATATGTGGATGTATGGTGCTCACCGACCCAAAAGTCTGTATAGCCCAATTCCTCACACTTGAGCGCCAAGTCGATATCTTCATCAAAGCACTGCGCCATCGGTTTTTCGGGATCGTGAATCGGCATGACAAACATACCAAGTTGCAGTGGAGCTGCCATAAATTTATTCCTCAAAGCTCATTTCAAATCGCTCGGCATACTCACAAATCGCATCCCAAGTTGACGGATCGATAGGAATTCCAGATTCGAGTCGATTGGTTTGTGTTTTGAATTCAAGTTCACCAGGCACATACACTTCATCGAAACCCGGTGCCGGCGGTGAGGATTTCATGTATTGCACAGTCTCGGACATCAACTCCCGGAACCGATCAAGTGGGCAGAATGCTGACGGATCCATCACGATAAAACAGACGCCGTTTCCAAATACTTCGGTATCCTTTGAGCTAATCCCTGCCAATGCACTGCCAAACACCTCTACTAGCAGGCTAAGTGCAAAGCCCTTATGAGCGACATTTGAGCCAAGTGGCAATATTCCACCGCGAGGCGGCCCGTAGAATTCATTTGGATCATTCGTAGGGTTACCCTCAGCATCAAGGATCCATCCATCCGGCACTGCTTTGCCTTCATTTCGATAGAAACGGATTTTTCCTTCCGGAGCCACTGACGTCGAAAAGTCCGCGACAACAGGATCACCAGCAGTTGGAATGCCATAAGCAATCGGATTTGTTGCGAGACGACCTTCTTTACCGCCGAATGGTAAAACGAAGTGCCCGTAAATCGGCGAGTTACAAGTAGCTAACGCGATAAAACCGGCGTCAGCTGCCATTTGTGTATAGGCTCCAAGCCGTCCAACGTGATTACATTCACGTGTGATCACGCAAGCCGTTTGATGCTCGCGTGCAATCTCAATGCCCTTCTCGATCGCGACCGCTCCACCGACTGCACCAAACCCATATCCGCAGTCAACACGAGCGGTAGATGGCCCTGTCTCTGTCGCAATCGTTTCGGCCGCAGGCTTCAGTGAGCCATCATCAATAAAACCAAGGTATTCGGGAATTCGCATCACACCATGTGAATCGTGTCCCATCAAGCTACTTTGCACCAACGCAGCGGTTGCAATTGCAGCCTGCGATTCCTCCGCGCCGGCTGCTGCAAACAGCTGCGTACCAATGTCTTGAATGCGTTCGTGCCGATAAAGTTGGCTCATAAGATGGACCTATACCAGAGATTACTTAACTGCGATTGGGTTACCTGGTGAACCAGTGGCACCCTTTAAACGCAAGGGACTGAAAACAAAAGCAAATTCTGTGACGTTGTCAGCAGCAAGCCCTTCAAGGTCAAGATTCTCGATGTGGTATACACCATTACGAGTTATATTCCATTGATGCACAGGGAATGAATCTTCGTCATTTTCGTGCGGCACGGCCTCAATTGCCCACGTATCCGCACCAATCATCGAGACACCAGCATCCGTCAGGAACTTGGCCGCGCCCATTCCAATTCCAGGTTCACCGTCACCGTAGTATTGGTTATCCACCATCCAAAGTTTTCCATGGCCGGTTCGAATTAAAACAACATCACCTGCTCGCAACTCTGTCTTATTTTGTTTCAGACATGCTCGTAGTTCTTCCGGCTTGATTACGTAACCGTGTGGGAGTCGTTCGGCATCCCGAAGTTTTGCAATATCCAGTAGTACGCCACGGGTAAAAAATACGCCTACGTTTTCCACGCCAAGCTTCTTCAGACCATAGGGATTACCAAATTCACTCAGCTTAAAGCCGTTATAGAAGACGTCCTCGTCGCCAACATGTACGCCAACATGGCCAAGCCCGTCGAATTGTGTTCCAACCTGACCGATTTCGCCGCTAACCAATTCATCATTGGAAACCATCTTGTTACGACCGTTGACGGTACCCGTGGGTAAACCAGGAATGGTGAGACTGAAATGCCGCTGACCGGGAATGGGCATTCCGTGCTCATAAAGGCGACCCAACTGATAGACTTTGCCTTCAGTGATTAGCTCCTTGGCTTCCATCACTTTCTTGGGTGTTTGCAAATTTGCTGCGCCGCGTTCATCATCTGCACCGTATTTCGACGGCCACCACTTCGCACCAATCGGCGTGTCTAATTCACCATCACCGATAACCATGGCAGAAACACAAATACCTAACGCAAATGCAGTTACTACCACTTTGGACCGCTTAACCAGCTGTAACATCATTGTCGTCTCCCGTTTATTTTCAGTAATTCCAATGCCACGAAGCGCCCATTCTATCAGAGTGAATATGCAACCAAAAGAAGTAGGCCCATCGTCGTTGCGTGCCGTCAGACGACGCTTGGATACTTAGAGCTTGATGGCTCAGAAATCACCACCTTCCGTTATCCTTGACAGGTAAGCTGTTCAAGGATCTTTGCGGTTAGGAATTGACGATTAGGGTGTGCTACTGGCAAAGTCCCGCGTCTACAATGTCTCACGCGACCACACTTTATGCGGACGGGCGTGCCTCTATGGACAGTGGATTTACGACTTGTACCGATCAGCAACCTTGTCAAGCGTCACGAGTTCCGCGCGATCAGAATGCTGCTTTACTAAATCTGCCATCATCAGAATCGTCTCGAACTTTGGATCCTCAATGACCATGCATGATGGGTGACAAAGAAAGTCGAACACACCACCCGTTTCAATTGCCCACATCACAGACCGCTTAATAGCATGTTTGAATTCATCCAACTGCCAGAAATTGGATCTGAATGCCGTTACATCACTTATTGGGCTCATCGGTATTTCCAGCAAATCGTTGTCATAACGGAATGGCTGCGCATTCTTTTGCGCTGCTACGATATTTTCGTAAACCGGCTCTTTGACACCATCATCACCTCGTTCCGACTGGTGTGGGGGATACTTCGCACTGATCCACTCGTAGCCCAACGCCATTAGCAATTTACGAATCTCCGGACTGTCCTGCAGTCCTTTATAAAAGCCACCAGGTGTGCGAAAGCCGTTGCATTTAATTCCGGCGCGTTCCTGCAACGCGATTTCCGCCAGCCTTATATTCTCAAGGATTATTTCAAACGCCGTCTTTCCCTGAACCAGCCATGGCGAACGCTGAAAACGGAACTGGGTTTGAGCAGCAGTCTTTGCCGTCACATTCACGTGATCATATGTGTGATTCCCAATCGGATGCCCCAACTCATTAATCTCAGTCAGCCAACTAATATCCGATTGCTCAAGCACTCGCCCCACACAGAAATAGTGGATTTTTCCACCAAGGTCAGAGATTCGCTTAGCCGACTCCAGTGAATATTCTTTGGTGGCTTCGTCAAGGTTTCCCTTTTGATAATCCCATTCGGTTATTCCTCGCTTGGGATAGTGCCGGCTCATCTCCAGGTCATAGGTGATGACAATTTGTGCCTTCTTCTTTTCGTCTGCTTCTGCGTTTGCCAACAGTGGCGAGGCGCCAAGTGCCGTCGCCTGCAGTAAAAACTGACGACGATTACGTAACATATGAACGTCGGTAGTTTTTGATTCGTTTGCGAGTTTCATCTACGTAACCCTTCAGTCACTTAACCAATTGACCCTGAACATATACTGCAGCTGTAGTCCAGACCTTACTGTATCGTTTCTTTCCGCTCGTATCCAACAACTCTAACTCTGCCTCGCTCTCTGAAAGTACAGTGAAGTCTGCAAACGCACCGACAGACAGTTTGGCACGATCAACTGCCCCGACTAGCGATGCCGGTGCCGTTGTTGCAGCTTTGAATATTTCTGCGTCCGGCATCCCTACTGCCCGGAGTTTAGACATCACCGAGGGCAAGTCATGAGTAGTCTCTTGGGCCATGTGTCCAATTTGTAGATCTGTTGAAATCGTATCCGGTAAAAAGCCAGCATTGATTGCGGATTCAGCAACATCAAAGTCAAATGAACCACAACCGTGCCCGACATCAAATAAAACACCTCGATGCCGCGCCTCCAGAACACAAGGTAGAACCCGATCGTTGTCCATGATGCAATGTGGAGATTGCCGAAAGCAGTACGTAACAACATCACCTTCACGCAACAACGCGAGTTGATCTGCCAGTGCCCAATCTTCAGGACGACGCATTCCATATAAAACAGGTAACCCAGTTTCAGTCGCGACCTCTATGCCAGCAGCTAAAACCGACCGTGGGTTAATCTTGGGACACGCATGATGACTCGTGTTCACAGACACTGCCCAAATTAGATCGCGATACCGCTTGATTGCGGCAATACACGCCCGGACATCTATCCAGGCAACTTGAGAAAAGCATGGTGCTTGCGTAGATTCGCCGACTGCCGACAGGTTGATTGCAAGTTTAATACTTAGCGGATTCTTCTCAGACATCGACGCAAACTGCTCAATCGTCTGAGCCCCTGCATCACCTTGTGATGCTGCCGTTGTGGTACCTGAGCGAAGAATCCAGTCTGGGGCGACACCGTAAACGCTTTGATCCGGAGCAATGTGACAATGCAAATCCACAAGCCCAGGCAGCAGTAGATCACCAGATATGGGGTGAACGGTGCCTTCAGTTGGCACAACCTGCTCGATGCAACCAGCAGTTACTTTGACGATTCCAGCACTATCAATGCCATTGAAAGGACAGATAATTCGACGTGCTTCTAATTCCAGTCTGCCGGAATCCATGCCATCACGACCTAAACTTATTTGATCTCGAAGTGACGTTTGGCAAACTGAATGTACTGAATCCAGTCAAACTTCATTACATCGTGTGGCCCTTCTCGCAAGTGATAGCCAATCGCATCACCAATCGGCGTATTGGGTTTAGGTTGTGACTCCACTCCCAGACCCTTTAAGCCAAATAGTGCATAGACCGACTCTGCGCCTTTTCCAGATTTAAATTCTCCATTTGGATCGGCCCACTCGTCACCCGTTGCACTAGCTATATATACCGGCCGCGGTGCGATCAAGGAGATGAGCATATGCTGGTCGACAGGCAATTCATCTTCGTTGCCGTTGTACTTATTGAAATTGTCACAAAACCAATGTGGAAAGACGTGGTTGATCCTTTCTACCGTTTCACCAAATCGTCGACGACTCAATGCAGCACCACCACAACCGCTGTTGTTAGAAATGACGATCTTGAATCTCTCGTCTTCGGCTCCTGCCCATAACGCCGTTTTTCCCAACCTTGAATGACCAATCAGTGCGACTTTATCGTGATCAAGCGTATCATCAATCTCGAGATAATCCACAACTCGACTTAACCCCCAGGCCCATGTAGCGATCGACCCCCAGGCATCAGGCTTAACCGGATCATCCATGGGGAAGTATTTATGCCAACCATTCTTCCAGTTGTCATCAAAGTCCGGATCGATGTCACCATAGTAAACGGTTGCCACTGCGAAGCCGGATTTTACGACTAACTCCGCTTGCCACCGATGTGCTTTTTCACCACGCTTCTCCATCACGACGCTTTGGCCTTGGTGATATTCCTTGGCGTGGATCGCCGGATCGTGATCCGTCGTATGATTACCGCGAAAGTTTGGTCCCATGAAAACGGGTACTGCTTTTTTCGCATCATTGGGTTGATAGACGAGCAAGTCCATGTACGGCTGCTCACCGCGACGACCGAGGTACAAACGGATTTGCCGTCGAATCGCGATCCCACCGAGTGCATTTTCACTGCGTTCGAGTTCCTCGCTGTACAATCTAGGAGCATCCTTTGGCTGACGCCCGTAGACTTCCTTCCGAAACAACTCCAACACTTCGCCTCGACGCTTGGACGTCCATTGTTTTGCCGAAGTCACAGCCTTGCCGGAATTAAATACCAATGGATCTGGCAGTTTATAATCCGGCACTTTCGATTCGTCGTAGTTAAAGCCAGGAGTCTGACCTGCAGCGGAGCCAGCAATCCCAGCAACTAGCAAAGGTATAAATGCGGCTGTTAGTATTTGGAATCGTTTTGTCATCATGTTAGATTCTTTCAAGGTTGTTTCCTAATCGCAATTCATACTTCATTACGCATTGTAGCGAATCCAATGACTAGATTAATCACGCTGACACTTTCAATCGCCGCTCTCCTTTCAACCATCGCAAACGTCTCTGCCCATGAAGGTCCTGACCCAATTTCTCATTGGGTATTTAACTCCGAGTTCGTCAGTGGTCGCAAAATCACAGCAAGGCTTGGGCCCGATGGTGAATTCGATTTCACGCCCAAGGTAATCGACGATGTTCACGGCGAGTCAGTGTTCTTTTCCACACAAAGCGCAGTCTGTCGTCTGGGGTCTGGCATCAAATCGGTTAAGGAATTCCTACCCACAAAAGCACTCACAATTTCCGCGTGGGTAACCGTCGACGAACCTAAACGTTGGGGTGGCATTATTGGTGCAATTCAGGATAACGGAGAAACGGAATCCGGCTGGGTACTCGGCTACGATGAGAAGACATTTACATTTGCCATCTCAACCAAAGGTGCTGATGACGGTGATGGCAAGATGACATATATCACGGCGAAAACTCCATACGTCGCAGGCAAATTCTTTCATGTGTCTGCTGTGTACGACGGAAAAACCACCCAACTATTTGTGAATGGCAACTTAGAAGCCGAAACAAAGGAACAAAGTGGAGAAATCCTTTATCCCAGCAGTGGCGTATACACCATCGGTGCCTATGAGGATGCCAACGAATTCCACCCACACCGCGGCAGAATCCGCGATGTTATGGTCTACGACATCGCGGCCAAGCCTGAATGGGTTAAGGAAAGCTACGAACATAACAAGCGACTTGCGGAACTCGATGCGGAAGTACCACCTGTTCCGCTTGAATTCGTAGTTATGCCATATCTGCAATACGCCACTCAGCATTCGATGACGGTCATGTGGCAAACGACTACGCCCTCCTCAACCATCGTCCGCTACGGTGAAAACAACGACTGCCTGCAGTCCAAGTCGATAGAAGGCAATCATGTCATTCACGAGGTTCCACTGACTGGCCTCAAACCTGAAACTCAGTACTTCTATCGCATTGAAACGAAAAGCCCAGCGGGTCAAATGATGGAGAGCGAGACGAGGACATTTCAAACCGCCGTTAAAGACGACTCACCCTTTGCCTTTGCGGTAATAAGCGATACTCAGGGAAACCCTGTCGTTTCCGGTACACTTGCGCAAATGGCCTGGGAACAGCGGCCACACTTCCTATTGCATCCGGGAGATCTCGTTTCCACCGGCTCAGACAACCAGCATTGGATCAAGCATTTCTTCTCGAGCATGGAACCATTAATCTCACGCGTCGCAATGTTTCCGGTGCTCGGAAACCATGAACAGGATGCTGCAAATTACTACAACTATATGTCACTTCCAAAACCGGAGTACTACTATAAGTTCACGTATGGAAACGCCGAATTCTTTATGATCGACACCAATAGAAAGGTCGGCCCAGAGAGTGAACAGTACAAATGGCTTGAGCAACAACTGAAGGCATCAACGGCGAAGTGGAAATTCGTTTGCCACCATCATCCTCCTTATTCCTCAGACGAGAATGACTACGGTGATCTCTGGAAAACCAACCGTGGTACACGTGGGGACTTACGTGCGAGGCAATTAGTGCCGCTCTACGAAAGCTACGGTGTGGACATCGTTTGGAATGGACATATCCACTCTTACGAACGGACCTGGAGAGTGCGTAAAGGTAAAGCTGTTCAAAACAACGCACCGTTTTACATGATCACAGGGGGTGGAGGCGGTGGATTAGAAACTCCCGGGCCATTTCGTCCATTTTTTCAGAATAATGTGCGACGCGGCCACCACTATGTCATGGTCTACGTAAACGATGGCCTTTTAGAACTCAAGTCTTTCGCTTTGGATGGTAGACTGTTTGACACAATAGCGATTGATAAGAGTACCACGGAATAGAGACGAAAATGAAAACGCCATACAGACTGCTAACTGGTCTCCTGTTTTTGAGCTTCATTTGCTTCGCGGGTTGTGGTGACTCTCAGCAACTCAGTGACGAGGACTTGGAGATCATGAAACGCGAGCAAAGCGGCCCGGCAGAAGGCATGCCTGAAGTTGGTCAGGATGGCTATGTAGTGGGAGATGAGTCGGCACCACGTCTGGAACCCACCGGCAATGGTCCGCCTAAAAGATCAGATGACTTTTAGAATTCTCCAATCAGCATTGCACTAACGTGCAAGAGCACCCATTGGGTCCCATGCAGGTAGTTCAATCGGATCCTGTGCTGCGGCCTCAAGCAAATCATCCGGCAAGTAGGATTTGTGGGCTGCAATTTCGAACATGTACTCGTTAAACCACGAGTCGTTCATAACATAGAATCCCTTCTTCCCGTTTTCGTCACCCCAACTATTCTCCACTCGCCACCGTCGCGCCGTCGGTCCGTCGTCACCGTCTACAACATCAACACCTGTAAATAGCATGGCGTGCGTCATTAGCGTATCGTGATGAATCAGACGGTCAGCTTTGCTCAATTCAAAACTGGTGTCATATACACCTTCGTAATCAAACAGCTTTGCATCCCAGATTCCTTGTTTCCGTTCCATCATCTTGGCAACGTCGCAACCCATCCATACCGGTTGACCATCCAGTAGCGTATTCATGGTGACCGTCTTAATCACTTCGATATCGACGTTTAGATACTTGACGATATCACCACCGCACACGTTTCCGAGATACTGAACCGTAAACGTCTTGTTCACCGGACTTGTCGGTCGTGGATCGTGCACTAGGCAAACATAATCATCAAGGTTTTGCTGCAGGTACTTTTCAGCAAACGCCTGTGGAGTTAATTCACCATCTCGGTGAAACTCCCGTTCTTTATCCTGCCATTGCCAGTTAAAGCTCGTGGGAGGAGTACCCAGATGAATACAAAGAATGCGATGGACTTCAGCCAGGATTTGATGCTTGGTTTCCCGAAGCGATTGGTCGCTACCACCGTCACCTGCCTGTTTACGTAACAGTGATGCACCCTGCCGTAGTTTCGTCAGCAAGATGCTATTCATGCGCCGAGTATTGCTGGAACTCTCAGATTCCGGCATTGCACTCTTTGGCACGACACCATGCTTCTTGATAATATTGACGAACATATTCCATTGCCCACCGTCTTCCAGTGGATTATCTAGCAGGAATGCCACCGTGCGGTCATCCGCATCACGATCGCTCGTATCGATAATGGCTTCGAGGAAGTAATTGGCTCGTTCGAATTTATCCCAAAACAATGTGTAGTTTTGACTGAATTCAAATTCCTTGAGATTAAGGGTATTCATCGCAGCAGGGCGAAACAGATTCAGTCCTGCAAACATCCAGCAACGACCGCTTCGTTTCTGATTCGTGACCGCCCAGTCATCAATCACATGTGAAAACGAATGGCTCGTAGTGGTGACAACTTCGCGATCCATAGCAACATCGTCAACGGTATTTTTCGTCACTGCATTTTGCATTAAGCGTGCAGTTGGATGTTCGTTAAACGCATCGTTTAATTCAGAAATGTGTTGAGCGGTCAGAGCAGCGTCTGCCGTAGATGAAGTCGGTCGTTCAATCGTTGCCATTTCATTGGTCCGTTAAGTGAATTCGGTGAGTCCGGGAATGGTGCCCCTAACGTGGCACTATAGCAATGGAAGCGGCTCACCTTCACACATGGGAATCGGGCGTCCTAGCGGATCATGGATTTCCGTATTGTGATGAATGCCCAGAGAATTAAAAATCGTAGCGTGCAAGTCAGCAGGACTACTTGGGTTATTTCGTGGGTAGGCACCGTTACCGTCACTTGAGCCATAAACGTTTCCGCCCTTGATACCGCCTCCGGCAAGTGCAACGCTATATACACTCGGATAATGGTCGCGACCTTTGTTTCCATTAATCTTTGGGGTTCTGCCAAATTCAGTAAGGAACACGACCAGCGTTTCGTCAAGCATTCCACGGTCGTCCAGATCATCCAGCAGTGCGCTCGAACCCTGATCCCAAACGGGTAGTAGATTATTCTTCAAGCGGTTGAAGTTATCAGAATGTGTATCCCACATATCTCCACTTCCACCGTTTAGATCACCGGCACTACAGATTACCTGCACAACCGGTACACCTGCCTCAATCATGCGACGAGCTAGTAACAAACTCTGACCACCAATGTGGTTGCCGTATTTTTCTCGCAATGGCGTTGGTTCGTTATCGAGGTTGTATGCGTCGCGCACTTTACTGCTAACGAGAATGTCCGTGGCTAGCTGACGGAAGTGCACAAAGCTCTCAAAGTCGTCTTTGATATTTGTCACAGGTGATTCCAGCTTTGAAAGCAAGTCTGTACGACGTGTCACACGAGGCTGGTCTTTCTTTTCACCTAGATCGAGCACCTCGCTACCAAGTGTACGTGATACGCCACCCCATGCTTTTCCAGCCGGAGTCTTAATAACGATCGGATCGTACTTAATTCCAAGGAATCCGCCGTATTCCCCCGCTTGTAACGTCCCGTTATCCACCATGGGATAAGGCAATCTAACCGACTGAGGTACGCCACGTGGTGAATCTCTAAACAAGCTGATCATGGCAGCAAGAGATGGCCAATCTTCTGGTTTCGGTGGGATGTTGCCGACTCTCGGTGGCTTGTGTCCGGTCATATTCCAATACATACCACGTCCATGAGCTGAATCTGTGTGATTCATCGATCGAATAATGGCTAACCGGTCAGTCTGCTGCGACATTTTTGGAATATGTTCACCTACGTGGTAACCGGGAATGGTGGTGGGAATTGTCCCGAAAGGACCTCTTATTCCGAGAGGTGCAAATGGCTTCGGATCAAATGTCTCATGGTGGCTCATTCCGCCCCAACAGTAGACGATGATGCAGTTTTTCGCCTTTCCACTGCCAGGACGAGGCGTTAGCGCAGCGTTGGCTTCACTCTGCATTTTCAACCATGCCGGCAGAGAAAAAGCGAGTGCACCGGCACTCGTTTTAAACAGATCACGTCGTGGAAGCTTCATTACTCGTCGATTCCAATTAACTTCAGATACGTTAGGCCTTCCTGACCTCTTATTATTCTAGTCGGTTTAAAGGGTCTCGTGCCAATAGCACTTCTTAGGGATTGCAGATCATGTATAAAAATGCAGTACAATTAGGAGTCGAGAAGGCTATGAAACTGTATCTTCAAATTATTGCGATTCTGATCCTCGCCACATCGCACAGTGCGTTGAGTGCGCAGGATTTTGCTGCGCGTCACATTGAATTCTTCGAGTCACGTATTCGTCCGCTATTGATAAACAGTTGTATTGAGTGTCACGGACCCCAGCGCCAGGAAGGTGAGTTACGACTGGATAGTCGTGCTGCAATTCTGACAGGTGGATCGCGAGGATCTGCTGTCACTGATATGCGTGCATTGTCTGGGCCGCTGCTGGATGCTGTTGGCTATAAACATGACGACCTGCAAATGCCTCCAGATGGTCCGCTCACTGACCGGGAAGTCGGAGACTTAAGGCGATGGGTCAAACTGGGAATGCCGTGGCCTGAAGACTTTCACTTACCTCCCAACCTGGATCCTTCACGGCACTGGGCTTATTTACCTATACAAAGTCCGAATTTGCCTGACGTCAGGAAGTGGACGTGGCCACAAACAGGCATCGATCGATTTATTCTTGCAAAGCTGGAGGAGGCGCAACTCACTCCGTCAGATCCCGCTTCAAAACAACATCTTATCCGTCGGCTTTATTTGGATGTACTTGGAATTCCACCGTCAGCGGAACAAGTGACTCGCTATCTTTCAGATGAAAGTCAAAATGCTACAGAACAACTGGTAGATCGCATTTTAACTTCACCGGAACTTGGACCGAAATGGGCTCGGCATTGGCTCGATATCGCGCGGTATGCGGATAACAAGGGCTACGTCTTCTACCTGAATCGCGAATTCTCGTGGTCATATACGTACCGCGACTACGTGATCGAAGCGTTCAATAGTGACTTGAATTACGACCAGTTTCTGCTGGAAC
>Ga0163180_10000896_pt1 | contig 17106 bp, 12 predicted proteins | sample AtlANTMetagenome_2_FD_109647 | JGI IMG/M metagenome (GOLD analysis project Ga0163180, IMG submission 109647) | Marine eukaryotic phytoplankton communities from the Atlantic Ocean - Atlantic ANT 4 Metagenome | ecosystem: Environmental > Aquatic > Marine > Oceanic | place: North Atlantic Ocean...
AGGCTACCGTTGTGATTCCACTCGCAATTGTCGCGCCTTTAAAGAGATAGGCCACACCCGCAGCATTCCCTGCAGAATCCGAAAAAGGCGCTCCCATCAAAATATCAAAGCGTTCATCACCATCGATATCACCTGCACTCGAGACCGATGTACCGGCTTGATCTCCCGCTGCTGCACCCAAAATCTGAAGGTCGGCTGTAGACATTTCAAAGGTGCCTTCGGTGATGGATGCACCGGAAAGAAAATACACCTTTCCCGACTCCAATCCTGCATCATCACTGTGAGGACTTCCGACAAGAAAATCGGCATAGCCATCTCCATCAACATCTCGAACCGGAGCCATCACCTCTCCAAGACGATCTCCGGCATTCTCTCCTTGGTATATCACCTGTGCTGATAATGTTGTGGTCTGACCATCAATAATATCATTGCAATTATTATCAATATTGTCCCCATAGATCTCAGAGATCGCAGGAGAGACCAGCGTTGTACTGTCATCACAATCTGTCCCAGAGTCAATATTTAGCTTAACGATGCAGCTTTGCTGACTGTTCCACAGCAGATAGGTTCCATATAGATCTCCCGGAGTTGGAGGGGGACCTTCTGACAAAATTGGAGTGCCATCAGGAGAATAGAGGGTAAAGCTATTTTCTTCTTCCCGGCTCCCTGCGGTATACTGCAGTAAGAAACTATTCCCATCTCCAATACAAATCGATGCCGATTTATAGCTCCCATTGGTCCCGGAAACGGTGTAGGTTCCGATTGCAATATTGTTCTCGTATGCTGTTGCATAGCCACCATTCCAACCATCTCCAAAGCTATCATACATCTCCAAGGTATAGCAGCAATTCTGCTCTTCTCCATAGCCATCACCATCGGCATCCCGCATACACTCCGAAGCGGATTCGATATAGGCCGCACCTGGATAGGTAAAAGCATCATTATCATCACAATCATCGGCACAGGTTGAAAAACCATCGCCATCGACATCATTTTGGTTGTAGGATGGAGAAAAATCATCACAATCTGAAAAACCGAGAGCCGGATTGTTCCCTTTCCAAGTCGAGCCATCATCGGCACAGGAAACCGAACCATCACCATCGAGATCACGCTCTGGAATGGGAGGGATTAGGACATCATAGTCATCGGCAAAACAATCGTTGTGCTGACCATCACAGAGCTCATCCGCATACGGAAAAACAGTATTATCATTGTCATTGCAATCATCGAGACAGGATGTAAAGCCATCGCCATCGACATCGAGTCGATTGAGACTATAGTCGAGATCATTACAGTCGCCCTCACAAGGAGAAGAGCCATCTTGATCTTCATCAGCAGGATGAAGCAGAGCAGAGTTATCATCGCAGTCCGAATTACAAGAAGAGAAACCATCACCATCGAGATCATCGTGATTTAGGCGAGCATCGCTATCATCACAATCAATACCCGGAATGACATCAGCCTGTGGTAGCGGCTCTCCCCAACCATCTCCATCGGCATCCAGCATACAGGCTGTTGTGGACTCTTTCTCAGCTGAACCGGGAAAAATCTTCGGATTGTCATCATCACAGTCTCCAGCGCAGGTATGAAAACCATCTCCATCATTGTCCTGAAAATTGATCCGAGCATCCTCATCATTGCAGTCTCCGGCACACGCTCCCAGACCATCACCATCAACATCATCATTGTTCATACTCGGGTCGCTATCGTCGCAATCGGTTCCGGCCGCCACCCCCAAAATTGGAGTTTTATCTCCCCAGCCATCACCATCGGCATCGGTCATACAGGCAAAAACGGCTTCATGCTCTGCTGAACCGGGAAAGGTAAAGGCATCCTCATCATTACAATCCCCATCATCCTCAGTAAACCCATCTCCGTCATCATCGATCGCGACTGGATCCGGTGGAAGAGCAGTATCTTCTATTTTCTCCTCACAGCCCATAAGCCAAAGGGGAAAAGCACCCAAAACAACAAAAAGAAACATGACACACCCGTGTGTTTTTTCACATGAAATACAAATCAATACATATAAGAGTATATCTTTTCAAAGACGATTGGTACATTTCGAGATACATTGTTTGCGTATTTGGAGAAAAATCATGTTGTTAATGTTGATGGTTGCATGTAAGTCCAATGTCGACCTCGAAGACTTCGATCGTCTCGATATCTTCTGTGATTCGCAAGAAGAAGCGATGTCTCAGAGCTATATCGATGGTGGAGCCTCTGGCAGTTCTGGGAAATTAGAGGCGCAGCTGATGAGTGATGCTTCCTATCCTCGGAATCTTATCTATATTGAAAATGCAACCTATATCCGCGAAAACCTTGATGTTGGTGGTGGCGAATCGAGAGGCCAAGCGGATCCCATCGGTGGCATCGAAACCATTCGTGGAGAGGGAAACTGGTCGATGCGTATTGAAGGCCCTACCGGATGTATTGGAGATGTTGAATTTGAAATAAAGGCCAGCAAGACACTGCAAATGTGCGTCCAACTTGTGTGTGACGAGTAAAGAACGTGTCCGTGCCAAACATGCCGGGAAGCTATCTGGTCTTAGAATTAAGCAACCTATGTAATCTTGCATGTGTGCACTGTGCCGTCTCAGAAGCCGAACATCCGCATCACAAATCTGTGGGTTCATTTGATATCAATCTTGCCAATCAGCTGTTTGAAGATATGGCAAGATCGGGTATTCACTTCGATACCCTGATCTTCTTTTGGCTCGGCGAACCCCTACTCCACCCTCATTTTTGCAGTATATACCAGCAGGCTCTTCGATTCTCTGTTCGATATAATATATTTTCTCGGATCGAAGTCCATACCAATGCCATTCTTATGGACATTAATATTATCGATGCGCTATTGAATTCCGCTTCCATTCCCCAGCGCCTTCATCTCTCACTTGATGCCGCGACTGAGGAAACCTATAAAAAAATCAAAGGGCGAGATCAATTCATTGCAGCGGTTCGTCACTCCGCGTTCTTCCTGCGTACCAAAGTCGGAAGAGGAGCACTCTGGCCCAGACCGGTTTTTCAGTATATTTTGGGCTCCAACAATGTCCACGAAGCCAAAGCATTTCTCGAGCACTGGACAGATGTCTGCACAGAGCTACAGCTCCAACCCCAGGTGGTGGGCGGCAATGTTCCGCCAGGTCAGGATCCGGTAATCTTTTTTCGTCAGCTCGATTGTCCAACAAGAGAGCAGCAGGAAAAAGAAAATGCGCTCTTCCTTGAATTTCTACAAAAAGAAGACATCCCTCATCCACCCAAAGCTGAGGCTCCGATTTTGACCAAAAACCTCCAACCCTGCTCTGGATTTTGGAAAAGCCCTGTGCTCGATTGGCAAGGCAATCTCACCTTCTGCACCCGTGACAACAGTCTAAAAAACAGCATTGGAAATATCCAAGAAACACCCTTTTCTCAGCTCTGGCTCTCTGCTCAAACCCAATCGATACGCAATGCGGTGGCTGCAGGGAACTATAGTGATCTGTCTTTGTGTTCTTCTTGCTTTATTCCAAGAAGTCTTAACCATACAGAGATCAGCTCTGAAGAAATTACAACATTCTCTGAATATATGAGGACAAGATGAAACAGCGCATGAAGCATCGCTTCTCCGATTGGATGGAAACCAAGCTGGATTCTCTTGCATTACGACGAGCCCCCGGTCTTCCTTCTCAGATCCATCTGTCTGTGACCGATCGCTGCTTTCTCCCCTGTCTTCACTGCGACATCTGGAAAAATGACACCATTGATCTGCCTACAAGTGTATGGCTCGATGTGATAGAAAGGCTGGGAGCATGGTGTGCCCCCGGTTCGATCAATTTTGTCGGAGGTGAAACCCTCCTGCGTACAGACCTGGAGCAGCTAATCCAGCGTGCAGTTGGCTATGGTTTTGAGACGAGCTTTAATACCAATGGCTGGTTGGTTACCCCCAAACGAGCAAAACAATTAGCCGAAGCCGGAACCAAAATCGCCTATGTCAGCCTTGATGGTTTCGATAAGGCGACGGTTGATCACTCTCGAGGGAGAGCTGGAAGCTATGAAAAAGCGATGTCGGCAATTGAGGCTTTTCTTGACAATCCGAGTATGCAGGTCGTGATCGCCACCATCTTGCACACGCAAAATGCAGAGCAGATGATTCCCATGCTGAAGTGGTCTCACAAGCGTGGCATCCAGATGGTCATCCAGCCTCTCTATCAAAATTTTGGAGAGAATGAGCACGATCCCGACTGGTGGAAAACATCGACTTTTTGGCCCCAAGACTCTGAACAACTCTCCGCTCTTGATCGCATTATCGCACAGCTTATCACCGAAAAAGAGCGCGGAATGCCTCTGCTCAATGATCCGCGTCAGCTGCAGGCAATGCGTTTTCATTTTCGCCATCCGGATGTTGATTCGGGCTTGAGCTGTCGTGCCGGGCACAGTGATCTCAGCTTTGATCCTCACGGCAACATCCGCCTATGCTATTTTTTAGATCCTGTAGCCACCATATTTGAACCGACCTCCTTTGCCGATATCTGGTCTAGACTGGGTACGTTAAGGAGACGCTGGGAAGTATCCCACTGCTCTCGACATTGTAATCTTCTCAACTGTAACTTCTCTCTATAATTATGCTCTACCTACTCTCTTTTCTTTTATTTTTTCGCTCTGCCCAAGCCGAACCGAAAACCCAAATCCAGCGTTTTTCAATGCACTCCAAAGCCCTGCAAAAAACCATGCACTATACGCTTTGGATTCCGCAAGAAACCGCCCCAAAAGAAGGATTCCCGCTACTTGTCATGCTACATGGTCTGGGAGATTCTGATTCCAATTGGTCCAAGACCCATATTCCAAAACTCTACAAACAGGCCAGAGAAGAAGGACTCGCCACTCATATCGTCCTCTGTCCGGATGGTGAAAGAGGCTACTGGGTAGATCAGCTCGGAAACAACAATCGCTATGCTTCTTGGGTTCTCGAAGCCATCCAAGAGGTAGAAAGCCAATATAATATTACCGAAGATCGCGGATTTCGAAGCCTCATGGGGTTGTCGATGGGAGCTTGGGGAGCATTGAGTATTGGCTTACAGCATCCCGAAGAATTTGGTCAACTCATAGCTATGAGCCCAACCGATGTATTTTTGGCCGTCAAAAAGCAGCCAAAATCAGCCCTCTATACCAGTGCTTTTGGAAAACCGATCCACCCTCCCTTTATTGCATCCAAAGAACCTCGAGAGCTGATCTTACGCGGAGCTGGGGTCAACCAGCGGATTGCCATCATCTATGGAAGTGCAGAGCTGGAGAAATTTTCAAAAGGCGCCCAAAGACTAATTGCCACAGCACAAGCACAAAATATTGAGATCGAATCACTGGTCATACCAGACGGAAAACACCTCTGGACCAGTACCTGGGCTCCTGATTCTTTTCTGTGGTGGATGCGCTGGCTAAAGGATACGCAAAACCCATAGTCGTTTCAGAGATTACTGAGGCACTTCATTTTCTGAGAGCCAATTGGTCAGATCGACGCCATTTGAGCGCAGACCATCGAGCGCCTGGCTTTTTGCCAGATCTTCTGGAAGCGCCAGATCTCCCAATTGAACGGCCGCCCACGAGGCTGCAATGGTCACACTGCCATCCGCAGTCGTCGTGGTTACACCAATATAAAAATTGGCCGTCATATTCGCCCAATCCGCAGTACTCTCTACTTCACCCTCCATCCAAGAGCGCTGTACAAAGGCATTGCCTGAATCCATCTCTATCCAGCGAAGTTCATTAATGTAGTTGCTCAAAAGTTCTGCCCCCAGAGGAAGGCTCGAACGAATCGTCGACCGAAAACGCAATGTGCTGCAGCTTTGCTCCAAAAAGCACTCGAGATCGGTTAAGTGCTCTCGATCGTAGGAGATATAGTTCGCAGAGTAAACCTCTGCTCCATTGACCGCAGTATTGCAGTAGGCAATATCTTCAACCGAATACGGAACAAAATACTCCAAAGCAACCCCGTATAGCTCGGGATCAGCAAGAAAACTCTCAGGTGTGCTGTCCAAAGCATCTTGGCTGAGATGAGAGACCGCAAAGCCTTCATATATCTCTTCGGTATTTTCATCTGCAAATGTACGCATATTGACAATACCCGCCCGCAGCATCTCTTCATTTTCATCCATGGTGTGCTGAAACACATAGGAAAGCAGAGAATTCAGATCTTCTGGCGCTTCTATCGGCGCAGAGCAAGCAAGAAAAAAAATCATAGCGTCATCCCAAAGAATGCAAAATATATCTTAGCATAGCTCCATTCGAATCCAAAATCTGGATTTCTAACTCTGCTGCTTTCCTGTACACCCATCGCACAGACAGTCTTTTTTGTCGCACAGATGTCCCCCGGAAACGTTTGAAACAAGGTATATCTAGCCAAATTTCAATTTTTTTGTTCTTTCGCGGATGTTATGGAGCGATGCTGATGTCTAAAAAAACCGCTAAACACAACACAACTCCTCCTTCGAAAGCAAAATCTTTCTTTGTTCGAGAGAGACTATTCATCGGCATGATCGGAATATTCTTGATCATTGCCGGAAGTACCTACCAAATGCCAGACATTGCACGATGGGTGGGTTTTTTCTTTGCCGGCTATGCAGCCATTGCCAATGATAGTATTCAAACTATTGGTACTTTCATCGCATCGAACAAACATCGTCCATGGTGGCTTCTTTGGTGCTTTATCGGGGGGGTATTTCTCGTCACAATGTTCATTAGTTGGACGAATTATGGTGGTCCAGTCGATGTTTCGCTCAAAAACCTACCCAAGAATAGTGAACAACCAATCTTGCTCCGAATCGAATTGAAGCAAGAAGGCTCCAAGGAACCGGTTTTTCGAGAGATGTTTTTCGATCACCGTGAGACCGAGCGAAACTCGAGAGAAAGCTTGGGTTTTGATATATCCATATCACACACCGTTCAATCCGTATCTTTGGGAACACTGGGAAAAAACATTTGTTTTGTCCAAGGCAAATGGGTGTCCAAACCAGAAGATATAGACAAGGAAACCCAAAAAAATCTATGCTGGAATGGATACTCCCTACCAACAGGGGCATTGGTTCCTCCCCCCATGATTAATGTCTACGCACGCGGTCAAGATACCGGAAATAAGAGCTGGGAACTAAGAGACGGAGAACAACGCTTCGGCTCAATTCATATTGACCCCCATAAAGGAGGTGATGTAAGCAGCCAGCGATTGTTCGCGAAAGGCTTTGATATGACGCCCTCTTCTTTTTCTTTTTTGCAAGTCGCTGCTCCAATTTTTCTGCTAATCCTAACCCGCTTTAAGATGCCCGTTTCCACCACATTTCTTCTGTTGACATCCTTTGCAACCGAAGCCAAAAGCATTGCTAAGGTCTTGGAAAAGAGCTTCACGGGCTACTTCTTGGCCTTTGTTATTGCCATGATTGTTTGGCTGACTCTCAGTCCACAGTTTAAAAAGTGGTTCACAGGAAAAGCCCACCCTCTTTGGACAATTGCGCAATGGTGCACTACCGGTATTCTGTGGAGTGTGTGGCTGATGCAAGATGCAGCCAATATTGCTGTATATCTACCGCGTCAACTCAACTTCATTGAATTCTTGGGCTTTGCCCTTCCTGTATTTTTTGGTCTGGGATTAATGTTTAAAATGGGTGGAGAACGTATCCAACAAATCGTGGATGAAAAATCTCAAGTTGTCGACGTTCGAGCGGCTACCATCATTGACTTCATTTACGCTATCATTCTCTTCTATTTCAAGATGCACTCCAAAATCCCAATGAGCACAACATGGGTATTTTTGGGATTAATCGGTGGTCGAGAACTCGCTATGAACATACGAAAAAGCGGGGACAGAACCGTCAAATCTGCAGCATTGATGATGGCAAGAGATACCGGAGCCGCACTCTTGGGTCTGCTTGTCTCACTCATCATCGCCATGGCCTGCAATGAAGCCATGTATGACGGAATCATGGCTTCTTTCGGATTGTAAGACAATGCTCCAAAATCGCTTTCTGCGCTGCATTGTGTATACCAAATCGAAAAAAGAATGTCGATCATTCACGTGAACCATTCTGAATATACAGTTGCACGAGAGATACTCGAAAAAACGAAGAAAAAACCGCAACCATCAGTGTAGATGAAGGAGGAAAAGACAATTGCTCCCTAGGTAATACCAAGAAGAGAATATCCTCTCAAAAAATCTTCATGTCTCTAAAAGAAAGCATTCTGTACAGCACTCCGAGTGTATGCGGTGAGAAATATCGCCCACATCACTCCTATTTTATGTGCCAAGACAGAGATTGACTGTAAGGATCAACGTACAATAGAACTCGCTATGCATCATCGTGGTCTTTCTGATTCCGCTATCAACTCCGACCGAGATATCATCACGTGTGCTTATGATCCTTGGAATTCATTAATAATGGGTTGCGATGCTGCTTCGTCGATATCGAGCTTCTTGCCCAAGGATATCGGTTTTCGAATAAACATCCACAAGCATACGGTCAAGATCGAGAAAACCAGTGTTTCTAAATAAGAAGCACCGGTTAATCCATAGCCCAAAAGCACCATAGAGATGCTAATATAGACAAAACTCAGCCCACGAATCCATAGCGGGGAGCGCTGCGGAAGACGGTTAAATAGGATTAAAGAAACCGTCAGTGAGGATACCAGATATATCAAAAATGAGATACTGGAGAGTAGGTCACGAACACCAGAAATCCAAATCATCAGAAGGCTCAACCCTCCTATCCAGAGCACCATCTTTTGCGTACACAGGTTTTTTTCTTTGGGAGAAGAGAGCGTACCCATTACAGAAACACAGATGGGAAGCACCAGCTGGATCATCACCGAGATGGATGAGAGAAAGATGACTACCATCAAACAGGACATCACGGTTCCATAGCTCGGCCCCATCATCTTTTGAATGAGAATATGTCCCAGTGTAACTTGGGTAAAATTATCACTCAGAGTAGCCTGTGAGATGTCTGTATGCTGCAGCGCCTGAACAAAGACATGATTGAGAAGCAGATAGCAGACAAAAACAAAGGACACTCCCAAGAAGATCGAATATTTCACCTGCACACTCGGCTTGCGAAATCTCTCAACCAGATAAATGGAGGCATTGAAACCACTAAAGGCATACACCACCCAGTACTGCTGCTGCAGCAGTGTTTCGATCTTTGCAGGCTCCACCGCTTGGATTTGGTACGGTGTAAACGATGCGGTATTGTGTAACCAGTATAAGCCAACACCACTGATGGTCAATACAATTATGATCTTGAGAAGAACCAGCCCCTGTTGAATAAAATCAGAGAGCGAAGCTTTTGAAGGATACAAATTGATCATCATAAAGATGAGCAATATGACACTCGCAATCAGCTGTGGACTCCCGATATTGAACATCGAGTGCAGATAGCTTGCAGCCACCAAGCTATCGAATGCAATTGGACAAATAAAACCGATTGCAATGGTCAGTAGTGCAACAACCTGCCCGATATTTGGATCGAGATAGGTTTTGATATACTCTGGCTCTCCCCCATTTTTGGGGAAATTTTTGGCGATATGTACATATAGAATCGCACCAGCAAAAGCCCATGTTCCGCCGATAATCCACTCCAGCATAATCTCAAAAGGACTCAAAGAAGCCTGAAGCATAAACCCTGAGGACACAAATACACCGGAGCCGATCATGCTGGCAACCACCAAACCTATTCCTTGCAATAGTCCGATCTTAGGGGTCATGACCTATCTCCATCAATCGTACGCTTTCCTGGCAAGAATATTACAACGATATTCTTGGGGAAAAAAAGATGTGACTCGAGTCGGTTAGACATGTACTGATTTACCTTGTAAAACGGGATTTATAGAAAAAATTATGCTGTTGAACAGTATACAAAATTCGTATGGAAATACGATGCCGATTCGCAAACAATGATCCGACCAAAAAATCCATTCTCATGAGAGAATATTTCTTTTGCTTTATACCGTAGATCAGGGTTGTGATGATGTGATTTCGAGATCTCTTTCTCGAGCATAAACGATGGCATTTCGCTATTTATAACACAAATACACGTATCTCTGAATGCCAAACCGCCTTCTTGAGCCCCTCCTGAACACCTTGCAAAAAAATACTCTCTTCATCAATTCAACGGACATGATCTACGTTCTTTCTTAACAAAAACAGAACATAGACTATGCTCTTCATCGATCTCAACAAAAAGACCAATATTCCAAGCAGGGATGATCTTCTCATCTCGAAGCAAGACATTTCCATGAAACATTTGGGGCAGGTATTTGCCGTTTCTCTGAAATCTCGAGGATCAGCACGTATTGGGGATGTCAAGACCCGAATATTTTTATAAAACATTTTTCTAGACAAACTAGAAGTACACCGCACTGCGTCCCAAAACAGGAGCGTAGTTCTGATCAAAGAACCCCTTTCCGGAATGACAACCAGGAGGTATTAGCGAATCAACCACACGCTCAGCCTGTTGATCCCAAGAAACATCCAGCGTCCCCAGAGCTTCTTGCAGCTGCTCGACGGTTCTCGGACCAATGATCACTGATGAGACCTTTGAATTGGCCATCACCCAGCGGGTTGCAAGCTGCGACAATGTACATCCCAAACGCTCGGCCAGAGGGCGCAGCTTATCGGCAACCGCGACCGATTCAGGCCGCCATTCAGCCTGTAGAAATCTCCGATCCTTACGATCCAAGCGCGATCCTTGTGGAACCTTCGATTGTGAATATTTACCGCTAAGAACCCCTCTGGCCAAAGAGGAATAGGTTGCAACACCCAGCCCATAATGGTCTGCCATGGGGAGTAATTCCACCTCGATATCGCGATTCACAATATTATATAGCGGCTGTACAGCACATAATGGCTGCCAATTATTGGACTTTGCCGTATTGATAAGCCCAACAATCTCCCATGCCCGATAGTTCGAACAGCCAATATAGCGAACCTTACCCGATCTACAAAGATCCTCCATCGCTCGGAGTGTCTCTTCTATCGGAGTCGCATCGGGAAGATGTAGATAATATACATCGATCCAATCGGTCTTGAGTCGGCGCAAAGATTCCTCACAAGCGTGGATCATATGCCGAGCAGATAAACCGCGATCGTTGGGTCGATTCGACATCGCAGCAAAAACCTTGGTCGCAAGAACGACATCATTTCTCCGGCCCTGTAATAGTCTCCCACAGACCTCTTCTGATGCCCCCAAAGAATACATATCTGCGGTATCCCAAAAAAACACCCCTCGCTCCAAAGCCATATCTGCCATCGTCTCAGCGGCCTGAAATGAGGCCGCACCACCAAACATCATCGTGCCCAAGCACATCGGAGAGACCATCAATCCTGTATTTCCAAATCGCACGGGCTGGTTTAGATCATGCATAGCTCTTCCTGTAATTGTGGAGCATTATAGAAGCGGATTCCCCTCATTCCGAGAGCCCGAGCCGCAGCACAATTGCCCTCTCGATCATCGATAAATATCGCATCCTTTGGGTCGCACTGCATCTCCTTTAGCGGAATTTGATAGCTCAATGGATTGGGCTTTCTATACCCTATTCGATAGGAGACAAAATGATGATCAACAAAGTCTGAGAGCTGCATCTGTGCATCGAGCTGTTCGTACCAATCGGGATAATTAGAAAGCGTGCACAGGGTATGACCTTTTTGCCGAAGGGCGCGCAGTAGATCTTGCATTCCATCTATCCAACGATAATTCGCCCAAATAATATCGCGCATCGCATATGCTTGCTTGCCATCTTTCGAAAAACGAGCGGCAAAACCGGCTTCATCAATGAGCCCTTTTTCAAAATCTATCCATGCCAAGCCATCTTTATCGGATAAAAAATCGTGCAAGCTCATTCCCATCCCTTTGGGGACATCTTGTAGAAACGGATCATAAATCAGTGTGCTCATCACATCAAAAAAAAACATCGGCACCCCCTGCTCATGTTGTATCACACAGCCCAAATAGTGTAACGGGTCTTTTCTATGGAACGCTATGGTAGCGTGATTTGTCGACGAAGATACTGACTATTCAGTTCTACCGGAAAGTAGTCCCAAATCCACTGTGCGGGGCTTCCAGAAGGAAAAACGGAAGGGGCATTGCCCCAGGGACTAATTCCGATCGGGCCGATCACCTGTACGGTCTCCCAATCGCTATCATCATAGGCTGGTGTACACCAGCCACTCTTACTCGCTGAATCATCTGGATTTGGAGAATACATCCAGGTTTCATCGCTAACCCACTGGGTTCCGTCTGATAATTCGATATGAATTATTCCTGCCGTAATCTGAAACCCAGTATCCCAACCATAGATTCCGATCGTCGCCGGCCCGGTTGTTAGCCAGGTCTCGTACATCTTCCCTGTTGTCCAACCACCGGTATCACCCAAAACCTGATCATTGATACAGAGCTCTCCGGCATCATCAACCGCAACATAGATTGTGACCAACCAATCCTTCGCACCATTACAATTGCTATCCACACCATCAACCCGCTCCGGACTGGTCGGATAGATCAGCGGATTGCTGTCATCGCAATCTCCATCGAGCGCGACCGCATCTGGTATCGATAAGCAAGCTTGCTCCAAAAACTCAGCACCGTAGCCATCACCATCCCCATCGAAAAACCAATCGATCAACACGCCTTCATCAATCTGAGAATTGCAATTATCATCGATATCATTACAGCTCTCCGTCGCTTCTGGGTGAATTAAGGGATTGCTATCATCGCAATCAACATCCTCAGAGAATCCATCTCCATCGGCATCATTCAGAGAAACTTCGTTGGAAGTCTCCACTCCTGGCTCACCGATCTCTGAAGCAGAATCATCAATGATTATGCTCGTTTTTCCGTTGGTGCTACATCCTACCAGTGCTATCAAAAACCATCTCATCGTATCACACACTCAATTCTAAAAAATTCGCTGTAAAAACAGAATATACAATATCTATAATCGATATTTCTCGTTGCAAACTTTACACTCCAAAAAGAGAAACAACCTCAATTGCAATCCGTACAATCTGTCCCGGTCGCACAAACATCAAAACCACCAAGAGGGAAGTTTGGACTATCACCATCATCGCAAACCCCGTCATTGGCATAGGTACAGGTATCTTCACAGGTACTGCCCGATCCTCCGGAGTTGCTGCTGGTGCAGTCGGTACAATCGGTTCCTGCTGCACAGTCACTCCAACCATAGTCATTATTGGCAGAGGTAATGTCTTCGCACCAACCATTGTTGGCATAGGTACAGGTATCTTCACAGGTACTGCCCGATCCTCCGGAGTTGCTTCCAGAGCAGGTATCATTCATTCCGGTCACGGTTCCAGCGGCATAATCAATCGCAAAGAAAGTCTGGTATGTATCCTCTCCGGATATTCCTTTGGTTGCGGTATCGACCAGAACTCCATCGAGATATACATTCACCGTCACAGAATTGCTAATGGTTGGATCCCCTGTACCGGAATAGTCATGTACCACAACAACATATTCGTTACTGGTGACTTCCGGTGCCTCGATATTGATATTCTCTGGCCCCACTCCCGAAACATCCTCGAGATCGAGATATGGATCATCATCATAGCCAACATTGTTGACGCTATCTCGAGTAATCGTCCAGTCGACATTGTTTAGATTGTTCGAGCCTGCACGACAATTGGAGAAGTAGCAGACTTCCGAGCGCAATGAATAGCTGCTGTAAATATTACAACCATGCTGATCCCAATAGCCGGGTGGCAGAAGATGAAGATCCATATCATCTCCGGCTTCCGTCCAGAACATCTCGACGCGTAAATCATCCTCGGGTATCGACTCCACACTCACCTGACAGGAGCCGGTCAGTCCGTCATTATCGGTAACAATGAGCTCTGCGGTATAGGTTCCTGCGAGATCCGTCACCAACTCGGTTGTGCTGCTGTTTGGGGTCACGAGCAGCTCTGCCGAGCCCACGGGATAGTCGATCAGGGTCCACTCATAGGACACAATATTCCCGTCATCAGTCGAGCCAGACCCATCAAAGGTAGTGACCCCAAAAGGAGGTGTGGTGGTCGGTGGATTGGCCGTACAAATCGCTTGTGGATTGGGACCCGCTTCCACTACAGTTGCTTGGGCAGTGGCCGAATCAGAACCCCCAAAACCATCGAGAGCGAGAACCGTACAGATCAAAGAATCGCCCGCTGTCGCATTGACCGTATTGAGATCCAAAGTCGCACCAGCTCCAACAGAGACACCATTCAGATTCCAGGAAAAAGAAGGACTACACGGCTCATCATCATCATCGCTGCAATTTGCACTACAGGTCACAGTCTCATTCGCTTCTGGTGAACTCGGAGTAATGCTTATATTGGAGAGACTGGGGTCGCGATTGCTGACAAACTCAGTGATGATCAGCTGATCACTGGTCACCCCATCCGTAATATCGACAGTACACACCACCGAATCAGTGGGCATGGCCAGCGAAGAATTCAAGGTTAGGGCTGAGCCCGTACCCGCCATATTGCCATTCACCATCCAGCTATAGGTCGTGGTAGACGTATTGTTTGGGTCGTAGACCGAAGCAGAGCAGGTTAGGCTCGAGTCATTATAGAAAGGATTGGGCTGGATGCTTGCGGTATTAATAAAAGGCGGCTGTAAAATCTGGGCATCTGCCGATGCCGTAACTGAAGCCCCACTATCATCCGTTGCCGTAATGGTACAGGTGACAGTATCTCCAGAAGATGCCATACTTGAATCAAGCTGCAAGGTATCAGCAGAACCCAGAACCTGATTTCCATTCGTCCAGCTATAGGAGACCTGAACATTTTCATCATCTGGATCACTTGTGATTGCCATGCAGGTGAGAAGCTCATCATTGGCCGCCGTAGTCGGGGATACGGACACCGTCGCATTGGGATCGCGATTGGAAAGCGAGATCATGGCTGCTTGGCTATCCTGTCCAACACTGTCCTCGACCACCAGCTGGCAGGATATCACATCTCCAGGCATACCCAAAGAAGAATCCAGTATCGTATAGGGATCATTACTTCCGATGCTGGTACCCTCAGTTGTATTGTTCCATGTATAAGATGATAGATACGAAGAGTCCGGATCACTTACCGTCGCCGTACATAGCAATGTAGAATCGTTATAAGCAGGGACGGGAGTAATGCTCAGCTCATCGATCGTCGGTGCGATTCCTTCCTCTTGAATAGAAACCAGCACAGAGTCGGTACAGGTTTCCCCTTGGTCATCGGTGACGACCATCGATATCGTATGAATATTCTGCGAGAGATCGGTGGTCGCAAAAGAGAGACTTCCATCCGTAGAGCTGGGTACCGAGTTGCCCAGCGGTACACCATCAATGAGCGGTGCATCTTTGTCGGAATACCACTCAACAATGAGCTGATCAAAAGGAATATTGACATCCTGTGCATTGGCTTCAAAGAGCACCATTGCTCCCAAGGTAAAGCTAGCTCCATCCTGTGGTGCATTGATCTCGCATGAAGGACGCTCATTGACTTCTTGGACAACAATCTGAACATTGTCACTCACAATATTACCGGCTGTATCTGTCACCGAAAGACGGATGTCATGCTCTCCGACCGACAGAGCCGTACTCCCTGAAGCAAACCCAATACTATCTGCCGTCATCTCAAGAGGCAGTACCCCTTCGAGAGAGCTTTCCCAAGACAGGACCAACTCAGAGGGGGAATCCTCTTGATCAGCAACCTCTGCCGCAAAAGAAATCAGCGTATCGGTATAGTAGACACCACTGTTAACAGGACTGACAATCAGGGCATCCGGTGGCGTATCTTCAATCATCGTAATCGTAATCTCATCGAGATCTGCAGCATCAAAAGGATCCTTGACCTGGGCCACAACCCGCACCGCATCTGGTGACAGCGTCAGCTCACAGGTCGAGATGCCATCGGTATCGGGCGCCTCCCAATCACAAGAGGCAACCTCATTATTATCAGCATCATAAGCTTGCCATGAGCACAAAAGCTCATTGTAGTTGTGGTTGGGGTCAGAAGCCTGCGCCCAAAAGCCAATGGGAACTCCGCCTTGGACCTGGGCATCCAACCAATGGGATTGTATTGAGATATTCGGCTCTGAATTATGCAGCTTCAGACCATCCTCTGAGTTACAGGCCAAAGCCCCAAAAGAAAATCCCAAAAAAAGACCAAATTGCACCTTCTTCATATACCCCCCAATCATCAACCTGCTGAATGTCACAAATCTGTTGCAGACATATAACGGTATTTTTTCAGGAGACGATATTTTTTAGCGGCAATCGGCAATAAAATCTTGGCGTGCATGAGAGTTGGGATTGTCAAACTCTCCAGACCCAGAAAAAGTGATGGTAATGCAATCAGTATGACGTACGCCACGAGACTGCACGCACAAATGCGAGGCCTCGATCTGAACTGCAACATGATCGGTTTCTGCAACAAAGGCGATGGCTGCACGAATCTGCTCTGTCAATCTCTCCTGCACCTGCGGCCTACGCGCAAAGAACTCTGCAATCCGATTAAATTTGGAGAGCCCCAAAATATAATCTTGTGGAATATAGGCAATATTGGCCATTCCGACAATTGGAACCAGATGATGTTCACAAGTGGAATAGATCGGGATTTTACGCTCCAGAACATATGAGCCTCTGTAATTCATCTTGTTGGTGATACGCGTACACTTGGGAAACTCACGATAATTCAATCCACAAAAATTCTCTCGAACCATCATCTTTGCAACCCGAAAAGGGGTATCTACCAAAGATTCATCACAACGATCCAACCCCAACACATCCATGATTGAAGCCACATGCCCTTGAATTTTCTCGATTTGCTGCTCTGGAGAATTCTCCGCAATATGCATCGGAGTCTCTATTCCAAGACGAATAAGCTCGGTATGGACTCTCGCTCCGAGCTCTGGATCAAAGCTTTCCTGAATCATCTCTTCCTTCCTCATATGACATGATCTCTTCGTCAGGAGTATAACCGATTGCGTTCCTCTTCGGCAAAAACACAATCATGCCCCATGACTTCACAATCTTGAGATGATATATAGCTTCATTCACAGGAGCAGGTTGTGGGATACGCCGTTAAAGAAATATTCTATTCTCTACAGG